>Ga0209614_1000943_pt1 | contig 23704 bp, 17 predicted proteins | sample BlaSprsedimmetaG_FD_185484 | JGI IMG/M metagenome (GOLD analysis project Ga0209614, IMG submission 185484) | Hot spring sediment bacterial and archeal communities from California, USA to study Microbial Dark Matter (Phase II) - Blank Spring... ... | reverse complement strand
GGATTATATCGAGGAGTCTGAGCATCCTGTAATTCGTTTCTGGCGCTGGCCGGCTCCGTTTGTGAGTTGTTTGGCAATCACCGGAGACATCGACGGCGTGGATCTCTGGGATTACTGGAGTCGTTTTTATGGGTCCTGAAAAGATACACATACATCCCCACATGGTATTTCGTCCCCTGATTCGGTATTGGTGGATGATCCTGCTCGTATTTTCCGGGGTCGTGGGCGTGGTTGCTCTCTTAACGTTTCAGGCTCAGGAGATCTACGAAGCCAAAGGCACGCTCTATCTCCGCCAATACGGGGGGCCGGAAGGGGAAATCTTTCAGTCTGCTTCCACGGCTTCGGGTCAACGGTATCTGGTGAAAAACCAGATACCGATCCTGAAGAGCCGCAGCCTTGCGGGCGATGTGATACAGAGGCTTCAGGCGTCTCCCTATGCGGATTCCCTGTGCGTGCTGGGGAATTGTCCTCCGAAAAAAAGAATTCTTTCTCTATATTTTCTCAGGAGCGACCGCTCCCGGAAATCTCCTCCTACGTTTCAGGAAATGGTACAGGCCTTTCGTGAAGCCACACGGATCATCGAAAGCTCGGAGACCAGTATCTTCGAACTGAGAGGACAAGGACCGACGGCCTGGGAGGCTGCCTGTCTCGTCAATGTCTGGATCGATGCGTATCTGGATTTCGATATCATGAACAGCCAGGGAGATATGGGGCAGACGCGTGATTTCATCGAGCGGAAGATGCGCGATGTCGAATCAAATCTGAATCGGTCCGAACAGACGTTGGCCGCGTTCCAGAAGAAGAATCGGGTGGTCGCTCTTCCGCAGGAGACCGAGGAACTGGTCGCCCAGATTTCACGGTTCGAGTCGCTTTACGATCAGGCCCGGACCGATCAGGAGGCGATTCGCCAGCAATTGACATTCCTGAAAGATCAACTCGACACCAGCCGGAAGAATCTGGTCGAGAACATGACCAAATTGTCTAATCCCATCCTGCAGGAGTTGCAGAACCAGATGGCCCGGCTGGTCGGAGAAAAAGCGGCGTATGAAGCCCAGTTGGCCGGAGCCGGACTCTACTATCATCGAGACGGCAAGCTGATCCAGATGGAAAACAGGCTGCAGGGGATACAGGAACGCATCGTGGAGGAAACCAAACGGGTCGCACAGAACGACCTGAGCGGCATTAACCCGCTGACCTATTCAGAGAATCTGATCCATCAGATTTTGGAACTCGAGACACGCCAGATATCAGTGAATGCGACTGCGACAACCTTGAAAACGATTGTTGACGAATATGCCGATAAATTAAAAACCCTGCCGGATAAAAGCCTTCAGCTCGCACGTCTCGAACGGGATGTGAAACTCAACCGTGAGACCTACATGCTCCTGGCGCATCGGTATGAGGAGATGCGCATCCGGGAAGCCGGTGAAATGGCCAACATCCGGGTGATCGACAGGGGAGAGGCGCCTGCTGATCCTGTATTTCCGCGAAAAAAACTCAATTTCATTCTGGCCGGTTTTTTCGGACTCCTTTTGGGAGGCGGTCTGGCATTCGGCCGGGATTATTTTGATCAGACCCTTCGGACACCGCATGATTTACATGAAATGAATGTCCATCTTATTGGAAACGTTCCCTCAGTCTCGGTGAAACCTCCCAGGTCCGGCAAAAACAGAATTTCGAACGGACAGGATTATCGGCGTGCACGTGCCATATTGCCCTATCTTCTGAACTACCACAAAACCGATCCGGCTATCGAGGAAAGTTACAGATCGATTCGAACCAATGTCTATCAGTTGCTGAAAGAGAATTACGGCCGGATCATCCTGATCACGAGTCCGGGTGCGGGAGAAGGCAAATCGACCACTTCGGTGAATCTGGCGATTGCGATGGCCAGAAAAGGCGTGAAAACCCTGTTGATGGATTGTGACTTGCGAAAACCGGTGCTCGATATCCTGCTCACGAGTGCACAGCGCAAGACGGGTTTGACATACCATCTCAGTCAGGATGCTGACTGGCAATCGTCCATTATTCCGACGACCCAGGAAGATCTCGATCTGATGCCGTCGGGTCCAACGGTTAAAAATGCGCCTGAATTGTTGGGTTCGAAAGCCATGACCCAGCTCCTCCTATCCCTGAAAAAACATTACGGTGTGATCCTCCTGGATACCCCGCCCATCCTTCCGGTCACCGATACGGCCGTGCTGGCCACGATTGCGGACGGTGTGCTGCTCGTCGTCAAGGCGCACGCAACGACCCGGGTCGCCGTTAAACATGCCCAGGAACAGTTGCGCGGCGTCAAAGCCCGGTTCTGGGGCGCCATCCTCGTCGGTGTCACACAAAAAGAACTTCATTCTTACGGTGATTATTACTGATGCGGATCGCCGATCCGAAACCGGATACGGGTACCCAGTTCTTCGCAGACCATCCGCAATCCGCGGCGGGTGCAGTGGTGATCGGTGGACATTTTCACGCGCTCGGCCTGATCCGTCAGCTGGCACGGCGCGGCGTATCTGTGATCCTGGTCGACCATGAACCCTGCATGGCCCGGTTTTCCAGATACCTTCAAGGTTTTTATCGCTCGCCCCGCTGTGACGATGCAGAACGGTTCTCTTCTTTTCTCATCGAACTCGCGGAACGAAAACGTCTTTCCAGTTGGGTTCTCTTCCCGACACACGATGAGAGTGTCTATTATCTGGCCAACCATCGGGACCGCTTGAAGGATGATTTCCGGATCTCGACGCCGGCATGGGAAATCACACGGAATGTTTATAACAAACGGCTGACCTACAGGCATGCCCGGAAAATCGGCATTCCCATACCCGATACGTTCTTCCCGGCCGATGAAACAGAATTGATGGCGCTCGGACTCTCCTATCCCGTGATCCTGAAGCCGGCTGTCATGCGCCATTTCTTCTCAAAAACCGGACGAAAGGCGTTTCTCGCACAGAATCCGGATCAATTGCGCGGTCTGTACCGTGAGGCCTGTCTGATCATCCCGTCCGATGAAATCATGATCCAGGATCTGGTCCCGGATTGTTCCGAAAACCTCTACGGATACTGTCCCTATATCCGAAACGGTGAAGTCTATGGACGGATCGTCGCGAAACGTCCGCGTCAGCATCCCAGGGATTTCGGACAGGCGACGACCTACGCACGGACCCTCGCGCTGCCTGAAATCGAAAAAATGGGAAACCTTTTCCTCAAATCGATCGGATTCGAGGGTGTCTGCGAAGTGGAATTCATCCGTGACCGGCGTGACGGCCGTTTTAAACTGCTCGAGGTAAATCCGCGAATCTGGGGATGGCATACCCTGGCCGAAGCGGCGGGAGTCCCGCTGGGATATCTCGCCTACCGGGACGGGATCGGCCGGCCCGTTCGCGTGGAAGGATACGAGACCGACGTTTCATGGATGCGTCTCCTCACGGATATCCCCACGGTATTCAAGGAAATCGCACGAAAAGAATTAAGCGTCACGGACTATCTCAAATCGCTCCGGGGACACAGAGCCTTTGCCGTGCTGGCCAAGGACGATCCGGTCCCTTTCTTCTCTGAACTGATGATGGCGCCGTATCTCTGGCGCAAACGGGGCTTTTGATGAATATCCCTTTGTTTCCTTTCTGGATGTGTGTACTCGTCCCGTTCATCCTGACCCTTTTCGTTTTCAGCCGCTGGAAGCTCAAACTCCGGCTCGCCCTGATTCCCGCCGGCTGCGCCGCATGTACTTTTCTATCATTCACTTTCTTCTTCCGGATTCCGGGAATCGTCTTTCCGCTCACCCTTGCGGTCCTGTCGACGCTGGCCTGGATCGGCGTTTTTATTCTCCTCTCCTTTTTCAGGGATCCGGAGCGCTTTCCTCTAGAGGAACCCGGAGTGATCCTCTCGCCGGCCGACGGTACCGTCCTTTCCATTTCCACCGTATACGGCGGAGAGGTTCCCTGTACTGTCAAAAATGGGCAACCGGTCGAACTCTGTGAACTTCTCCATCCGGGAAATCCGATTCGAGAGGGAACGCTTATCGCCATTGAAATGCTTCTTACCGATGTGCATGTGAATCGCGCGCCCATCTCGGGCAGGATCATCCATCAGGAATATATTCCCGGACGGTTTTATTCCCTGAGGAATCCGGAATCCCGTTCTCAAAACGAGCGCGTCTATACAGTTTATCAGGATTCGGAGATACGAATCGGAATGATCCAGATCGCATCGCGTCTGGTCCGACGGATCGATATTTTTAAACGGACAGGTGACACGATAGAGCGGGGTGAACGGGTCGGCCGGATTCGTTTCGGGAGTCAGGTCGATCTGCTGATAGATCAGAAAACGGATGTCCGGATCAGGGTCCGCGAAGGCGATTATGTCCGCGCAGGGGAGACGGTCATTGCCGGCATATCCGCAAAAACATAACCGGATGGTCGATTTGAAAATCGTATTATTGGCCTATCCGGACAACCCGGTAGGAGCCGCATTCATCCGTATTTTCCGGGATCATCATATCCCCATCCAGGCCGTCCTGTTCGAAACCCAAAGAACCGGATCCCGCTGGAAACGCTTGGTCACCAAACTGCACAAGGATGGCCCCCGGGCGACCGTCGGCCGTGTCGTCCAGATGGCTGTCATGCGGGTCATGGGGAAGAGAAGTGCTGATCTGTGCCGCCGGTACGGGATCCCGGTATTTCAAGTGGAAAGGATGAACGGAAAGCGGTGTGAGATTATTCTGGCCGGACTCGATCCCGATCTCCTGATTATCGTTTCCGCCCCCGTACTCCGTGAGCCTATTTTCAGTAAAGCGCGGATCGCCTGCCTCAATCCCCATCCGGGATGGCTGCCGAAATACCGCGGTCTCGGCGCGAATGCCCATGCGTTACAAAAAGGAGACGATCCGGGCGTGACCGTCCATTTCGTAAACAGCGGAATCGATACGGGACCCGTCATCGTGCGTGAACATATTCCCCTTCGCAGAAGGGACACGGTCGCAAAAATCAACGACCGTGCCATGAAACGCGGCGCCGAACTGCTTGCCGGTATCATCCGGGATATTCAGATGAATTGTCTCCGGATGGAACCAATCGACGAACCGCGGGGATCTCTTTATCGTGACATGCCCTATCGGGAAGTCCGGCGGGTCAACCGGATGATCAGAAAACGGATGCAATAACCAAATTCGATCGGTTGGATATGATCAAACAAAAACGCTTTAGCCGTGTGCTCCTCGTGAGTCCGCCTAGTTCCAGTTATCTCGGGGCGGCACGTCCGCCCCAGAACCTGGGTTACCTGGCTGAATCACTCTTCGCGCAACAGATCGATTATGACGTGCTGGATATGCGGCTGGGATACGGTTTTTCTCGTCTGAGAAAGAAAATCGAAACCTATCGTCCGGATCTCGTCGGTTTTTCACTGGTGTCTCTCGAATACAAACGGAGTTACGATCTGATCGCCCGGACGAAATCCGTTTTCCCGGATCTGCCCGTCGTGACCGGAGGCCCGCATCTCACTGTCCTTCAGAGTCAGGTGCTCGAGGAATGTCCGGCCATTGATTTCGGCGTGGTTTACGAAGGCGAGAACACCTTGCTCGAACTGTGCGATGCGTCTCTTGGTTTATCCGAAATCAAAGGACTGATACGCAAAAATAGAAACCGCATTGTGTATAACGGAAACCGGGAGTATGAAAGAAATCTCGATCTCATTCCGTTTCCGACATACCGGAAATTCGAACTCAACCGGTATATCCGCGAATTGCCCCTGAATTCGAGTCGCGGATGCCCGTACCGTTGCGTTTTCTGCCCCAACAAAATGATCACCAAACGATTCCGATGGCGGTCTGCGCAGCATGTGGCCGATGAGATCGCATTCTGGGTTGACAGGGGATACCGGGTGTTTAATTTTGATGACGATAATTTTACATTCCACAAAGACCGTGTCTACGACATTTGTGACGAAATTGAAAAACGGGGTATTCGCCATGCGGAATTCCGCTGTTCCAACGGACTCCGGGCGGATCGTGTCGATGAACCCTTGTTGAAACGGATGCGTTCCGTCGGTTTCAATTATATCGCATTTGGTGTCGACGGCGGAAATGATAAGATGCTCACGGCCAACAAAAAGGGGGAAACCCTGTCCCAGATCGACGACGCGGTCCGGACGGCCTGTGCGCTGGGATATGACGTCAAGATTTTCTGCATTCTCGGCATGCCCCGGGAGACGCAAGCGGATACGGAGGATGCGTTTCGTTTCGTTCAAAAGTATCCGGTCAGACGGGTCATACTCAACAATCCGATTCCTTATCCCGGAACGGAACTCTATGAAACGGTGTTGAAAAATAATTGGTTCATCATCGAGCCGGAGCATTATCTGAACGAAGTCACCGAGAATATCAACCATCCGGTTTTCACGACGCCCGAGATGGGATATGGGGAACGGATTGCCCTGATGAAGAAAGCCCGGAAAATCGAGAAACGGGTCACACGCCGCGCGGTTCAATCCCTCTACAGCCGGTGGTTTCCCGTCAATTATCTTCTAGCCGGGGTGTTTGCGACCGGTTTGGTCGAGCGGATGTTTTTTGAGAACAGGTGGTTTCGCCAGTGGATCGAGAATATGCGGTACCGGCGTATGTTTTCCCGGTCACCCGGCCCGGAAAAGAGAGCCCTATGAAGATATGCATGGTCGGATATACCGTGTATGAGAAAGATGGCAGACTGCATCGATACGCCACGTCTCTGGCCGAACGCGGAGACACGGTGCATGTGATCGGGTCGGGCGAAGCAGATTCCCCTGCCCGCTCGGAGGTCGGCGGTGTGCGTGTGTATCAGCTTTCATCCAGGGATTTCTCCGAAACCACGCCTGCCACCTATCTGAGAAACATGATCCGTTTCTTTTATTCCTCATCTTTATTGTTGACGCGATTGCACCACAAAGAAAAATATGACATTATTCATTATCACAATATCCCGGATTTCGGGGTTTTCTGTGCGTGGTATCCGAAACTGACGGGTGCGAAAGTGATACTCGACATCCATGATCTGGTGCCGGAATTCTATATGCGCAAATTCGGCGTGGGGGAGGGGGAACCCATCATCCGGCTCCTCAAATGGGTGGAGAAGATCAGCTGCCGCTTTGCCGATCATGTCATCACCGTGACGGACATCTGGAGGAAACGTCTGGCGATGCGTGCCGTGCCTTCCCGGAAAACATCGGTAATCATGAACCTGCCCATGGATGCCGTATTCCGGAAAGTCCCCTTCCGTCTCCATCACCCCGGTGAGCCGTTTATTATCCGGTATCACGGAAATGTCGCCGAACAGACCGGCGTGGATATCGCGGTCCATGCCCTTCATCTGCTCAGGGATCAAATCCCGGATTTACGGTTCCGGATCATCGGAGAGGGACGGGATTCCGATAAAATTCAGGCACTGATCCGCAAATACAGGCTGCATGATCGCGTGTCTCTTCATCCTTCTGTTCCGGTCATGGAACTTGCCCGGCACCTCAAAGACGCCCATCTCGCAGTCGATCCCAAACGCTCGGGCGTGTACGCCGGAGAGACGTTGAGTGTGAAATCCATGGAATATCTCCGCCTCGGTATCCCCCTGATTGCATCGCGTACGGTGGCGGCGGATCATTACTTTGACGAACGCTTCGTGCGGTTTTTCGATCCCGAAAATCCCGAATCGCTCGCGGATGCGATTCGGGATCTGTACGCCGATCCGGCCAAAAGAAGAAACCTCTCAGACAATGCGGCGCTTTTTTTTGAACGCCATGACTGGGAAAAGACCCGGGTGACGTATCACCGGATTCTCGCCGGATTAACCGGCCGATCCGTGAATTCCCAGGATAGCCCTGCATGTTGATCCGGAGAAAAGAAGAGACCGATCGGATGAAATATTTCCAGGGGCCGGGATGGATTCTCGCCCTTCTGTTCCTGAGCCTAATTTGCGGCTGGGCATTATTTCAAACGTTCGATCTAAACGGGTCCATCATGAACAGTCTGGCCTTGATGGTTGTGATTGTTTCTCCGCTTTTTTTGATTTATGAAGACTGGGCGAAGAAAGGGCTCGTCGCAATCCTTTTGCTTACACTGCCGCTGAATATCAGCCAGACTCAGTTTTTAAGACCCCACATCGGAGGCGCACAGGGCTTGATCATTTCCCTGAACGGACTGGCCCTGTTTTTCCTGTATCTGTTGCTTTTTCTGGATCTGATCCGGGATCGTCAGACCGATTTCAGGCTCTTGCCTTTTGCCGGTCTGCCGTTGATCGGCATGCTGTTTTTTGCCGCACTCTCACTGATCGGCGCTCCCGACAGGATGCTCGGTTTCTTCGAACTCCTCGAATTCGTCAGGATGTATCTGAATTTCCTTTATATTTTCCACTATGCAAGAACGGAAAAGAACAGCCACTGGATCCTCTTCGTCCTCCTGGCCGGACTCTGCCTGGAGAACGGCATCGCTTTGCTCCAGCAGGTCACCGGATCATCCCTGAATCTCAGGATATTGGGTGGGCATGAAGCGGAAGCCATTCAAACCATCGGTGGCGATCGGGTTTTTCGCATGGGGGGGACTCTTGGCAACAGCAATTCACTGGCGTGGTATCTGGATTTCTTGCTCCCGCTCACCGTGTCCCTGCTGTTTCTCAAGCATCCGCGATGGATCCGTACCGCGGCATTTTCCTGTTTCTTTCCCGGTATCGTGGTCCTTGTTCTGACATTCTCACGGGGCGGATGGATCGGCTTTCTCGTCGGCGGGTTGATCGTTCTGATCATGCGTCTTCGTCGTGCATCTCTCAGGCATCGATTCTATCTCGGAATATTCGTCATACTCCTGCTGGCCATGACACTTACCCTCCTGGCCGGTTTTGATAATCCGGTAAAAGAACGTTTCACGGCGGATGACAACCAATCTGCATATGTACGTCTTCCATTGATGCGTGTGGCCTGGAATATGATCAAATCCAATCCGATAACCGGGGTGGGACTCAATAATTACACACTGGTCCATCATCTATATGATCAAACATCCGAGCAGGTTTCATCCCATTTTCCCTATCCGGTGCACAACCTGTTTCTCCAGCTCGGAGCCGAAATCGGAATTATCGGCCTGGGGTTCTTTTTTCTCTTTTTACTCATGACGCTATGGTATGCGTTTCGATTGGCCTCGCATTGTTCCGGTCTGGAACAGACCGTGGGTATCGGTGTTTTGGGCGGAATCGTCGCCGGTATGATACAGGGACTCGTCGAGAACGCCACAATCGGCAGTTATCATCTTCTTCCGCTGTGGATACTCGCAGGCTGGGCATCGGGTCTTGCTCACGAACTGAATAAACCGGCCGAAGGGACCCAATAAACATGGCTTCCCTGATTGGTATTTTTAAGAATACGGCGGCCATGCTGTTCGGCACCATCCTGCGAATGTCCGCCTCGTTCATCCTGGTTATATTCATCGCCCGCCATCTGGGCTCGGAAGGAATGGGAAAATTCTCCATTGTCCTGACCTTGTTTTGGATCTTTCAAACCATCGCGAGCATGGGAATCCAGCCGCTGCTGATTCGCGAGGTTGCGAAAGACAGATCCCGGACCTTACCTTTCCTCTCCACCGCTTCATTTCTGTCCCTGATCGCGGCCTTGCTGATGGCCGCTCTCATGATCGGATTTGCATGGTTGCTCCGTTATCCGGAAGATGTCTTCCTGGCAACAGTATGGATCGCCGTGGCACTTCTGTTTTCCACGCTGACAATCGTATTTCAGTCCATATTTATTGCCTTTGAGAGATCCGAACTGGTCTTATGGGGAATGACAACCGAGAATCTGGTCAAACTCGCTGCCGGCATTCCGGCTTTGTTTATCGGAGGCGGAATCGTCATCCTCGCCGGGGTATTCGCCCTGTCGTATTTCTTCGCGCTGTGTATTTCTGCAATATTGTCGAGGAAATACATCGGGGCGATTCCCAGGAAGATTGACTGGCATGTCGCGAGATGGTTGATCCGCGAGACGCCCACCTTTGCCGGAATTTCCATCTTCAACACCCTGTTCTGGAATGCAAATGTGATTATCCTCTCCAAAATGGTCTCTCTGGAAATGGTCGGGCTTTTCAGCGCCGCGTTCAGGATGGTGAATATGGTGAAACTGGTTCTGCAGAGTTACAAGCTGGCCATCCAGCCGGTTGCGGCGAAAACCTTTGAGGAATCGCTGGAAGCATTTCAGTCGTTTTGCAATCAATCTCTTCGCCTGGTTTTCATGATTACGATCCCGGTGTGCGTGGGGGGGACAATCCTCGCAAGGCCACTCATGGAATCGGTTTTCGGTGTTGAATTCGGAGATGCAGCGGTTCTGTTCCAGATCACCCTGTGGATGCTTCTTTTTTACGGTATTGTCCTGGTCCTGGCAACTTTTCTGATCGCAAGCCGCAACCAGAGAATCGACCTCAGGGTCAATGTGAACAGCACGGTGCTCAGCCTGATTTTGCATTTTGTACTGATCCGGGTCTGGTCCGGTCTGGGCGCCGCGATCGCCCTGCTCCTGTCCATCGCCGTGTTCTTCCTGCAGCAGGACTATTCTGTGCGCCGGATATTATTCCCGGTCCCTTACTTTCATCTTGCATGGAAGATTCTCCTCGCCGCGATTCTGATGGGCGCCGGATTGATCCTTTTAAGCCCTGTTCCCCTGGGGTTCAGGATTCTTTCCGGCATACTGATCTACGGCGCAGGCCTGGTTTTGCTCGGCGGTGTTTCCTTCAGGGAGATTCGTTCGTTCAGGAATTTGGGAATCAACAGGAGATGACTTCATTGCGCGAATTAGCCATCATCATAATCGGAAGGAATGAGGCGCGGCATCTGTCCCGATGTATCCTTTCCGTGCTGAAGGGAAGTGAATCCGTTCCGGACACACAGATCGTCTATGTGGATTCCGCCTCCACGGATCAATCCGTCCGGATCGCGTCCGCCTATCCGATCGATATTCTGCGTCTGAAAGACGATTGGTTTCTTTCCGCGGCTGCGGGACGTTATACGGGATTCCTTCATACCGAAAGCCGTTACATTTTCTTCATCGACGGCGATTCGGTGTTGTTCCGGAATTGGCTGACAAACGGAATCCGTTTTCTGAAAGCGCATCCCGAAATCGCCGGCACGGCCGGCGTCGTGCATGAGAACATGCTGGACGCGGAAGGACGCATCGAACGAATCCGGCGCAACCGTTACGGACAACGGAATCCGGTCGAGGAAACGAGGACGCTGGGAGGAATCGCACTCTACCGGCGTGAAGCGCTTCTCAAAAGCGGCTCGTTTCATCCGTATATACAGGTCGACGAAGAACGGGAACTGGCGTTACGGATTCGCAGCCAGGGATATGCCCTGGTCCGTATCCTCGAACCGATGGCCGTGACTTACGGACCATCCCGGGAGACTGTCCGTGAAATTTTACGACGGTATCACGGTCATTTGTATACCTTCGGGCGAACCCTGCGCCATTGCCAGGCGGAAGGTTTCTTCACCCGATACTTATTCGAACGCTTGTCTTTCATCACGACAACCATTGCGGGGTTTGTTGTCGTCCTGCTCGCAACCGTAATCGCGGTCTGGTCAGGTCTGTGGCATCTGATTTTGGCTGTGGGGGTGGGACTGGTCATCCTCTTTTTGTTGCTTAAACGGAACCGGCTGCATGAAATCGGGACGAGCCTTCTGAAACGGTTCCTCATGACCTGGCGGACAATCCAGAGCTACTTCACGACCCGTCCTCTTGCGATGGACACATATCCGAGAGATGTGATCGTCGTCCGGAAGACGGGGCAGGCAGGCGGGTGATGAGTATGCGTATTCTGACCGTGACGAACATCTATCCCACCCCGCAGTTTCCGGCCCGCGGCAGTTTTGTGAAAGCCCAGGTCGACTCGCTTATTCGCGAGGGGATCGAATCGGATCTCGTTTATATCAACAACATCGACACCCGTTTCGCGTTTGTAAAAAAATCAGTCGAGATTCTGGGCCGTTCATGTTTGTCCCGATACGACCTCATACATGCCCATTACGGCACATCGGGTGTAGCCGCGCGCATGCAGATCCGGCTTCCTGTCGTGGTCTCGTTTCTCGGGAGTGATCTGCTCGGAAATCCGGATGATCAAGGCGGCAAGACGCCCTACAGCCGTCTGGTTGTTCTGGCCGGACGTTTCCTCTCCAATATGGTGGATGCTGTAATCGTCAAATCTGCGGAATTACGTTCCCTGATACCCCGCAAGGACAACGTCCACATTATCCCGAACGGCGTGGATTTCGACCGGTTCCAACCGGAAGACCGCATCCTGGCCCGGAAAAAAACAGGACTCTCTCCCGGCCGGAAATATATCCTTTTCCCCTCGAATGCCGAGTGGACGCGCAAGGGATTCGCCCTCGCCCGGGAGGCCGTCGCATGCGTCCGGGCCCGGGGAATCGACGTTGAACTGATTCCTGTCTACGGAAAACCCCAGGAAACGGTGCCGGATTACATGAATGCGGCCGATGCCATGGTGATGACCTCGATGTGGGAAGGATCCCCGAATGTGATCAAGGAATCCATGGCCGTGAATCTTCCCATCGTCTCGATGGATGTGGGAGATGTCCGGGAAATCATCACCGGGACGGAGGGATGTTTCATCTCGCCGCGTGATCCACTCGTCATCGCGGACAGGCTGGAATGGATTCTGAAGTGGGGGGGGAGGACGGACGGCAGAAAGCGTATCCGGCATCTGGACAGCCGGCGTGTCGCCCGGAGAATCATCCGTATCTATCAACAGATCGTGAGAGGCAAGCCACATGGAATCGACGCTGCAAACCGCAATCGATTTGTATGAATATTCGCGGAATCATTTCTGGAACGGAAAGTCCCTGATCGGACCCGATCCGGGCGTGCGCTGGAACCGCGTGCTCTGGCGTTTCCTTAAAAGCATGCTTCCATTCGTGAACTGGAATGATGACCGGTACATGCTGCAGTGCCAGGGTTACTGGATCCGGAACAACTGGACGCTGTTTCATCTGACCGGGGAGGCGCGTTTCCGTGAAACAGCCATTCTCGCATCCGGGGAAATCCTCAAACAACAGCACGTCGATGGTTACTGGACGTATGCGCTTCCCGGGTGGAAGGGACGCATCGCAACGGTCGAAGGCGATTATGCCGCGTTGGGTCTGCTGGCGACGTACCGCGAGACGGGCGATCCGGCGATGCTCGACGGGGCGGTCCGGTGGTACAGGTTTCTGATCACGCACACGGGATTCGAGGAATACCGGGGAACGCGATGCATCCGTTACTTTGCGGGGCATGGTAGGGATCTGGTTCCGAACAACGCCACGCTCACACTGGAATTCTTCGGCGAACTGGCCGGGGCGGCCGGAGATCCGGCCTTCCTTGAACACGCGGACGGCATGATCCGTTTTCTCGAACTGGCGCAGCTGGATTCCGGCGAATTGCCCTATTCCTTCGATGTACCCTGGGCGAAAGGCAGAACCCACTTCATGTGCTATCAGTACAACGCATTTCAGTTTTTGGATCTGGCGTCCTTCTACCAGACATATCCGGATGCAACGCTGAAAAACATCCTGCACCGGTCGATCGGATTCCTCCGGACCGGATTGCATCCGGACGGTCATTGCCGGTATGCCTGCGGCAAGGATTATCCCGAAGTGACGTATTACACGGCCGTCCTGGCCGCCGCCTTTTTGAAATCCTCCGAAATCGGCCTGAGGGAACTGCGCGAAGAATCGGAAGCCGCCTACCGGCGTCTGTTGCAGAGACGACGAAAGAGTGGCAATTATGTCTATTCGACCCGGAATTACGGTTGGCTCCGGGACACGCGGGCGTATCCCAGGTATCTTTCGATGATTCTGAAGCATTGGGTGATGCGGATCGAAAGTGAAAAAAAGAAGCCTGAGGCGGAAAAATGTGCTTCCCCTTAGATTCCCTCACCATTGGAGTTATTTTTTAATCCTTTGAATAACAATGGTTTGTATTTCATTATTCCATTGGCAGGGAATTTGCTTGTTTCCCGGATGAGTATCATTTCGGGAATTAAATTGGGAGTGCGTCAGGTGGAAATTCGAAAAATCAAATCCGCCGGGATCATTCTCGGAGCGACGATCCTTCTCTCTCTGACGGGAGAGGCATGGGCAAATATCGCCGTTTACAAAAAGATTTCCCTGGGACAAAACCTCAAGCATCACCGGATGACTATCGGTGACCTGAACGGCGACGGAAAAATCGATTATGTTTTCAACGACGGCCGACGCAGTATCAAGGCGTTCGACCATGACGGCGCCTTGCTCTGGGAAAAAATCAATCCGAACGACCCCGGTGTGGAAGAACCCTATCACAATTTCACGATCTCCGTCTATGACATCACCCTCGACGGAAAAGCCGAAGTCATCTGTTTTCTGGAGATCAACGGGGAACACCATCTCGCAGTCGTCGAAGGCGCGACCGGAAACGTCCTGACCTCGATCCAGCTGCCCTTCGTCGCCCCGCGTGACCATGACCGGTGGGGACTGACCAACTATTATATGCAGAATCATGTGGCGATCGCCAATCTGCGGGGACTGCCTGTTCCCCAGGATATTCTGGCCATCCACGCCAGCAAACTCAAGGTAGCCGCATACAGTTACGAGAACGGCGTCCTGGTTTACCGCTGGTTCTGGATCACGGATCACGAAGGATATTCGAGCGGACACCATGCCTATCCGTACGACATTACCGGAGACGGCCGCGACGAGGTGCTCGCGGGTGTGGATATTTTGGATCCGGACGGAAACCGGATGTGGAAAATCGAATTGCCGCCCTTCAATCCCGAGAATCCGAACTGGGGACCCGATCATGTCGACGCCATGACCGCGGCGGACATCGATCCGGACAATCCCGGCAAGGAAATTGTCGTGGTGGCTGCTACCGGGATGTGGCTCTATTCTTCGGACGGTACGCTGCTCTGGCATCATCCGACCAAGGTCACCGATCCCGTCGACGGATATTTTGAAGGAGAGGGCGTGCAGGAAGTGATGGTCGCAGACCTGCTTCCGGACGTTCCAGGCCTCGAGATGGTGATTTTCTCCGAAGACATGTACACCCACAATTCGGTAGCGCTGTTCGATTGCAAAGGCAATGTCATTCGCTGGGACAGCCAGAGCAACGGTCCCAGACGGTGGATCACGGCGGCGATGGACTGGAACGGAGACCGATCCGTTCCCGAAATATATTCACGCACAGGGATTTTCGACAGTGAGTTCGACCGGATCTCCTCTTCGATGATCTGGAGCGCGGTGACGACCCTGGATAAAGACGAGTTCCCGCCGGTCGTGGCCGATGTGCAAGGCGATCACCGCGAAGAGATCCTTTATTATGACGAAGACGAGATCGTCATCTTTCACAACGCCGCGTCCTATGACGGTGATCCGCTTTCTTCTCCGTGGGAGGATTTACGCTACCGGCTGCGATATGCAAACCTGAACCATACCAGCCCGATGTATTTCGACTGGAAATCGATCGGTTCCGATCCCGAGCCCGCGCGCATGCCGCCGGAACCCCCGGAGAATCTGGAAAGTCCGAACACGACGGAAAACAGCATCTCGCTGCGCTGGTCGGCCGCTCCGCCCGCGGCCGACGGCAATGAAGCCGTGGCCTATCACCTCTATCGCGGAGGCATACGGATCGCCGTGGTCGCAGGCACGACATACACCGATACGGGACTCAAGGATGATATGCCTTATTCTTATCGGGTGTTGTCTGTGGACGGCACGGGCAAAGAGAGTCTGACCTCGGCCGACGCCACCTTCCGGACCGTCGCGCTGTTTTATCCGCATGCAGGCTCGCCGCCTGAAACCTCCACGTTGGGTGCGAAAATCACGGTCGCCGGCTTGGTCGATTGGCAGGACGGGCACGCCCTGGAATTGATTCTGACGACCACGGAACCGGTGGTCCGGTGTCCGACGCCGTTGATTTTTGTCGAAAGCGACCAAACCGTCACCCAAATTCTGATGACGGGCACGTTCCCCGGATCCCGTTTTACGGGGTATTTGTTGATGACTGAGTATTTGGCCGAAGGTGTCGGAACGTTTCGTCTTCCCGAGGGAAGCCTCGTCAGCACCCTCGGAAACACGGGCAACCTGATTGTTGAAGGAGCCACATTAAATATTCGTCATCCGGGAATCAATGACCCGAATTATAAACCGCCGGAAACGCCGGCCCATCTGACCAGCCCCCTCCAGACGGATCATATGATTGTTCTGAACTGGGTTACATCCATTTCCGGCGGGGAGTACGCCCTTGCATCCCGGTTCCGGATCTACCGGGACGGAGAATTCGTGGACCAAGTCGCCCGGCCCGAATTCGCCGATACGGGGCTGAGGCCGAATACGGCTTACCGATATGCCATCTATGCGGCAGACCCTGCGGGCAATCTTAGTCCACAAGCCTTGGAAGGGATCTTTTCGACCCGGTCAGATCCCGCGCCGGCGGGAACACACTTTGTTTATGCGTTCATCACCGCAGGTGATCCGCTGCGACAGGAGGGCCGGTGCGTGCTTCCTGTGGTGCTGACGACATCGGAACCCGTCGTCCAGCTGCCTTCTCCCTTGTCGCTGCACGGAAGCGATCAGACCATTACACGGATTTCCTTATCGGGAAAATTACCCGGAGACCGGTTCACCGGCACGCTGCCGATTTCGGATCAGATGGCAGGGGGTGAGGCGATGTTTTCCCTCCCGGAAGGGAGTCTCGTGACCGCGACCGGAAAACGAGGCGAGGAGATTTTAACGGGCGGGTCGATCTTCATCAACAGGACGCCGCCCCCGACCCCCAAACTCTCCATTTCTCCGTGAACCGGAAGAGTCTTCAGATTCGGAAATGGATCCTGATTTCCGTGCCGGATTCTCTTTCCGGCAAATCGATATGCCCGTCCAATTGATCTTTCGTGATCATAAAGACCAGCGAAAGGCCGAGAGACTTCGTTTGATCCATGTCGAAATGTCGCGGCATGCCCCCACCGTTGTCGCGCACGGTCAGCACGATATCTCCCCCGGCGTCTTTTTTCAGACTCACTTCGATTGTTTTAGTGTCGGCGGAACTTTCCGAGAACGCATGTTTGATCGCGTTGGAAAGCAGTTCATTCAGGATGAGTCCGCAGGGAATTGCGATACGGATGGGGAAATCCATTTCCTCCAGGTCGATATTGAGTAGAATGTCATTCGCCGTGTCATAATGATTTCTACACAGGCTTTTAAACAGGCTGTGGATATAACCGCTGAAATCCACTTTGCTGAAATTGTTCGAGGTATACAGCTTCTCATGTACCAGGGCCATTGCGAGGATGCGATCCTGACTCGTCCGGAATAAATCGACCGTTTCAGGATCCCGGACGAGCCGCGATTGCAGATTCAGCAGACTCGAAACGACCTGAAGATTATTTTTCACCCGGTGATGGATTTCTTTGAGCAGTTCCCCCCGGTCTTCTTCGAGGGCGTGCCGTACCGCCTTATAATCCTTACCTGATGAGGTTGCGTGCATCCACTGAAGCAGATATCCGGTGACTTCTTTTCGCTTGTCCAGAATCGCCGTCCTGCTCACAAGGAAAGGTTTTCTCGATCCGTCAAGAAAGACGACGCGGTTTGTTTGCGATCCGTTCCGGTTTTCATCCGGAAACGGGTGTTCTTCGGATTCGTCCCAACCTTCGGAACGGATCATCTCGCCGAGGATCCGGGTCGAGAATTCCCCGGCATCCTCACCGAGAAGTCCATAAAAGAATCCGTTCGCCTTGAGAAATCGGCCGTCCAACGCATGAACGGACATTCCCACGAGGGCACACTCAAACAGCGGATTTGAATCCAATTGATCTGCTTCGAAGGGTGTGTGTACACAGGATCCTCGATTTGAATCGGAAAGGAAATGGATCAGGAAACCGTCCGGCGTCCGATTTCCAAACAGTGCCTCGTGATCCGATTCCCGGTCGTTCAATCGGTAAGCTTGGGGGATCCACGAGACGGATTCTTTTCCCGAAACGAAACGGGTTTCATCTCCTGGATTCTTGCCCTCGAAACCCGGAAAACGGTCATTTTCATGGCGATCCATTTCTTGCCCTTCCGACTGAAGAAATCCGAATGGAGCCTTCCTATTATATAGAGACAAGAAAACAGCCCATTTTTCCCGTGGTTTTTAAAAAATCGTATCGGGATGTCGCGGGCCGCAGGAGGAAACGGTCGATTTCGCTGCGACGGTTTACTGCGATGTCCGAAATCGATGCGGTGGGTTTATTCGGAATGCATGGATTGGGTCAGAAAGAAGCCAGCCCACAGGTAGGGGTGGGGTTCTCTGTAGTAGCTGTCACGGCTCAGATCCCGAATCATGTGTACCTGGACCTGCTGAAGCGCCCTGGCCGATCCGTTTTCGAGGGGGGAGTTCCTGAAGAATTCCGTCATCTGGTCGATGGCCGTGCGTGCGTCGATTTGCCAGTAACTCGCCAGGACTTGTTTGGCACCCAGTGTGAGCATGCTTTGCGAGAAACCCGTCAGCCCGGATCCCTGATATAGTTTGCCCATTCCGGTTTCACAACCGATCAAACACACGATCTCCGTATCCGTCCAGTCGATGCGTTTCAGATCGGCCAGGGTCAACCGGACCGTGCTTTGTTTCATACCGGAAGGATTCAGGACGGCCAGATCAAAACGGGAAGAATCAGGGCGCACGGTATCTGCGGTGCTGTGCCCGAGCAAGATCATCAGATGATATTTCCGGTTCAACGCCGATAAAACCTTTTCCTTGGTATGAACAGCTCCAGGAACGACCAATTCTTCCGCGAGCGGGAACCGGGTCTTGATCGATTCGATGAACCGGTCCGCTCCCGGAAAATTGCGGTCCGCACTGATCAACACCCGATATGCGTCCGCTTCTTTCCCGGCCGGCATCTTCCGGGGCGATTGCAGAAAAATCGCGCTCGGCAAATGAACCACGGCGGTCTGTTCGATGAGGAATCTTGGATGGGTTTCGGTGTTTTCCATCAGGCAGTGAAAGGGGAGGGTGTGCAGAATTCCGTCCGGGACGATATACATCACATCGGTTTGCCGTAACCGCGCCTGTAATGCGGGCCATCCGAATAAAATTGTGTAAAGGCGCCGGCTCCTTTGTGTGATCGAACGATAATTCGCATCCCAGACGGTCGGCCGATGGGTTTGGAAGAGTCCGGGGCTTTTTTGAATATCCTCCAGTAAGGCATGGACTTCTCTCTCCAATTCATCTTGCCGCACCGGATGCCTCAACAAGCATACATCCCCGGGAGTGATGACGAATGCATACAGCGTGTCTTCCGTCAGAAAATAACTCACAAGAGACCGCTTTCGGTCGAGGCGGGTCCTGACCGAATCGAGATTCAAGAACCAGGAAAATGGGTTCGGCGTCCATTCTTTCGGATTCAGCAGCATATTCTTGGCGGCGCGGGACTTGAGATAATCGAGTTTGATCAGCGCCGAATCCACACGCCCCAGTTCGATTTCATATCGGACGGCGTTATGCAAATGCGTATGGATTTTCTGACGATAGAATATGAGATTGTCCGGATTGCTGAACCGGGCGCTGACGGTTTCGATCGCCCGAATCATCTGATTCGATTTGTGCACCGCCTCTTCGATCTTCCCCTCTTTCCGGGCGATCTCCGCCATCATGCCGATCGCATCGATCCGATGCCCGGCGTCGTCTATTTCCTCGGCGACCTTCAGGGTCTCTTTCAGGAGTTCTTTCGCCTTCTGAAGTTCCGACAGCCGCATCAGGCTGGAAATCATCTCGTTCTTGACTTCGAGACTTTCGCGCAACAGGCCGTTTTTTTCGTAGAGCCCGACGGCCTCCCTGAACCGTTGATGTGCGGCGGCATACCGACCGAGTTTCAGATTCAGGCGGCCGACCGACTGAAGCATTTCACCCTGTACGGTCGGCAGATCGAGGAGCCGGATGAGCTCTTCGGCCTTTTCGATCAGGTCTTCCGATTTCTCCGTGACTCCCTGTTCGGCCCGGGTCTCGGCGAGGTTGAGAAGGAGCCGGCATTGTTGTACGATGTTATCCGGAGAATGCGTTTCCAGGATCTGCATGGCGTTTTCAAAATAATGGATGGCTTTCTCATGTTCGGTCAGGCGGAAATACAACAGGCCGATGTTTCGGAGTGCGATGATCTGATTGGGGATATCCGAATGAAGAATCGCCAGGTTTAATGTCTTGTTGTATTCGGATTCCGCTCGATCGAAATCTCCCAGATAGAGATAGGTGATACCTCTTGTCGTGTAAATAGAAATTAGTTGTCCGACGTCAATATGTGATTTCTCTATCATATTACAAATTGACAGTGCCGATTGATAGTCTCCGAAACGTCGTTTTGTTCTCGCGATACCAAGATAGGCACTCTTTTGATACCAATCCATTTCGGGGATCAACCTAAATTCTTCGGCCTTTTGAATGGTTATCTGAAATATTTCTGAGGCTTGAATATTTTGTCCGCCGAAAAGAAGCGCAGTCGCATAGTGAAAAAGAAACCCGGTCGTTCTGAGCGTATATCGTATTCTCTCGGTGTTCTCGATTTCTCTTTGAAAGCAAGGATAAGACAAGTCATACAATCCTCGGTCCTGATAGATAATGGTCAACAATCTCTGGTAAATATCCTGCCTGATCCGATCGTCTCCAATCTTTTCGAGAAACTGAAGTCCTAGCGCCCCATGGTATTCTGAGACCAAATAAGCAGTCCGGTTGTACCGGGTGCACAATCTTTCGGCCTGGTCGGCGGAAAGCCAGATTCTCGCCTGATCCGGATCCAATCCGGCCAGACGGGCGAGGGCAGGCCGCCAGTACTCTTTCCGGGTTTCCGTGTCGATGGATTCTGCGAGAGGGATCGCGGAGGCGATCAGGGTTTGTGCCCCGGTTTCGTCCCCGCGGCAGCGGGCGATCATGAGTTCACGCACGAGGCCCCTGAACCGGTTTTCACGCGCATAGACGTTCGGTTCCGCCTGGATCAGATGCAGATTGAAACGGGATGAATCCGTATCGTGAATCCGTGCCTCCACGGCGTCTTGTACGTGCCGCCGGATGGAATCCGGAACAACCAGGTTCAGGTAATAGCGGTCGAGCCGGACGAGAATGCTTTGCCGTTCGTTTTCGGACCGGGCGCGCAGCATTTCCTGCTGCAGGCCGACCAGCGTCGTCTGTTTTGGGGAATGGCAATCGAGCAAGAAAAGGGCGAACCCTGAGAGCAGGATGAACGCCGTTCGGAATCGAATGGGTCTGAATCGAATTTTTGGTCTCCCGCGGTCTCTCGTTCTCGTCGAACCGGAATCAGCCTGCATCGCTCCTGCGCGATTTTTACAAGAAACGTGTGCATCCTGAATATTGTACGCACGACCGGATGAAAAAGGTTTCAGGAAGGCTCTTTTATTGTCCCGATCTTTTGCCGGAGACGCAGGGCCGCATTTCTCCAGGCCTCATCCGTTTCGAGACGGATGTATGTCTCCAGCAGGGAATCGGCCTTTGCGAGGGATCCCCATTGGATGTGCATCAGCGCCAGATTGTACCGGGCCTCGAGGAGTCGATGGTCCGCGCCGAGGGCGGCCAGAAAATGAGAGGCGGCTTTCTCCCATGCGTTCTGTTTTGCGTAAAAAACACCCAGATCGTTCAAGATCACGGGCCGGCTGGGATGTCCGTCCAGGATGAGCTGGAACACCGAGTCCGCCGCCTGAAACCGGTTTTCGATCAGGAAGGTCTGGGCCAAAAGCAGGTTTGCGGACTCTGATTCTGGATCCTGGCCGATCGCCTGCAGCAAATACCGTCTGGCCTTTTCGAGATAAGGCGGAGAGGTTTCCGGGGGCGTCATCAGCATGCTGATTCCGGTCGACGCGTAGCCTCCCGAAAGCCTCGCGTCTTCGATGAAAATTTGATGATGACTGGTCAGCAGGCTCCGTGCCTGTCCGACCGGATCGCCGTCCCATGATCCGGTTCTCCGACTCAAAAGACCGAATGCCATGAGCAGCAAAAGAACGCCCGCGGTCAAGGGGATGAGTCGACGCGGGTTGAAAATAAACACGTTTCTCGCATCGCCGGGCATACCCGGATCTGCCGGAACGGGTTTGAAGAACCAGGTCCGGCCTTTCTTCGGTTTCTCTTCCGGTTCAGCCAGAATTTTGGATAGGAAGGAAGGTGCAGGTTCTTTTTGAATCCGGCTCAAGGCGCGTCGTTCTTCCGCATTCATGGGGGAGTAGACGTTCCTGACCAGGGACACCAGTTCATTGAAACAGGAAGTACATCGATTGAGATGTCTTTCGATCTCTCTGACATCGCCGCGGCCGAGCGATCCTGTGAGGTAACGATAAAGCATAAAAGGGCTCACGCACCCTTTGGAGTCCCGCGAGGGATCGCCGACTTGTTTTGTTTTTCCGAACATGGGAAAGCTCCCGTTATTTTTTCCTGAGCCGTTGCCTTTCATTATTAAGAGACAAAAAAAATGATCAAAATTCCCGTCCAATCGCAAAAAAAGTTTTATTTTTTCAGGATCGCATATTCATGGTCGTTTTAATTTGTCCTTCAGGGCATTCCGCATCAGGCAGATGAGATTGGCGACGCGTTTCGCGGATAAAGCGAACCCAAATTGTTCCGCGATGGCATTCGAATCAAAACCCTCTAAGAAAAAAAGTTTGAAGATCAGTCTGTTTCTTTCCCTGTCCTCTTCCAGATATTCCTGATCCAGGATCTCTTCGATTCTGCGCAGAAAATCCTGGAACAGGACCTGTTCTTCTGTGTCGATATAGTCCGAACAAAGACTGTCTCTCAGTAACAGGGTTTTTTGTTGATGGTCATACACGGTGGCATCCAGCGATTTCTCGAGCGCGGGCAGTCTCGGCGGGGTGATGCTGTACAAATAATTGCTCACGATATTCTTGACGATAACCCCGAGGTAGAGATATATGGAGTTTTCATTGAGCCCTTTGAATGCTTTCAATGCTTTTCCCTGATTCCGGATCAGCGTCAGGTATACATCCTGAACGATGTCCTGAACGACCTGAGAAAAGGGGGGAGGACCGGCCCCGATTTGTTTCCGGCATTCCCGGTACGCGAATAACCGGATGCGTTGATCGAAACGGGTATGAAATTCGATCCAGGCGGATCTGTTTTTCGGTTCCCGGCCGCAGAGCCGGACCAGTTCGGTGTTTGACAGCGAGGTATAATCCATATCGGGTTTCGATTCGCTCGGATTCTCCCTTTTACGTATGAACCAAAATAGGAAATCAGGTCATTTATGCAAGCATTTATTGCGTCCGGATACGGATCCGTTACGAAGTGTCGGAAATTTGCTGTCTTTTGAAAAAAGTGACGGGAAAAACGGGCGATTTCTCTGTCTCTATATAATAAGGCCTGTGACCGATACAGGCCGATTCACCCATCATCCATTCCAGGAAAGGAGAAGGACATGAAACGCATCCTCACACTCGCGGGCCTCGCTACCTGCGCGCTGATCTTTCTGCAGTGTTCACAAAGCACGCCCATTTCACCGGATTTGTTTGATGAAACGCAGGCCGTTCAGGCGAATCACGGAGGGCGTCCGGGAGGACCGCATCCCACGACGCAGGGAGAAAGCCCCGCGCTTCCCGGTACAGGTCCATAAGCGGATTGGATATGTAACCGGGGTGTGCAGTTCTGAATGAACTGCACACCCCTTTTTCTTAGCGCTAAGTACAAAAAATAAATA
>Ga0209614_1000941_pt1 | contig 23751 bp, 23 predicted proteins | sample BlaSprsedimmetaG_FD_185484 | JGI IMG/M metagenome (GOLD analysis project Ga0209614, IMG submission 185484) | Hot spring sediment bacterial and archeal communities from California, USA to study Microbial Dark Matter (Phase II) - Blank Spring... ... | reverse complement strand
TGACGCGAACGGCCGTGCTCTGTGTGATTCGTCCCAGTCGGGGCCATGATGTGCCCGAGGCCGTGCTGGGAGCCGACTATGACGGACGGATGATTCACGACGGGTGGTCGCCCTACGATTTCTTCGAACAGGCCACCCACCAGCAATGTCTTGAACATCTGCTTCGGCGTGCCCAGGGATTGCTGGAACGCGCCACTCGTGGCGCGGTTCGATTCCCACGAAAGGTCAAGGAGTTCCTGAGCGATGCACTGGCGCTTCGGGACCAGCGCAATAGCGGGACCATCGGTCCGCATGGGCTGGCCATTGCTCGGGGTCGATTGGAGAAGCAGCTGGACCGGTTGCTGGAATGGAAGCTCTCGCATGACGGCAACCGCAAGTTTCAAAACCACTTGGCTCGACATGGCCATGAGATACTGACGTTCCTCTATGAACCAGACATCGAAGCAACGAACTGGCCGGCCGAACAAGCGGTTCGTCCTCTGGTGGTCAACCGAAAAGTCTTCGGCGGCAATCGAACAGCCGCTGGCGGACATGCCCAAGAGGTTCTTGGCAGTGTCTTTGCCACCTTGGCCAAGCGTGCCTTGGACACCGTGTTGTTTCTATCCAACGTCATCTGCACACCACGCAGCCAGCGTTCGCTTCGCGTCCGCCAACTCCTGCCGGCGCCAACACGCTGAGCCAACCACCCGCCAAGCAGAGATTTTCGAGCGACAATGGTGAACTCTGATATGGCGGGCAGCCATGTTCCATCACCCGCTATCCCGCTATGCGGATGGTTCTACGGCCCAGACGACGGTTTATACCTACGACGGGCTTGACCGGATTGCGGCGGTGGTGTATCCTGACGGCAACGGCAATGGCGAGACGACTGACAATTGGGGCTGTTATGAGACTCGAACAGCCTGTAACTGCAATAGGTGTTGTGCTGGCCTTCCTGATCTGTCCGGGTTGCCAGTCAGCGCAGACACCTGCCGAACAAGCCAAGCCCGCTGTCGTAGCCCCCGCGCAACCCATCGTTGCGCAGAGCCCGCAGCAGGCAAAGACCGTACCGAACGCGGCATCCCCAACCATCGCCTTTGAGGCCACCACCCACGACCTCGGCGAAATCGGCTTCGGTGTGAGCAATACGTGCGAGTTCCGGTTCACGAACACCGGCCGGGCCGACCTCAAGATCACCGGCATCAAGAAGACCTGCGGCTGCACGGTGGCGGAACTGGCCGATACCCAGCAGGATCAACCTTCTTCGATGACTTTCATGCCCATCAGCCGGGCTAAATGGTAGGCGCTATCCATGTGGTCGCCATAGAACACCACGCGGTGCAACAGCGTCATCGCGTCCTCGGTCTCAAGGTAGCTGCTCCAGTTGGCGGCCATCTTCGCCGCGTCCCGGACTTCCGTGACGATCTGTGTACGGCAACCATGCACGGACCTTTTGGGCACTTCAATGATCTTGCCCGGCGAGATGAGTATCGTATCCAGGTTGACCAGCTTGGTCCGGGTGATCTTCTCCCCCACACGGTATTGAACCTCCGGCACGCAACCACTGCCGCCCACTTCCGAATGTCCTCGCAACAGGTAGGGGGCTTCCTTGCCCTGGGCGCCGTCCATCTTCAGCGCAGCGGTGCAGTGCGCCGTCCACAGAACGTTGCGGGATGTATCGAACGTGGCGTTGCCCTGGAAGCCCGGCTTATCGATCATGTACTGAAACAGAATCATGGTCAACAGCGAGTCCATATCCCCCTCACATGCCGCGGGAATGCCGCTATCCCGAAGGCGGGTGAATCCCAAACAGGGGAATCCCTTGCTCAACCACCCCATACAGGTTCCTACGGCGAGTCCCTGGGCCTGTTCTTTTTCCATCAGACGCTGCAAGGCGATACTGACCTGAGCCGCCTTATGGATGTCCTCCTTATTGGGTTCGATGATCTCCCTGGCGTTCCGGGTCCACGCCTCGGCTTCGACGCGGATCGCCTCTTCCTCGACGCCAGCCAGCATCTCGTCGAACACCTTCTCTTCCATGGCCACCACGTCGGCCCCCAAACGCTTCTTGATCTCCTCGGGAGACTGCGCCGGCTGCGTGCCCCGGGCGGGCGGGAACAGCAGAATCCGCGTCTGTTTCATCATGGGCGCCACCCGGAGCAACCGGAGGGCCCGCTCCAACTCGTTATAGTCGCTGCTGGTCAGAAGGCTGACCCGATGCCCCTTGCGCTGCCAGCGCAGGGGGTACATCCAATCGTGGCCGCTGGCCGGCAGCGAGAACACAATCATCGGGTGGGCGCCTTCCAGAATCGGCTGCACCACTCGGGTCAAGGCGAAGTTCCGCACGTTGATCGCCAGCACCGGCGCCTCCGCCCCCGCTTCCTTGAGCAGGGCCGCTGTCTGCTCGGCGCTGTTGGACTCTCCCATTATCAGTTCGACGTTTCCCAGGTCCTTCTCCGCCTGAGCCAGACGGGCCTTGGCGGCCGCTATCTGGCCGGCGTCCGCCCCCCAGTCGCGATCCGCCGGCGCCGGTGGGCCCGTGATGATTACGCATATTCGCGATTTGCCCACCGGCCGCAGCCGCGGCGTTTGAGAAGCCCAGGCGTACCCCCAGCCGGCGCCGGCCACGATCAACCCTCCGGCGAGTCCGGTTCCCAGAAACTCACGTCGCGTGCACTGTTCACACATGGCGATCTCCTTCAAATTGAGAATGATCGAACAACATCTTCCTGGTTGCGACCTATCCAGCCAGGCCGGTTCACGAAACGGTCCAATCATAGCATGAGTGGGCATAGCGGTTCAAGACAAAGATATCACGTCCGTAGTTTTGTGCCGGCACACGTCATGGCTTGCGGTCGTACCGGGGTTACGGGTACTGAGGACTTGCGGCCCAGCCGTAACCTGGTAGAATGAACAAAACGGCCGATTGGCCGGGCAGGCCGCATTGGATTCGATAACAGGAGACAACATGACCGCTGAACCGACCAACATCGAGGTTGAGTACGGCCAGGGCATGACGTTTGTGACGTTCCTCGACGAGGAGATTCTCGACGATGCGCAGATCGCCGAGCTGGGCGAACGTCTCAAGCCGGTGGCCCATCGCAACGGCAACGGGGAACTGGTGCTCAATTTCGGCCATGTTCGGTTCATGTCTTCGGCCATGCTTGGCCTGCTGGTCCGGGTGCATAAGAATGTCCGAGAATCCAACGGCCGCCTGAAGCTGTGCAACCTGGATGCCGGCCTTCGCCGGGTCTTCGAAATCACCCAACTGAACAAGGTTTTCGATATCTCGTGACCCCGCCGCAATGGCGTGCCGGGGGGCCGGACCGGCAAGGCGGCACGGGGATTGGCAGGCGTGATGGGGCGTTTGCGTGCCTGTCACATGAACCTATACGGCCCAATGGAGCGTATAGCCCGTAGGATGTATTGACTATCTCTGCACTGTCACCCTGAGCGAAGCGAAGGGTCTGGGGGTCCAAAACCAGGGATTCTTCGCTTCGCTCAGAACGACAGGTCGCGTTTGGGGGATAGTTTCTTAAGGACTGAAAAAGGAGTAACTGATGGCAAAGACACGGTCCAAAGCAAAACTGGCCAAGGGCGTCTGGACGAAGAGCGACCTTACGCTGCTGAAGAAACTGTTCGCAAATCACTCCACGGCGGAGGTGGCAGAGAGACTGGGCCGCCCGCTGGACGCGACCAAGAAGAAGGCCTCGCGTTTGGGTCTGCGAAAGGCCCGCAGCTACATGAAGAAACTGGGTCGCGGCTGACCGGCTTACGGTTGCCTGGCGTCCGTGCCGGTGTGCGGGGCCGGGTGAAACATACTTGAGCGGGCCTGACCGTGGCTTGGATTGACCGGCACGGATAGCGGCAGGTCCAAATTCCTTGACAGGGCGGCTTACGGCCTGTAACTTGGCGTATGCGCCGGCAGAGTCGGTCCCCGAGTGGGGATGTGCTGTGCGGTGGTGATGACCGTTTTCTTGTCAGGAGTGGCCATTGAGAGTCCTTTCAGGTATACAGCCGTCCGGACAACTGCATATCGGCAACTTCTTTGGGGCGATGAGCCAGCAGCTTGCCCTGCAGGACGAGCATGAGTGTTTTTACTTCATCGCGGACTACCACGCGATGACCAGCGGACCAAGCCGCGAACAGTTGCAGCAGCGGGTGCTGGACGTCGCGACGGACTATCTGTCGCTGGGCCTGGACCCGGCGAAGACGGTTTTCTGGCGTCAATCGGACCTGCCGGAAGTGACGGAACTGACGTGGATCCTGTCCTGTGTGACGCCCATGGGGCTTCTCCATCGCTGTGTCAGCTACAAGGACAAGGTAGCCCAGGGTCTGAGCCCCAACCACGGTTTGTTCGCCTATCCGGTCTTGCAGGCGGCCGATATTCTCATCTTCAAGTCCCATCTCGTGCCCGTCGGGGCTGATCAGAAGCAGCACATCGAGGTTACGCGCGATATCGCCATGCGCTTCAATACGACCTACGGAGAGGTCCTGACGATTCCGGAGGAGCGGATTATCGAGTCGGTGGCCGTCGTGCCCGGTCTCGACGGGCGCAAGATGAGCAAGAGCTACGACAATACCCTAGGGATATTTGAACCGGAGGCCGAACTCCGCAAGAAGATCATGCGAATTGTGACCGACTCGACCCCGGTTGACCAGCCGAAAGACCCGGACAAGTGCAACGTCTTCGCCCTGCTGAAGCTGGTGGCCGACGCACAGGAAACGGCTGAATGGGAGCGCCGATACAGGCAAGGGCCGATGGGATACGGTGAGGCCAAGAAACGGCTGGCCGACCTGATCGTCGATTTCTTCAGCCCCTATCGCCGTCGACGCAGCGAACTGGGCAGCGACCCGGCCTACGTCCGCGGTGTGCTGGCTGATGGAGCGCGGCGGGCCCGGTCCGTGGCGGCTCAGACACTGGCCGAGGTGCGGGCGGCCGTTGGCCTAGGAGGCTGAACCATGCAGGATAGACTGGTCACAATTGCGCAATACGGCAGTTACATCGAGGCGGAACTGGCCAGGGCTGATTTGTTGGGCGCCGGCATCGAGGCGATGGTCTCAGGTCAGAACGCTCGCAACGTGCTTGCCGGTGTGGACGTGATCGAAGAGATTGAATTGCAGGTCATGGAGCCTGACGCCGACCGGGCGGTCGAGGTGCTTCAAAACCGGACGGAGAAGGAGTGATCGGTGGCTGATTATCGCGTGAATCTGGACATCTTCGCCGGGCCGATGGATCTGCTGCTCTACCTGGTTCGCAAGGAAGAGGTCGATATCTACGATATCCCGATCGCCCGAATCACGGAGCAGTATCTGCGGTATGTGGAGCTGCTCAAGGACCTGGACGTGGATTTGGCGGGTGATTTCCTGGTGATGGCGTCGACCCTGATGCAAATCAAATCGGCCATGTTGCTGCCCCAGGCGGACCCGGAGGCCGTCGAGGCCGATGAGGTCGGCAATCCTCGGGCGGAACTGATCCGCCAGCTCCTGGAGTACAAGCGGTTCAAGGACGCGGCCAACCTCCTCGAAGCGGCGGCCGAGCGGCAGATGCAGCGTCATCCCCGTTCCGACAGCATTATCGACAAGCTCCGACCCGACGCCGAGCCGGAACTGGATCTCGACCAGGTGAGCATCTGGGACCTGCTGGATGCCTTCGACCGTATCTGCAAGGCGACCGGCGGGGTGGCCTTCGACATCAGTCATATCAAGGACGATACCCCCATCGATCTTTATCAGATCGAGATCCTGCACCGCTTGCAGACGGAAGGTCCGCTGACCTTCGAACGGATCTTCGAGGGTCGCCGGGAGCGAATTGTGATCGTCGGGCGGTTCCTGGCGATGCTGGAGTTGATCCGCGACAAGCTGATCTGGGCCGAACAGGATGCCGATGGCAGCGTGTTTTTGCGGTCGCTCACCGATGAACCGGCTGAGCAGGCCGTGCAGAACGTCATCTTCCGATCTAGCGATGCCCTGGAGGCCGACAAGTCGCCCGCCACGGCGGCGCCGGAGGCCAGAGTGGACGATTTCGAGGACGGCGATGGCGAAATCGAGGCCCTTGAGGAGGACTTGGAGGGTATTGAGATAGTGGAGGATGGAATGGCTGCGGCCGTTGACGAGACTCAGACCGCCCGGCAGCCGGTCGAGCCGCCAATTCCAATCCGGGAACTGCCCGCCAAAGGGTCCTCGACGGCCCGGAAGTCTGAACCGGATCTGGAGCAGGCCGGTTTCGTCCAGGGCCCGCCGTCGGATCACGCCGATTGATCGTTCCCTGGCCGTTTTCGGCGCGATTACCCCGTATTTCCATGGGATGGCGTGGCAATGGTGTGTCCGTGGACGACCTGTATTGACACAGACCCCGGACAATGGCATAATCCCGCCTTTGTCTCGTTGCGGCAGACAGGATTCTTCCATGGCGCACAGGATACTGACCAAGCAGCAGCTTTCTGAGAACGTGTTCACGGCCGAAGTCGAGGCCCCGCTGATTGCCCGCGCCCGCCGGCCCGGGCAATTCGTTATTGTCAGCGTCAGCGACGACTATGGCGAGCGGATCCCGTTGACCATCGCCGGGGCGGACCCGGAGAAGGGGACCATACGGCTGATATGGCAGCGGGTGGGCAAGACGACCGCGGAGATGGCGGATATCCCCGCAGGCGGGCAGCTCGCCAGTGTTGTCGGGCCCCTGGGCAAGCCGACACACATCGAGAAGTTCGGAGCCGTCGTCTGCGTGGGCGGAGGCATCGGCAATGCGCCGCTCTTGCCGATTGTCCAGGCATTGAAGGAGGCCGGGAACACGATTATCAGCATTCTTGGGGCCAGGACAAAGGACTTGCTCATCCTTGAGGACGAGTTCGGTGCCTTCAGCGACGAACTTGTCGTGGTGACCGACGACGGTTCTTACGGACGCAAAGCCCTGGTTACAGAGCCTTTGGAAGAGGTCTGCCAGCGATCGGACAAGCCGGACCAGGCCTTCGTGATCGGACCGGCGATGATGATGAAATTTTGCTGCGACGTGACCCGGCGATACACTGTACCGACGCAGGTGTCGCTCAATACGATTATGGTTGATGGTACGGGGATGTGCGGAGGCTGCCGCATCGAGTACGACGGCCAGGCGAAGTTTGTGTGCGTGGACGGGCCGGAGTTTGACGGGCACAAGGTCAATTTCGACCTGCTGATGAGACGGTTGGCCGGCTATCGCAGCCAGGAACGCCAGGCCTACGAGAATTATCGCCGACACCGGTGCCGGATTGGGCTGGACCCCGCCATGGGTGAGCAGTAAGAAGCGGGGTTATTCGTTTCCAGGATTTTTTGCGTGGACGAAAAGGAAAGACAAAGACTATTGGATGACCTGCTGGCCCGGCAGGCCAAAGGCCAGTTGAAAGCGGCCGACCGGTATGCGATTGGGCCCCAATCCATGCCGGAACAGGACCCGAAGGCCCGGCGACGAAACGTCAGCGAAGTGGCCACCGGCTATACGGAACTACAGGCCCGGCTGGAGGCGATGCGGTGTCTCCAGTGCAGGAACGCCCCCTGTGTGGAAGGTTGCCCCGTGCGTATCCGGATACGGGATTTCGTAACAGAGATCGCGGCAGGGCGGTATCGCGAGGCGCTGGCGATTATCCGGGAGAACTCCCTGTTACCGGCCATCTGTGGGCGGGTCTGTCCGCAGGAGACCCAGTGTCAGGAGAAATGTACGGTCGGGCGGCGGTTCAAGGACTCCACACAGGCGGTCTCCATCGGCCGCCTGGAGCGTTTTGTCGCGGATATGGACTATGCCGACGAGGGCATGCCGAACGTGGCGCCCGAAACCGGCATGAAAGTAGCCGTGATCGGGTCAGGGCCGGGTGGAATTGTCGCGGCGGCGGACGTCCGGCGGCAGGGCCATGCGGTGACGATATTCGAGGCCTTTCATAAACCGGGTGGCGTGCTGGTCTATGGTATACCAGAATTCCGGCTGCCCAAGGCCATTGTCCGCAAGGAGCTTGAGACGCTCCGCAGGATGGGCGTGGAGATTGTGTGCAATTTCATTGTCGGGCGGACGCGCACCGTCGCCCAGTTGATGCACGAGGACGGTTACGACGCCGTCTACATCGGCGTCGGGGCGGGTCTGCCGCATTTCATGGGTATTGAGGGGGAGTCTTTGGTGGGGGTCTACAGCGCCAATGAGTACCTGACGCGGGCGAACCTGATGAAGGCGTATGAATTTGGCGCCGGGGCCGATACGCCGATTGCCATGTCCAGGCGTGTGGCGGTGGTGGGGGGCGGCAACGTGGCGATGGATGCGGCCAGGACGGCGGTGCGCCTGGGGGCCGAGAAGGTGTACCTTGTGTACCGGCGGACGGAGAAGGAGATGCCCGCCCGGGTCGAGGAAGTCCACCACGCCAAACAGGAAGGCGTGGAGTTTCTCCTTCTGCAAAGCCCCAGACGGATTATCGGGGATGATGAATGCTACGTGCGGGCGATAGAGTGCCTGAAGTTCGAGCTGGGCGAGCCGGATGATTCCGGGCGGCGAAGGCCGATGCCCATCGAAGGCTCGGAATTCCAGATCGAGGTCGATACGGTCATTATCGCCATCGGCAACGGGGCAAATCCGCTGATTCGCCAGACCACGCCGGGTCTGGAGTTTAACCGCTGGGGCAATATCGTGGTCGATGAGAAATGCAGGACATCCCTCGAAGGCGTTTATGCCGGCGGGGATATTGTCCTGGGGGCGGCGACGGTCATTCTGGCGATGGGCCAGGGGCGGGTCGCGGCCGCGGCCATCAACGAGTATCTGGCCGACAAGGCCCGCAAGCGACTCTGAAGGGGTCGGTTGGAATATTCGTTGGACTTTGATGCAGTTTCTGTTGACAAGAACTTGTGAACACAAGTACAATCTCAATTATGATGTGTCCGGGTCGTACCCGGGCGCGGAATCACCGCTGTGGGCATGACCGGATACGGCACTTCGGGCCATTCGGCGGCCGGCGGGCCATTTGACAGGCGGCTATAGGCAATGCAGATCAAGGCGTTTAAGGGATACAGGTTTGACCCCGGCGTTGTGGGCGATGCGGGCGCGTGCATTTCGCCGCCATACGATGTCATCAACGAGGCCGAGCAGCAGCGGCTTTACGAGCGCAGCGAGCACAATATCGTGCGGATCATCCGGGGCAAGGCGGAGCTGGGCGATGGAGAGGCCGTCAATGTGTATTCCCGGGCCGCCGGCTATCTGAAGCAGTGGATCGACCAGGGGGTCCTCAAGCAGGATACCCAAGAGGCGATCTACGCCTACATACAGGACTTTGAGGCCGCCGGTCGTCATTACCGCCGCGATGGCTTTGTCGGATTGGGCAAGCTGGAGCCGTTCGGGCCGGTGGTTCGGCCGCACGAACAGACGCTGAGCAAGCCGAAGGCGGACAGGTTGCGCCTGGAAAGGGCCACCGGGGCCAAGCTCGGGCTGGTGTTCATGCTGTACGAAGACCCGCGGATGGTCGCCGACGAGATTATGGAGAAAGCCGCCCGTGGACCGGTGCTGCTGGACATGACCGACGGCGATGGGGTTCGGCACCGGCTTTACGCGGTGACCGGGCGGGCGGATATTGATGCGATCGCCCGCATGATGGCCGACAAGAGTGTCGTCATCGCGGACGGGCATCACAGGTATGAGACCGGGCTGGCGACTCTCGCCGAACGAGGCGAAGCGGCCGCGTGGCAGATGATGGCCTTCGTCAATACCTGCCACGAAGGGCTCGTCGTCCTGGCGACCCATCGGCTCGTGGGCAACGTCCCGGATTTTGACGGGAAACAGCTCATCGCGGCCGTCAAGGAGCATTTCGCCCTCGAACGCATTGCCTTCGAAGGGCCGGCGGGCAAGAAACGCGCGTGCGGCGACATGATGAAACGGCTTCGTGGGCATTTTGATGCGGGCCGCAACGCCTTCGGGATCTACTGGGGCGATGGGGCGTTCTATGTGGCGGTATTGGAGGATGCCTCCGCGATGGACGGCCCCGGCGCCGGCAGAAGTAAGGCATGGCGGGGGCTGGATGTGGCCATCCTGCACAAACTGGTGATCGAGCGGTTGCTCGGTGTCGGCGAGTCGCAGTTGGCGGGCGAGGGCTTTGTTGAGTACATCAAGGACAAGGAGAACGCCATTGGGGACTCGATCAGGGCGGTTGATGAAGGCCGCAAGCAGGTCGCGTTCTTCATGAATCCGCCCAGGATCAGTCAGATACGGGACGTCGCCGAAGCCGGGGAGAAAATGCCCCAGAAATCGACGTTCTTTCATCCGAAGTTCTTTACAGGTTTGGTCATTCAAAAACTATAAGTGATACGGGGAACAAACATGCCAGACTGGAAAAATCCGCCAAGATTGTTCATACCTGGACCGGTGAAGGTCAACGACGACGTCCTCAAGCAGCTTGCCCGTCCGACGCTCGGTCATCGCGGCAAGGAGTATGCCATGCTGCACAAAGAGACGGTGGACATGCTCAAGACGATACTCTTTACACAGCAGAATGTGTTCCTGTCCACGTCTTCGGCCTCGGGCCTGTGGGAGGCGGCGATCCGCAACTGCGTTGGTTTTGACGAGAAAGTGCTGTGCGCCTGCTGCGGCGCGTTCAGCGACAAATGGGCGGACGTGGCCGCCAGTTGCGGACGCCAGGTGGAGACCTTGAAGGTGGAATGGGGCCGGCCCACGCTGCCGGAGATGATTGACGAGAAACTGGCGACGGGGCAGTTCGCCGCCCTGACCATCGTCCACAACGAAACGAGCACGGGCCTGATGAATCCCGTGGCGGACATCTCCGCGATGATGAAGCGGAAGTACCCGGATGTGCTGGTATTCGTGGATTCGGTCAGCGGCATGGTGGGTCTGCCGCTGAAGTTCGACGAGTGGGGATGGGATGTGGCGTTTGCCTCGGTGCAGAAGGCCTTTGCGATTCCGCCGGGACTGACGGTGGCGGCCGTGAGCCATCGAGCGCTGGTCAAGAGCAAGAAGGTGCCCGGACGCGGCTACTATTTTGACTTCCAGGAGTTTGCCAAGGCGGCGGAGAAGAACCAGACACCGACGACGCCGGCGATTCCGCACATCATGGCCCTGCACTATCAGTGCACCAAACTGGTGGCTGAGGGCATGGAGAACGTGTGGCGGCGGCACAAAGAGATGGGCGACTTCGTGCGGGATTGGGCGACCCGGAAGTTCGGGCTGTTCTGCGACGCCAAGTATGCCTCCAATACCCTGACGACGGTGAAAAACACGCGGTCGATCAACGTGGCGGAGGTCATCGCCGCGGTGCAGGCCAAGCACAACACGGCCTTCGGCAACGGCTACAAGAAGCTCAAGGAGCAGACGTTCCGAATCGCGCACATGGGCGATATTACGCTGGCCGACCTCAAGGAACTATTGGGGTGGATTGACGAGGCGATCGGATAAAGGCCGGTTCCGGGAACCCCCGTGAACGATAGAGAGTCTCAGCCCCCCGGCGGCGACCGGTGCTCCGGCTGCCGCCGGGGCCGACGCACGGGTTGTCCAGACGCAGCTCCCTGAAAGCCGGGATTCGCCTGAAGCAGGCGGCTGATCCTACCCTTGTCGAATGGCTTGACGGTGCGGGTATGAGGGCTTATAGTGCGGCTTTTGGATTGCGTGGCGTGTCTTGACGGCAGGAAGCGTGGTCTGCATTGGAGTGTTTGGGCTGGATGGCTGCGAAGGCGATGGATAGTCAGTGTGCGAAGTGCCGGGGGCTTTGCTGTCGGTATGTGGCCTTGCCGATTGAGACGCCCGAGACGCGGGAGGACTTCGATGATATCCGGTGGTATCTGTGCCATGAGGATATCACGGTGTTCGTGGAAGACGGCGACTGGTACATCAATATCAAGAACAAGTGTCGGCACCTGTCGGACAGGGACTATCGCTGCCGGATCTACGAGAAGCGGCCGCGGATCTGCCGCGGCTACCGGCACAGCGACTGCGACTTTGTCGAAGGCCAGTACGACTACGAGCTGCACTTCACCAGCGACAGGCAGATGGAGGAGTACATCCGCATCAAGTTCGACAACAACGCCGTCGAGAAGCGCCGGACCCACCGCGGCGGTGTGCCTCGGAAAGCCAAAGGGGGCAACCGCAAATGAAGATACCGCCGGTCAAGGGGACGCGGGATTTCTATCCGCCGGAAATGGCGGTTCGCAACCGGATCACGGACGGCTGGCGGCAGGCGTCGCTGCGCAGCGGCTTCGAGGAGTACGACGGGCCGATCTTCGAGCACCTGCAGATGTACCAGATCAAGAGCGGCGACGAGATCGTCGAGCAGTTGTTCAGCCTCCAGGACCGGGGCGGCCGCGACCTGGCGATTCGCCCGGAGATTACGCCGACGCTCGCGCGGATGGTCAATCAACGGATCAACACGCTGGCCAGGCCGATCAAGTGGTTTTCCATGCCGCGGCTGTGCCGGGCGGAGCGGCCGCAGAAGGGACGCCTGCGGGAGTTCTTCCAATGGAATCTCGATATCATCGGCGAACCGTCGCCGCTGGCCGACGCTGAGGTGATCTTCGCGACGGTCGATTACTTGCGGAGCGTCGGTTTGACCGCCAACGACGTCAAGGTGCGGCTGTCGAGCCGTAGGCTCCTGGCGTCCGTGCTGGGACGGATCGGGATACCCCCGGACCAGTTGCAGCCGTTGTACGCCCTGTTGGACAAGAAGCCCAAGCTGCCCGGTGAGGTCTTTGCCGAGATGCTCGCCCAGCAGGTCCCCGATGTGGGTGTTGCGCGTAAGATCAATGCTTTTATGGACTTACGCGAGGTCGGCGGGATTGCGGCACTGGCCGGAGCCGACGCCGAGCTTGAGCAGGCCCAGGCCGAGTTGGCACAGGTTCTGGGGTATCTGACGACGATGGGCGTTGCGGAGTTCTGCCTGTTCGATCCGGGGATTGTCCGCGGGCTGGCGTACTACACGGGGGTGGTCTTCGAGGTCCATGATGCGGTGGGGGATCTTCGGGCGATATGCGGCGGGGGGCGGTATGACAACCTGCTGGCCGACTTCGGCGGGCCGCAACTAACGGCGACGGGGATGGGGATGGGCGATTGCGTGCTGGAGATACTTCTGAGGGAAAAGGGGCTGTTCAAGGATGGGCAATTCGGCAAGGCGCTCGACTATTTCGTCGCGTGCGTGCCGCGGTTCGCCACCGAAGCCGGGCGCTGCCCTCAGGAAGAGGCCGTGCGTCTGACGGCCGAGATTCGCCGCCACGGTCTGCGGGCCGAGTTCAGCTATAAGGCGGGGGGGCTGGGCAAGAAGCTGAAAGAGGCGGCGGATAGCGGGGCGGCCCGGTGCATCATCATCGGCGACGAACTGCCCACACAGCAGAAACTGGCGGTCAAGGATCTGGCGACCGGACAGCAGGAACTCGTGGACTATGAGGCGTTTCTCGCGGGGATTTCCTGTAAGAAGTAAGAAGCGCAGATGAAAGGCCACGGGCAGGATGCTCATGGCACGGATACGAAGCTCAAAACGCAAAGACCAAAACGAAAAGCCACAACGCAAAACCCAAAGCCGCCCCTCAAGGTAAACTCGAAATACGAAGCACGAAATCCGAAACAAATTCAAAGCACGAAGTCCGAATGTCCGAAACGCTGTCGCCTTTTGGACAGACTGTTTCGGGTTTTGAGCCTTTGGTCATTCGTGCTTGTTTCGAGTTTCGGATTTCGAGTTTCGTGCTTCCTGTTGAATGCAGGTAACATCAGATGGCGGAGTTTGGGGTCAATCTGTATGAGTCGGCCTTTGAATCCTGGCTGCGGGAGCACGGCGTCGGCTTCGCGCTGATGGATGAGCACAAGCGGGCCACGCTGACCCGCGACCCGATCAAGACGTTCGATTATCTGATTCCCGCGGCCGACGGTCGGATCATCCTGGCGGAGTTGAAGGGGCGGCGGTTCACGGGCGCCAGTTTCGAGCGTCTGCGGGGCCTTGAGTGTTGGGTGACGGCCGACGACGTGGAGGGACTGGCGGCCTGGGAGAAGGTCTTCGGGACCGGGCACGAGGGGGCGTTCATCTTCGCCTACGAGGTCTGCAACGTGGACGTAGACACAGACGGCCGCGAACTATTCGGTTTCGACGGCAGGCAGTACGTGTTCCTGGCGGTCCGCCTGGCCGACTACCGCGGACACATGAAACGCCGCAGCCCCAGATGGCGCACCGTGACCCTCCCGGCCGCGGCGCTTCGCCAATGCGCCCTGTCGGTGGAGGAGCTGCTGCTGAATGCCGAAGGCACCTGACACAGAAGGCAAGCAGGGGGCGTCAGCCTCCGAGCGCCCGCCAGATCATGCCTGCGAGACGAACGTAGGCATTGCCCCAGGCCTGCTGGCGGAAGAAGTGTGTTGGCTGTGCGGGGTTGCCGATAAAGGGGCGCAGAACCCATGCCATCTGGATGCCGACGAAGGCGTAAATGCCCAGCCAGACAAACAAGAGGCTGCGGTGGCGCGGGCGTTTGAGGATGAGTGGGCGGTATAGTCGGCGGCAGAGTCCCGACGACCCGATGACCCGATGAAACATGCGCAATCTACCAATTCCCGGTGTCAACGGCAAGGTGAATTGATCATGTTTGCCCTTGGCCGGAACAGCCATCGGACGCGGTCGGGACCGTTTTGGATTGGACGCGGTGGAACCAGGGATGCTAGAATGCCGTGCTGAATTGAACCATCCGATGGACCTGTTCGAAACCGGTTCAGATGATACGCGATTTCGTTTGTTTGTTGGCGAATGTATGAGGATTATTGCCGGCTCCAGGCGGGGTATGCGGCTGCTCAGCCCCAGGGGGGACCTGTCGCGGCCGATTATCGACCGGGTCAAGGAGTCGCTGTTCAGCGTGCTGTATAAGTATGACCTGCCGGAAGGGGCGGTCGTGGCGGATTTGTTCAGCGGCGTGGGGTCGCTGGGGCTTGAGGCCCTCAGCCGCGGCGCGGCTTCTGTGACCTTCGTTGAACACGACCGGACAACTGCGGCGATTCTGGAGAAAAACATTGCGCGGGCGGGCTTTGCCGAGCAGTCGGCGGTGGTCCGGACGGATGCGTTCGTCATCGGGGCGCCGGCCGGGCTAGCCGGCAGATATGGGCTGGTCTTTGTCGATCCGCCATACGCGCGTACACGGGATATTGGGCCTGATTCCGCCTTGGCCGGTCTGTTCGAGCTGCTGGACGGCCAAGTGGCGGATGGTGCGATTGTGGTGGTTCGGACGCAGGAGAAGGTGCAGGTATTGGACGCTTACGGGTCGTTTGGGTTGCTCGAACGCCGGGTATGGGGTACGATGGCGGTGGCGCTATTCGCCAAGGGCGGCACCGGAGGGGGGACGAAGGACGAGGGACGAGGGACGAAGCGGTGGCTGGCGGCTCTTGAGTCGAGAGTCGTTAATACCTTACGAGATTCAGCCGGTTGAAGCCGCCTGCGGCGGAGTTTTTTAGCGGCCGGTGGCGCGCGTTACGCAATACGCAGTGCGAAACACGAACGACGAAACACAAACGACGGAATACGAATGAGTTGGGTGGCGGCCTTTCGCGTAGCGAAGGGCCGGTTGAGTTCGGCCCTTGCCTGCGGCAAAGGCCGCCACCCCGAGAAATACGCAATACGAACGACGCAGTACGAAATACACAATACGAACGACGAAGAACGAACGACGGATGACGAATCGAAAGGCGGCGATTACAGTGGTCCAGCGGCTGCAGGAGGCCGGTTATGAGGCCCTGCTGGCGGGCGGGTGCGTCCGCGATATGTTGCTGGGACGCCAGGCCAAGGATTATGACGTGGCCACCAGCGCCCGGCCGCAGGAAGTAACCGCCCTGTTCCGGCGGACCATCCAGGTGGGCGTCAAGTTCGGCGTGGTCATCGTCCTGATGAAGCATCGCCAGGTCGAGGTGGCCACCTTTCGCAGCGATGCGGACTACGCGGATGGGCGGCGCCCCACGAGCGTGCGGTTCACCAACGCCGAGGAAGACGCCGGCCGCCGTGATTTCACGATCAACGGGATGTTCTTCGATCCCGTGCGGGACCAGGTCATTGACTATGTGGGCGGCCGCCAGGACTTGAAGGACGGCATCATCAGGACCATCGGCGACGCGAACGAGCGGTTCAGCGAGGACTATCTGAGAATGCTGCGGGCGGTGCGGTTTTCGACACGGCTGGGTTTCGTCATCGACGACGGGACCCTGGGGGCCATCAAAACCCACGCACACAGAATCACCGGCATCAGCGGCGAGCGGATATCCATGGAGCTGGAGGCGATTCTCACGGACCCCAGCCGGGGTCGCGGCGCCCGGTGTCTGGTTGATACCGGCCTGCTGGGGATCATCTTCCCGGGCTTCGGAGCCCCGGCGGCGGAGACCGCCGTGGGTGTTCTGAGCGATTTACGCAGGCATGTGGACTATCCGTTGGCGCTGGCCGGGTTGTTCGCGGGGTGCGAAACAGACTTCGCGATGGAGCGGTGCCGCCTGCTGAAGCTGAGCCGCAATCATACCAAACACCTGCGGTTTCTCATGGACAACCGCGGGCGGCTGGTGAACAGCAACATGAGTCTGGCGGAGCTGAAACTGGTGCTCGGCGAGTCGTACTTCCGCGACCTGCTCGAACTGGAGCGAGCCATTCAGCAGGCCCGTGGCGAACGCGAGGCCCTGGATCGCCTGACGGCGCTGCGCAAGCGGGTTGCGGCCCTTGGCGATGTGGAGCTTCGGCCGCCGCCGCTGTTGTCGGGCCACGACCTGATCCGCCTTGGGGCCGCGCCCGGGCCACAGGTGGGCGAACTGGCCGAGGAGATGTACGTCGCCCAGTTGGATCACCTCTTAGAGAACCGCGAGCAGGCCGAGCACTGGGTGCGCCAGTGGCTCGACCGCCATAAGGACGTGCAGTAATTGCCGTGGCGACGACACCCTTCACATTGTTGATCAAACCATCGGGTTCCGACTGCAACATCGATTGCAGCTACTGCTTCTACAAGTCCCGCCCGGCGGAAGTCGGCCAGGGGCGCCAGCGGATGAGCGACGAGGTCCTCGACAGGCTCGTCAAGGACTACATGACACTTCGGTTCCCGATGTCGGGCTTTGCCTGGCAGGGGGGTGAGCCGACGCTGATGGGACTGGACTTCTACAAGCGGGCGGTCGAACTGCAGAAACGCTACGGCGCTGATGGTCAGGAGGTCGGCAATTCCCTGCAAACCAACGCCATACTGCTCAACGACGAATGGTGCGGGTTTCTGCGCGACGCGAAGTTCCTGGTGGGCATCAGCATCGACGGCCCGAAGGACCTGCACGACCGATATCGGCTGGACTTCTCCAGCGCCGGCACGCATGAGCGGGTCTTGCGGGCCCTGCAACGATGTCGTGATCTGGGCGTGGAATTCAACACGCTGACGCTCATCAATCGCCTGACGGGCGACCATCCGGACGAGGTGTTCGACTTCCTGATCGAGCAAGGGGTGCGATATCTGCAGTTCATCCCGTGCGTGGAGGTGGACCCACGGACGGGAGAGGTCACCGATTTCTCGGTGACGGCCGAGCAACTCGGACGGTTCTGGTGCGGGATGTTCGACCGATGGTATGCGTATGGCCCACGGAAAGTGAGCATCCGGGATTTCGATTCGATCCTGGCGTACTATGTGACGGGGCGGCATACAATCTGCACCTTCGACAGGCAATGCAGCCAGTACATCGTCATCGAGCACGCCGGCGACGCCTTCCCCTGCGACTTCTTCGTGGAGCCGCGGTGGAGACTGGGCAATATCTTCGAGACGCCCATGGATGATCTGGCGGCCGGCGCCCTCAAGCGGGAATTCGCCCGTGCCAAGAGGAACCTGTGCAACCGCTGTCTCCAGTGCCGCCATCTGGCGATCTGTCGCGGCGGCTGCATGAAGGACCGCGCGCCGTTTGACAGAGAAGGTTTCGCACGAGAGAGTTTCTTCTGTGAGGCCTATAAGGTATTCTTCGAGTATTCGATGCCCCGGTTCATGGAGTTGGCATCGCAGGTGCGCTGCGGTGAGCCTTTTCGCCGCGAGCAGTTAACGTAAGCAGGAGACTGACCATGACAACGATGAATCGCAGGACTCTGATCGGCGGCGGATTGGCGGCAGCGGCCGCTCTGGCGACGGGGGGCCTGTCGGATGCGGCCGCCCAACAGAAGGCCCAGGCCGGCAAGAAGCAGCCGCCCAACCGGATCGCTTGCTCGACCTATTCGTTCTGGCGGTTCAAAGACGGACTCAAGCTGCCCATCGAACAGTGCATCGACGAGGCCGCGGCCATGGGCTTTGACGGTGTGGATATCCTGCAGATTCAGATGGAGGGCGATTCCAACGCCTACCTGCAGGGCCTCAAACGCCGGGCGCTGATCAACGGGGTGGACCTCTGCGCGATGTCCACCCACCAGGGCTTCGTCTATCCGGACGCCCAGATACGCCGCAAGAACATCGACGACACGATCCGGTACATAGAACAGGCATACTCCCTGGGAATCCCGATCATCCGTATCAACACCGGGCGATGGCGGACGACACAGAGCTTCGATGATTTGATGGCCAATCGTGGTATCGAGCCGGTCCTGCCGGGCTATACCGAGGACGACGGTTACGAGTGGGTTATCGACAGCATCACCCAGTGCCTGCCGGCCGCGGAGAAATGCGGGGTGATCCTCGGCCTGGAGAACCACTGGGGCCTGTCGCGGACGGTCGAAGGGCTGCTTCGAATCGTGGATGCGATCAACTCGCCCTGGCTGGCCGTCCTGCTGGATACGGGCAATTTCCTTGAGGACCCCTACGAGAAACTTCAGCGTTGCGCCTCGCGGGCCGTCTTTGTTCAGGCCAAGACATACTACGGCGGCGGACTCTGGTACACGCTGAACCTCGACTACCCCCGGATCGGACGGATACTGCGAGGGGCCGGCTACGGCGGGTACGTTTCGCTGGAATTCGAGGGTCAGGACGATTACAGGCAGGCCCTGCCCAAGAGCCTCAAACTGCTTCGCAAGGCCTTTTCATAGCGGCTTATCGGCCTGTGGCGGCCGCCTGTGCGAGGGGGCGCGCGCGATGGGCAGATGTGTCCTATATTGCCGCCGCTCGCGGGCCCGGATGGGCCCATTGAGGCCGACAGGGGCTCACGCGGGCTCGAAAGGGGTTTTTTGTTGACAGAAACGGCCTTTCTTTGTAGCATAAGGCTTTCAGGGACGAACTATATTGGGGTATGCGGAAGGCGCTGGGTGTCTAGGCCAGCGCCGGGCCGCAGTCTTATTGGCACCATTGGAGGTTAGGGCCGCCGATGCAGTCAGTCCGCAGGCGAAAGGCAATGTCGGGCGATGGAGGCACGGCTTTTCTTGGAGAAGGTTACATGTTGAACCGAAAGACGGTTGCGGCAATAGTGCTGGCACAGTTTCTGGCGCTCGCCCTGAGTTTCGGGGCCGGCCTCGAAGACAACTGGAACGACTTCCTGCACTACGTGAAGATCGGCCGGTTCGACCTGGCCAAAGGCTACGCCCAGGCCATCCTGGACAGCAATCCCGACCCCGTCAAGCTCAAGGACCTTGCCCGGCAGAACCACTATGGCTACCAGATCCTCCGCCGGGTCGTGGAGGATGCGACCGACCAGGAGCTGGTGGATATCAGCAAGAAGGTGATTAACCTGGTGGAGGAGGGGTTGTTCATTACCCGGTCCAACGATGTGATCGTGGCCGAGGCGGTGCGGGAGTTGAGCGTCAGCGAGCGGGGCAAGTACATCGCGACCAGGCGGCTTTACAATGCGGGCGAGTACGCGATTCCCTTCATGCTGGACGCCATGGCCGACCCGGCCCGCAAAAACGAGTTTGTGAACATCGTCGCGACCCTGCCGAAGGTGGGGCGGGACGCCATACGGCCTCTGGCGGCGTGCCTTCAGATGGACAACCTGCCCGTCAAGGCCGAGGTCGTCAAGGCCCTCGGCGAGATCGGCTATACGCATTCCTTGGGCCATCTCAAGTACATCGTGGAAACGGCCCAGTCGCAGGAGCTTCGTGCGTTGGCGGCCGAGAGTATCCGCAGGATTGACCCGGAGGCGGCCAAGCTGCCCGCGGCCGTGCTGTTCTACAAGACCGCCGAGCAGTACTACTACCATGCCGAGTCGCTCAAGCCCGCCGAAGACGCCGATTTCGGCAACGTGTGGTTCTGGGATGCCGCGAGCAAGAAACTGACCAGAGAGCCCGTGGACCGGGATTACTTCTACCAACTGATGGCCATGCGTAACTGCGAATGGGCCCTGAAGGTCGATGAGGGCTTCGGCCAGGCGATCGGACTGTGGATCGCGGCCTTCTTCAAGGCCGAGGCGGCGGGTGTCGAACAGATGCCCGCGTACTTCGGCAACACCCACGCCACCGCCCTTGTATACGCAACGACGGCCGGGCCGGAGTATCTGCACCAGGCCCTGGCTCGGGCGGTTCGTGACAAGAACGCCGACGTGGCGCTGGGGGTCGTCGAGGCCCTGGCGGTCACGGCCGGCGAGAAATCCCTGCTCCAGCGATTGGGAGTGGCCCAGCCGTTGGTTGATGCCCTGTCCTTCGACGATAAGGCCGTGCGTTACAGCGCCGCCATTGCCCTGGGTCTGGGCGGGCCGACGGTGGCCTTCCCCGAGTCCAAGCTCGTGGCCGTCAATCTCGCAGAGGCCCTGGGACAAAAAGCGGCGGACGTGACCGAACCGACCCGCCGTTGGACCGGACCGCTGGCCGACAGCTACGCCCTGCGGGCCGCCGAGACGATGCTGGCCCTGGCGGTCAGCCGCAACAAGGTGGTCAACCTCTCGCTGGCTCAGCCGGCCCTGATGGCGGCGACGAACGACAGTCGCGATCCCATCAAGAAGCTGTCCGGACAGGTGCTGGCCTATCTCAATAGCCCGGACGCCCAGCGGGCGATTGCGGCGATGGCCCTGCTGGCGCGCAATGACATGGCCATCCGCGTGGCGGCTTTCGAGTCGCTGGGCACCAGTGCCAAGATCAACGGGAATATGCTCATCGAACAGATGGTCGACGACATCTATGCCCTCATCGGAGACGGCAGCGCCCCGGCGGAGCTGCGTGCAGCCGCGGCCGCGGCCTATGGCTCGCTGAACCTACCCAGCCGCAAGGTCAAAGACCTCATCCTCGACCAAGCCAGAAGCTAGGTCATCCGAAATACGAACGACCCAAACCCCGGTCGGTAAAGCAAGGCCGGGGTTTTTCATGCGCCCGCGACTGTCTCGGCCGACACGCTGTCTACACCTTGACGCGAGAGTCCCACGGGGCTAGAATGCTCAAGTCTTTTTTATCACCGCTAGTGTGGCATTGGTGATTGGGAACTTGCAGATGGAGGCTCGAAACATGGCTCTGGATGCCAGGAAGGTCGAAGCATGTCTGGCTGAGTGTCGGCGGCATTTGACGGAGGAGTTGCTGCCGTTCTGGCTGGATCGCTGTCTGGATAAGACATACGGCGGGTTCATTACGCACTTTGACAAGGACGGCAGGGATACCGGCGAGGACGAGAAATCGCTGATTGCTCAGAGCCGGACGGTCTTTACCATGTCGTCGGCCCATCGGGCCGGCTACGGGGGCGGCCGGTGCGCCGAGTACGCCTCGCATGGCGTTGATTTCATGATCGACAAGATGTGGGACAAGCAGTATGGCGGCTTCTACTGGACGGTCAACCGCAAAGGCCAGGTCGCCATCGACAAGAAGATCCTCTACGGGCTGAGTTTCTGCATGTACAGCCTCAGCGAGTACACCCTGGCCACCGGCGACCAGCGCGGCATTGAATACGCCGGCAAGGTCTTCGACCTGGCCAAGAAGTACGCCGCGGACACGATGTACGGCGGCTATTTCGAGATGTTCGAGCGCAACTGGGACCTCTGCGGCCCCGGCCCCGGCGGCGGGGACCGCAAGACGCTCGACGTTCACATGCACCTGATGGAGGCCTTCACGACACTCTACGAGTGTTCGCAAGAGAGCATCCACCTGCGGACCCTGATCGAGGATATCGACCTGCTGCTCAAGCGCATCCTGCACCCGAAGTACGCCACGGGGATTCCGCAGTTCACGCCGAGTTGGGAAATCGCCCCGCAGATCAAGTTCGACATTGTCTGGGGCTGGGACCGCTTCGCCGAAGGGGGCGTCAAGCCCAACGCGGATGACAACACCTCGGCCGGGCACAATGTCGAGTTCGCCTGGCTGCTGGCCCACGCGACGGACATCATGGGCCGGGGCTGGGACCAGTATAAGGCCGTCATCAAGAAGGCCATGGACCACGGACGGGACAACGGCGTCGATCTCGAGTACGGCGGCGTATACACGGAAGGACCGCATGCCGGCGGGGTCCATGACCGGGAGAAGGAGTTCTGGCAGCAGGCCGAAGTGATGATCGGAATGCTGGAGGGCTGCCTGCGGTTCGGCCCGAAGGACTACTGGCCCGCGTATGAGGCGGTGCACCGCTTCGTCTTCGACAAGATGATCCATCACGAGGTTGGCGAATGGTGGCCGCTGATGACGCGCGAAGGCAAACCCATCTGGACCCATATGAGCCACTCGTGGAAGGTCAATTATCACACGGTCCGCTGCATGGTCCAGTGTATCAACCGCCTTGAGAAGCTCCGCCGGCAGTTGAAGGGGTAGTCTCTATGGAATACGCGGGGCGATACCCCATCTTCGATCCATCGCGGATCACGACCTATCCAGTGAGGACGCGGGCCAACAAGGTCCATATCCAGGACCTGGTCAGGCCGCAGGACCTGCCGGGTCTGTCCGTGGACACCTCGCATGAGACTCGTAAGGCGGTTGAAGCGGTCGCCGCGGCCGTCCGGCAGGCTCGCCAGACAGGTAAGCCGGTACTCCTGTTCACCGGGGCGCATTTGATCAAGAATGGTCTGGGGCCACTTCTGGCGGACATGGTCCGGCGGTCCCTGGTGACACTGGTGGCGGGCAATATGGCCACGGCTATCCACGATTTCGAGCTGGCCCTGCTGGGCCAGACCAGCGAGGACGTGCCCAATGCCCTGGGGGCCGGGCAGTTCGGAATGGCTTATGAGTTCGCCTACATCAACGCGGCCATCGCGGCCGGCGATGCCAGGGGATGGGGGCTTGGCGAGTTGCTGGGCCGGATGATCTGCGACGAGGGCTTTCGGCGCGAGGTCCTGGCCCCGGTGGCCAAGGACGACCGACTGGAGCATTTCCCGCACAAGTCGGTCAGCGTGATTGCGGCCTGTCACGAATGCGGCGTGCCTTTGACGATCCACGCGGGTGTCGGCACGGACGTGATAGACCAGCACCCGTCCTTCGACGGCCGGGCCAAGGGGGGCTGCTCGGGGCGGGACTTCCTGATCTACACGCATGCGGTCGCGGGACTGGGCAGCGGCGGCGTGGTCATCAATATCGGCAGTGCCGTGACCGGGCCGGAGGTCCTGCTCAAGGCGGTCTCGATGGCGGCCAATGTCGGGGCCGGGCCGAGGGGTATCGTCACGGCAGACTTCGATATTCGCGAGCACCATCCCGCGCAGATGACCGATGAATCGACACAGGGCTACTACTTCCGGGACCAGAAGAGCGTGTTGACCCGGATTCCCCAGGCGTTCGCCGGGCGGGGCTATTACGTGCAGGGCGACCAGAAGCAGACGTTTGTGTTGCTGTACCGGATGCTGACGGGGATGGATTGAGGTCTCGGCGTATGAACGAACAGCGAATCAAGGAGATTATCGAGAGCATCCGCAAGGTGCGGATTGCGGTCTACGGCGACTTCTGCCTCGATGCCTACTGGATGCTCGATCCGCGGGGCTCGGAGGTCTCGGTC
>Ga0209614_1000938_pt1 | contig 23852 bp, 20 predicted proteins | sample BlaSprsedimmetaG_FD_185484 | JGI IMG/M metagenome (GOLD analysis project Ga0209614, IMG submission 185484) | Hot spring sediment bacterial and archeal communities from California, USA to study Microbial Dark Matter (Phase II) - Blank Spring... ... | reverse complement strand
TGATCGTTGAGGGCTGAGATACGTCACATTGGCGATGCCGCCGATATTCTGCGCGGCGCGGGTGAGGGTGGGATGGGTGAGCAGCAGAGCGTCCACGTAGGCGACGAGCGGCGCGCCGTGCCCTCCGGCGGCGATGTCGCGGGCACGGAAGTTGCTCACGACAGGGATACCCGTCATCTCCGCAATCACCGCCGCCTCACCCAATTGCAGCGTCGCGCCCTCCATTGTTAGGTGCGTTGCACTTTCCGAAGTGCGACGCACCTGAGTTACGCCAGGCGGGATATGCCACACCGTCTGCCCGTGACTGCCGATGAGGTCCACCTGCGCGGGCGTCAATCCGGCTTCGGCCATCGCGCGCAACGCCGCCTCGCCGAACGCGCGTCCCAGGGTGAAGTTGAGACGGCACAGGCGATCCACGCTGCCCGTTTCGGGGCGGAAGCAGGCGAAAATCTCCTCGCGCAGCGCCGGTGGATGCGGAACATGGGTGTGACCGAGCACGTCCCAGGTCAACGTGGGCGGTGCCCCTTCCAAACGCACAATGGCGGCATCCGTCCCGTCGGCGGAGGTGCCGGACATCAAACCGATGACGATCATAGGTTACCACTCTCCGTTTTCTGCAATATCTACGGCGGTCACAATCGCCCGGTGTACCGCGACGCGCAGCCCCGCGATGCCCCGATTCTGCCGCCCGTTGTAGACTTCGTTGGTGAGCAACACCACGACGAGATCGCGTTCGGGGTCCATCCACAAACACGTGCCGGTGAAGCCGGTATGCCCAAAGGCGCTTTGGCTAAACGGATTGCTACTGGCCTCCGGGTCGTCCAGCCACAGCGCGAAGCCCAGGCCGCGCCGCGTGCCGATGCCGTCGGTGTAACAGCGCGTCATCGTATCCACTGTGGAAGATAACAGCAACGGGAAACCACGCCGCTGCCCGGTCGGACGGTCAAGGAATATCTGTCCGAATGCCGCGATGTCCTCCGCTGTAGAGAACACCCCCGCGTGCCCGGCGACCCCGCCAAGCCGGTAGGCGTTCTCGTCATGGACGACGCCGACGACGCGACGGTTGCGCCAGGTGCAAAACTCGGTTGGCGCTATTGAAAGGGACAGGGGATTGGGGTTCGGTAAAGAGTAATCAGAAATGAGTAATGAGTTACCAGCTATCGGCAATATATGATCCAGAATCGCCGACTCATCACAAATTGTTCTTTTCTCATTACTCTTTTCTCTTTTCTCATTACTTTTGACCGGTAGATAGCAAGTATTTTGCAGTTCTAGCGGGGCAGTAACGCGGTTTCGCACAACGGCGTCGAGAGATTGCCCGGTGAGGCGTTCAATAGCCATCCCCAACAAAATCAGGCCGATATCGCTGTAGACAACTTGCGTCCCGGTGGGATATGAAAAGAAGGTGTCCAACGCCATCTGGCGGGCGGCGTCGGCGCTTGGTTCGCGGTAGAGCGGACGCCACGCCGGGAGGCCGGAGGCGTGGGTAAGCAAGTCGTGGAACGTAACACGACCGGCGTCCACAAAGCCGCCGTTTTCAGAGACAGCGACCATTCCGCCAGGGTTGAGCGGGTCTTCGTAAGGCTGGATCGGACGCAAGCCGCTGAACTCCGGCAGGACCGCGCCGACCGGCGTATCGAGCGCGACGCGGCCTTCTTCGACGAGCGTCATAAAGGCTGTGACGGTGAACAGTTTGCTCACCGAGGCCATGTCGAACAGCGTGTCGCGCTGGGTCGGGTGCGCGCGCGTCTCCGGGTCGAGCCAGCCGAACGCCTCAGAGCAGACGACGTCGCCGTGAGACCGCACCATAAGCTGCGCCGCCGGTGTAGTCGAGCCTATGGCATCTTGCAGAATCCTGTTGACGTTGGTCAAGTCCATTTCAATATCTCCAAAAACAAATCGCGAATCTTCACAAATCTCGTTCAATTTGTCCTGCTCAACGGGATATTGAATAAACTGAACGACTATTTTCACCGCAGAGTTCGCTGAGAGCGCGGAGAAATCGGTGTTGCTTGCAACGCACAAAATCTCTGCGGACTCTGCGCTCTCTGCGGTGCAATATGTGTTTGACCACTACAAATTTAGCAAAGATTCGCGCAATTCGCGGTTAAAAATCTGCTGATATAGAGCTTACGGCTACGTATACGCCTTACGCAGAGCGTCGAAGCGTTTCAGGCTACCCTCCAGGCCGCCGGGACGGTTGCGGGCCAGCCACAACGCCGTGTGCTCTTCGATAGTCGCTTCCAGGTCGGCGAGCATGGTGGCGTTGTCCGTTTCCTCGCCCAGAAGTTGCAGTGCGCGGCGGCAGGCGTGTTGCAGCAGTCGTCCGGCGTTGGCGAACTCACGCTTGATCAGATCGGCATCCGGGCAGGCCATACGCGCGTCATCCAGTTGCGCCAGGATCGCGTCGATGCGTTCCAGCGTCGCCGTGAAGTCCTCCGCCGTCACATTTTTGAAGCGTTCTTCGTCTGCGACCGCGCCTTGCAGCAGGTGGAAAAGCACGCTGGAGTTGTGGATGCGCGGGACGTGGGGGATCTGGTAGACGTTGCCCAGGTCGTAGGCGAGCTGGCCCATCACACCGCTGGGATCGTCGAAGGCGAAGCGGCTAAGCGCCTGCGGCACATCGAGCGCGCGATTCGCATCCAGACACCACGAATACGCCGCGCCCGCGCCGAAGCCCAGGTAGCTCACCGGCAGATATTGCCAGTGCCCGTAATCGCCCCAGTCAGTGTTGAGGTAGCCCGTCGCGCCATGCTTGAGGCCGTTTTCGGCGGCGTTGCGCAGGTTGCCAAGCGCGTTATCCGTGCGCCCGGCGATGCTGTTCCACGACGCGGTGCCAGGGCAGACGTAGAAGGGCACGCCCGCCGCCGCGAACTGCGCGCCGTGCTCGTCGAAGGGGTGGTCGAACTCGTAGCCCCATTCCAGCGCGATCACGTCGCGGGGCAATTGCGGCACCAGATCGGGATGCTGGGTGATGATGTCGCCCCAGAACTGCATCGTGTAGCCGCGCCGCGTCACGTCCTGGTAAATCTTCATCAGAAAGTCGAAGTAGACCTGGCCCTCACCGCGTTCCTCGCAGGCCGCCTTGCTCACGCCCTGGCCCAGATCGATTGTCTCATCGCAGCCCACATTGATCTGGCGGCTGGTGAAGTGCGGCAGCAGCTCGTCGTAGAGACTGCGGACGAGTTCGAGGCTGCCGGGATGCTCCGGCGCAAGGCTGAACGGGCCGGGAAAGGTGTAGCTGCCCCACGGCGTCTTGATCTCACCGTGCGTTTCGGCCAGATGCGCGTAGCGCTCGTGGATCAGCCAGGGCTTCATGTGGCCGAAGGAGTTCTGGTTGGGCGCGAGTTCGATGAACCGCTCGCGGCAGTAAGCGTCGAGCGCCAGAATCTCCGCGCCCGTCAGCGGGGAAGCGTGTTCCCACACCTCCGGGTGCTGCCGGTAGGCGAAGGTGTGCTCAGTGTACAACTGCACTTGGTTGACCTTCCAACTTGCCAGGCGATCCACCAGCGCGAAGAGCGTCTCCATTGTGGGGACTTTGTCGCGGCTGACGTCCAGCATCACGCCGCGCGCGGGGAAGTCGGGCCAGTCGGTGATGTCCATACACGGCAACACGCCCCCTTCAGCCTGCTGCACGAGCTGGATGAACGTGCAGACACCGTAGAAGACGCCCGCCGCATCGCGCGCCTGGATCGTGATCCCCTCCGGTATGATGCGCAGGCGATAGCCTTCAGGATGCGCGACCGCTTCGGGCATGATCGCCAGTGTCAGCCCGACCTGCCCGGCGGGAACGGCGCTGCTCGCCGTCACGTCCCAATCCAGGCCAAGATGTTGCTGCAACGCCGCGCAAAACCGCCGCGCGGCGAACCTCACGGCTTGCGGTTGGCGTGAATCCAGCAGCACCAGGCGGCCATCCTCGAATGTGAAGTTGCCTTCAAGCCATGTTATGTGTCGTGGCGCCGGTAAAAGCACAAAGTTTTCAGTCATATCTACCTCCGTAAAAATGATTACTCTATCCAGATTTTCAACTGTCCGTAATACGTCAAAAGTTTATCGGCAATGTGATTTCCCACGTACTCGAAATAGTTGCCGCCTTCCTTTTCCGTAAAGTAGTTGTGACTTTCGATAAACCTTCCACGGGAGATACTTGTGTGTAAAAGCGGGAACACGTTTATGCGGCTTGGGTTAAAAGTAGCTACCGTTTTTCTGAATTCGATACCCAGGCTCCTTGCCCCCCAATATCGGAAAGGATGATTACGCTCCTGTCCAAGCGCACGTCTGGCAAATTCAAAAGAAAAAGCCCCGAAACAGAATAGAAGCGCGGGACGATACTGATAAAGGTGTTGATGAAATACTTCAATTGATTGCCCCAAACCCTCGCTCCAGTTCACCTTATTGCCGAGCGGTTTATCACGAGGATTTTCAATCGCATTTCGAATATAGAGTGATGAAGTATCGACACGCCTCCGACATGCTCTAAAAACCTTATCCTGAATCACATCAAGCACTGAAGTCCAGATGTTATGCCGTGCAGGGTGTCGTGAATCAAGAGGACTTAACAAAACATCTTGCCAGTTTTTGGGATTAGAGTCGCCTAACAACCAGATCGGGAATTCTTTTTTGCCAATTTCACTTTCCATAGCACTTTCCTCAAATGAAGTAAAGCGTTCATCAACGTATTGTCGATCAAATCCCCCAATCTAAAATTCATCCAGAGGATACATCGGCCGCTGCACGCGCCGGTATGCCAACTGCCGCACGTCGCAGTTCGTCACGCCGGGACTGATTGCCAGGATTGAGCGCGGGCTGATGACGTGCAATGGCGTGGTCAGATAGCCGCGCTTGGGGACGACGATCTTGTAGGCCAGCGGCTCGATGCCCAGGCTGTGGAACTGCGCCGGTTCGACGTAGCTCTGCCGCTCGGCGGTGAGGATGACATCCACGCCATCCACGGTAAGGACGACGGTGGGGCCACGATGTACCAAGCGCTCCGGCGAGCGGACGCCGCCCCGGTAGTAGTCGCCGTCGGAGATGAGGCGCACCGTGCCCGTGACGGGCAACGGCTTGCTGTGGCGCGTGTCGAGCTTGCCGCCGATTTCCAGGCTCACGCGGTTGCCCACGCCCGCCGCGATGCACGTCTCTACGGCGGCAGCGTCCCAGATCGCGGCGACGACGGTGTTCGTCGCCCCTTGCCTGAGCAGACTTTCGAACACCGCCGTCACATCCGTCGTGCCGCCCGCGCCGGGATTGTCGCCGGAGTCGGAGAGGAAGACGGTGGATTCGGGCGCAGCCATCGCCACGCGCACCGCCTCGTCCACGGGGTACGCTTCGGTGTGGAAGTCGAAGTCGGCGCGGCGCGCCCAGAACGTGGCGGCGAGTTGGTCGGCCTCGGCCTGGGCGAGCGTCTTATCGCCACCGGTGACGACGACGGCGATCACGCCGATGTCTGGCACATCGGCCCAGCAGTGGCCATTCATCAGCGAGGCGGAGACGATGCCGGGCTGGGTTTCGAGGTCGGCGACGAGTTGCATCATCTCGCGCATCGCGCCAACGGACGTTTCGGCCTTTTCGCCGGGCAGCAGGAACGGGACTTTGGCGAAGCCCATCGCCAGCCGCCCGCCATCAAGCAGGTGCAGCAGCATCTCGGCGGCTTTGACGCCCGTTTCGTAGGCATCGTCGTGGGGCGCGGTGTGATAGGCGACCAGCGCCTCAACAATCCGCGCAGTCTCCGAGACGATGTTGGCGTGCATGTCCAGCGCAATGGTGATCGGGACATCCGGGCCGAGTTTCGCGCGCAGGGCCGTGAGAATGTCGTTTTCAGCGTAATCCACGCCTTCAGCCCGCATCGCGCCGTGCAGGAAGATGCACGCGCCATCCACGTCGTGAGCGGCCTCCAACAGCGCGCCCTTCAGCGTCTCGAAGGCCCCACGCTCGACCACACCGCCCGGCATCGCGTGCGCCGTGACCGACGGCACGAGCGTGACATCGTCGCGCGCCTGCAACGTCGCCACAATCCCGCCAAACGCGCCGTGGCGGATCGGCGGCGCGAGCGTCTCCTGCCCATAGCGCGCACGGAAATCTTCCAGGCGCGTCAAAAATGGGGTAAACGTATTCGATTCATGTCCAATTGCACCAACAAGTATTTTCATAATTTAACCCCCAATACAATGAATGAGCGAATCATGAATCATGATTCATGATTCATGATTCATGATTCTTTCTCTACGCCACCCGCTCCACAAACCGCACCCGCGTCCAGCGTTCGGGGATGTGCATATTGATGTAGCCGTGGCGATTCCACGACCAATCGACGGAGATGTTGTTGCCCTGCGCGTCGTGAAAGTGCTGGCAGCGCGAGACGCCGATGCGCCAGACGTCGCCGGGATGCGGCGGGGTGTGCGGGTTGCCGAGGGCCTGCAAGCCTTCCCAGGGCAGCGCGAATTCGACCGTCCAGCCGTTGTCGCGGATCGCCGGGCAGTTGAGCGCGCCATCCACCTGCACGGCGTGCTTGAGGCCGGGCAGTTCCCAATCCCGCTCGCCGATGCGGCCCATGCGCTCGTCTAGCCGGGGCAGGAAGTAGAAGAAGCTCTCAAGAGAGAAGAAATGGTTCAACGTTGTGATGTCACGTCGCTCGACCACCGGCTCCACCCACGTCCAGAAAACCTCGTAAATGGTGTTAATCGGGTTGACGCCCAGCTCGTAATAGACGCCGTCGCCTTCGACGAAGATTTCAGCGTCGCTGTCGTTGTTATAGACGTGGTCGTGATGCTCGACGTGCGTGCCCCAGATTTCGTGATCCTCGTATTTGAAGGCGGCGTAGAGATAGGCGTCGTCCCACAGCAGCGCCACGCGCGAGTCGAGCGACACCGGCGCGCCCGTATCCATCTTGACGAGCGGGGTCGACCACGTCACGCGCTGCCAGACCGATTCGTCGAGCCTGCCATCGACGGTGATCGGCTCATTCACCCGCAAGCAATCATATTCAGCCACCGGCGGCAACCCATCCAGCGGTCCCTGTGGCAAATTCAACGTTCTAGGCATTGGAAACATAAAAACTCCTTGCAGATCAGAAATGAGAAATTAGAAATGAGAGAGGGGAAATTTGTGCTGTTATCCACCTTCATTCATCCTGTTACTGCTTTACGACGATGTTGAAACGCAGTCACCGCCAGATACAGCGCGCCGGCGAAGATGAGGACGGCGTTGGCAAGGATCATCGTGGGCGTACCGGCGAACTGCGCGAGCGCGCCACCCATCGTCGAGCCGAGAATCGCGCCGATGCTGCCCGCGCTGCTGTACAGCCCCGAAATACGCCCACGTTGCGCTTTGGCGCGCACTTCGGCGGCGTAAGTCATCGAAGCGGCGGTGAAGGCGGAGTAGGCAAAACCGCGAATCAGTTGCACGAGGACGATCCACGGCATGACCGGTGTGACCACGTAACCGAGAAAGACGAGCGTCCAGGCGAAGAAGCCCAGGCTGAGCGTCGCCGGCCTTCCGATGCGATCCGAGAGCGCCCCAGCCAAAATCATCAACGGGAATTCGGAGAAGGAGGCCAGGCCCCACAAGCGACTCATCTGCCCCTGGGTGAACGCGAGTTCGCCAACCATGTAGTTGGCCCACACCGCGTAGACCGCGCCCGTCACCAGTGACCACAAGAACATCGAGATCAATAAGGGCGGCAAGGGGAGCGCCGCCGGCGTTGTGGCGAGCGATTTCGCTGTAACCGGCGCAGTGACGGCCGCTTCGTGCGACGAATGCGCCGGGTCTTCCTCAACCAGCAGCGCCAGCACAACCGCTACAACCAGAAAGCCGGCGGACAGGCCAAACGGCGCGCGGAGCGATAACCGGTCGGCGATGCTACCCGAAAAGAATGCCAGCACGCCGAATCCGAGCGAGCCGAGGCCACGATAAATGCCCATCCGCCGCCCACGGGCCCCTCTGCTCTCTTCCAGGATATCGCCCATCAAAGCCAGGCTGACGACAGCATAGGCTGCCTGGGATGCCGCATTCAGGATATTGAGCGGGAACAGATAAACGTACGTGGGCGCGACCGTCATCAAACCGGCGCTGAGCGCCAGGACTGCTAGTCCACCTACGAGGAACAACTTGCGTTTGCCTCGCCGGTCCGACATACGTCCCCAGACGTAGCTAAACACGATGGTCGTCAGCGAGGTGACCGCACCCAACACGCCGATCGTCAGATAATTCGCGCCCAGGCTCTCGACGTACAGCGAGTTGATCGGCCCAGTGATTCCCCTGGACATAAACAAAATCACGCCGATGACCGTCATCAAGATCAGGTTTTTCATTGTTGTGTAGCAGAGACTTCAGTTACTTTGCTCAGGTGGGACGCACTTGAAAACGCTAGAAAACGCTTGGATTTGCATATGCCACACGTTATTTAGGCCCAAAGTGCGTCCCACCTGAGGCGTAACGACTGGTTATAGAAAAGGCAGGTGACGCTGCCTGTTAGGGAACGTCACCTGCCGATTTTACACCAACGCAACGCTTACTGGTTGCAGGGGTACAGCGTGCCGTCCATGATCATCATAACGGTGAAGGAGTCGGCGTAGGGGCTGTTCTTGTAGATGGGATCATCGTCGGGCAGCCAGCCGCAGGTGTGCAGACCATCCATCGCCGGGTTGTTGCCGTAGCGCTCCCACAGCGGGACGATGGGCAGCAACTCGTTGAAAGCCTGCGCGGTCGTAGCAACCATCGTTTTTTGAGCCTCGGCATCCAAACCCTTGGTTTGATCCTCGATCAGAGGTTCGAGATCGAAGTCGCCACAGCACTCGGTCGTCACATTCAGGTCGAAGCTCATGCCGGGACCTTCCGCTGCATCGATGTTGTGGGTGAAGAAGTCCTGCACGAAGGAGAAGTGGGGATGCGGGTTACCGGAACCCCAACCTCGAACGGCGAGTTCGAAATTGCCTTGGTTGACGTCAATGGGATGCTGGCGGAACTCAACACCCCGGAACGTGGTCTTGATACCGAACTCAGTCAACTGCCCGGCCAAGTTCTCGGCGGCAGCGGACCAGTCGGCGTACTCGGCGGGCGCGGTCAGCTCGTATTCCATCACGTCGCCTTGATCCGTGACCCAGACGCCATCGGCGCCTTTGGTGAAGCCCAGGTCTTCCAGCATCTGCGTGGCCAGGTCGCGGTTATATTCGTAGGCGTTGAGCGCGCCGGTATCGACCCACAGCGGCACCATGTTGTCGCTGAAGCCGGCCATGTACTGCACGGCTTTGCCGGAATCGCCCAGGGAGACCACACCGTTCTGGTTGCGATCCACAGCGTAGGCGATGGCCTGGCGAACTTCCTTCACGTTGAAGGGGTACATCGTGTGGTTGAAGTAGAGCGCAGGGCCGGAGTAGATGGGCGGGCGGATGATGCGCACGCCGGAGGCCACGAAGGCTTTCTCGGTCGCGGGCGGGAACCCGTGGGTTGCGTAGTCTACCTGCTGTGCCAGGACGAGGGGTGTAACGGTCGGGGTCTCGCCGTTGTACAGGTAGACGATGTCAAACTTGACCGTGTCAGCCCAGTAGGAGGTGGGGTTCTTTGTCAGCGTCATGCGCGCTTCGTTGATGCTATCCATATCGATGATGTAGGGGCCGGTGGCGTTTAACTCTGCCGGGCGGAACTCGTTGAATTCTTGCAGTAGAGTGTTCCACTCATCGGAGTCGCTATCTTTACCCGCATCAACCAGCGCTTGAACCTTGTCCGACCACTCGCCATAGGTTGCCCGATCCACGATGGCTTCATTGCGGATGACGTAGCGTTCGACCACACTGGAAGGCTCGGACATCTTGAAGACGACGGTGTAATCGTCCTTCGCCGTAACGCTTTCCAGGAAACGCCAGACGGTGCCTTTGGCCAGACGACGACAATTGAAGGTGGCGATCACGTCTTGGGCGTTGAAGTCGTCGCCATTGCTCCACTTGATGCCCTTCTGCAGGTAGACGGTCAACGTGGCAGCCGCCGCGTCAATGTCCCAGCTTTCCGCGAGATAGGGTACCCACGAGCCGTCGGCCCACATGTACATTGCCAGCGGCGGTTGGAACAGCGTCCGGTAGATACCAACGGCCATATTATTGGTGGCGAACATATTCAAGTGGCCGACAGGCGGAACCTGATAGGGATACGCCCCTGCAAAAACGCCAGGGCCGGTGGAAGCAACAGGCACTTCGACTTCGACCGTCTTCTCGACGACCTTCTCCACTTCGACCTCGACCGTCTTCTCGACGATCTTTTCCACTTCGACGACCTGCGGTGTTGGTGTAGTGCAACTGGTCAGGAAAGAAAGGGTCACAACTGCGCACAACACCACCAGTAGCCAATTTCTATGCAACTGCTGAGTCTTCATCTAAACTCCTCCTTAAGAGATTATGGTAAGTGTATTGAATGTAAATCGATAGATCAGTTATTGCATATCTCCCTATACACACCTCCTTGAACTGTTCACGCTCGAACGCTCTAACGTGATTGCCGGCGCACGAGCACAAAGAGCACGACGCCAAAACAGATTCCAATCGCCAAAGTAACGACCGTGACAACAAATTCAGCACTTCCCGGTTTGACAAACGGCAACAGCATCAGCGATGTCACAGTGATAAACATCATAATCCTGAAGACGGCTCTGCCCAACTGCGGACTGATCATGCCGGTGTACCCACCTCCTGCGCGCCCGCCTCTTGAATACCCGCTTCCCGCAAAGCGATATGGCAAGCTACCGAACGATTGTCTCCCACGGGCGTCAACTGCGGGCGCTTCACATCGCACAACCCAGGTTCAAAATTGGGGCAACGGGGATGGAAACGACACCCGCTTGGCAGAGCTAACAGACTGGGAATGTCCTGGCTGCGCAGTTCGACACGTTCCTTGCTACGGGTCAACTCCGGATCGGCTTCCGGCACGGCCGCCAGCAGTGCCTTGCTATAAGGATGCAGCGGATCGTTGATCAACTGCGGCGTCGAAGCGAACTCGACGATGCTACCCACGTACATCACAGCGATACGGCCTTCCCAGGCGAAGAACTTGGCAACCGCCAGGTCGTGGGTGATGAAGAGGTACGTCACACCGAGATTGCGCTTCAAATCCCCCATCATATTGAGCAATCCCACGCGGATCGAAACATCCACCATCGACACAGCTTCGTCCGCCACGATAAAGCGCGGATTGACGGTCAGTGAGCGAGCGACAGAAACCCGTTGGCGCTGACCTCCGCTCAACTGGTGCGGGTACTTGTACAAAAAGTCTTCCACCGGCCCCAGCCCAACGATGTTGAGCAGTTCAACCACCCGCTCCAGTGCCTCATGTGTATTGGCCGCCAGCTTGTGGTGCAGCAGCGGCGTGCTCAGAATTTTGTAGACGGTGTGCGATGGATTGAGCGAAGCGTACGGGTCCTGGTGGATAATCTGCACACCCAGCCGGTACGTCTTAAAATCCTCACCCCGGTTGCCTCTGGGATTCCACACCGACTTCCCCATGTAAAAAACCTGCCCGGATGTCGGTTTGAGCAGACCGGCGATCATCTTGCCGGTCGTCGTCTTGCCGCAGCCACTTTCGCCGACCAGACACACCACCTCCCCTTCCCGTATGCCGAAGGAGACGTCATCCACCGCCGTGACCCGTTCACGCCGCGAACCAAATTGCCGTACCAGATTACGCGCTTCGATGAGATATTCGCCTGAGCCCACGTTCATTGTGCCTTTCCTCCCACGTATTTCTCGTAGCGCTCTTGCAAATCGAGCGTATCCTGCTGTACCTGCCGAACGTTGAAACAGGCAACGCTGTGTGTCTCACTGTAATGCGTCTCGAGTTTTGGCTCTTCGATACGACACTGCTCCGTCACATAAGGACAGCGTGGATGGAATTTACAACCCGGCGGCGGATCGACGAGATCCGGCGGCGCACCGGGAATCGACACCAAATCCTCAAAATCGCCGGTTACAGTCGGCACGGCGCGGATCAGCCCTAGCGTGTAGGGGTGTGCCGGACGATAGAAGATGTCGTCCACCGGCCCCAACTCGACGATGCTGCCCGCGTACATCGTGGCGACGCGATCCGCCAACTCGGCGGCGGTCGCCAGATCGTGCGAAATAAAGAGCATCGCGAAGCCGATCTCCTCCTTGAGCCGCCGCAGCAGGTCGATGATCGTCCGCTGCGTCAGGATGTCCAGTGCCGTCGTCGGCTCGTCGAGGATAAGTACCTGCGGATCGAGGAGCAGGCTCATCGCCAACAGCACGCGCTGGCGCATCCCACCGCTCAACTCGTGCGGGTAGGCGTCGATGACGCGCTTGGGGTCCAGTTGCACGTATTCCAGCAGTTGCAACGCGCGTTCCCGGACCTGGTGGCGCGGCATGTTGCCGTGGGCCTTGGCCGTGTCGAGAATCTGATCCCAAATCCGCAACACCGGGTTGAAAGCGTTCAACGCCGACTGAAAGACCATCGCGCACTCGGCCCAGCGGAAACGACGCAGTTCACTCTCTTTGAGTGAGAGGACGTCGATACCCTGATTGCCGCGCCAGTACGTAATCTCGCCTTGGGGAATGCGCGCCGCCTGCACCAAGAGACGAATCAATGCCACCCCAAACGTGGTTTTACCGCAGCCGCTTTCACCGATCAACGCCAGGCTTTCGCCTTTCGCCAGGGAAAGACTAACCCCGCGCACGGCCTTCACGACACCCCGCTCGATCTGGTACTCCACCCACAAATCCTCGACCGTCAGAGGCGTTTTTGCCCTGTTCTCCATCTTGCTTCTTGCCTCCTGTATCCTTACCCCGTGCGCAAGCGTGGGTTGAAAATTTCTTCAAGCGAGCGGCTCATCCACACAATCGAAAGTTGGAAAAGCGCAATCGCCGTCACCGGCGCCATAATGAAGTAGACGCTGTCCTTAAAGAAAATCGCGCCCTGCGTCCACGCCAGGTTGATCATCACCCCCCAGTTGCGGGTCAAGGGCACCAGTCCCAGGAAGACGAGGCCCACCTGCGCGTAGATGGCGGACGTCATCCCGAAGGTGAAACTGATAGCGATGTAACTCAACATGTTGGGGAGTACTTCCGAGAAAATGATATGCCACATCCCTAAATCCAACGCGGTGGCGGCCTCGATATAATCACGCTCTTTGATCGAGAAAACCTGCGCCCGAATCGAACGGTACAGGCCGGCCCATGAAAGCACAGAGAGCAGCAGCGCCAGGAACAGCATATTGTCGAGTTTGACCAGGGTAGCCAACACCGCCAGCAAGGGAAAACGCGGTATGGTCAGCCAGATGTCGGCCAGCATCGTCAAAAACGAATCAAATCCGCCACCGATGAGCGCGCTCAACGAACCGAGGGCCACACCGATGAACGTCGAAATGATGCCGGTCAACAGCGCCATCTGGAGAATGTCCCGCCCGCCGTGTACGATCTGCGACAGAATATCCTTCCCCTGGCTGTCGGTGCCGAGCAGATGTTCTCGTGAGGGCGGCACATAAATCTTGGTGATGTCAGCAGAGGTCGCCTGCGGCACAAACCACGTGCCCACCGTCGTCATCAACACAAAAAAGATGAAAATGAGAAAACCGACAAATCCGGTTTTGTTGCGGCTCATCAACTTCAGAAACCGGCCAGCACCGCGCAGCACGCGACCAGGCCAGTAGCGGATACCGGTCTTCGGCATTAAAGCTTGTGTCGTCATCGTTCACCTCCCGCAACCCGCACGCGGGGATCGAACCACCCGTAGATAAAATCCGCCAGCAGGTTGGAAACCACTACCGAAATCGTGATAATCAGGAAAATGCCCTGCATCAGTGGATAGTCACGGGTCGTGAGTGCCGCCAACAGCCGGTAGCCAATTCCCTGGTAGACGAAGATGCTCTCGATCAGAATCGACCCACCCACGACGAAACCGATGCTGATCAGCAGTTGCGTGATCAGCGGCAACATCGCGTTGCGGCCCACGTAGGCTGTGGTGATGCGCCCTTCAGAGAGACCGCGCGCCCGCGCCACCGCCACGTAATCCTCGCCCAGGGTCCCGATCGTGCTGCTCTTCATCGACAAAATCCACGAGCCGATGGTCGAGAGCACGTACGTAAGAATAGGCAGTGCCGCGTGAAAGAAAATGTCTTTGATGAAGACCCACGTGAAGCCCGGGTGAATGCCCGGCGACCGCGAGCCGCGCATCTGGTGAATGGGGACGAGGTTCCAGTAAACGCCCAAGTAGACGAGCAAAACGATGCCGATGATGTAGTTAGGAATTGAACTCAAGACCGAAGCTATCCCGGATACCCCCGATTCCCACCACGCCTGGCGTTTGTAGGCCAGCAGCATCCCGATAAACACACCTAAGATAAAGCTGATAATCAGGCCCAACCCCACGCTGAACAGCGTCCAGGGGAGAAACGCCACGATAATTTCCCACACGGACGTACCCGGTGAGCGTAACGATGTCCCGAGGTTGCCATGCGCGAGCTGTACCATATATTCAAAATACTGCTCGTGGAGCGGCGCATCCAGGTTGATGGCGAAAAGAGAAGCCGCCTGGTCGCGCGCTTCTGCGTAGGGCAGGCTATACTGCACGATCAACTCGTTGATGTACACCTCGATAGGATTGGATGGCATCAAACGCACGAGGAAGAAGATCAAGCTGGTGACGAACCATATCGTGAAAACAGCCCGTGAAAGCATCCTGACGATATAGTTTGAGGCGATACGTTTAATCCAGCGCCGCAGTGGCGTCTTTTTGGGAACAGTTTGTGTGCTGATAGCTGTACTACTCAACGGGACCTCCTTTCTTGTGTAGTAACGACTTCGGTCGCTTTTGCTACATATAGAGCCTGTATTGACGGGACGTTTGTTCGAACTCGGCCACGCCGTCTGCCCATCCTTGAACTAACTCGGTCACATCCACGCCCGCATTTATGGCGCGCCATACCTGATCCGTACCTGCCAGCAAATCAATGTGCGGATGCGCGCCTTCCCAGCTTTGCGGTAGCCATGCGAACTCCGCCGGATAGAGCGCCTTCAATGCCGCAAGCAGATGCAATCCCACCGTTACCGGGCGGAACGCTGCGCGATCAATCACGTGAATCTGCACACTGCCACAGACTTCCCCGGCAAATTTGGAGGCACTCGGCACAAACTGCGTGGGACGAAACCGCACACCCGACAACGCCAGCGCGTTCAAGTGCGCCGCCAGCACCTCCCCGTCGATCCACGGCGCGCCGCACACCTCGAACGGCAGCGCCGTCCCGCGTCCCTCCGAAACGTTCGTCCCCTCCAGAAAGCACGTACCGGGATAGACGATCGCCGTCGAAACGTGCGGTATGGCGGGTGACGTCGGCACCCAGGTCAGGCCTGTTTCGTCAAACCACATATCTCGCTGCCATCCGTCCATCGGAATCACGGTCAAATCGGCGTGGAAGCCCCGCGTCTCATTCATGTACCGGGCCAACTCACCTATGGTCAACCCAAAGCGCAGCGGGATGGGCAGCACGCCGACAAAAGACTCGAAGCCTGGCGTCAAAACCGGCCCTTCGCAGACGCTCCCGTTGATGGCGTTAGGACGATCCAGCACCACGACCGGCACGTCCGCTTCGGCCGCGCCCTTGAGCACGTAAAACAGCGTGCTGATGAAGGTGTAAAACCGCACACCCACATCCTGCATGTCAAAGAGCAACACGTCGACGTCCGCCAGCATATCCGACGTCGGCTCCTGCGTTGTTCCGTAAAGGCTGTAAATGGGCAGTTGGGTGTTCCTGTAGATGGCGTCCTGCACTTGTTGACCATCGGCCACAGCCCCGGAGAAACCGTGCTCCGGCCCAAACAGCGCTGTCAACGTGACACCACAACCCAGCAATGCTGTAACGCTATCGGTAAGATCACGCGTCACAGCGGCAGGATGCGTCGCCAATCCCACGCGCTTGCCTTTGAGCTGTGCAGCCCCACCGGAAATCAGACAATCCAACCCCGTCAGCACAGGCATAACCGACTCACCGGCGGAAAGGAAACAATCCCAACTCGTAATGCATCAACAATGCCGCCGCACCGCGCAGCACAATATCGCCGCCCAGACTCACAAAATCCACTTCGGATGCTTGCGAAAGCGCCGCGAGAGAACGCCGCGTCAGTTCTTCCTTCATTGCGTCAAGCAAAAACTGCCCAAAACACAAAAGGCGCCCCGCGATCAGAATGCGACACCCACCGAGAATCCCCACCAAACTCGCCGCCGCCGCGCCAAGGTGCTGCCCCACCTCGTGGATTACTTGACGCGCCGCTTCATCACCGGCATCGAAAGCTTGGCGTAACGTTTCGAAGGTGATCGCTTCGGGGTCGGGAGCTAATTGATTGAGCATCGACTGTGGCATATCTGTCGCGAGAGCACGCGCCCGCCGAACGATGCCGCGGTTGTTGATGAGCGTCTCCAAACAGCCAACGTTGCCACACTGGCAAGGCTCCCCATCTTCAACGACGGTCACGTGACCGATCTCCCCGGCTCCCAACGGGTTGCCGTGAAACAGCCGCCCGCCAAGCACGATCCCGGCGCCCACACCCTTGCCGATGTGGATGACCACCAGGTCCTTCGAGCGATTGTTTTCTCCGAAAGTGTACTCGCCCAGCGCCGCCACCTGACAGTCATTCGCCATGTAGACCGGCAATTGATAGCGCGCCTCAAGCAAATCCTGCAGATGAACGTCATGCCAGTTGAGGTTCACAGCCTGGTAGATGATGCCGTCTACAGCATCCACCAAGCCCGGCGTGCCTATGCCGATGCCAAGTAAGGGATGCTGCGCCGCCGCGACCAACGCGTCGACCAGGGTGTAGACCAGGTTCAGGGCCGCCTCCCCATCGTTACCCGGCAGGGGAAGGCTCGCGCGATGGTGGATGTCACCGCGCAGATCGATCAGCGCGCCGCGAAAATCCTCACGCGCCAAGTCAAGCCCAATGAGACAGCGTGAACTCGTGTCTACGCGCAGCAAGATAGCGCGTTTGCCACCTGTGGAAGGGGCATGCCCGACCTCTTCGATCAACCCTTCATCCATCAACTCGGCAACGACATCAGAGACTGTGGGACGTGTCAGGCGCGTGATCCGCGCGATCTCGGCCCGGCTGACTTCCCCACGCTCATAGATGGTGCTAAACACCAATTGCGTGTTATGAATTCGCGTCTGCTCGTGTGTCGCTTTTTTCGCCACAGCCTGCGCCTTATGGTGATAAAAAAAGAGGGATGTTAGAAAGTTAATTTTACTTACGAAGTAAGTATACATCCCTTTAAAATGTTTGTCAAGCATTTACAGACTACAAAAGTCTTACGAGGCACCTGCTTGAGCCAATGTGTATGCTAAACAACAGGTCTGCAAGGCGCAATACGTGCTGAGACTTTTGTAGTCTTTGCCATTTTTCGATCTACTAAGTCTTCTGAGGCTACCATAGGCGTTCTGGGTAGACGCCCCGCTTGAGCAACATGCGAATCGCCTGCTCGACCCGCGGGCGATCCTCTTTGTACGTCACGCCAAACCACTGCGCGTCGCTATTGAGAACCTTGACACGCGCCTTCTTCTCCTGCACCAGGTCGCCCACAATGTTTGGTAGAAAGAACTCTGCCTTGAGCAGATTTTGGACATTATCCTGGAGGAATTGCGGAAACCGGCGCTCCAATTCTCCGAACAGACTCGGCGTGAAGCCCCAGATATTCATCGAGACGGTGGTCTGCGCGGGGATGTCAATCCAGGTTACGCCGTCTTCAGTGTAAGCAATAGACGCTGGCGCTTCCGAGCCATCACCGCGCCGCTCGATGTGCGTGCGCTCGCGGATGTGGACGAGGAAGCCGTCATCATCCACAGTGCAAACGCCGCGCGAGACGTGCCCGTGCTCGGTAATCGTATTCGCCAGCACGTAGCCGACCATGCAGTAGTCGTAGACGCCGCCTTTGTCCTCCGCGCGAGCGAGATACCCGGCCAACGTCGCGAAGGCCGCGCGTCCATAAAAATCGTCCGCATTGATGACGGCGAACGGTCCGGCGACCTCATCCCGGCAACTCAGCACCGCCTGCCCGGTGCCCCAGGGCTTCCGGCGCTCCGGCGGCAACACGAAACCCGGTGGCACGTCCGACAAGCGCTGGATGACGTAAGCCACGTCACAATGCCGCTCGATGGTTGCTCCAAAGCGCTCCCGGAATGGCGCTTCGATGGCCTCGCTGATGACGAACACCACCTTGCCGAATCCGGCGCGCAGCGCGTCGAAAACGGCGTAATCGAGCAGTGTCGCGCCGTGCGGCCCCACCGGCTCGATCTGCTTAATCCCCCCATACCGGCTGCCCAATCCGGCAGCCATCACGATCAACGTAGGAGTTATCGTCATAGGTTCTCCTTGAAATGGAGTAAGGAGTACGGAGTATGGAGTATGGAGTATGGAGTAAGCGTTATCTATTCCCTTACTTCTTACTTCATACTCCGTACTCCATCTTAATGTGTCAACGTCACCTTGTGCAAGCCACGCGGGGCTTCGGTGTCGTAGCCTTTGGCGCGGGTGAGATAGTAGCTGAAAAGCTGTCCCGGCACAATCGTCACCAGTGGGCTGAGCCACTCGGGCATATCGAGCGGCAAGCGCAAAGGGGTGTGGGCGAGCGACAGCACTTCGTCACGATTGGAAATCGCCAGCAGTTCAACACCTTGCACTGTGACCAGGTCCGTCAACAAGGCAAACATATCGTCGAAAACAGCCCCATCCGGCACGACGGCCAGCACAGGGAAGCCCTGCGAAACGACGGCGACCGGTCCGTGCTGGAAATCGGCGGAGGAGTACGGCGCAGCGATGATGTAGGCCAGCTCTTTCATCTTCAGCGACCACTCGAACGCCGTCGCGTAGTTGAAGCCGCGTCCGAGCACCACACACTGCTCCATATACCGATAGCGCTCGGCGGCGCGTGCGATGACCGGATCGAGATCCAGAGCCTGCTGCACGAGTGCCGGGACACGCTCCAGATCGGGCCAACGATCCTCTGTATCCCCCTCCAGCTCACTCAGCGCCACAGAGAGCATCGCAATCGCCATCAATTGCGCGGTGTAGCTCTTCGTGGCGGCGACTGCCAGCTCCGGCCCGGCCTCCACGTCGATGACGAACTGCGCCGCTTGCGCCAGCGGCGACTGCGGCGCGTTGACGATCGCCAGCGTCGGCACGCCCTGACGCCGGGCCTCGTCCATCACCCGCACAATATCCGGCGACCGGCCCGATTGTGAAATGCCCATCACCAGCGCGTTCTTCAGGCTCGGCGGTTTGCCGTACAGGCTGAAGAGCGACGGTGTCGCCAGCGCCGTTGGCAATCGATTGAACGCACCCCACAGGTACTTGGCGTACAACCCGGCATTGTCCGAGGTGCCGCGCGCCACCAGAAAGAGATAGCGAATATCGTGTTCGCGGAGCGCCACCGCAATCGCACGCATCCGGTCTTTCTGCGTTTCCAGCAACCGCGCGAGCACTTCCGGTTGTTCGAAGATTTCCGACTTCAGGCTCATATTATCGTCCTCCAAATTTCTCAATCCGTGTGGTCACTTCCTGTGCAAACCGGGTGATAAAGGACAGCGTATACCCCGTCACGCTCAAATTCGGGTCTGTGATCAGCGGCGTGAGGTCCATGGCAAAGATCAGCCCTGTAGCGACGTCGGTATCGTGCGAGGCAAAGTAAGTGGCATTGGCCTGCCGCCGCCCCATCGTCGCCAGGTCATAGCGTTTGCCCCCGCACACCTGCGAATCGAAAACGCCCAACAGCGCAGCTTGTAAGCCTTCGTGTGTCGAAACATCGAATGTGACTTTATCTGTATCCAGCAACCAGTCCAGATTGCGCCACACCTCACAACCATACAGGTGTTTGGGACGCATCCCGGCAGGCAAGCGCCGCAGGGCCTCGATCACCCGCAACGTCACCGCGACGTGCGTATCGTGCTTGTCGGCGAGGTTGTGCGTGTAGAGGACTTCAGGCTGCGCCAGACGGAGCAAGGCGTACAAATCTTCGACGGGCGCTTCGTTAGCACTGTCCTTGAGCATGGAACTAGGGTAATCCAGCAGCACCTGCGCCCCGTACTCGCCGACGACAGCCGCCTTCTTCTGCTCCCTGCGACGCACGACCTGCATTTCTGCGTCGGTGTAGTCGCTGTACAAATCCGCGCGCGGCGATCCCGCGCCATTGGTGACGACGACACCGGTGAACCAACAGGTGTCACACTGAAAAGCCTTGAGGATGCCATCGAACGCCATAATTTCCAGGTCGTCCTGGTGTGCGCCAACGGCCATGTGCGTCGTGCGCGCCAGCGCGGCCTCCGCCGGCAGCCCGTCCGGCACGAAAATCTCTGCCGTCTCACGATGAAGGTTCATCACGCTTTACTCCTTACCAATCGCCGGCAAACTCGCGGCAGCGATAGACTGTCCCACCCGGCGACTCTTCTCGTCGGGCAATTGGATGTGGATGCGCGCCGCCAGTTCGGGGAATTCCCCGGCCAAGACCGTGTTCGCGCCATCGAGGATAAGTTGCCCCCCCTTGCCGGACGTGCAGCGCCCCAAAATAAGAACGTGACGTAATTCGTAAAAGTCGGCGTAGTGCGCGATGGCGTAGCCCATGTACACGCCCATCGTCTCCCAGATCTGCCGCGCGCCTGTGTGACCCGCTTCCAACTTCTCCTGGACGAACTTCAACTTTGCCGCCGGGGTGATCTCCTCAGGGATAGTGATACCCGCGCGCGGAGCGAGGCGGAACACACACTGCTGCGAGAAATAGGTCGCCCCCACCCCACGGTCGCCCGACCACTCATCCACCGAAGCATCGGGGTTGTAGTCCACCGGCGCGAAAGCCAGCTCGTTGAGCCAGCCGGTGATCGTCCCATCCAACGCGACGTAGCCGCTGGCCTGGCTCGATCCCAGGGCGATGCCAAGGACACCGGTATCTTCCAGCGACATCGCGCCTGCCAGCGCCGTCACGTCGCCGTCGTTCACCATTTCGAGCGGCGCGCCCATCTCATCACGGATGCGGAGGAAAAGCGTCCTGATCTCGTCGTAGCGTTCTTTGGGGACGGCGCGAAACAGCGAGGCGACCCGGACCTTGTTATCGACGTAGATGCCGGCAGCACTGCCCCCAATCGCATCCACGCGGGGCAACTTCGCCGCCGCCGCGCGCAGGCTCGCCATGATCTCGCGATAGTGATACTCAGGATCGCTATGGGTACTCGGCTCCCATACCACCTCTTCACTGAAGATCGCTTCGCCATCCACCACGGCAGATACCTTACGATCCGAAGCGCCCAGGTCGAAGCCGATGCGGCAGCCCTCCAAGTGACGGCCCAACGGACGACCGCTCTCCCGTGCCGGGGGAACATCTTCCGGCGCACACGGGACAACGGTGAAGGGGCGCTCGTACACGTCCTCGCCCATAAAGCGGTAGTCGAATGCATGCTTGCCATCGGGAGCATAGATCGCTTGTAGAGTCTTGCCGATGTCCAACGAACTGCCCACGTAGACACGCCAGCCCCCACGCTGCCAGAGCAGGAATTTGAACAACCGCTCGGCGTAGGGCAGATTTGCGGCAGCCTGAGGATGGCCAGTGGGGAAGACACGCGTCTCGAAACGCGAAACGATACCATTAGGCTTTTCCACGCCAAAGATTAGCGGTACACCACCACCTGCGGCCGTAACGGCAGATTGGAATGCGCGATTCGCCAGAATCGCTGGCCGGAATCCTGGATCAAGCGGAGGTATAAACCGAGGTTTGACAAGTTGAAAATCCTGACGCATCACCATCTCCTCTGAGAGTAGTCAGATAATCATTGGGCGGTAGTGCTAGTCTGATAGTTGAAACGCGAGTGACTGCCACGTACTCATTTGGCACGGAGTTAAGAGAAAGTCACAAGTCGCCGGGGTACTTAGAAAGTTAATTTTACTTACCAAGTATTATAGCGCAGAACAAGGGCATTGTCAAGATGCAAATGTGATAAAGGCAGGATTTGATCAATCTGCTTGGGGGTAAGGCCCATTTACTGTTTGAAATCGCAGGGCAGCGCCGGATGCGAATCTGGCGATCCGCCCGAAGGAAACATGGCAAGGATTATGACCGACCAAAGGGATTACCCGACTAAAGACTACCCGACGCCTCTAAACCGTTTTTGCTGCGCACCAGCAACGTCCAGGTGCCTTTTTGGACAGCTTTGTTGTTCTGGTTGAAAATGGTGACGTACAACGTGACCAGACCACCATCATAGCCGGGCATCTCACGTTTTTTGTTGACCTTGAGCGTGGCCCAGATTGTATCGCCAACTTTGACCGGTGCGCGGTACTTCCAATCCAAACCGACGAAAGCATCGATGGAGCCACTCAAGAGACCTAAGCTATTGGCCAATCCGGTGCCAATAGACAGGACCAACGCACCCTGTACAATCAACTCTCCGAAGGGTGTAGAGGCAGCAAAATCCTCATCGGTGTGCAAGGGATTGTAATCCCCTGACAATTTGGTGAAAGTCTCCAGGTCTTCTCTCGTGATCGTGCGCCGGGCAGTTTCAAAACATAGGGAGGAATGCAAGTCTTCGTAGTACAGTCTCTCGGTGGGCATTAAACAACCTCCAAATCACATCTCGGGAGTTAAAAGTTGAACGTCAAAGCGCGCGTTGTACCTGCTCAAACAGAGCTTCGTACTCCGCAACCGTACGCTCAGAGGAGAAGCGCTCGGCGATTTCTTCGCGGGGACGGATGTAATCATTGCGGTGATCCAGGACTTGCAGCATAGCCTGCGCCAGACCTTCGGCGTCGCCGATGGGGGCGATTTCGCCCATGCCGGTCTGCCGGACCGGCTGGCGCACGCCGGGCAGATCGCTGGCAACGCATGGGACGCCACACAGCATCGCCTCCACTTGCACCAGGCCGAACGATTCCGTGGAATTGAGGCTCGGCACCACGAGCAAGTCCAGGTTGGGATAGAAGGCCGCCATCTGGACAGGGTCCAACACATCCAGGAACTTCCATTTTTCCATATTCTCGTAGCGCCGGACCAGCGGTTCCAGCTTGCGGGCGTAAGCGTCCTCCGCCAGCACGTTCTGGTACTGACCTGCAAAGAGGATGCGCGCGTCGGGGTAACGTTCCAGGATGCGTGGGAAGGCGTTGAGCAACACTTCGACGCCCTTCTCCGTCGCCATGCGCGCCGCCATCCCGATGACCGGATAGGCGCGCTGGGGATTGTGCATCTTGGCAAAAGCCGCAATACCGGAAGCCGTCATCGGTGGCAGTTCGACCGGCGGCGTAATGACGTGCAGTTTATCGCCGAACCGGCTCAGGAACGGCGAATGATCCGCAAAATCCTGAGTGTACGCGACGACGCGGTGGGCGAACTTCCCCGCCAGGGTGTTCATCACATCGACAACACGGTTCACGATCCAATTGAACCAGCCCGGCGAAAGTTGCAGGTCGCAGTGATAGGTCAGGATGGTCGGCTTCTTGAGCAGCCGGCCTCGCAAGGCCACCCCTGCCGCGTCGAACTGGGGCAGGTGCAGGCTGATGACGTCGGCTTGTGTCACCAGCTTCCACGCCAGGAGCCCGAACGTGGGCATGATCACACCCTTGCTGACGCGCAAGAGTACCGGCGCCCGCACGATGTGCACGCCGTCACGGGTTTCCTCACGCGGCAGGTCGCGACTGTAGTGCGAGGTGAGAATCGTGACTTCATGTCCCTGCTGAGCCAATCCACGTGCAAGCCGCTCAGCGTAGATGGTCAAGCCGCTGGTGTGCGGGCGATAATACGTCAAAACGATGAGAACGCGCATAGATGAGACTCCGTAGTGCGTAACGGGTAATGAGTAATGAGTAACGAGTAACGAGTAACGAGTAACGAGTAATCAG
>Ga0209614_1000937_pt1 | contig 23876 bp, 23 predicted proteins | sample BlaSprsedimmetaG_FD_185484 | JGI IMG/M metagenome (GOLD analysis project Ga0209614, IMG submission 185484) | Hot spring sediment bacterial and archeal communities from California, USA to study Microbial Dark Matter (Phase II) - Blank Spring... ... | reverse complement strand
CTCCTGAAATGGCATCGCAAACCTGAACGATAGGCGCCATTAATGTTTCCATCTCCACCTCATCGTGGTGAGCACCAATGGCATTGCAGATATCCGGTTTCTCTTTAAACCTCTCAGCTAACTTCATTCCATAAACAGCATGTGGCAATTCAGGTTCATCGTCAGGCACCTTACCGATGTCGTGCAGCAGTCCGGCACGTTTGGCCTTTTTGGGGTTCAGTCCCAGTTCCGAAGCCATAATGGCGCACAAATTGGCTACTTCGCGCGAGTGCTGTAGAAGGTTTTGTCCGTAAGACGAACGGTATTTCATTTTCCCGATTAAACGAATCAATTCCGGATGTAAACCGTGAATTCCCAGGTCGATGGCTGTACGTTTTCCGGTTTCGATAATCTCTTCTTCCACCTGCTTTTTCACCTTTTCCACCACCTCTTCGATGCGGGCCGGGTGAATACGTCCGTCGGTTACAAGTTGGTGCAGGGCCAGACGGGCAATTTCGCGACGTACCGGGTCGAAAGCTGAAAGTACGATGGCTTCAGGCGTATCGTCCACCACAATTTCAACGCCGGTGGCAGCTTCCAAAGCACGGATATTCCGTCCTTCGCGCCCAATAATCCGGCCTTTGATTTCGTCGCTTTCGATATGAAAAATCGTTACAGCATTTTCTACTGCCGTTTCGGTAGCCACTCGCTGAATGGATTTAACCACAATCTTTTTGGCCTCTTTGTTGGCCGTTTGACGGGCTTCTTCCATAATCTCGTTAATGTAAGCCACGGCTTCCGATTTGGCTTCATCTTTCAGCGATTCCACCAGTTGCGCTTTGGCTTCTTCAGCCGATAAACCGGAAATTTGTTCCAGTTTTTCCAGGTTTTGGCGGTGCAGTTTTTCCAGCTCTTCGGTTCTGTGTTCAACCCGCAGCAACTGTGTATTCAGATTTTCCCGAATAGCTTCCGTCTCTTTTTTGGTAATTTCAAAATCGCGGATATTCTTTTGCAATTCTTCGCGCCGCTGGTTGATGGTACTTTCGCGCTGGTTCAACTTATTTTCCAGTTGGGTTATTTTGCTACCTTTTTCTGTTATGAACTTTTCATATTCAGCTTTTAACTGCAGAAATTTCTCTTTTGCCTGAAGAATTTTGTCTTTTTTAATTACCTCTCCTTCACTTTTGGCTTCGCTGATGATTTTTCGGCTTTTCTTCTTCAAAGCCTTATCCCAGATGTAATAAGCCAGAGTCCCGCCTCCCAAAAATCCGGCAGCGAAACCTATCAGTATTTGTATCCAATCCATTGCATTTATTTTAATTATTAACTAATAAAAAAACCCGTAACAAATCACTTTGTATAACCAAAGCAATTCAATACGGGTCTTTGATAAATATGTAACTTTAAATCTCTATTCCTTCACCTCTTCTTTCAGAAAGTCTGAAATATCGTCGTTCAAATCTTTCAATCCATCCATAAAAAGAGACTTGTCTTCGCGTTGCAACAGTTCAGTATGGTTCAGCGCTATCTGAAAAGCCGCCATGGCCAGTATATCCTGCGAATCTTTATTACGAAACAGTTCCCTGTATTTGTTCACTGTTTCATTCACTGTTTTTGCAGCAATCCGATGTCTCTCTTCATCTTTCCGATCGATGGTCAGCGGGTAAACCCGCCCCTCAATCCGAATATTTATTTTAAGTTGTTCTTTATTCACCGTTCATTACTTGTTGAGTAATGCGATACATTTATCAATTTCCCGTACTAATGTAGTTATTCTTTTTTTTGCCTCACCGTCTTTGTCATTTCCTGCCAGAATATGGTTAGCAACCTTCATTTTCTCCACTTTTTGCCCCAAATCCGTTTTTTCCTGTTCGAGCCGGGCAATTTCCTGTGTCAAAACTGACACACTACCTTCGAGCGCTTTTTTTTCAAATTTCAGGCCTTCATATTCCTGAAACAGCCGCTGCACATTAGCTCTCAATTCATTCAAAAGCAAACGATCTTCGTCGGTCATTTTTACTGCAATTCGTGCACAAAGTTAATATTTTTACCCTATTGGAAAAGCGTTTGGAAAATTATGCAAAAAAATAATGCTAAAGGCCTTCTGAAAAAACAACTCGTGTTCGACAAATTTCACAGGTGAATTCTTTATCACCGGCACCACGTTATTGTTTATGAGGCTAAAGCCGTTTCATCTCGCTATTTAACAGTCCGTTGGATAAATCCAACGGCAATAAACCTTTTATAATCTAAACTTCCAGCAATTTAGCCATTTTTATTTATGATGTTTTTCTAATATTGCCGTTGTGCTTCAGTCAACGGGTAAAAAGATTGGAATGGGGACTGGCTTTAGCCTCATTATGTATTTTGAGGATAAACCCGGATTTCCTTGCTGTTTAATAATCCTCTTTTTATAAATTTGCCTGCCTTAGAATGATATTAATGAAACAATCTGTATTCTTATTTTTCCTGATTTTTTCACTGGGAGGCACAGCTCAGAACTATCCATATACCAGTCCGGTTAAAATCCCCATATTCCTGAGTGGCAGTTTTGCCGAGTTGCGCGCCAACCATTTTCATTCGGGAATAGACATTAAAACACAGGGAGTTACAGGTATTCCTGTTTATTCGGTGGCCGAAGGATATATTTCGCGCATTGTAGTTTCACCCACGGGGTTTGGGCTGGCGCTTTACATTAACCATCCCAACGGAACAACTTCGGTTTACGGCCATTTGAAAAGTTTTCGCGACGACATTGCGCAGTATGTAAAAAATATTCAATACGGGCGGGAGTCGTTCAGGGTCGATTTGCAGGTTCCCAAAGATCGGTTTCCTGTAAAACAGGATGAGTTTATTGGACACAGCGGAAACAGCGGCAGTTCAGGCGGGCCACATCTCCATTTCGAAATAAGGGATGCCCAAACCGAAGAACCGTTGAACCCGCTGCACTATGCTTTCCCGGTAAAGGACAATACACCTCCCCGCATTTATTCACTAATGATTACTCCGTTGAATGAATACGGTCATGTGGATTTTCAGGCGAACAAAAAATCCTATCCTGTAATTTATGCTGATGGGAAATACCAAATCCAAAACAATCCCATTATTCCGGTTTACGGAATGATTGGGTTTGCCATTCATGCCAACGATTTTTTCGATGGCTCCAATAACCGCTGCGGAGTCTATTCCATCCGTATGTTTTGGGATGGTGAATTGTACTATTCATTTAAAATGGACCGGTTTTCATTTACTGAAGGCCGGTATGTAAACAGCCACACCGATTACGAGGAGTTTATCACCACCAGACGCCGGTTTCACAAAACCTGGATCGATCCCGGTAACCGGCTGCGCATTTACGATTACGTGCGAAATAACGGCCAACTCAGAGTAACCGACGGGAATATTCATTTGGCAAGGTTCGAACTGAAAGATTTGCATGGCAATACGTCTATCCTCGATTTCAGGGTAGAAAGCAAAGCAGGTCAGGTTGAGCGGGTAAAACCTCCGTTCAATCAACTGCTTAAATACGATCAGACCAACCGGTTCAGGGAAGAAAATATTCGCATCGACTTTCCGGAGGAAACGTTTTACGACGATGTGGAATTCACCTGGAAAGAAAAACCTGCATCGGAAAAATTTCTTACGGATATTCATATGGTTCACCGCAACACCGTTCCCCTGCATAGCAGCGCCCGGCTTTCCATAAAAACCGAAAAACTGGAAAAACGGCTTCAGGAGAAAGCACTTTTGGTAACTGTGGATACACTCACTCAGAAAATTTCGGCTGCCGGCGGAGAATACAACAATGGCTGGGTTACCGGCCATATCCGTTCATTCGGGAATTATGCCGTGGCTCTGGATACGGTTCCTCCACGTATTGTTCCACTAAGTATCCACGATAAATCAGCACTAACCGAATCATCGCGCATCCGGTTTCGCATTATCGATGACCTGTCGGGAATCAAAGAATATGTGGGAACGCTAAACGGGAAATGGGCACTGTTTGAGTACGACGCAAAAACCAATATGATAACGCATTATTTTGATGCCGAGCGATTTGAACTGGGCAAGCGGCATGAATTTGTTCTGAAAGTAACTGACAATAAAGGAAATGAAAGCATTTATGAAGCCTCGTTCTGGAAATAAATGGCTGGTGGTGGGCGCCATGTCGGGGACATCGCTCGACGGCCTCGATTTGGCTGCGGTTGAATTCCGGCGCAACGAAAACAGGTGGAACTTTTCCATTGTGGCTGCTGAAACCGTGAAGTATGCAGCAGAATGGGAAGAAAAACTGCGAACTGCTCCTGAACTTCCGGGTGAAAAACTGATTGAATTGCATAACATTTACGGGCAGTTTACCGGGCAGAAAATCAACCGGTTTGTAAAAAACCACCAACTTAAACCCGATTTGATTGCCTCGCACGGCCACACCGTTTTTCACCAGCCGGAAAAAGGATTTACGTTTCAGGCTGGAAACGGTGCCTGCATTGCTGCCGAAACAGGCATCACCACAGTGGCTGATTTTCGTACCGCAGATGTAACATTGGGCGGACAAGGCGCACCACTGGTTCCGGTTGGCGACCGGTTGCTTTTTCCCGAATACGAATCGTGCCTGAACTTGGGCGGTTTTGCCAATATTTCATTCGAAAAAAACGGTAAACGGATTGCCTTTGACATTTGCCCGGTAAATTTTATCCTAAATGATTTGGCCCGGAGACTGGGGAAACCGTTCGATGAAAACGGTGAACTGGGTCGAAAAGGAACCATCGATAATCAATTGCTTGAAAAGCTGAACCGGCTGGATTTTTACAATCAGTTGGCCCCAAAATCACTGGGAAAGGAGTGGATGGACAAACATTTTTTCCCGGTTATCAGAGAATCAAATCTTTCGGTTCAGGAAAAATTAAGAACAGCTTACGAACATATTGCCCTTCAAATTGCCAAAGCCACACCCGCAACCGGGAAAATGCTGGTAACCGGCGGCGGTGCTTTCAACTCGTTTTTGATGGAACGGTTCAGGCAACATCTGAAATGCGAAATAGTTATTCCTCCGCCGGAAATCATCAATTTTAAAGAAGCGCTGGTTTTTGCGTTTCTGGGATTGTTGCGGTTTTTGGGTGAAATAAATTGTTATGCATCTGTGACGGGAGCAAAGAGGGACAGCAGCGCGGGGGTGATTTATCAGGAAAACCGATTAAAAATTTTATGACTTGCTGAAATACGGTTTTGGGGTTTTCGCCTGTGGAGTAAATTTTCCAAAATTCAATATCTTTGTTGAAAAAGAAAACGATATGCAAAATGAAATTAATAACAAGATAATTGATTATTTGATTCAATATAATCCCACCCGGATAGGACTTTTTGGTTCCTATGCCCGAAATGAAGACAAACCTGGCAGTGATATTGATATCCTTGTTGATTTTTCTGATAAAATTACGCTGTTTGATTTGGGAGGAATAAAGTATGATTTATCAGAGATATTAAAACGACCGGTTGATATAGTTTCTGAAAGAGGGTTAAATACGCGTTTACGCGATTCAATATTAAAAGACTTAAAAGTTATATTCTAATAATGACAAAGGATAATTTCCTGTATATTAACCATATTCTTGATTCGATTGTGAAAATTGAAAAGTATGTCGAAAATTTAACTGTTCATAGTTTTGTTGAAAATGAATTGGTTCAAGATGGGGTAATCAGAAACTTTGAAATAATTGGTGAGGCCACTAAACGCCTGTCAAAAGAATTCAGAGAAAATTATCCGGATATTCCCTGGAAAAAGATTGCCGGTATGCGGGATATTCTAATACATGATTATCTGGGAATAGATATTTATTCTGTTTGGAACGCTATTGAAAGTGATTTGCCACAATTAAAAAATCAGTTAAATCAAATAATAAAAAATTCAATGTAATTGTAAGACCATAATAACAATAAATCAGGACTTAAATCATTCTTCTTCTCCTCAAATTCCCCTAATTTCACCCCAAACAAAAATCAGAAAAAAATGAGCTACAATCCGGCAAAAAAACTTTTTGAACTGAAACAATTCGGCGAATTTGGGGGTGTAAATCCATCCGTTACCGACTCATCCACCTTTACTTTTCTGAAAGGCGAAACCATGGAAGAAACTTTCCTGGGGCATACCGAAGGGTGTTTTTTGTATTCGCGCCACTGGAACCCCAGCAACAAGTATCTGGCCGATGCGCTGGCAGCAATGGAGAACACCGAATCGGCCTGGGTAACAGCCTCGGGAATGGCAGCCATTACCTGCGCGCTGCTGCAACTCTGCAAGTCGGGCGACCACATTGTAACCAGTGTTACCACTTACGGTGGAACGTTTGCCTTTCTGAAAAACTGGCTGCCGCGTTACAACATCGATGTGTCGTTTGTGGACATAACCAACCTGGAACAGGTGAAAGCCGCCATTCAGTCCAACACCAAAGTGATTTACACCGAAAGTGTAACCAATCCGCTGCTGCAGGTTTCCGATATTCCTGAACTGGCAAAAATTTCCCATGAACACGGCGCCAAACTGATGGTGGACAATACATTTACCCCCATGATAATGACCCCGGCTTTACACGGAGCCGACATTGTGGTTTACAGCTTGACCAAGTTCATTAACGGCAAAAACGATTGTGTGGCCGGAGCGATTTGTGCTTCGGAAGAGTTTATCAACGATTTGTCAAATGTAAACGATGGAACCGCCATGCTGCTGGGCCCGGTTCTTGATTCACTGCGCTCCTCTTCCATCCTGAAAAATATGCACACGTTGCACCTGCGCATGAAACAACACAGCCGCAATGCACAATTTCTGGCTGAAAACCTGAGCGATTCAGGCTTAAAACTGATTTACCCGGGGTTAAAAAACCACCCGCAACACGAACTGCACAAAAAACTAATGAATGAGGAATTCGGGTTTGGAGGGTTGCTGGCCCTCGATTTAAAAACGCACAAAAAAGCCAACCGGTTTATGCGAAAAATGCAGGATGCAGGCGTGGGTTATCTGGCCGTGAGTTTAGGGTATTTCAAAACGCTCTTCAGTTGCTCGGGGCACAGCACCTCATCCGAAGTTCCACTTGAAATACAGAAACAGATGGGCCTTTCCGACGGGCTGGTGCGTTTTTCGGTTGGCCTCGACGAGAATATGGAAGAGGTTTTGGAAAAAATAAAAGGGTGTCTGTCAACAAGATAAATTACCTTAAGTTAAGGTAATGAGCAGTTTAAAGGCTGGCAATATGGTAAGGGTCGATTGAAAAAACTTTTCCCTTTCTAAGTGAAATAATTTTGAAGCAGACCACAAAGTAATTGCCATAGCAGACAATTTTATTATCAAATACATCCATTGCCCAAACAAACTAATATCAGTTTTTAACTATCCGATTTTGTTATATTTGCCCTTTCCTTAAAAAAATTGATGTAAAATGAGAAAAACAACATTTACCACCGGAATACTGGCGATTGTATTCCTTTTAGTAAACTATCAGATTTCATACGGGTGTACCAACTTTTTGGTTACCCGTGGAGCCTCGGTTGACGGATCTACTATGATTACTTATGCAGCCGATTCACACAGTTTATACGGAGAACTCTATTTCCAACCGGCACAGGAGCATCCCGAGGGCGCCATGCGCGACATTTACGAATGGGACACCGGCAAATACCTGGGGCAAATTCCTCAGCCCCGCCGCACCTACAGCGTAGTTGGAAATATGAATGAATTCCAGCTTGCCATTGGCGAGACTACGTTCGGCGGACGAAAAGAACTTTCGAGTCAGGAAGGCGCTATTATGGACTACGGTAGCCTGATTTACGTTACCTTGCAACGCGCCAAAACCGCCCGCGAAGCCATTCAGGTAATGGCCGGGTTGGTGGAAAATTACGGATACTACAGCTCCGGCGAATCCTTTTCCATTGCCGACCCCAACGAAGTGTGGATTATGGAACTGATTGGCAAAGGCGAAGGAGAAAAAGGCGCCGTTTGGGTAGCCCTGAAAATTCCCGATGGTTACATCAGCGGACATGCCAACCAGGCACGCATTACCACTTTCCCGAAAAACGATCCGGAAAACTGCATGTATTCACCCGACGTGATTTCCTTTGCCCGCAAAAAAGGCTGGTACGAGGGAAGCGATGCCGAATTCAGTTTTTCAGATGTTTACGCACCGGTTGATTTTGGAGGCGCCCGTTTTTGCGAAGCTCGTGTTTGGTCAGGTTTCAACAAAGTGGCTTCGGGAATGGAACAATACGTGGATTATGCCAAAGGGCTGATAAAATACGACGATTCCAACAATTTTGCCACCAACCGCATGCCCTTGTGGATTAAACCCGACAAAAAACTGAGCGTGCGCGACGTACAAAATATGATGCGCGACCACTACCAGGGAACCGAACTAGATATGACGCAGGACGTGGGCGCCGGTCCGTTTGCCTTGCCCTACCGCTTTGGACGCCTCACCTGGGAAGTGGATTCGGTGAAATACTGCAACGAACGCCCCATTTCCACCCGCCAAACCGGTTTTTCATTTGTCAGCCAAAGCCGTAACTGGCTTCCCGATCCCATTGGCGGAATCCTCTGGTTTGGTGTGGACGACACTTACGTTACCTGCTATGTGCCCATGTATTGCGGCATTACCGAAATTCCGGAATGTTTTGCCGAAGGTAACGGCGACCTGCTCACCTACAGCTCAACCTCTGCTTTCTGGACATTCAACAAGGTATCGAATTTTGCATACCTGCGTTACAGCGATATGATTCAGGATATTCAGAAAGTGCAAAATGAACTGGAAGACAATTTTGAACGGTTTGTGCCACTCATCGACCAGGCAGCCAAAGAAATTTACAAAGACTACGGACCTGACGAAGCCCGGCGATTCCTGAATATTTATTCGGTTAACGAAGCCAATCATGTTACCGCCCGCTGGGAAAAGCTATGGCAATATTTACTGATTAAATACCTTGATGGAAACATAAAACGTGAAAAAGACGGTCAGTTTGAACGCACCGAAACCGGAATGCCTCCCTACCCCATCTTCCCGGAATACCCGGAGTGGTGGTACAGGGTAATTATTGAAAACACCGGCGACCATTTTAAAGTAGTAGAATAAATTTTTGGTTATTTGGCTTTAAATGAAGCAGGTTTCATTTGACTTGTAAAAAAAAGTATTATTTTTGCGCCGGTTTTTAAGCAATCTCTTGTCCGCAGCGTGGCGGATTACATTGCCAACATTAATTAAATAATTTCAGCGATGGATTTAATAAAATTTGTAGAAAACGAGTTTAAGGTAGAAAAAGAGCACCCAAGTTTTGGTGCCGGTGATACCATTACCGTGAGTTACATGATTCGGGAAGGGAGCAAGGAGCGTATCCAGAATTTCCGTGGAGTAGTCCTTCAGATAAACGGAAGTGGAAATACAAAAACTTTTACCGTGCGTAAAATGTCAGGCAATATTGGTGTGGAAAGAATTTTCCCGCTTTATTCACCTTTCATTGAAGGCATTGAAGTAAACAAAAAAGGTAAAGTGCGCCGCAAAAGAATATTTTACCTGCGTGGCCTCACCGGTAAAAAAGCCCGTATCAAAGAAAAAAGATTCTAAAAAACAAAATTTGCATACAGAAGGTCTTCGAAAGAAGGCCTTTTTTTTTGTACATAGAACCACCGGCACCTGTGCGTTGGAAGCGTCCGGAAGGTTTCGAAGTAAAATAGAATTTTTGAAAAGTGCTGTTCATCACCCGTCGATTTTTCAATTAGCGGGTGATTATTTTAGGAAAAAGAGTATTTTTGAAAAATGCAACTTACTTTTAATACCAAAACAGAATGAAAAATATATTTGAAAAAATCAATCTCACTCCAAAACAGGTACTCAATATCTTTTTAATCATCGTATTATTGATTTTCATTTCTCAAAATCTCGAAATGGTACGGGTTAAATTTCTCTTTTTCAAGTTTGAACTCCCGATAATCATTTTAATCGGACTGGTATTTTTCATTGGATTTTTCACAGCTCATGTTTTCAACCAAAACAAGCAAAAAAGGGAGAAGAAATTTCTGGTGGAAAGAGAGGAAAAAAACAGAGAAGAAAAGTAGAATTTAAGCTGTTGGTGGGCAGATGAATTTTTCAGTATTATTGGGCAGGTGAAAATAGATCGCCAGCAGAGGAGTAAGTATTATTGGACAGGTGAGCCTAAGTCACCAGCCCAAAAAAAAGTCACCAGCCCGGAAAATCAGTTTTTTAATAATTCCTGCGCTGTTTTTAAAGTAGTGTCGGTGAGGTTTTCGCCGCCTACCATTTTGGCCAGTTCTTCCACGCGCTCGTTTTCGCCGAGTTGCCTGATGGAGGTAAAGGTTTTTCCCTTTTGCTCGTACTTGTAAACCAGAAAATGTGAGTCGCCTTTGGCGGCTACCTGTGGCAGGTGGGTGATGTTTATGATTTGCGTGGTGGTTGAAAATTCTTTCAGGATATTTCCCATTTTCAGGGCAATTTCGCCGGAAACACCGGAATCGATTTCATCGAAAACAATGGTTGGTAAAGCCATGGAAGTACGCAACAGGTTTTTTATAGCCAGCATTAACCGCGACATTTCACCTCCCGATGCCATTTTTGAAATTTCTGCCGGCGGAATGTCCGTATTGGCACTGAACAAAAACGAAACCGCATCTTTTCCATTCGGGGTGAAACCGGGCAGTTCTTCATGTACCACTTTCAGTTTTGATTTGGGCATTCCCAACTGCCGCAAGTCACCGAGTACCGTTTTTTCAATATTACCGAACGATTTTTTACGCGCCGTGCGTAATTCCATGGCTTTGTCTTCAAGCTTCGTTCGTTGTTTTTCCAGGTCTGCCTTCATCGAACGGATTTCCTCCTCGTAACCGGTAACCTGATTGATTTTTTCGTCGAAGGAATTTTTAAGTTGAATGAGTTCATGCACCGTATTTATATGATGTTTTTGCTGAAGGCTGTAAATCAGACTCAAACGGTCGTTTATAAGTTCAATACGGGCAGGATTGTGTTCAACCGTTTCGGCCAGCCGTTCTGTTTCCTCCAGAATATCTTTCAGTTCAAGTAAACTGCTTTGAAGCCTTTGAGCCAAAGCAGGAACTTCAGAAATGTAATTTTGAATGCTTTCCAGCTTTTTATGGCTTTCGTTTATTTGCTGAACAACTGAAAACCGTTCATCGTCGAGCAATTGCTGCACTTCGGAAAAAGCGCTTTTAATTTCTTCGGCATGAGTTAGCTGTTCCAGTTCAGTTTCCAGTTCTTCCTGTTCATTTTCCTGAAGCATGGCCTCATCGAGTTGGTTAAACTGAAACTGCCAGTAATCGAGGTCGGCACGCTCATTTTCACTTTTTTCAACCAGTGCCTCTAGGTTTTTCTTTAAAGAATTGAAATGCTGATACAACCCGCGGTATTCCGAAAGAAGTTTTCCGGTTCCGGCCACTGCATCCACCAGGGTCAACTGGAATTTCCTGTTTCCGGGCTCAAGGTTTTGGTGTTGTGAATGAATATCGATGAGTTGAAGGCCAAGTTCCCGCATTGTTTTCAGGGTCACCGGGGTATCGTTTATAAATGCCCGCGACTTTCCGGAAGGCGTAATTTCGCGGCGCAAAATAGTCAGATTATCATAATCGAGGTCATTCTCGTTGAAAAAAGGCTGAAGTTCATAATTCCCCACATCAAAAATACCTTCTACTATACACTTTTCATCCCGGTTTTTCAACACAGACAGGTCGGCACGATTTCCCAGAATCAGCCCCAAAGCGCCCAAAATAATGGATTTTCCGGCACCGGTTTCGCCGGTAACTGAATTTAAACCGGAATGAAATTCCACTTCCAGATTGCTAATCAGTGCATAATTGGAAACAGCCAGTTTGGTCAGCATAAAAATTAAAGATTATAAACCTTCGCTTTCAGCAATTCTTTTGTACTTGCTCCCGTTTGAGGGATCCACTTCGTTTAAAATGGCAACTACACGGTTGCGCTCGTCGGGAAACGATTGAGAAAAAACATTTACAATTTCGTCAGCTTTGGAGTCGAAAAACATTTGCAGGATATAAACCGATGGCCTGCGCCGAAATACGGTTTGAATATCACGAAGTGATGTGGCAATGTTCGCTCTCCCCTCCTCCGGTTTGTCAGCCATCATGTCAAGTCCCTGCCGGTGGTATGTGTACATGCATTTTCTGAAATCGGAATACGATTTATTCATGATGTTTTCAATAAGCCAGTAACGGTTGCGTTCGCTTTCAAAAGCTTTCCAACCTTTTTCACGGGCATTCTGCGAATTATTCACAATCGCCTGCGCCTTTTCAAAAAAAGGAGTACCACCTTCGGGAGAGAAAGTGTCGTAATCGAACCCTAGAATGACATAAGCATAAAAAGCCAGCACATTGGTGAGGTTATCTCGGTTTGAAGTTTCGTTGAATTCCAACGGCTGAAACTCCACATACCGGCAGTGAAAATCATTATCTTTGATATTGAGCACCGTAGTTTCGTAGCTTGAGCCAAAAACCGGACGGGTGAGCTGCACCTGAATAGAGCCCCTGAATTCGTCGGATGAAATTTGCTCTGTAAGACGGATGAGAATATTACACCTGATTTTCTCATCGTAGGTATATACGTGTTCCGTCCATTTCCGATTATTCATAAACTCGTAAATATCGGCCTGCATGGTTCTGAAAAGCTGCCGGTTGGCTCCTTGAATCTGCTGTGCCGAAACAGTAACATTGCACCGCAATTCCTGTGCCGGCAGCGTGGTCGCCATAAATAAGGCTATCAGCATAAAAATTAATTTCTTCATAAGTACCTCCTTCTAACAGGTAAAATTATAAAAATTTGCCGGCACTAAAAATCCGGTTACTGAAGAAGTGAAATCATTTTAGCTACAATGTCAGCCGCAACTTCTTTCTTAGATTTTAACTCAAAAGCCTGTTTTTTATTGCCTCTTTCAATGATGGTAATTTTATTGGTATCCACACCGAATCCAGCGCCGGAATCATTCAGCGAATTCAGCACAATAAAATCGAGGTTCTTTTTCTCCAGTTTTTTTTGGGCATTTTCTATCTCATCGGTAGTTTCAAGGGCAAAACCTATCAAAATCTGGTTTGCTTTTTTTTGGGACCCAAGCGCTGCCGCAATATCCTGGGTGGGTTTCAACTCTATATTCCAGTTTTCTTTTCCGCGTTTGTTTTTTTGGGCTGCCGGGTTTGCAGGTGTAAAATCGGCCACGGCAGCGGTCATCACAGCTCCGTCACATTCAGGAAAATACTGCACACAGGCCTTGTACATTTCTTCGGCAGATTTAACCCGAATAACTGTAATGCCTTTTTTTCGGGTTGAAACGGAAACCGGACCTGAAACCAGAATCACTTCTGCTCCCTGCTCTGCCAGTTCTTCGGCAATGGCATATCCCATTTTTCCTGAAGAATAATTCCCGATAAACCTTACGGGATCAATTTTTTCGTAGGTGGGCCCTGCCGAAACCAGAAATTTCTTATTCAGCATTTTTTTTTGGTGGAAGAATTCAACCAGTTTGTTTAGGATGTGCTCCGGCTCTTCCATCCGTCCTTTTCCTTCGAGCCCGCTGGCAAGTTTGCCAACTGCCGGATCGATAATGATATTTCCGTATTCTTTCAGAATAGAAATATTCTTTTGTGTGGAAGGGTGAATAAACATATCCAAATCCATGGCAGGGGCAATAAACACCGGGCATTTGGCCGAAAGGTAAGTGATAATCAGCATATTATCGGCAATGCCGTTGGCCATTTTACCAAGCGAAGTAGCTGTTGCCGGTGCAATTAGCATGGCATCGGCCCAAAGGCCAAGGTCAACATGGCTGTTCCATGTTCCGTCCGCAGAACCAAAAAACTCACTCAAAACCGGCTTTCCTGACAAGGCTGAGAGTGTAACCGGAGTGATGAATTCCTTTCCTGCCGGCGTAATAACTACCTGTACTTCGGCGCCTTCTTTCACCAATAGCCTTAAAAGAAAAGCTGCCTTGTAGGCAGCAATGCTTCCTGTAATTCCCAGTATTATTTTTTTCCCCTGAAGTCTCATGGGTTTTAAAATTCCTAATTCTTGCTTTCGCGGGCCGGATTGCGGTGATATATCTGTCCTTCTTCCAATTCCTGGAAAGCAATAAGTGAGGGTTTCGGGAGTCGTTCGTAAAATTTGGAAATTTCAATTTGTTCCCTGTTTTCAAAAATCTCTTCCAGGTTGTCGGTGTAAGATGCAAACTCCTGCAGTTTTTGATTCAATTCTTCTTTCAGTTCCGAAGAAATCTGATTGGCCCTTTTACCCAAAATCATTACTGTTTCGTAAATATTCCCTGTTTCCTTCGACAAAACATCGAGGTTGCGGGGCATTGTTGTTTGGGCTGCTTTTGTTTTTTTATAATCCATTTTCTAATAAATATTTGTTTCTTGTTGTTCGTCGTAATTCAATAAATCAGCTACCGTTTCATAAAACCTGTCCACCTCTCTCCGATACCGGCTTTCAGGATATTCATCAACAAATGTAAAATATTCGTCGAGGGCGCTGGAGAGTCGCTCCTGCTTTTTATCCTGCACACTGTTTACTGCCAGCAGGTATTTCGATTTCAGCAACATATACATTAGCTCCTCGCGGTATTCACTGTCCGGATACTCTTTCAGGCTGTTGGTCAACGCTACTACAGCTGCTTTGTAGTTTTCAAAATCATAATAAAGCCGGGCATTCAGATACGATTTGTAAACCAGTTTCGACCGCAGTTCGTCAATTAACCGGTTGGCCTCATCCACCCTGTCGCTGTATGGATAAAGGTTAATGTATAGCTGCAACGATTCAATGGCTTCCTGCGTAACCGTTTGGTCGAGCCGGGGCTTGGGCGAAAGCAGGTAGTTGCAATAACCAACCAAAAACTGTGCTTCCTCGGCATGTTCACTACCGGGAAACTCCCTAAGCAACGACTTGAAATAATGGGTAGCCATCAGGTAATCCTTCTGTCCCATCATGCTTTTGGCATAATAGTAATAAATCTGGTCGGCACGGCTTGTTCCCCGGTAAATATTCACCAGCTCCTGAAAAAGCGTACCTGCTCTTACATATTCGCCATCTTCATAATACTCGATGGCTTTCTTGTATTTGAATTCGTAGTCGGTACTTTTCAGTATTTTATTGTATTCGCCACAAGCCGAAAGAAGCATTATGACGATTAACCCTATGGCAAAATTTCTCTTTTTCATAAACATGGCGCAAAAATAACCTTTTTTTATATTCCCGTGAACTCAATTAGATGAATTTAACACATTTGCCAAAGTTTTAAAAAAGTTTACATTTGCAGTCTTAATATTTAAATTTTCAAGACGTGGATATATTTCAAAAATTCAGAACGAATCAGGGAGATATCGGCAAGCACATGACAAGGGCTCATGGTTATTTTACCTTTCCAAAACTGGAAGGTGAAATTGGTGCACGCATGAAATTCAGGGGGAAAGAAGTTCTTACCTGGAGTTTAAACAACTACCTGGGCCTTGCAAACCACCCCGAAGTAAGAAAAGCTGATGCCGAAGCTGCTGCACAGTATGGATTGGCTTACCCGATGGGAGCGCGCATGATGTCGGGTCAAACGACAAAACATGAGCAACTGGAAAGAGAACTGGCAGCTTTTGTAGGCAAACAGGATGCCTTTCTGCTGAACTATGGTTACCAGGGAATGGTTTCCATCATTGACGCGGTTTGCGGACGGAACGACGTAATTGTTTACGATTCGGAATCGCATGCCTGTATTCTCGACGGAGTGCGGCTGCACATGGGAAAACGTTTTGTTTATCCGCACAATAATATTGAAAACCTGCAAAAGCAACTGGAACGAGCTACCAAACTGGCACAGAAGCAGGGTGGCGGCATCCTGGTAATTACCGAAGGAGTGTTTGGCATGGCCGGCGACCTGGGCAAGCTCGACGAAATTGCCAAACTGAAAGAAAAATTCCAGTTCAGGCTGCTGGTTGACGATGCGCATGGTTTTGGAACCATGGGGAAAACCGGCGCCGGCGTACCTGAACACTTTGGTGTTTCCGACCAGGTTGACCTGCATTTTGGAACCTTTGCCAAATCGATGGCCGGAATTGGTGGCTTTGTTGCCGGCGATACCGATGTTTGTTATTATTTACGCTACAACATGCGTTCGCAAACATTTGCCAAATCATTGCCCATGCCAATGGTGCTGGGAGCTTTGAAACGGCTCGACATGTTGCGCTCAATGCCGGAACTCAGGGAAAAACTCTGGTCGGTTGCACTTACACTGCAAAAAGGTTTGAAAGATGCCGGTTTCGATATTGGCAAAACCAATTCTCCGGTTACCCCTGTTTACATGAAAGGCGGCGTTGAAGAAGCATCCAACATGGTGTACGACCTTCGTGAAAATTATTCTGTTTTCTGCTCTCTGGTTGCTTATCCCGTTATTCCCAAGGGCGAACTCATGTTAAGGCTTATCCCTACAGCGGTACATTCGCTCGACGATGTGAAATATACCCTGGAAGCTTTTAAAGAAGTACGTTCAAAACTGGAAGAAGGAAAATACTCCAGAACCGAATTTGCAAAAGTGAAAGTGGATATGTAGAAGAAGTTGAAAGTTGAAAAACTGAAAGTTGAAAAACTGAGTACCGTTAATGACTAATGATTAACAACAATATTACAGAAACAAAAAAGCAGGGACAAGCCCTGCTTTTTTTATGTGAAATAGTGTAATTACGAGTTCTTTTCAGAAAGATACCTTTCGGCATCAATAGCAGCCATACATCCCGAGCCTGCGGCAGTAACCGCCTGCCGGTAAACGGGATCCTGCACATCGCCACATGCAAACACTCCCGGGATGTTGGTTTTTGAGGTTCCCGGAATGGTATTGATGTAGCCTACCTCATCGGTTTCCAGGTAATCTTTAAAAATATCGGAATTGGGTTTGTGACCGATGGCCAGGAAAAACCCATCAATTTTGATTTTAACTTCTTCTTCGCCAGCTTCACCCTTGTTTTTCACCAATGTAGCGCCTTCAACTACTCCGTTGTCGCCAAACAAACCTTTGGTCTGGTGTTTCCACAAAATTTCAATATTCTTTGTATTTTTCACCCGATCGGCCATAACCCTCGATGCCCTTAAAACATCGCGACGTACAATCATGTAAACCTTGTTGCACAAACCTGCCAGGTACATGGCTTCTTCGGCAGCGGTATCACCACCACCTACAACGGCCACATCTTTCCCCCGGTAAAAAAATCCGTCGCAGGTAGCGCACGCTGAAACGCCACCGCCGGCGTATTTTTTTTCATCTTCAAGGCCCAGGTATTTGGCTGTGGCACCGGTAGCAATTATAACCGATTCGGCTTCAATCAGCTTTTTGTCGTCAATCCACACTTTGTGAATTCCTCCCGAGAAATCGGCTTTGGTGGCCATCCCCCAGCGAACATCTGTTCCGAAGCGTTCGGCCTGTTTTTTAAAATCCTCCATCATAACCGGCCCGGTAACTCCTTCCGGATAACCGGGATAGTTCTCTACTTCGGTAGTGGTGGTTAACTGACCGCCGGGTTGCAATCCTTCATACATCACAGGGTTCAGGTTGGCCCGGGCAGCGTAAATAGCGGCTGTATAACCAGCCGGGCCGGAACCGATAATCAAACATTTTACACGCTCAACGTCAACAGGTTCGGTTGCGCTTTTTTCTTTCTTTTCGTTAATATCAAGTGGTTTAAACATATCAGTATTTTTTTTTGATTTGCAAAAGTATAAAACATCAGGTTTCAAACGCAACATTTTCAATCAATAAAAATGAAGCATGCATAGAGCAAAACTATAAATGATTTGAAAATATTCGGTCAAATTCAGAAAAAAGTTTTGCAGAACAAAATTCAACTGTTACTTTTGCAGGCACAAAATTTTTCGGGGTGTGATTATTGCCCGCACGGGTAATGCACCAAAAAGAAAAAGATTAAAAAATAAAATCGGGGTGTGGCGCAGTCTGGTTAGCGCACTCGTCTGGGGGGCGAGGGGTCGGAAGTTCAAATCTTCTCACCCCGACGGTTGAAAATGAGAGACTTGCAAAATTTTTGCAAGTCTTTTTTTTGGTCTTGTCGCACATTTTCGCATTTATTTAAATTCCAACTTGATGTCTCTTTCATAAAATTTTATAATTTTAAGGTTTCAACAATGGTAAACCGTGAACGAACAACCAAAATTGTATCAGTTACTCGAAATGCTTCTTTTTTTATCCTCCGGCCTGAGGTACAGAATTGAAGAAATAGCAGAACGTTTCGATATTTCAGTACGAACAGCTTATCGTTACATCAACACATTAAAGGACGCCGGATTTGTTTTCCCAAAACCCAGGAGCGGTTATTATTCCATCGATAAAAACTCTCCTTATTTCAAAGAGATTAGTGAGTTACTTCATTTTTCGAGAGAAGAAGCTGTTATCCTTCAAAAAGCAATCCATTCCATCGACAATGAAAATCTGTTAAAACAAAACCTGATCAATAAATTGTATTCTTTATACGACTTTGATGGTACAAAAAAATTTTTAAGTGACACTGGTTGACAGTTAGATGTATTTTCTTGTCTTCCTAAAAACAGAATATAAGCAGTTACAATTAATCAGCAGAACGAATTAAAAGACTCAAATGAGAATTAAGATTACATTAAACCGCGCCACAAAGCAGCGCATGTTGCCCATGGACTACCAGTATTACATTAGTGCATGGATTTATAAAGTACTGTTTCAGGCCGATAAACAATTTGCGCAATTTCTGCATGAACACGGATACGGCACCGGAGAAACCAAATTGTATAAACTTTTTTGTTTTTCACGGCTAAATTTTGGTAAACCAAAGCTTTGGAAAGAAAAAAAACTGTTTGAAGTTTCAACCCATGAAATTGACTTACAAATTTCGTTTGACGTGACAGAAGCCGCATCGAATTTCATTAAAGGCTTGTTTATGAGCCAGGAATTTTACCTCGGCGACAAATTTAACGGCATCGATTTCAGGGTAGCTGGCGTGGAAGTTTTACCCGAGCCAAAATTTTCCAAAACCATGAGTTATAGTCTGCAAACCCCCTGGGTAGTGAGTTATAAAAAAGAAGAAGACAAACACCCGCAATACCTTTCACCCGAAGATGAATTGTTTGAATCACTGGCCAAAAAACACCTGGTTGAGAAATACAACAACACCCGGAGTGCCGGAACCATTCATCCTGATCAGATTCAGTTAAAAATTCCAACATCATTTAAACGTGCGGGCTTTGTAATGAAACCCGGCACAAAAGAGGAATCGAGAGTTGTAGGTAATTTGTTCGACTTCTCTATGACTGCACCTGTTGAAGTACACCGGATGGCATGGAATGCAGGCGTGAGCGAGAAGAGTAGTAGCGGATTTGGGTGGGTGAAACCAGGTGCTGCGATTTCACCCAAAGGGATCACTTTGTGACAAATCGCGGATTAAATGAAGATTGATGGGAGAATGTCCGTAGGACTCCTTCGGAGATGAGAGATTGAAAAAGATTGACAGGATTGATAGGATTGAAAAAATGATAAACTTTAAAAATACATACGAAAGCGCCACCAATAAATTGAAAAAAGATCGTTTTGAAGATGTGGATTTGGAGAACCCCGACTGGGAAAACTACAAGCCTCCGCATTCCGGGTATATCGAAGAATGGGAAGCCTATCAGGCCGCAGGGGAACAGGAGTTTGACGTAATTTTCGATGATATTAAACACAAGGCATTAGATTTTGTTATTCAGCAAAAACCAGATGAATTAACTGCAACTCTCGTTGGCCTTTACGAAGCTACACAAGATGCCGCAGTGCCCGATGAGTATGAATCGTTTCACGATGTAAATGAGTACCTGATGTCGGAACATAAAAGAATAATGAATGAAATTAAAGAGAAACTCAGTTTGTATGCCATTTCAAGCCCCGCTATTCTAAACGCAACGGAATTGTTTTTCAGTTACTGCGATCAAGAATATCCGGAGAATGAACATTTTCCGGGCTACTTCGAAGATTTTTTAATGACCCTCGCTGATAAATCCGATGTGCCCGAAATGATTTTATCTACACTCGATGGGTCAACGGTTGAACGCAAAGCCCTTCCCCGGCTGGTGCTTTTACTCAACCAAAAGTCGGGCAAAAGCAGTGAATGGCTTCAGTCGGCCAGGCAGTATTATCAGCACAACAACGATGTGGCTGCGCAACTGCTGAAACACTATTTTGAAAACAATACATCCGAATTTTTAAAGCTGGCTTATGAATTATTTGAAAAGGAACCGCGCTACTGGGCATATCGGCTCCGGGATTTGGTTTCGGCGGAATTGGATACGAACCTGTTTGTGAATGTTTTTTACCGGCTCGTTGCTGATAAAAAGTCGATAGAGGATTACCTTGAATTGAGGCCATACCTCGCCCCGGAAAGGCTCGAAGACTTACTAACTGAAATTGACGGCAACAAACCCTTTAAAGTACAGGTACTGGCCGCCGAAAAACGCTACGAAGAAATTAAAACCATTGTTAAACAGCAACCCGGCGACTGGCATTACCCCGAACTAATAAGCCCTATCCTGACGGTTTACCCGGAATTTTGTTTTAACCACATCAAACAAAAAGTACTGAAAACCATCGAAAACCAGCGGGGACGCAGCACCTACCAGCGCATTGCAGAATGGCTGAAAATGGCCCGCGCTATTCCGGGCCATTTAGAACAAACCCGTGTGCTGGCCCTCACGCTATACAACCACAAGCCAGCCCTGCCCGCCCTGAAGAATGAATTAAGGAAGGGAGGGTTGTTATGAGAGGTAAACAGGATGATAAACTCAAAAAAAATAATAAACATGAAGCAAAATGTTAAAACGATTGATTACGAGTGGCTGACAAAAGCTCAAAAATGATATATTTGTTAAAAAGTACTTTGAATAAAATCTGACAACATGATAAAAGAAATCGTACAATTTACCAAAGCATTGCCTGAAAACACATTCAGCAGGAACCTGCAATTAAAAGATGGGCTCTATATGTTTTTGGATGTACAGGAAGAAGAAGGCAAAGCTATTTTGAAGAATGTGGATGGAGAAGGGAATCTGGTCAAAGAGGATTACGGTGTTTTTACCAAAAACTCAGAAATGAATCCTTTTTTTGAAAAATGCATACAAATACAAAACAACTCTATTCCTGTTTCCCCTGCTAAGATTTTTAATCCGAACAAGAAAATTTATGGAGCTTCATGCTCTCCTTTTGTCGTATCTTTTATAAAAAAGAACTTTGTCAAATATGAAAAGGAGTTACTGATAAAGGAGTTATCCGATCAATATTTCAAAAAGGCTTCAAAATATGTCGATGAAAAGTTAATAAAACCCTTTCGACTGTTCAAAGATTATCTGGAAGAAAATATTTACAAGCTTTTATATGATCTACAGGAATTTAAAGAAGCTAAAGATTCTTATTCTGTAAACCTTTATTTAAAGTCGGTTACATTCTCTGAGTATAATGAAGCGCACAATCGTTATCTGAAAGATAATGTATTCAATAAGGAAGATTATAATGCAACCGTGGAAGAAGAAATATTTGGCATTAGCGACAGTTTAAGTGGATTTAATGATAAAAAGCGTTTTTTAAAACACCAGACTTCTTTGTCAAAATTTAATTTCAGAATAACAGGGAAAGATTCATTATATCTTTGGAAATACTTTAAACTACAACAAAACAAACAGTTACCCAATCCGTGCCCGATTTTTATTAATTCAGACGAATTGAATAAAGCTACTGTTAGGTTGCATCAGGAGGGGATAGTTTTATCCCATCAACAATTAATTAAAGAGTTGTTAAAGAACCCGGAAGAAGAGTTAAGTAACTTCTATCTAATCTATTTTCAGGCTGGTTTAAAAGGCAGTAAAATAATCGATATTGACTTTGTGCCACAATTTAAATACAAAATCGAACATTTGGAATTAAAAGAAATTATTAGCCTGGGAGGAATAATTGAAGCAAAAAAAATCGTAAATGTTTTCCAGCTACAAAATGACGTTTTCAATACTATATTTAATGGAAAGCTTTGCCCTAAAGAAGGCTGGATAAGGTATTTCGATGATATTGAACCTGACTTAAAATATCATTTCACCGATGCAATTTGCAACTTAATGCTCCAATATCGTAAAGCTATTTATGATTATATCTATAAGTCGCGTCATGAAAGTATTACCTGTTCGATGTTCGATAAAATGATGACAATTTCTATCCTTGAGGACATTCGCATAGATGAATACAAAAATGAACAACATTCACGTGGTTATGCAATTAAAGAAAAACTAAACCTGTGGTTCAGTTTATATAATTTTTTTAATCAAAATCAAAACAGAGAAGATATGGCAAACAAAACAGTAGAATTAAGAAATGAACTAAGAGCTATTATTGAGAATGAAAACCTGAATATTAAAACAGATTCTCAATTTGCATTTGCATCAGGACAACTTATTTGGAAAATTTTAATTCAAAGTAAATCAGCAAATCGTTCCCATGCGTTATTAGAGCCCTTTTTACAAAAATCAAGTGTTGAACAGTTCAAACTTGCAATTGCTAACACTTTTGATATGTATAAACACGAGTTTACGCTTTATCCTAAAAAATATGGGTTTGATAAACTTATGGGAGATGTAATGGGATTTGTTCCCGAAGAAAAAAACATGAAAAACCTGCTAACTAATATTCTGGCAGGATATTTCTCAGAATCTTTATTGCAAAAATAATTTAAGTGCCGGAGACAAGAAAGTATGGTAGACAATAACAAAATAAATTAATAATCGGAGTCCCATAGGGACGACACCAAAATCAAAAAATTATGACATACAAAAAAAGAATTTTCGGAGCCGCCATTGTAAAAGCAATAAATTCAAACTACAATGCCGATTTTAGCGGACAACCACGCACCTTGCCCAATGGAACTGTGTATGCAACCGACAAGGCATTCAAATATGCAGTAAAAAATTATTTGAAGGATGTTTATGTTGATGAGAAAATTTTTTATTTCAAACGTTTTAACGAAGAATTTGTGCCTTACAGTTTAGATGATGCTTATGCAAAAATGTTCCCGGGAAACAAGGAAACAAAAGACAAAAAAATTGTTGCAAAAGATATTCTGAGTTGTTTGGATATCCGTCTGTTTGGTGCAACTTTCGCAAAAAAAGGAAAGAGCAGCAATATTGCAATTTCTATTCATGGGCCGGTACAAATAAACCATGGTGTGAATATTTGGAGCGAGAACAATATTTTCTCTGAGCAGATAATGTCACCATTCAGAAATCCTGATGAAAAAAGTGAAGAAAAACAAGCAACAACCCTTGGCCGCCAGTCAAAACTACAGGAAGGACATTACCTGCATCATTTTTCTGTAAATCCAAAAAATTTGGAGGAGGTTGTAAAGCTTGCCGGAGAAGGGGCAAATACATTAACAGCAGGAGATGTTGAAAAACTAAAAGAAGCCATGAGCCGTGGAGTTACCTGGTACGATTCAGCTTCAAAAGCAGGTTCAGAGAATGAAGCTTTGATTTGGATTACGTTAAAAGAAAACTCAAAACTGGTTCTTCCGAACTTGACCCAATTGGTTGAGATGAAACCCGAAAAACAAGATGATAAAGTCGTGCTCGATTGTGAAAAGCTAAAAACAAAAATTACTGAAGTAAAGGCTGAGATTGAAACAATCGAAATTGTATTTAATGAAAGTTCAATGACAATTGAAAATGAGCCGGAAAATACAACAATCAAAAGCCTTTGAGAAAATATTTATTTGGTATATTTATGACTTTTTATGCGCCACTTTTACATTTTCGCTTCGGGATAAATACATAAAAAGTCATGAAAAATATACATAGTAAAATATTGAA
>Ga0209614_1000936_pt1 | contig 23878 bp, 27 predicted proteins | sample BlaSprsedimmetaG_FD_185484 | JGI IMG/M metagenome (GOLD analysis project Ga0209614, IMG submission 185484) | Hot spring sediment bacterial and archeal communities from California, USA to study Microbial Dark Matter (Phase II) - Blank Spring... ... | reverse complement strand
GGCCGCCGATAGCCGCCCATCTGCGCCGGGCTCACCGACCCGGTCTTTGCTGCGCGTTGCGCCCATTTCACCACGCTCGACGGCGCAACCCCGAACTGCGCGGCAACGCTACGGCAGCTCGATCCGGTTTGCATCGCTGCGACAACACGCTCCCGAAGATCGTCTGAATACGGTTTCGTCATCCATGCTGGCCTCCTTCACCAGTATGAATTCTGAATCACACAACGCACCGTATGGGAATCCTCTTTCGATTCAGAGAAAGCCTGAGCCGCTCTATTACGAGAACTGTGTGATCGGCGGGTCGGGCGCCTTTGTGCAGCCGGTGCAGGACCGGGCCGAATTCACTGATTCCGTCCGCCGCAAGCTGATGCGCGAGATCGCCGCTCTGCCACCGCCCGAGCCGGAACACCTGACCCGGGTGGCAGGCTATGACTGCATGATCGGCGAAAGGATGTGGCAGGAGCGCCGCCGGTTCTGGGGCGATCCCTGGGCGCGCCCCCTCAGGCCGCCGCGTCCAGCCCCCGCCCCTTCAGGAGCGCGTCGATCCCCGGCAGGCGGCCACGGAAGGCAACGTAAAGCGCGTCCGCTTCGGCCGTGCCCCCGGCCGAGAGGATATGCGCCTCCAGCGCGCGGGCGGTTTCGGGGTCGAACGGGTCGCCCGCCTCTTCAAAGGCCGCAAAGGCGTCGGCATCCATCACCTCGGACCACATGTAGGAATAATAGCCCGCAGCATAGCCCCCGCCCGAGAAGACATGGGCGAAATGCGGCGTCGCGTGGCGCATCCCGATGGCCCGCGGCATGCCGATCGCCTGCAACACCTCGGCCTCGCGCTGGATCGGGTCGGCGGGCGGCGGACCTTCGTGGAAATCCAGATCGACCAGCGCCGAGGCGATGAACTCGACCGTCTGGAACCCCATGTCGAACTTCGCCGCCCCCAGCAGGCCGGTCAGCATGTCGGCGGGCATCGGCGCGCCGGTCTCGGCATGGGTAGCAAAGCGTTCCAGCACCTCGGGCACCTCAAGCCAATGCTCGTAAAGTTGGCTGGGCAGTTCAACGAAATCGCGCGCGACCGATGTGCCCGACAGGCTTTCATGGGTCACATCGCTCAGCATCTGGTGCAGCGCATGGCCGAACTCGTGGAACAGCGTGCGCGCGTCGTCCCAGGACAGAAGCGCAGGCCGCCCCTCGGCCGGTCTTGAGAAATTGCACACGTTCAACACATGCGGCCGGATCTCGCCCGCCAGCTTCTGCTGGGCGCGCAGCGCGGTGCACCAGGCGCCCGAGCGCTTGCCGGGCCGGGCGAAGTAATCGCCGATGAAGACCGCCATATGACGGCCCTCGCGCGTGACCTCCCAGGCGCGGGCGTCGGGATGGTGCAGCGTCACATCAAGCGGCGTGAACTCCAGCCCGAAAAGCCTGTGCGCACAGTCGAAGGCCGCCTCGATCATCCGGTCCAGTTGCAGGAAGGGTTTCAACTCGGCCTCGTCCAGTTCATGCTCGGCCATGCGCCGTTTCTCGGCATAGTAGCGCCAGTCCCAGGGCTCCAGCGGTGCGGGATGGCCGTCTTGGGTCAGCATCGCCTCCAGAATGGCCGCATCGGCCTCGGCCCGGGCCCGTGCCGGGGTCCAGACCGCCATCAGCAGATCGCGCACCGCTTGCGGGGTCTTGGCCATTTCGGTTTCCAGCTTGCCGGCGGCGAAACTGTCAAAGCCCAGCAGCGCCGCGCGTTCGGCCCGCAGCGCCAGCGTCTCGGCCACGATGGCACGGTTGTCGGTCGCGCCACCGCGCGCGCCGCGCGTCACCCAGGCCCGCCAGGCCCGTTCGCGCAGGTCGCGGCGGGAAGAGAATTGCAGGAAGGGCACGATCAGCGAGCGCGACAGCGTCACCACCGGCCCTGCAGCGCCCCGCTCGGCCCCGGCGGCGCGGGCGGCCTCGATCACGAAGCCGGGCAGCCCGTCCAGATCGGTTTCGGCCAGCGGCATCTTCCAGTCGCGTTCGTCGGCCAGCAGGTTCTGGGCAAACGCGGTGCCAAGCTCGGCCAGCCGCGTGTTGATCGCCCGCAACCGCGCGCGCCCGTCCTCGGCCAGCGCCGCGCCCGCGCGGATGAAATCGCGGTGCTTGACTTCAAGCAGGCGGGTCTGTTCGGGGGTCAGATCCAGCACCGCACGCCCCTGCCAAAGCGCGTCGATCCGCGCGAAAAGGGCGGCGTTCAGAACGACATCGGACGAGAACTCGGCGAGTTTCGGCGAAAACGCGCGTTGCAGCGCCTCGCGCTCGGGCGTGGAATCGACCGAGGCGAACAGGAAGAACACCGACAGCACGTCGGACAGCGTGCGCCCGGACAGTTCCAGCGCCTCGATGGTGTTGGCGAAATCGGGCGGTGCGGGATTGGCGGCGATGGCGTCGATTTCGGCCCGCGCCTCGGCCAGCGCGGCATCGAAGGCGGGGGCAAACTCCGCATCCGTGACGGCGGCGAAATCGGGCAGGTCAAAGGGCGCGGCGCGCGGCGCGAGCAGGGAATTGGTCATGGAGCCTCCGTTTGCCGCAAAGCTAGCCGGATCGGGGGGCGGCGCAAGCGGGATCCCGGTCACGACTATTCCGCAGCACAGCCGGCCGCGTCCGAACCGGGCACCCGCTGGGCCAGAAGCGCGGCCAGATGGCGACGCGCGACCGACCGCCCAGCCGGATCCGGCGGGTCGCCTCGACCCCGTCGAGCCGGGGCATGCTGACATCCATCAGGATCACGTCATAGGCACTCGCAAAGGCCATCTCGACGCCTTCGATACCGTCCGCGGCCTCGGTCACGTCATGGCCAAGACCTTCCAACATCGCCCGCGCGACGCGCCGGTTCGCGCGATTGTCCTCGACCAGAAGGATGCGCAGGGGGTCGGCGGCGAGACCCTCGGCGTCGGACGCTGCGGCGGGCAAGGCGCCGGGTGTGGGCCGGGCGGCAAGCGACAGCCGCACGGCAAAGGTGCTGCCAACGCCCGGCATGCTGTCGACCGCGATCACACCGCCCAGCAGCCGGACAAGCCGCGTGGTGATCGCCAGCCCCAGCCCGGTGCCGCCCACGCGGCGGCCATAGGTCGGATCGGCGGTGAAGAACTCGTCAAAGATGCGCCCAAGATCCCCGGGCGAAATCCCGATCCCGGCATCACGCACGGCTATCTCGACCCCATCGGTCATGCCGACGCGCGCAACGGCCAACGTTACCGTGCCGCCGCAGGTGAATTTCAGCGCGTCGCCGATCAGGTTGACAAGGATCTGGCGCAGCCGCCGCGGATCGCCTGTCACATGGCCCAGCCCGTCCCCGGTTTCCAGCACCAGCCGATTGTCGCCCGCCGCGCCGAGCGAGCCATGCGTCGCGACCGTTTCGGCCAGAAGCGCATCGAGCTCGAAAACCTCGGCATCCGCCGCCGCGCACCCCGAAATGCTGACCGAGATCTCGGCCGGGAATACCTCGCCAGTCTTGCGCCGCGCCTCCATCTCGACCCGGCCACCTGCGAAAAGCCGCTACTCGCCGGTTTCACGGAACCGTTCCATCCCGGCCTGAAGGCGGAGGCGGACACTTTCGGGCACGATCATCCCGTCCATGCACCGGCCGATGACCTCGTCGCGGCGAAACCCGAAGATCGCCTCGGCCGCCGGGTTGAAATCGAGGATGCGCCCCTCGCCATCGGCCACCACCACCGCGTCGATCGCGCTGGATACGGTGGCGCAAAGCCGCGAGGTCGTCATTTCCAGCGCCCGCGTCCGCCGCCCCATGTCGCGGTTCAGCCGCGCGAGGATGGCAAGCGAGACCAGCAGCAGAACCACCAGCCCCGTGGTGACCAGTACAAGCCGCGTGAGCAGTTCCACCACCCTATCGCGCTGGTGATCGGCATCGACCGCCAGCAACTGCACCCCGCCCAGCGCCATCGCGCGGAAGGGCGCGCGCAAGTCACCCATCGACCCACGCAGCGCCGGCAGCGCGTTCAGCGGCACGCCGGTCAGCTCCAGCTCGCCCGTGATCCAGATCGTCGTGGTTCTGATCGTCTCGGCGGGCAGCACGCGCAGCATGTCCAGGTCGAAGACGGCCGCCGTGCCCTCATTGGCGACCGCGATGTCGCCGGTCACCGTCAGCACGACCGGGCCCGACGGAAACGGCAGGGGCGCGGGATGAAGCTGCGGAAGTGGTTAAACCGTTTCCAGCGGCGAAACACGGACAGGAAAACTAAAATTTCCGAAGTTCCTGTTTCGAGAAACGCTGCAATCAAGGCCGCGCCGCGGCGTTACGCTGACGATGCGGGCACGAATCATTCCCCAATCGGAGCATGTCCCGGCTCAGGCGCCCTTGACGATGCCCTCGTCGAACAGCCGCGCGATCTCGCCACCCGGCAGGCCCGCGACATCGGCCAGGATTTCCTCGGTATGCTGGCCCAGAAGCGGCGCGGGCGCCGGGGGCTCGCGGCCTGCGGCGGAAAACGCGAAAGGCGAGCCAGGCACCGGGTAGCGGCCGATGCCCGGCTGGTCGATCTCGGCAAAGATCGGATTCTGGAGCGAGAAATCGGGGTCTTCGGCAAGCGCGCGGGCGAAGCTGCGGAACAGCGACCAGGTCACGCCCGCCTTGTCGAAGGCCGCGCCGAACTCGGCCACGCGGTTCGCGGCGAACCAGGGCGCCAGGATCGCGGTGATCCGCGCCCGGTGCAGCCAGCGCGCGCCCTCGTCGGCAAGGCTGGTGCCCAGTTCCGCCTCAAGCGCCGCGATCGCCGCGCCGCTGCCCGTCACCTCGACCAGCCCGCGCCATTGCCGGTCGGTCAGCCCGATCACCATCACCCGCTCGCCATCGGCACAGACGAAGTCCTGCCCATAGGCGCCGTAAAGCGCGTTGCCGTTTTTCGGCCGGTCGACGCCGTTCACCGCCACCTCGCCGATGATGCCGAGATTGCCCAGCATCGCCGCGGCGACATCCTTCAGCGTGATCTCGACCGACTGGCCCTGCCCGGTGCGAAGCCGGTGGCGTTCCGCCGCCAGCAGACCCGTGACCGCCATGTTGCCCGCGATGCAATCCCAGGCGGGCAGCACATGGGCGACGGGATCGGCGCTGCCCTCGGGGCCGGTCGCGTCGGGAAAGCCCACCGCGGGGTTCACCGTGTAATCGACAGCCGGGTGGCCATGGCGGTCGCCCAGCAGCGTGACCATGACCAGATCGGGGCGGCGGATCGAGAGCGTCTCGTGATCCATCCAGCCGCGCACGCGAAGATTGGTCAGGAACAGGCCCGCATCCGGCCCCGGGGCGCAGATGATCTCGGTGATGATCTCGCGCCCGCGCGGGTGGCGCATGTCGATCGCGATCGAGCGCTTGCCCTTGTTGAGCCCGGCCCAGAACAGGCTTTTGCCGTCCTGCGTGACCGGCCAGCGGTGGTGGTCAAGCCCGCCCTCCAGCCGGTCGACGCGAATCACGTCCGCGCCCATCTGCGCCAGCGTCATCCCCGCAAGCGGGATCGCCACGAAGGCCGAACCCTCGACCACGCGCATACCCTTGAGAACACCCATCACGCCACCTCCAGCCGGGCCTGAAGACATTGATGCCCCGAAGGCGTGCCGGTGCAAATCTCTACCGCACCATCCTCGGTGCGGGTGCCGATCAGGCGCATGTCCTCGTCGGCGAACATCGGATGCACCCCGCGGAACCGGAAGGCGCGCGGCGCACCGCCCACATGGCGCAGCCCCGCCTCCATCACCAGGCTGGCCTGCATCGGGCCATGCACGACAAGGGCGGGATATTTCTCGACCTCGCGGGCATAGGGCAGGTCGTAATGGATGCGGTGGGCGTTGTAGGTGGCCGCCGAATAGCGGAACAGCCGCGCCTCGTTCACCGCCACGCGCTCGTCGAATGCGGGCGCTTCGGGCAGGGGCAGTTTCCTGGGGGGCGTGAACGTCTCGGGGATGTCCAGGTAGACGATGTCCTGTTCTTCCTCGATCAGCCCGCCCGCCGCGCCCTCGATCCGGTGGCCGACGCGCACGAAGACCATCGGGCCGGTCGCGCCCTGCTTTTCGTCCACCGCCAGGATCTCCGAGCGCTTGTGCAATTCCTCGCCAATGCTGAACCCGCCCTCGAAGCGCAGCCGCCCGCCTGCCCACATCCGCCGCGCATAGGGCAAGGGCGGCAGGAAGCCGCCCAGCCGCGGATGGCCATCGGTGCCGAGTTCCGACAGCGGCACGAATTCGGGAAAGGCCGCCCAGTGCCAGAGCGGCGGCATCGGCGCACCGGGCGCCAGATCGGGCACGGGGGCTGCGGCCATGGCCCAGCGCTCCGGCAAGCATCCCGGCCAGATCAGCCGTCAGGCAACCCGTCCGCGTCTCGGTCCGCCCGATCCAGTCCTGTTGCCTTGCCTCGGCCATCGTCATCCGCACTGTCCCCTGTCCGTCCCTGCCCCGCCCCCGTGCGCCTGCACGCCGGACATGTCGCGATGATATGGAAGCGGGCCGCCCATGATCAAGCGAGCGGAGGTGAAGCCAATGCGCCCGTTGCCCATGCAGGTCAAGGGGCCGTGCCCCGAATCCCGGCTTGGCAGAATCCGGGGACAGGGCGCAGGATGAGGATGCGACCTACAAGAGAAGGGAGCCGTCCCATGCCCACCGCGCTTGGCAAGCTTCGCGGACGCGACACGCATTTCAGCGAGGCCCTGGAGCGGGCGCGCGATGTGCTGGACCATTTCACCCGGCCCGCCACGACCGGGGCCGAAGCAGGCGATGCGGGCTTCGTGACCTTCGAGCTGGGCGAAGCAATGGCGGGGCTTGACCGGGGCGAGGAGGAAAGCGCCTTTGCCCCGCGCGGCGGTCGAGGCGATCGTACGCAGCACGCTGCGGCCGTCCTTCTACATGTCCCGCGACAGGATCCTCAGTGCGCGCGAGGGGCTGTCGGACATCGCCCGGCAATTGATGGAGGGGATGGATCTCGATTTCGACGACCGCGATCTGTTCGAGGCACAGCGCATGCTGGTCGAGACCCGGGCGATGGCGGCGGGGCGGTTGAACCTGTTCAACGGGTTTCGCGAATATGCCGGGACCGGCTGGCTGGTCGATGACGGCATCGCGGTGACCAACCGCCATGTCGCAGAGCTTTTCGCGCGGCGCTGGATGGGCGAGGACTGGGAGTTCCAGGAGGGCCAGTTCGACCGAAGGATCGAGGTGCGACTGAACCCGCTGGAACAGATCGACACGCCCGAGGATCCCACCCGCGCGGCCTTTGTGACCGGCATCCTCTGGGTCGCGGGCTCGGGCGAGCCGGACATGGCCTTCCTCAAGGTCCATGCCCCCGGTGCGGAACCGGTGCCGCTGGCCGCGGACCTGCCCGGGGCCGAGACGCCGATTTCGGTGATCGGCTATCCCGAACGCGACCCGCGCGACAATCCCCGGCATCTGATCGTGTCCTTCTTCGGCGATCGGTTCGGGGTCAAGCGCTGCGCGCCGGGCCGGGTGATGCGGGCCGATGCCTGGATGCTGGAACATGACGCCTCGACGCTGGGGGGCAATTCGGGCTCGGTCGTGATCGCCACCGAAACCGGCGAGGCGGTGGGGCTGCATTTTGCGGGCGCCGCGCAGGAACGCAACGTCGCCGTCCCCTCGGGCACCGTCGCCGCGGCGCTGCGTCGGCTGAAATCGCAGATCGCCATGCCCGCGCTGGGGGGCGTGGCAGCGGATGCAGAGATCGAGACGAGCCGCGCGGATTTCGCCGACCGGGAGGGGTTCGACCGCGCGTTTCTGGGGGGCGAGACCGCCCTGCCCGGCCTTGGCTCATGGCAGGGCGATCTTGCCCCGGTCGCGGGCGGCGGCACGGAATTGCGCTACGTGCATTTCTCGGTCTGGCAAAGCGCCTCGCGCAAGCTGCCGCTGCTGACGGCGGTCAATATCGACGGCGCCCGGCTGCGGCGCGTGCCGCGGCGGGGCACCTGGCGGCTGGACGGACGGCTTGACCGGGCGCATCAGGCAGGCAACGAGCTTTACCGCTCGAACCCGCTCGACAAGGGCCACATGGTGCGCCGGCTGGACCCGTGCTGGGCCGAGGACATCAATGATGAGGCGACGATCCTCAAGGCGCAGGCCGACACCTTCCACTACACCAATTCCGCTCCGCAGCACGAACAGCTGAACCAGCGCGACCGGGTGGGGCTTGAGGGTTACATCCTCGATGCGTCGGAGGAATACGGCTTCAAGGTCAGCGTGCTGACCGGCCCGGTCTTCCGCGACGACGACCGGCGGCTGAAGAACCAGCCCGGCGCCGAGGATATCGCCATCCCGCGCGAGTCCTGGAAGGTGGCCGTCATGCGGCGGGCCGATGACGGCGCGCTGTCGGCCACGGGCTATGTGCTCAGCCATGGCGAGATCATCAAGGGGCTGACCGAGGCCGAATTCGTACTGGGTGCCTATGAAACCTGCCAGGTGCCGCTGGCCCTGATCGAGGGGGCAACGGGACTTGATTTCGGCATGCTGAAAGAGGCCGATCCGCTGCATGTCGCGGACATGCACGAGGCTGCCTTTGGACGGCAGGCGCTGCGCGTGCGCGGTCCGGGCGATCTGACGCTGGCGCGCCAGGGCGAGTCGCGTTCATTCGAATTCACGCGACCCACTCCGACTTCTTGTTGTCGCATGTTTTTCTGCGCAAAACCGGCTCCCACTTTTGCGCAACATGCTCTACGCCTCGCTGACCGCGAAACGCACGTCGTTCTCGGCCTGCGCCCCGCTTGCAAAGCGCAACAGGAACAGGCCGGGTTCGTCGATGGCGGGAGGATGCACGGTCAGCCGGTTGATCCCCGGCCCGTCATAGGCAAGCGCCGCCTCGCGAAAGCCGCGCTCGACGATCCTGCCCTCGTCATCCACCCTGTCGAGGACGAAGCGCCCCTCGATCGTGGTCGCGGTCGGCTGATCGGCCTCGCCCGCAGGTGGCAGGATCGACAGCGTGACCTCGATCGGCTCGCCCACCGGCTGCACCGGCTGGTCGATGCTGAGCGCGACGGTCATATGCGCCGCCTCGCCGCCCGCCAGTTCCACAGGCGGACCGGCATCAGCCCCGAACAGCCGGAAGAAGACACGCTTGAACGGCACGCCCTCGAACACGGTGGAATGTTCGTTGACCACCAGTTGCCGCTGGCCGATCCGGGGCAGCGCGCTGTAGATCGGCACCGTGCCGTCGCCGCCATCGGGGGTCTTCGTCATCACCGTCTGGCGATGGTCGGCCTGCGCCGCATCGCCCAGCGCCACGTTCAGGCGCGTCACCGTCTTGTGGCCCACACCCGCGAAGTAGAAATAGCGCACATGGCCGGGCTGGTTGCCCTGCCCCAGCACGTCATGCAGCGCGCGGGCGCGCTCGACCAGCGCGGGCACCATGCCGATCCGGGGCGCCACCGCCGGGTCGTAGGGGTCGAGCGCGGCCAGATCGGAACTGGCCGTGTCCCAGATCGCCTGTTCTCCCGGCGCCGGGATCAGCTGATAGCCCGAGGGGTATTTCGGGTTCGCCGCCAGCCTGGCGAAATCGCTGCCCTTGATCCCCATCGTGCTGTCCACCCCGAAGATGCGCGCCAGCGCGAGCGGCGCGCCGAGATGGGGCGAGGCCAGCGCAACGAACAGCGTGATCTTGGGGAACCACGCCTCGGTCTCGAACCGCCCGCTTTCGAGAAGCAACCGGCACAGAAGCCCGCCCATCGAATGGCCGACCAGCGCGATTTCCTCAGCACCCTCGTCATGCAGCGCCTGCAACCGGGCGGCCATGACATCGACCGTCTCGAACAGGTCGCGCCGCCAGTCATAGGGAAAATCGACATAGCGTTTCTGCGCCCCGCCCGGCGTATAGCCCATCCCCGCCAGCAGGTCGCGCACCGTCGAGTAGAACCGGAAACTCAGGACGTTGTAGATCAGTTCCGTGGGCAGGACCGCGTCATCCTGCAACTTGTCGATGCGCTTGTAGCCGAACTTGGTTTCCAGCGGCGTCGGCGGCCAGACCTCCTCGGCGCCAAGCGCGAGCCTTGTCGCCATGATGCCGGGAACAAGAAAGGCGACTTTCATGGACCTTCTCCTCCGATAGGATACATGCAGGGGCACGAGCGGCCTCGGGGCCTGCGGACGGGGAAAAACCGGTCACTCGTTCCCGAAACGGTGCGGACCACGGTCTGGAGTATGCGGCGGTTACGGCAGCCGCGCAATGACGGCGCACAACCGCCACCCGTCGACAAACCGCGGGCCGATACCTCCCTTCGAAGGCGAGCCTTGAGGGAGGAAACCGGAATGGCCGATGGAACTCAGAATGCGACCGCCGCCCGCCGCAGCGTGGTGGTGCAAGGCTTTACCAACAGCATGCTCGACCCCGACGCGCCCATGCCGGGCCCGGTCGAGGATGGCGGCACGATCATCGCCAATACCGCGCCGGGCTGCTGGGGGCCGATGATCGCGCCCAGCCTGCGCGGCGGGCACGAGGTGACGCAACCGGTCGCGGTCGCGGGGAGGCGAGCCGGGCGACGCGGTCGCGATCCGGATCCGGGACATCACGGTAACATCCATCGCCACTGCCTCGGGCCATGACAGCTCGCCCGAGGGGTTCTGCCCGGGCGATCCCTACGTCGCCGCACGGTGTCCCAACTGCGACACGGTCTGGCCCGAAACCCATGTCGAGGGGATAGTCCAGGATGCCGTGAAATGCAACATATGCGGCAACCCGGTCACGCCCTTACGCATCGTGCATGGCTATACTGTCACCTTCGACGAGACCCGCGCGGTCGGCCTGACCCTGCCGAAACCGGCCGCCGAGAAGATCGCGCGCGCGGCCGACCATTACGCGGCGCTCCCCGATGACAGCCATCAGCATTCCATTCTGGTCTATGCGCCGTCCGACATGCCCGGCGCGCTGGTCCGCATGCGGCCCTTCGTCGGGCAGCTGGGCACCTGTCCGTCCAAGGCCATGCCCGACAGCCACAACGCGGGCGATGTCGGCGCGTTCCCGGTGGGCGCGCCGCATGCCTGTGCGATCACCGCCGAAGAGCTGGCGCAGCGCAAGACCGACGGCCATATGGATATCGACGCGGTGCGCCCCGGCGCGATCCTGATCTGCCCGGTCAAGGTGCCGGGCGCGGGCCTCTACATGGGCGACATGTATGCGGGACAGGGCGACGGCGTGATCGCGGGCCACACGATGGACGTGGCGGGCAGCGTGACCCTTCAGGTCGAGGTGGTGAAGGACGATCCGATCGACGGGCCGGTGCTGTTCCCGCTGGTCAAGGATCTGCCGCCCTTGGCCCGCCCCTTCTCGGCCGAGGAAAAGGCCAAGGGGGCGCGGCTTGCCGCACAATTTTCCTGTCTTGCCGGGCTGATCGTTCTGGCTGCCCTTGCCGAACAGATCACCCAGTGGAACGCGGCGCTTCTGGCCGGATATGCTGCGGACTCGACCCTGCAGAAACTCAGATGACCGATCCAGCCGCCTCCCCGATCCGCGCCCGGATCGAGGCGCAGGAGCTTTACGATCAGGGCTATCGCGGCCAGGGCGTGGGGGTGGCGATCCTCGACAGCGGGTTCCTGCCCCGCAACGGCTTTGACCCGAGGGTGGTAGAGGAGCGCGACTTCACCGGCGAGGGGCGCCCACGTCACAGCAGCAACTGGCACGGCGGCACGGTGGCCACCTGTCTTTCCGTGCTGGCGCCCGAGACACGGCCGGGCGATTTCCGCGTGATCCCGGCCGAGGCGCCGATGCGGCGCGAGGATGTGATCGCCGCCCTGGACGCGGTGGTGGCCGCCTTCCCGACATACCGCATCGCAAACCTGTCGCTGTCCTTCGCGCCCCGCGGATGCCCGGACGCCTGCCCGCTGTGCCAGGCGGTCGCGCGGGCCTATCGGGCGGGGGGTCTGGTGGTGGTGGCCGCGAGCAATGAAGGACCCGCGCCCGACACGTTGACCTGCCCCGCGCGGGCGCATTGGGCGCTGACGGTCACCGCCACCCTGCCCGAGACGGTCAATGACTATTGGCGCGATCACCGCCGGGCACGGATCTGGGCCCGGCATGTGACGGGCCGGTTCGGCCGGTCCTGCGGGACGTCCTGCAGCGCGGGCTACATGTCCGGACAGGCAGCGATGCTGTTCTCGGCCTTTCCGGGGCAAGCGCCGACACGTTGCGTTTCGCCCTGCTCGAAGCCGCCCATGTCGCCGAAACCGAGGGGCGCGCGACGGCCCGCACGGCGCAGGCCCATGCCCAGCTTGCCCGGCTTCAGGGACTCGTGCGCGCGGGCGCCATCGTCACGAAATCGAACGCGCTGTTTCCCGTGGTCGAGAAATCCTGATCCCCTGCCCGCTCAGAACGCCCTGAAGGTCAGCGTCGTCAACGAGCGTTCGATGCCGGGGATGTCGAGCAGCCGGTCGTTGATGTACTTGCCGATATCCTCGCCCTCGGGGATGTAGAGCTTGAGCAGGAGGTCATAGACCCCGCTGGTCGAGTAAAGCTCCGAATGCAGTTCGCGCAGCACGATATCCTCGGCCACCTCGTAGGTCTTGCCCGGTCGGCAGCGCAGTTGCACGAAGACACAGGTGGACATCTCTCGGCTCCTCTCGACGTCTGGGGCAAACCTATTGAGGCCGCCCCGCCCCGGCAAGCGGCAAAAGCCGCGCCCGGGGCTTGGACAGGACGGGGCCGCGGTGTAAGGGAGGCGCGACAAGCCCAGGGAGGCCCCGATGCGGACAGCGACGATCACGCGCAAGACCGCCGAGACCGATATATCGGTCGCGGTCAATCTGGACGGCAGCGGCGCCTATGACATGGCGACCGGCGTGGGCTTCTTCGACCACATGCTGGACCAAATTGCGCGCCATTCTCTGATCGACATGCGGGTGCGCTGCACGGGCGACACCCGTATCGACGACCACCACTCGGTCGAGGATGTGGGCATCGCGCTGGGCCAGGCGCTGGCGCAGGCTCTGGGCGACAAGCGCGGCATACGCCGCTACGGCGCGTGCCTGTTGCCGATGGACGATGCGCTGGTGCGCGCCGCGCTGGACCTGTCGGGGCGGCCCTACCTGGTGTGGAACGTCGACTTCCCGACCGCGAAGATCGGCAGCTTCGACACCGAACTGGTGCGCGAGTTCTTCCAGGCGCTCTCCACCCATGGTGGGATCACGCTGCATGTGGAGTGCCTGCACGGGATCAACAGCCACCACATTGCCGAGGCCGCCTTCAAGGCAGTCGCGCGCAGCTTGCGCGAGGCGGTCGAGACCGATCCGCGCAAGGCCGACGCGATCCCGTCCACCAAGGGGGCATTGTAGGGGCATGCTGACCGCCATCGTCGATTACGAGTCGGGCAACCTGCACTCGGCCCAGAAGGCGTTCGAGCGGGTGGCGCGCGAGACCGGCGAGGGCGAGGTCGTCGTGACTTCGGACCCCGACATGGTGCGCCGCGCCGACCGGGTGGTGCTGCCGGGCGATGGAGCTTTCCCGGCCTGCCGACGCGAATTGTTCGACCATCGCGGCCTGTTCGAGGCAATCGAGGAGGTGGTGATCGCCCGCGCCCACCCCTTTCTCGGCATCTGCATCGGAATGCAGATGATGGCAACGCGCGGGCTGGAATACGAAGAGACGCCCGGGTTCGACTGGATCGGTGGCGACGTGGTGCGCATCATGCCCCAAGGCGCTCACATGAAGGTTCCTCATATGGGCTGGAACGATCTGGTGATCGACGCGCCGCATCCGCTGCTGGACGGCATCACCACGGGCGAGCACGCCTATTTCGTCCATTCCTTCCAGTTCCGCGTGGCAGACCCGGCGCATTTGCTGGCCCATGTCGATTACGGCGGACCGGTTACGGCCATCGTCGGCCGCGACACCATGGTCGGCACCCAGTTCCACCCGGAGAAGAGCCAGGCCACGGGGCTAAGGTTGATCGCCAACTTCCTGGCCTGGACGCCCTGAGGGCATCGACCGGTTCGACGGCCGCACCGTCCATTCGTGCGAACCACTGCGGCGGCGGTCACGCAAGGTTCCGCAGCCAGCACAACAAGCGGTTCGGGCTTTGCACCCGCCGTGCCGACCCAACCCGACAACGATCAATATCGACCCCGACAACCATCGGCGTGAACGGGAGGCGGCGACCATGCCGGTCAGGCGCATCAGGCATGGCACACCGCGTCCGCACCATGGGCGCGTCGCATCAGGGCAGCCAGCCGCACCCAGTCCGTGGCCCTGCTTTCGTACGGGCGGGAAGGGATGGTGCTGTGAGAGAGGATTGAACTCTCGACCTCTCCCTTACCAAGGGAGTGCTCTACCACTGAGCTACCACAGCCTTCTGATCCGGTTCGCCAACCCCGATGCAATCACGCAAAGGCGTAGCGTCAGGAACCGCCCTGCCCCGTCAAGCACCCGGCAAACCTCAGCCACATTGTGGAAGCGACTTGCCGCCCGCGCTGCTCCAGCTTGGCGTCGGCGGCTGATTAGACGCATTCGTCCCCCGACGCAAGCGCTATCTGGACGCTTTTTCACCCCTGCGCTACAGAGTACGGCATGAATGGAAAACCCCCGAAAAATGTCTCCGACACGGCGGGCAAGGCGCGCGACGAGCGGCTGAAACAGGCGCTGAAGGCGAACCTGACGCGGCGCAAGGCGCAGGCGCGCGCGCGGAGGGCCAACAAGGCCGAGGGGCAGAAAGAGCAGGGCTGATGGACCAGATACTGATCCAGGGAGGCGGGCCGCTCCATGGCGAGATCGCGATCGCGGGGGCCAAGAATGCCTGTCTCGCGCTGATGCCCGCCACGCTGCTGACGGACGCGCCGCTGACGCTGACCAACGCGCCGCGGCTGTCGGATATCCGCACCATGACGACGCTGTTGCAGTCGCTGGGCGCCGAGATCTCGGCGCTGCACCGAGGCAAGGTTCTGGCGCTGTCCTCGCATGATCTGACCGGTACGCGGGCCGATTACGACATCGTGCGCAAGATGCGCGCCTCGATCCTGGTTCTGGGGCCGCTGCTGGCGCGCTGCGGACATGCCGAGGTTTCGCTGCCCGGCGGCTGTGCCATCGGCGCGCGGCCGGTCGATCTGCATCTGAAGGCGTTCGAGGCGATGGGCGCCGAGCTTGACCTGCGCGACGGCTATGTCCACGCGCGCGCGCCCGGCGGGCTGAAGGGCGCGGTGATCGAGTTCCCGCAAGTGTCGGTCGGCGCAACCGAGAACGCGCTGATGGCCGCGACGCTGGCCCGGGGCATCACCGAGATCCGCAATGCCGCGCGCGAGCCCGAAATCGTGGACCTGGCCCGCTGCCTGCGCGCGATGGGCGCGCATATCGAGGGCGAGGGCACGGACACCATCACCATCGAGGGGGTCGACAGCCTGGGCGGGGCCACGCATGCGGTCGTGCCCGACCGGATCGAACTGGGCACCTACATGCTGGCGCCTGCGATCACCGGCGGCGAGGTCACCTGCCTGGGCGGGCGGCTGGATCTGGTGCGGGCCTTTGCCGACAAGCTGGAGGAAGCGGGCGTCACCTGCGAGGAAACCCCGGCCGGTATCCGCGTCAGCCGCCGCAATGGCGATGTCGGCGCCGTCAATGTCCGGACCGAGCCCTTCCCGGGCTTTCCGACCGATCTTCAGGCGCAGATGATGGCGCTTCTGTGCACCGCGTCCGGCGAAAGCCGGCTGGAGGAGACGATCTTCGAGAACCGCTTCATGCATGCGCCCGAGCTGATCCGGATGGGCGCGCGGATCGAGGTGCATGGCGGCACCGCGACCGTCAGCGGGGTCCAGCGGCTGAAGGGCGCGCCGGTGATGGCGACCGATCTCCGTGCCTCGGTCTCGTTGATTCTCGCGGCGCTGGCAGCCGAGGGCGAAACCGTCGTCAGCCGGGTTTATCACCTGGATCGAGGTTACGAGAAGGTCGAGCAGAAGCTGGGTGCCTGCGGGGCGCATATCGAAAGGGTCAGCGGCCAATGACCAGACCGGACGAGGACGCGCGTTTCGCGGACGGGGCGGAGCGGCCGTTGCACCTGCTGGCGGTCGGGCCGGAAGATTTGCAGGTAATCTCGGCACTTGTGCAGGATGCGGTGCTGCCCGCAAGCGAAATGCGCTGGGACCGGCGCGGTCGGCGGCTGGCATTGCTTGTGAACCGCTTCCGCTGGGAAAGCCGCGAGACCGCAGAGCGCCGCGGCAGCCCCTATGAGCGCGTGCAATCGGTATTGAGCATCGAGGACGTGCGCGCCGTGTCCAGCCAGGGCATTGACCGGGGCAATCCCGGTCTCGTGCTGTCGCTTCTGTCGATCGGCTTCGAGCCGGGCGAGGACGGCGCGGGCCGGGTCGTCTTGACGCTGGCGGGCGATGGCGCCGTGGCGGTCGAGGTCGAGTGCCTCGAGGTGTCGCTCCACGATGTCACCCGCCCCTATCAGGCCCCCTCGGGGAAGGCGCCCGACCACCCCTGACGCTCTGCCCCGGCCGGTCCGCCCCGTCGTCGGGTGCTGCATGCATCCCCTTTGGGGTGTTCCCCCGGCGAAGGATTGCCGCTACACACGGGCGCGTGAGGCTCATGGGGGGCGACATGCCGGTTTTCCTGGACAGTACAGCGGCGACGTTCGAGGCAGAGTTCGCCGCGCTTCTGACCGCCAAGCGCGAGGACAGCCCCGATGTGGATGCTGTCGTTTCCGAGATCATCGCCGATGTCCGCGCGTTGGGCGATGCCGCGGTGATCGAGCTGACCGCGCGCTTCGACCGGCTGGCGCTCAGCCCCGAGACGCTGGCCTTTTCCCCCGAAGAGATCGAGCGTGAATGTGCGAAGGTGCCCGCCGCCGAGCGCGAGGCGCTGGAACGCGCGGCCGAGCGCATCCGCGCCTATCACGTCCGCCAGATGCCCGAGGACGTGCACTGGACCGACCCCGAGGGCGCGACGCTGGGCTGGCGCTGGACGCCTGTTTCGGCCGCGGGGCTTTACGTGCCGGGGGGGCTGGCCTCCTATCCCTCGTCGGTGCTGATGAACGCGATCCCCGCCCATGTCGCAGGGGTCGAGCGGCTGGTGATCTGCGCGCCGACACCGGATGGCAAGGTCAACCCGCTGGTGCTGCTGGCCGCGCGGCTGTCAGGCGTTGACACGATCTATCGCATCGGGGGCGCGCAGGCGATTGCGGCGATGGCCTATGGCACGCAGACGATCCGGCCCGTCGACAAGATCACCGGCCCGGGCAACGCCTATGTGGCGGCGGCCAAGCGGCGGGTGTTCGGCAAGGTCGGCATCGACATGATCGCGGGACCCTCCGAGATTCTGGTGATCGCCGATGCCGACAATGATCCCGACTGGATCGCGCTTGATCTGCTGTCGCAGGCCGAACATGACGAAAGCGCCCAGTCGATCCTGGTCACCGACGATGCAGCGTTCGGCCGGGCGGTCGCCGCGGCGGTGGACAAGCGGCTGGAAACGCTGGAACGTCGCGCCATCGCCGGGGCAAGCTGGCGCGATTTCGGTGCGATCATCACCGTGCGCGATCTGGACGAAGCGGCCGAACTGTCCAATCGCGTCGCGCCCGAGCATCTGGAACTCTGCGTGGCCGACGCCGATGCGCTGGCGACGAAGATCACCCATGCCGGTGCAATCTTCCTCGGCGCCTGGACGCCAGAGGCGATCGGCGATTATGTCGGCGGCCCGAATCACGTCCTGCCCACCGCGCGTTCGGCCCGTTTCTCATCCGGGCTGTCGGTTCTGGATTTCATGAAACGAACAACGATCGCCCGCATGACGCCCGCCGCCCTCAAGGCGATCGGCGCTGCCGCCGAGACGCTTGCCATCTCGGAAAGCCTCGAGGCGCATGGGCTTTCCGTCCGCGCGCGGCTTGACCGCCTGAACGGTGACCAGCCATGACCCTCGCCCGTCTGATCCATGTGGAACTTGACGATTCGAACCTGCCACCGCCGACGCCGGAAATCGAGCAGGAACGCAAGGTCGCGCTGTTCGACCTGATGGAGGACAATTCCTTCGCGCTGCCCGGGCGTGACGACCGGCCTGCGCCGGACGGCCCCTACCGGCTGGTGCTGTCGATCCGGGAAAAACGGCTGGTCTTCGATGTGCGCACCGAAACCGGCGATCCCGCGGCCGAGTTCCACCTGTCGCTGTCGCCCTTCCGGCAGGCGGTCAAGGATTACTGGCAGATCTGCGAAAGCTATTTCGACGCCGTCAAGCGCCTGCCGCCCAGCCAGATCGAGGCCATCGACATGGCCCGGCGCGGCATCCACAACGAAGGTGCGCGCATCCTTCGGGAGCGTCTCGACGGCAAGGCGGAACTGGACATCGACACCGCGCGCCGGTTGTTCACCCTGGTCTGCGTCCTGCATTTCGGGGGCTGACTTGGCCGGGCCGCTCCCCTCGTCGGTCCTGTTCTGCTGCGATCACAACTCGGTCCGTTCGCCGATGGCCGAGGGGATCACGAAGAAGTTCTATGGAAACGACACCTACGTCCAGTCCGTGGGCGTGCGCAACGACCGCGAGGTGGACGGCTTTTCCGTTGCCGTCTGCGACGAGATCGGGGTCGAGATCGACCGCCACCAGACCCGCTCCTTCGACGAGATGGAGGAATGGGGCGACGATCTGTCAGGCTTCGACCTCATCATCGCGATGAGCCCCGCCAGCCTGCGGCGCGCGCAGGAACTGACGCGCTACTACCATCTCGACGTGGAATACTGGCCGGTTCTGGACCCGACCGGCCTGGGCGAGACGCGCGAGGCGAAACTTGCCGCCTATCGCCAGACAAGGGACCAGATCGTCGAGCGGCTGATCGGCCGCTTCGGCCCGCCTATGCAAGGCAGAGAACCATGAGCCGGGACGTCATCGAACGCTATTTCGTCGCCTTCAACGCGGGCGACACCCAAGGGATGCTGGCCGAACTGGCCGAGGATGTCGAACATCATGTCAACGAAGGCGTGATCCGCCGCGGCAAGCCCGCCTTCGCCTAGTTCTGCGTCCATATGTCCCGCTGCTACCGCGAGACCCTGACCGACATGGTGACCTTCGCGACCGAGGACGGCACGCGCGCCGCTGCCGAATATGTCGTGAACGGCTCCTGTCTGGAGACGGATTCGGGCCTGCCCGAAGCGCATGGCCAGACCCATGTGCTGCCCGCGGGGTCGTTCTTCACGCTAAGGGATGGCAAGATGATCGCCCGCGTGACCACCTGTTACAACCTTGCCGACTGGCTGAGGCAGGTGAAATGAGCCTGGATTTCCGGGTGCTGACGGGGCCGGAGGTCGAGGCCGCCCTCGACGATCTGGCCGCGTTGCGCATCCGGGTGTTCCGCGACTGGCCCTGTCTCCACGATGGCGATCCGGCCCATGAACGGCGCTATCTGACCAGCTATCGCGACAATCCGCGCGCGATCCTCGTCGTGGCCTTCGATGGCGGCCGGATCGTCGGCGCCTCGACCGGCACACCGCTGGAGGATCATTCCGACGATTTCGCGGCGGCCTTTGCGGGCACGGGCTACGATCTGGCCGAGGTCTTCTATTGTGCCGAAAGCGTGCTCCTGCCCGAGTATCGCGGGCAGGGGGCGGGGCATGCCTTCTTCGCCGCGCGCGAGGATCACAGTCGCCGCCTGGGCCGCCGCTTCTGCACCTTTTGCAGCGTGCTGCGCCCGGCCGATCACCCGCTGAAACCTGCCGACTATCGCCCGCCCAATGCCTTCTGGACGAAGCGCGGCTATGAGCGGCTCGATGCCGTGGTCGCGCAATTCGAGTGGAAGGATATCGACCAGCCCGCCCCCCAAGCCACGACCTGCAATTCTGGATCAAGCCGCTATGAGGATCGCCGCCGCCGCCTGGCCCATCGACTGGCACGACAGTTGGGCCAGCTACGAGGACAAGCTGTCCCGTTGGGTGGCAGAGGCCGCGGGTCAGCGAGCGGACCTGCTGGTCTTCCCCGAATACGGCGCGATGGAACTGGCCTCGCTTGCCGGGCCCGAGGCGGCGGCGGACCTGGAACGGTCGCTTCGGGCCGTCGCGGATCGGGTCGAGGCCGCGGATGCGCTGCATGCCCGGCTGGCGATTTCGTATGGTGTCCACATCCTTGCCGCGAGTGCCCCGGTCTGGCGGGGTGAGCGGCCGGTGAATCGCGCGCGGCTCTTCGGACCCGGCGGACAGGTCGGCTGTCAGGACAAGCAGATCATGACCCGCTTCGAACGCGAGACCTGGGATGTCCACCCCGGCGGCCCGCTGACCCTGTTCGAGACCTGGCTGGGAAAGATCGGCGTGCTGATCTGCTATGATTCCGAATTCCCGCTCTTGGCGCGCGCCATGGTCGCGGCGAGGGCCGAAATACTCCTGGTGCCGTCCTGCACCGATGCGCTGACGGGCTATTGGCGGGTGCGCGTGGGTGCCATGGCACGCGCGCTGGAGGGCCAGTGCGTCGTCGTGCAGGCCCCCGCCGTGGGCACCGCCGAATGGTGCCCGGCCGTCGACGAAAATGTCGGCGCAGCGGCGATTTACGGTCCGCCCGACCTGGGCTTTCCGCCGACCGGCGTGCTGGCCGAGGGGGCCCTGAACGCTCCCGGCTGGGTCTATGGCGAAGCTGACCGCGATACCATCGCCCGTGTCCGTGCCGAAGGGGCGGTGGAGAATGCCGCGCATTGGCCCGAGCAGGACGCGCGCACAGCATCTGTCGTTTCCGTGCCGTTCGATGCATTTACGACTTGAAATATGAACGGATCGGGCGCATCTAGTTGGCGCCCGCGAAAAGCCGGGTAACCTTCGATGGAGTGTTCATGGCCAAGGAAGAAATGCTCGAATTCCCCGGCGTCGTGAAGGAACTCCTGCCGAACGCGACATTCCGGGTCGAGCTTGAGAACGGCCATGAACTCATCGCGCACACGGCAGGCAAGATGCGCAAGAACCGCATCCGCGTTCTGGCCGGCGACCGGGTTCAGGTCGAGATGACCCCCTACGATCTGACCAAGGGTCGGATCAACTACCGCTTCAAGTAACTTGCGGCTGATCCTCGGGTCCGCCAGCCCGCGCCGCAGGGAGCTGCTGGCGCAAATCGGCGTCGTCCCCGACGCGGTGCGCGCCGCCGATATCGACGAAACGCCTGCCAAGGGCGAACTTCCCCGGCCCTATTGCGCACGCATGGCCATCGAGAAGGCCCGCGCGGTCGAGGCCGCCGAGGACGACCTGGTCCTCTGTGCCGACACGACCGTGGCACTGGGCCGGCGCATCCTCGGCAAGCCGGACAGCGCAGGCGAGGCGGCCGAGTTCCTGTTGGCGCTGTCGGGTCGGCGCCACCGGGTGATCACCGCCGTCGCCCTGCGCCGCGGCGACCGGGTGTGGGAGCGCGACGTGGTGACCACGGTCAAATTCAAGAACCTGTCAGACACCGAACTCAACGCCTATCTCGCCCTGGGCGAATGGCAGGGCAAGGCCGGGGGCTACGGCATCCAGGGGCTGGCGGGCGCGTTCGTGCCCTGGATCAACGGATCCTTCTCGGCGGTGGTGGGCCTGCCGCTTGCGGAAACCGCGGCGCTGCTGGCGGGGGCAGGCTACCCGGTCCATGGGGGGCAGGCATGAAGGGACGCAGCGTCATCCTCGACGAGATCGCGGGCCGCAAGGCCGCGGCGCTGATGGTGGACGGGCGGCTGGACGATCTTTTCATCGACCCGCCCGACGACCGCCCCGCGCCGGGTGCCATCTTCCGCGCCGTGGTGGACCGGCAGGTCAAGGGACAGGGCGGCGCCTTCCTGCGCCTGCCTGCCGGCTCGGCCTTCCTGCGCCAGGCACGCGGGCTGAAGCCCGGTCAGGGGATCCTCGTGCAGGTCTCGGGCCATGCCGAGCCCGGCAAGGCCGTGCCGGTCACGCAGCGGCTGCTGTTCAAGAGCCGGTATGCCATCGTCACGCCCGATGCGCCGGGCTTCAATGTCGCGCGCAGCATTCGCGACGAGGCCGAGCGCGACCGGCTGCTGGAAATCGCCCATGACGCCATGGCGGGCGCGATAAACCATCTGGGCCTGATCCTGCGGTCAGCCTGCGACGGCGTCGCGGACGAGGCCATCACCGAGGATATCGCGATCATGTGCGGCCTCGCCCGGGACATCCTGTCCGAACCGGCGGAGGGCGCGCCCGACCTGCTGCTCGACGCCCCCGACGCCCATGACCGCGCCTGGCGCGACTGGGCCGAGCGCGACCCCGACGAGGTGATCGACCGCCCCGGGAGCTTCGCCGAGACCGGCGTTCTGGACGCGATCGCGGCGCTTGCGGGTCCCGATCCGCTGCCCGGGGGTGGCAGCCTCTTCGTCGAGCCGACCCGCGCGCTGGTGGCCGTGGACGTGAATACCGGCCCCGACACCTCGCCCGCCGCGGGTCTCAAGGCCAACATCGCCGCGGCCCGCGCGCTGCCGCGGCTCCTGCGGCTCCGCGGTCTGGCCGGCCAGATCGTGATCGACTTCGCGCCGATGTCGAAAAAGGATCGCACGGCGCTGGACCAGATCCTGACCGCCGCCTTCCGCGCCGATCCGGTGGAAACCACGCTGGTCGGATGGACCCCCCTGGGCCACGCCGAACTGACCCGCAAGCGCGAACGCCTGCCCCTGTGCGAGGCCATGGTCCCATGACCTGCCCGATCTGCAAGAAACCCACCGACCCCGCCTACCGCCCGTTCTGCTCACGCCGCTGCGCCGATATCGATCTGGGCAAGTGGTTGGCGGGCAGCTACGCGGTTCCCGTCGACAGCCCTGACGACCTTGACGACGCAGCACGAGATCTGCCGGATCCGCCGACGAAACCGCACTGATTTTATGTCCGAAACCCTCTGGACAGCCCCCTCTCACCCGTCTAAAAGCACGCCACCCGAAGCGTCCGCTTCGCCCATGCCCGGGTAGCTCAGGGGTAGAGCAGTGGATTGAAAATCCTCGTGTCGGTGGTTCGATTCCGCCCCCGGGCACCATGTTCTTAGGCTAAGCGTCTGGAATGCCTAGAAAATTTCCCCGAGCGGGTTGCGCGTATCCCCCTAATTATCCACCCTTTGCGCGTTGCTGAAAGCTTCGGCCCGAGCCGTGAAGGCTTCGGCACCTTCGCCGGCTTCACGGGTCAAACCCCCGCCGCCCAGCATCAGCGCCGCGCCGGGTTCGCGGGTCAGGGCGTCGCAGATCAGAACCACGGAAGGCCCAGCGCTGGCCTCCCCACGCTTGCCTTCCAGTCGGGCAATCCGCTTCCGCAAGGTCATAACGCGTTGTCCTCCAGTGCCGCCACGCGGGCTTCCAGTTCCGTTGTTTCAAGCGTTCGCCGAAAGGCTTCGATAAGCCCCATGACATGCGCGCCTTCGGTCGGGGTCAGTTCGCCATCGGCCACCGCGTCCAGCACCGCCCCAGCCGCCGTTGCAGCATCGCGGGCGGTTTCCATGCGGGGCAGGTCGAATTGCACCGGGCTATCCTTGCGGGGCGGGGCGATGCGTTCGAGGCACAGTCGCAGCGCCACTGTATCGCCCGCCAGCGCCAGATCTACCGCCTTGCGGGTAAGGGCCTCGGTTTCGCCATCCAGCAGCGCCAGCGCCGCCCGTGTCGCTTTGTGGCGCGTTCCCTTTGGCTTGCCGGGGTTGCCAGCCGCAAAAGTGCCGTCCGGATTTCGCCCGCTTTTCCGGCCTTGGTCAGTCATGTGCGTTCCTTTTCCTGTCAGCCGCCGCCACGATTGCTTTGAGGTCAGCAGCGGCCAGTGATTTCGGGAAAGTGCCCGATGCGCGTGAAGCCGCGATGCGGGCGCAAATGTCGGCGGGCAGTTCGATCTCCAGCCACGCCGGGGTTTCAAGGCGGGTCGCCTCAAGCCGCTCAATTCGTTCGCGAAGTCTCATAGTTTGCCGCCTTGCTCCATTTGCCAGCACGAAACGTGCAGCGGGCGTTGTCCAATATCCATCATCGAAACTAGCCAG
>Ga0209614_1000935_pt1 | contig 23888 bp, 22 predicted proteins | sample BlaSprsedimmetaG_FD_185484 | JGI IMG/M metagenome (GOLD analysis project Ga0209614, IMG submission 185484) | Hot spring sediment bacterial and archeal communities from California, USA to study Microbial Dark Matter (Phase II) - Blank Spring... ... | reverse complement strand
TATGGAATAGACGCATATGAGAATATACGTAGCAGGACCGCTTTTTACACTCGCAGAACGTCGCTTTAACGCAGCATTGAGCACGGCTATTCTTGAAATCAGCAGGGATATAGAAGTAGTCCTCCCGCAATATGAAACGGCCAAGATGGCTGGTACCCCTGATTTTGCGGCAGAGGCGTTTCGTTTCTGTTTGCAGGCGATCACTGAATGTGATGCAATTGCAGGACTGCTCGATGGGTCCGATGTTGATTCAGGAACGTGTGTTGAATTGGGCTACGCCTACGCAAACAAAAAGCCGATTCTCGGAATACGGACGGATTTTCGCCCCTCAGAAGATCGCGGGCTCAATTTGATGGTGGCCAATATATGCACTAGGCTTATCGCCAAATCGAGCTTGACGACCAGTGTGGAGGAAGTAGCTCGAGCGATAGTTGATTTCTTGCACGAGGTTGTCTAACTGGCACGAAGGCCGATATGTGCCACTGTCGGCTGCGCGGTTCCGGATAGCACATGATGTCACAGGAGTGTTGACATGTTTATGCAGGACGTTAGACGGAAGCAATGGTGGTATCGTTGTGATCAATGCGGTGCCGAAACTGAAAGAAGAAACGACCATGACTCGGCTTCCGGCTTGGAGGGGTGGCATTTCGATGCGTACCCTGGAACTGACACTCACACTTGTCCGGCGTGTCAGGCTCGTCCTAAGGCTCGTGAGTCACTCATGAAATGAAGCTTCGATTCGGTGCGGGCCGACGTCTTCGGCTTTCGGGGTCGCTACTCGATGGCGGGGCGGCGGTTCTTGTGTCACCGCCAGGCGTGAGAGCCAAGGCCCTATTTCCGCATCGTCAGGGCACGGCCGCGGACAGCGGCCCGGCAACGAAGCGGGGCAAATGACAAGCCGACCGCATCCGCCCCAGGTCGAGTATCCAGCATCCAGCATCCCCATTGACGCCGCCCGCGGGCGACAATCCACCTATCCCGCCACGAGGCATTGCCGGCGGCTGACGTGGCGCAGGGTCAGCAGATAGACGCCCCAGCACATCGCCATAGCGCCCATCGCGACATCGATTCGGACAAACCGCATCAGCTCACGGCGGGAGACAATGGCCGCGAACATGACGACGTAGACCAGCGCCATCATGGCGATGAACGCCATGGGCAGCCGGCGGTACAGCAGCACATGCAGCGTCATGGCCGCCGGCATGACGATCAGAGGGGTCGCCGACAAGCGAAGGTCCACGGGCCTCAGCGTCAGGGTGATTCCCTCCTTGATGGGAATCGGCGGCACATACCGCGACAGCGGGATCAGCAGCGCGGCGACTGCCACCGCCGCGGCGCTGATGGATACAGTTATCACAACCGCCTGCACCACTGTGGCGACAAAGCGTTCCCGTCGCCCGGCGGCGATGAGCATCGTCGAATACACCGGCAATCGCAGCCCCATCAGCATTATCGCGGGCATGAACACCAGCATGAACCACGCTCCGGAGCCCAAATAGCCCACCGTCAGCGCCAGGACCGCCACAAAGGGAACCCATCGTTTCCACAGGGCCAGGCCGGGCCCGAACGTCGCGTACAGGCAGGCCCAGGCACATCGGGCGGCCCCGCGCCCGCCGACTATGCGGGCAATGAAGAACTGCTCGACCCACGGGGCGGCCTTGCGCATGGCCTTGTCCAGCTTCTCGCCGCGGGCCTGGCGGAACTTGGAGACCTTGTCGCGGTTGAAGGCGTCGAGAAAGCCGATCCAGGCCTTGTTGCAGTTTCGCCGGGCCAGGTCGCGCCGACCCAGCCACCGCCACATCCAGCCGATTACGAACAGCCCGACGGCCGAGACAATCAGCGGCTGTTCAATGAGGAATCGCTCGACCGGAACGTGTACCCCCAGCGATTGACCGGCAAAGAAGACAAAAACGAACCAGCCGACGACTCCACCGACATTCCTGATCCCGAATGAGACCGACACCCCGGCCCAGAACACCATCATCCCGGCGAAGAACACCGACGCCACCGCCCCCAGGCGGACAAGCCCCTCAAGGCCGGGATACAGCCACATCGCCTGAGCCGCCGCCAGGTTCACGGCGACGGCAATGACGAAGAGGTACTTGCGCATGGTCGGCCCATGCCCGGGCAGGCAGAAAGAGAACGGGCGGACCACCACGTCGAGGGCCGTCACGCCCGCCACCAGGCCCGCGAGGAACATCAGCAGGACCAGCGCGGCCAGCCCGCCTTCCTCCTTGATGGACACCGTGCACGCGAACAGGTATATACCCAGGAACAGATACACCAGCCACAGACCCCGACGCTGGTACAAGTGCTTGAGATGAATCGTCAGAGTGCTCATAATCTTGCCTCACGCGAATTGGGGAGCCAGGGATTCGTTGGTGACGACGGCGCGGTAGATGTCTTCGAGGGGCAGGGTCTCGATCTCGATCCAGCAGCCCAGGCGGTCGGCCTGGGCGTGGAGTTGTTCGGCCGTGCAGTCGTGCACGGTCAACACGGCCTGGCCGTTGGCCCGGCGGCAGTGCAGGACGTTGTCGAACGGCAGGCTCTCGGGCAGCGGGCCCCGCTTGGAGTTGACGTGAACCCGGGCGAAACGCTCGCGCAGGGCGTCGAACGGGCTGTCGACGAGGATGCGGCCGCCCGTCATAAAGACGGCGTGGTCGATCACCTTCTCAACGTCGCTGAGGATGTGCGAGGAGATGATGATGGTGCGGCCCTCGTCCTGGATAATCCGCAGCAGCAGGTCCAGGAACTGCGCCCGCGCCAGCGGGTCCAGCGCCGATGCCGGCTCGTCCAGTATGAGCAACTCCGGCTCAAAGCCGATGGCCAGCAGTATCGCCAGCTTCTGACGCTGACCCGGCGACAGCGACCCGACGCGGGCCTTTACGTCGATGTCGTACTCGCTGATGTAACTGCCCTCCAGCTCGTGATTCCACGTCGAGTAGTAAGCGGACACATAGCGAATCAGTTGCTTGACGGTCATCCAGTCGAGCAGGTCGCCCTCCTGGTGGACATACCCCACGCGGGCCAGGTCCCCGGCGTCGAGTTCGCCGGCGGCCCGTCCGAACGTCGTGCACGAGCCGGCATCGGGCAGATACAGCCCGATGATATGGCGAAGCAGCGTGCTCTTGCCGGCCCCGTTGGAGCCGAGCAGGCCGACGATATGGCCGGGGTGGATGTCGAGGTTGACGTTGTCGAGGGCCTGCACATGGCGGAACCTCTTGCTGACGGCCCGCAGACGGATGATGGGGTTCTCAGTGTTCATGGTCGTTGCTCCCTTGAGTCGAGTCGTATTTTGCATAGAGGGTATCCACAATCAGGGCAACCTGCTCGCGCCGGATGCCCAACTGGACGGCGGTCGCAACCGCGCGGGCCAGCGACTGTTCAATCAATTCCACGCTTGTCCTCGCCCGCCGGTTGTCGGCCAATTCGGCGACGAACAGGCCCACGCCGCGCCGACGCTCCAGGAGCCCCTCCATCTCGAGAAGGGAATACGCCTTGCTCACGGTCATGGGGTTGACCTTGAGACCGGCCGCCAGGTCGCGGACCGTCATCAGTTGTTCGCCCGGCGCCAGGCTGCCGGCCATGATCAACTTGCGTATCTGGTCGATGATCTGGCGGTATATGGGAACGCCGCTGTGATGGTCTATTTCGAGTAGCATGTCATAGTCCAATCTGTATTACTGTATTATCGTCCTAATACACTATACGCCAAACAGACCCCCTGTCCAACAGCAAATCCGGCAAAATCCTGGAATCCTCCCTCTTCTGGTTCAATTTCGGTGGACCACGACGACTGGGTTTCGTATCTGTAAGACGCTGAAAATAAAGGACTTAAGAAGTTCAAAGTGTGCGGGGCAGTCGGCAACGACGGAAATGAAGTTTTTTTTCAGAATTCTTCCCATGGCATTGCCTACGGCCGTGAGAGCCAGCCCATTTGTGCAGATGCCGGGTGTTGACCGAACGTCTCAGACAGTGGAGAATTGACCTGCAATCAACTCCTGCAAGCCATTTTGAAAGGGCTCCAGATGAGACCGACACCGATTCTGCTGTGCCTGGGGGTATGCTGCACGGTCATGGCGGCCGGGTCAGGGTATTTCGATTTACCATTTGGCTTGCGTCTGCCCTGCTCCAATGACAAGGCGGACGTGTGGTGGGCGTCGTCGGGCTGGAAGATCGCCGCCGACAAGCCCGCCCCGGCGGAGGGCGGCGAGGCCATCTCCATCTCATGCGCCCGTAACGAGGTCGAGGCTGCCCAACTGGTCCTGCGGCCCAAAGCGACGCTCAAGGCCCTGACGCTAAAGCCCGGACCCCTGACCGGTGCTGGCGGGCCCATCAGTGCTGAGAACGTTGAGGTCCTGGCGGTGCGGTATGTCAACGTGACCATACCCACCGACAAGAGCGCGGTCGCCGGTCTGTGGCCGGACCCGCTGCCGCCGTTGGCCGGGCCCATCGACCTGGCCGCCGGGCGCAACTACGTCTTCTGGGTGCGGGTCAAGGCCCCATCGGATGCGAAGGCCGGACTCTACAAGGGGATCATTCGCCTGGCCGCCGAAGGATTCCAGGCCGATGTGCCGCTGGCGGTGGAGGTGTTCGATTTCACGCTGCCGGACCGGATGACGTGTGTAACGGCGTTCGGGTTCTCGCCGCAGAACGTGTGGCGCTATCAGAAACTCGCCAACGCCGCCGACAGGCGGGCGGTTCTGGAGAAGTACTGGGCCAATTTCAGCGCCCATCACATCTCGCCCTACGACCCGGCCCCAATGGAGTCCATTGGCGTTACATGGCCGGATGTGCGGCCCAATCCGCGGCTGTGGGAGGGCGGCATGGACGTTCGCAATGAGACGCATTCGGGCGATTGGGCGCTGCTGATTTATGATGACGACAAGCAGCAGAACGTCACCGCCTCGTACAAGCGGCCGGCGCCCATCGGCAAGGCCGGGCTGCGGCTGTCATTCTGGTATCGCACGGCCGTACCGGAACACTCCGTGCAGGTATCGCTGAACCACTACGACGCCGAAGACAAATGGATGTCGGGATGCAACAACGACATCGACATCGACGGCGACGGCACATGGCAGCGCTTCGGGCGCACCATCACCCAATTCCCGCCGGGAGCCCGGTCGGTCCGTTTGCACCTGCGGGCGGCCCCGTGGACCGACGAAGGCGACCGTACGGGCATCGCCTGGTTCGACGAGGTATCCATCAAGGACATAGAGACGGGCCGGGAATGGATCGAGGGCGGGGATTTCGGTCCGCCTCCACTACCGCCGTTCGAGCCGGATAGGCTCCATGTGAAGCTGGACTTCTCCCGATGGGATGAGCCGATGGCCCGCGCCATCGACTACTATCATTTCAATTCGTTCCGCCTGCCCATCCCCGGAATGGGCGGCGGCACCTTCCACGCCCGCAGCGATCCCCAGTTGCTGGGGTTCGCCGACGACACGCCGCATTACAGGGCCATGTTCAACTCTTACTGCCGCCAGGTCCAGGAGCACCTGCGGCAGAAGGGCTGGCTCGATGAGGCCTTTGTCTACTGGTTCGACGAGCCGGCCCCGCGGGACTACGCCTTCGTGACCAACGGCTTCAACAAGCTCAAGGCCGCCGCGCCCGACATCAACCGGATGCTGACCGAGCAGGTCGAGCCGGAGTTGATTGGCGGGCCGAACATCTGGTGCCCGGTCTCCGACGCCTATCAGCACGAGGCCGCGCAGGAGCGCCGCAAGCACGGCGAGAAGTTCTGGTGGTATGTCTGCACGGGTCCCAAGGCCCCCTACTGCACGCTGTTCATCGATCATCCGGGCACGGAGCTGCGGGTGTGGCTGTGGCAGACGTGGCAGCGGGGCATCGACGGGATTCTCGTCTGGGAGACCAACTACTGGACCAGCTCGGCGGCATACCCACCCAGCGGCGCACCTCAGAATCCTTATGAGGACCCGATGGGCTGGACCTCGGGTTATAGCACGCCGGAGGGGGCCAGGCGTCCCTGGGGCAACGGCGACGGCCGCTTCATCTACCCGCCGCTTGCCGCGGCCGATGCCAATCCGGCCGGGCCCGTGCTCGACGGCCCGGTGGACAGCATCCGTTGGGAGATGCTCCGCGACGGCATAGAGGATTACGAGTACTTCGTCATTCTCAAACGCCTGCTCGATGCAAAGGCCGACAAACTCGATGCCCAGACGCGCGCGAGGTATGAGGGGCTGCTGACGGTGCCGGAGGACGTGACCAGAGACATGACGACATTCACGGTGGATCCGGCCCCTCTGGAGCGGCACAGAGTCGAGGTCGCCAGGGCAATCGCCCGGCTTGACCGGCTGTGAGATGCCGTTTCAACAAGACGCATCAGCCGCAAGATCTCCTTTACCTGCTGGCAAGGTGCGTCAAGGCCGCTATCCGGTACAACTCCCAAGGCGAGTTCAACAATAGTCCGGACAATCGGCGGCTTGGAATGCGCCCTGATTCCATGAAAGCCAACTTGCCGGCCTGCTCGCAGCTGCTCAGGGGTCGCACGCAGTTTACGTGCTATGATTATCGCAAGGTGTTGAAAGGTGTCTGTAGCCGCGACATTGTCTACATGGACCCTCCATATCAAGGTGTCTGCGGACGGCGCGACGCCCGTTATTCAAGTCAGACGACGTTCGAAGGATTCGCCGATGCCCTGGCTGACCTGAACAGACGAAACATCACGTTCATCGTCAGCTACGATGGAAGATGCGGGGACACAATGTATGGGCGAGAGCTGCCGCGGGGCCTCAACTTGCGCAAGCTTGAGGTGGAGGTCGGCCCCTCCACACAGGCAACGCTGCTGGGTCGCGGCGAGAGGACTGTCGAATCCTTGTACTTGTCTCCGGCATTGCTGGCCGTCGTCAAAGGAAAGCCAGTGCCTCTCGATGTCGGCCAACCCCTCCTATTCGAATACGCATGAGCAAGGCGAGATTCCCAAAGGCTGTTCGCAACAAGGCCGCTTCGATCGTCGGAAGGCGTGCCCGCTTGGTAGTGGAGATGATCCTCGAAAAAGGCTTCGTAACGACGGAAGACCTCAAGGATCGCGGTTACAACCACCCGCCACGGGCCATCAAGGACGTGACAGACCAGGGACTCCCATTGGTCCGTTCGTGGGCCAAAGGCCGCGACGGTCGAAAGATGGGCTCGTATACGTTCGGTGATCCCAAGAGTATCAGGAACGACCGCGTAGGCGGTCGGTTGGCCTTCTCGAAGGATTTCAAGGATCAGCTGGTCGCATCCCACGGCTCAAGATGTGCGATATGCTCTGCCCGGCTTGACGCTCGTTACTTGCAGGTCGACCACCGCACACCTTATGAGATGGCCGGCGACTCGGATACGCGAAATCCAGAAGCCTACATGCCCCTGTGTGGATCGTGTAATCGGGCAAAGTCCTGGTCGTGTGAACACTGCCATAATTGGCTCGTCGTGAAGGCCGCAAGTATCTGTAAGGCCTGTTACTGAGCCTCGCCTGAAGAGTACTCCCATATCGCAGAGGCTCCCACGCGGCGCGCGGACGTGACTTGGAATCAGGAGGAGGTTGCTGACTATGATTTGGTCAAGGCGGCGGCACGCCAAGGAAGGGTAACAATTCCTGAGTTTGTCAAACGCGTGCTGCGACGGTCTGTGCATGGCCAGTGACCGTTTGCAGCGGCCGAATTGTGGTGCACGCTCAATGAACGCCGGAGTTCGCCGGCGCAGTCTACTTCTGGGCCTCGCCGGTCATGGGGACGAAGCGGACGGGCAGGACGTTGCGCCGTCGGATAGTGCCTTGCTCGTCTTTGGTGACCAGCACGAGGTACTGAAAGTCGCGGGGGTCGCCCACGGGTATGATCATGCGTCCGCCGGGCTTGAGCTGCTCCAGCAGGGGCGGCGGGATTTTGCCGGCCGCGGCGGTGCCGATGATGGCGTCGAACGGAGCCCTATCCGGCCAGCCGAAAAAGCCGTCGCCGGCCCGGACGAACACGTTGCGATAGCCCAGGGCCTTAAGCTTCCTGCCCGCCGACTCGGCCAGTTCCTTCACAATCTCAATCGTATAGACCTCCCGCGCGATCTCGGCGCAGACGGCCGCCTGGTAGCCCGACCCGGTCCCGATCTCCAGCACGCGGCTGTTGGGGTCAAGCCGCAGGGCCTCGGTCATAAACGCCACGATATACGGCTGGCTGATCGTCTGGCCGGCCGCGATCGGCAGCGGCGAATCGATATGGGCCTGCCGCTCATAACCGGGCGCGACGAAGGCATGTCGGGGCACGGTCTCCATGGCCTTGAGTACGTTGGGGTCGATCACGTCGCGGGTCTTGATCTGCATGGCCACCATCCGCCGCCGCTGCTCGACCATCTCGCCAAAGGCCGGATGCTCATGCAATGGCCGCAGCACGGGTGCCGTATTGGGATCATTCGGATCACCCGCCCCCGCCTCATCCCTCGCATCGCCCTGCGAACTCCACACCGGCGCCAGCCCAATTCTCCCCGGCCAAACGCAGGTTGCCCAGATTAACGCGCCGGATAGTACGGCCGTCATCCCGATGATTCCCGATTTTCTGTCCAACGCGCCCATAAAACCACCTCCTTTTTGAGCTTCGCCTCTCATTACAACATCTTACGTTCAAAGCAGCTGCCGTCAAGCTCGTCCGGGGAACCGTTGAAAAAGCTCGCCGTTTTCATACTATAGGCGCTCTCAGGGGCGTCTGTTCTAATGGGTCGGCTGGTCCAACGGTTTCGGCCCGGCAGCCAATGGCCGACAACACGGCGGCCACGAAAGGTGATAAGTATATGTACGACATGGACTTACACGATCCCGACGACGTCTTCAATCAGATGCACGAGGCATCCACGTCGCTGCCCGGCTTCGTCTATCGCGACGATCAGACGCTGGCCGTAACGGACTTGGGAAATCGCGGCGTCAAGCTCGAATTGGGCCGCAATATCGACACCCTCGGGGCCATCATTCTGCCCACCACCGAGGCCCGCGCCTGTGGCGAATTCGTGCTCAAGTCCGTGGATTGCAACAAATTCGGCCTGCCCAACCGCCTGACCGAGATCCTCAAGAAGATCCTTCGCATGCCTGAGGCCTCGGCCATCCTGCAACGGGGCGACAAGGCCCGGATCAAAGAGGCCCTGGAGATGCTCGAATCCAGGTAGTCTCTGCTCGGCGACCGGTTCGCCGCCAACCCCCTTGATGCGATCCGGATGTTCTGGTATCTTCAGCCACCATACCCGCAGACCTTCGTGCCGGGTCGCCCCCGGCTCCGCAGGCGGGGATTTACAGCCTTGGGAGCACTGATGGACAGACGCCGCTTTCTCAAAACCCTTGCCGGCTCCGTTGCGGCGATGGCGTTTCGGCCGATCCTTTTGCATGCGAGCGGCCGGGCGGCACGACCCAATATCCTCTTCATATTTGCCGATGACCAGACCTTCGAGGGCGTCCGGGCCCTGGGCAACGGCGAGATCGAGACCCCCAACCTCGACCGCCTGGTCCGCAACGGCATGACCTTCACTCACGCCTACAACATGGGTTCATGGACCGGCGCCGTCTGCATCGCCAGCCGCACCATGCTCAACACCGGCCTGTTCGTCTGGCACGCGCAGAAAGTGGACAACAAGACAGACACACGCTTCGGCGACACCCGCAAGTACTGGTCGCAGCTTATCGACGATGCCGGCTACAGCACCTATATGACCGGCAAGTGGCATCTCAAGGCCAAGGCCGACACACTCTTCGACCACACCGTGAACATCCGTCCCGGCGGCATGCCGAACCAGACCCCCGAAGGCTACGACCGCCCCCATGACGACAAGGCCGATCCCTGGAGCCCGTATGACCCGGCCTTTGGCGGGTACTGGGAAGGCGGCCGGCATTGGAGCGAGGTCCTCGGCGACGATGCAACGGCGTTCATCGAGCAGGCGTCGAAAAGCGATGATCCGTTCTTCATGTACCTGGCCTTCAACGCGCCGCATGACCCGCGGCAGTCGCCAAAGGAATATATCGACAAGTATCCGCTCAGCGCCATCGCCGTGCCCGAGAATTTCCAGCCCATGCACCCGGACAAGGACACCATCGGCTGCGGTCAGAACCTTCGGGATGAAAAACTCGCCCCGTTTCCGCGGACCGCCAGCGCCGTCAAGGTCCATCGGCAGGAATACTACGCGATCATCACGCACATGGACACGCAGATCGGCCGCATTCTCAACGCCCTGGAGAAATCCGGCAAAGCGGACAGCACGTACATCTTCTTCACCGCGGACCATGGCCTGGCCGTCGGCCGTCATGGGCTCATGGGCAAGCAGAACCTGTACGACCACAGTATCCGTGTCCCCCTCATGGTCAACGGTCCCGGAATCCCAAAGGACAAGCGGATCGACGCGCCTGTCTACCTCCAGGACATCATGCCGACGACCCTGGAACTGGCCGGTGCAGCAGTCCCGGACTACGTACAATTCAAAAGCCTGCTGCCCTTCATTGATGGGCGGCGTGATGAATCCTACGAGGCCATTTACGGCGGCTATCTGGACCTTCAGCGGATGATCCTGTACCGCGGCTTCAAGCTTATGCTGTTCCCGAAAGCGCCGAAGGTCCTTCTGTTCGATCTCAAGAACGACCCGCTTGAGATGAACAACCTTGCCGAGCAGCCCCGGCAGCAGCGGCGGATGCGTCGTCTCTTCGCCAGGTTGCTGGAGCTGCAGCGGCAAGCTGGGGACACGCTCGATCTGGTCGCCGTCTACCCTCAACTGGCCGGAATCTGACACTCATAGAGATCCCCGCGCATGGCCGAGAGCCCTGAAAACCCGACGCAACCGCCACAAGCCCCGCTAGCCGAATTGCTTGTGAGCACGCCCGAGGGTCGTGTCCTGCTGGCCGGTTTGGCGCTGACGCTGGCCTATCTGGTGTGGCTGGCCGCTTGTTTCATCCTCAATCCAGACCACGGCCATATCCTGATCAGCATGACGGCCACCGAGATCGTTTTTGGACGGGCCGCGTGCATGACGCTCGGTTACTCCCTGGGCCTGGGCAATCGGATTGTTATCCCTCTGTGTGTCGCCGTCGAAACCCTGTCCGTGCTGATCGTCTACGGGCTGATTGTCCTGGGCTGCCGACATCTGGTCGTCTTCAAGTGGATGAGAAAGACGCTGGAGATCATCAACGAGGCGGCCCGAAGGCACCAGAACACCATCCAGCGGTACGGGATTATCGGCTTGTTCCTGTTCGTCTGGTTTCCGTTCTGGATGACCGGGCCTGTTATCGGGTGCGTGATCGGATTCCTGCTGGGGCTGCGGACGTGGGTCAACCTCACGGTCGTGCTCAGCGGCACCTATGTCGCCATTGTCGGCTGGGCGCTGTTTCTGCGCCACATCCACGGGCGGCTTGCCCGCTTCAGCCCGTATGGGTCCTTCCTCCTGTTTGTCCTTATCATCCTGCTCGTCCTGGCCGGCCGTTACCTCTACCGGCGCCGCCACAAACTCCCGCCCCGAAATCCCTGACAACGCCCATGAGCACACCGCACGGCAATCCAAGTGATATTCTCATCCTCGGCGCGGGGCCGGCCGGGTTGATGTGCGCCTATCTGGCGGTGGCTCGCGGCAGGCGTGTGCGGCTCATCGACAAGGCCGCCCGCATCGGCGGCAAGCTCCCGCTGACCGGCGGCGGCAAGTGCAACTTCACTAACCGCAACGTTGCGCCGGAGCACTTCATCGGCTCGAATCCGGACTTCGTCCGCTCGGCACTGGCGCGATTCGGTTGCGACGACATCCTTGCTCTGCTCGAGGCCGGCGGCATCGCCTGCGAGCAGCGCGAGCATGGCCGGCTTTTCTGCGTGCACTCGGGCCGTCAGATCATAACGCTCTTCGACCGCTCTGCCGCGAGCATGGGGTGCAGGTCCATCTCAACCAGACCGTGCGGTCGGTCCACAGAGACGGCCGGGGCTTCGAAGTCCATACGCAACAGGGCTGTTTCGCATCGCTGGCTCTGGTCGTGGCCACCGGCGGGGTCAGCTATCCGCAGGCCGGGGCGACGGACCTGGGTTATCGCATCGCCCGTCAGTTCGGTCTGTCGGTCGTTGAGCCGCGGCCGGGCCTCGTGCCGCTGGTGCTGGCCCCGGCCGACCGGGCCGTCTTCAAAGACCTGGCGGGCGTCTCACTGCCCGTGGAAGTGGCCTGTGCGGGGCGGGTCTTTCGGGATGATCTGCTTTTTACGCATCGAGGCCTCAGCGGCCCGGCCATTCTCCAGGCATCCTGCTATCTCAATCCCGGCCAGGCCATCACCGTCAACTTCCTGCCCGGCGTCGATGTGCCGGCAGTCCTCCAGCGCCACAAGCAGCAGGGAACCAGAACCAGTGCCGCTCGTCTGCTGGCGGAGCACCCCCGTGGCACGGGCATCCCATTCGCTTCGCTCAGGACAGGCCTGCCCGTGCATCCCTGCGGTCCGGGCATCGCGCCCACTTCGCCGGGGATAGGCCTGCCCATGCGACTGGCGCGAATCCTCGTTGACAAACACCTGCCCGAGACGTCGCTATCCCAGGCAACGCGCAAGCAACTTGAGGCGCTGGCCTCGGCGGTTGGCGCATGGTCGTTCGTACCGGCCGGGACGGAGGGTTTGCGAGTCGCCGAAGCCACCCTCGGCGGCGTCGATACCAGCGGCATTTCCTCTGGGACCATGGAGGCCCGCCATGTGCCCGGCCTCTACTTCATCGGCGAGGTCCTCGACATCGCCGGCCAACTGGGCGGCTACAACCTCCACTGGGCCTGGGCCAGCGCCAACGCCGCCGCCAACGCCCTCTGACCGGATTTGGGCGTATCACCGCGGCGTCCGCTGCCGGACCGTTGACTTCTGCTGAGCACGGGCTGGATTTACAGGTTCTTAAAAACTTTATACATTTTGAACTTTTTGATTGAACCGTTGCCTGATGTCTGCGATACTATACATAACAGTAGAAGGAGGCTCATAGATGACAACGCTCAGCATGACTGATGCGCGGCTGCGGTTTACCGACGTCGCCAACGAAGTGATGTTTACCGGACAACGGGTCTGCGTCAGTAAGAATAGCAAGCCGGCCTTTGGACTTGTTCCCATAACCGACATCGAGCTTCTCGAGGCCTTGGAGGACTATTTCGACCTCCAGGACGCCCTCAAGGCCCTGAAAGAACCCGGCGGCATGTCTCTGAAGGAACTCAAGAAGCGCCTTGGGCTGTGAGACTATGTACGCAGTCATCATCAAGCCCCTCGCTATAAAAGTCATCACCGCCCTCGATCGCAAACGTCAACGTCAGGTTATCCAGAAGATCGAATCCCTCGCCGGCGACCCACGTCCGCGCCATTGCAGGCAACTGAATTCCGACAAGCAAGTCTACCGCATCCGTTCCGGCGATTTCCGCATCATCTACCAAGTGCGGGATAGGCAACTTATCATCCTCGTGGCAAAGGTTGGCGATCGCAGGGATGTCTACAGAAACCTCGGCGAAATCGTCAAGAACCTGCAAAAGCTATGACCCCACAACCATCAACGGTTATCCCTCCCGGCGGATGCGCACGCTTCGGGCGTGGGCGTCGAGGCCTTCGGTCTCGGCCAGGCGGATGATGTCGTCGGCCGCGGCGGCGAGCCCATCACGGTCGTATTCGATGAGGCTGATGGACTTGACGAAGTCGTTGCTCGTCAGGGCACTGGCGAACCGCGCCGTCATGCCGGTCGGCAGGGTGTGGCTGGGCCCGGCCCAGTAGTCGCCGACCGCCACGGGGGTGTACGGGCCGATGAAGATGGCCCCGGCGTTTCGCACCTTCGCCGCGACGGACCGGCTTCGGTCGCCGCACTGGACCTCCAGATGCTCGGTGGCGAATTCGTCGGCGAGTTTCACGGCCGCGTTGAGATCGGCGACCACGATGATCCGGCCGCACGTCGCCAGTGAACTGCCCGCCTCGGCCGACCGAGACAACTGACTCACTTGGCGCTTCAATTCCGCCAGAATCGCCCGCGCGGTCGCATCCGAGTCGGTCACGACAATGGCGCTGCTGTCGGTCCCGTGCTCGGCCTGGCTGAGCATATCGGCCGCCACCCACGCCGGATTGGCCCGGGAATCGGCGATAATGAGCACCTCGCTGGGCCCGGCGATGGAATCGATCCCGACGGTATTGCCGGAGACAATCTTCTTGGCGGCCTGGACCCATTTGTTGCCGGGGCCGACGATCTTGTCCACCTTCGCAATCGTCGCGGTGCCCTCGGCCAGGGCAAAGACGGCCTGTGCCCCGCCGATGCGATACACCTCCTCCAGACCCAGCTCATGGCAGACCGCCAGGATGACCGGGTGAATGGTCCCCTGATGCCGCGGCGGCGAAACGACGGCAATCTCCTCGGCGCCGGCCACCTGCGCGGGAACGGCCGTCATAATCACCGTCGAAGGCAGCGGGGCCGCCGCTCCGGGCACGCACACGCCCACCCGGCGGATCGGCGTATAGCGAATCCCCGTCGCGCCGGATTCATCCGACCGTCGCCCGACAAAGATCCGCTGTTGGTACTCGCGGACGTTCGCAATCGCCTTGCGAACGGCGGCCAGCAGCGCCGCGTCGCAGCTCGCATGCGCTTCGGCCAACGCCTGTTTCGAGACGCGGAACCGCTCCGGTGACAACACCACTTTGTCGAAACGCTCCGTGAACTCGGCCACCGCCGCGTCGCCCCGCTCGATGATCGCCCGGTGGACGGCCGCCAGTGTCGCGGCCTCCTGGCTGCCGAACGCGGCGAACCGCCCGGCGGCGAGGACACGCCTTCGGAAATCCGCCAGCCGCCGATTGAAACCCGTCTGTGCCACGGACATGAGGATTCCATCGAGTTCGTGCGTCACGGCCTGTCCCCTACCTTGAGAAGTTCCCGTAACTGTACACCCGCACCGCCTGCTGGAGCAGCATGTACTTGTGTCCGTCGTATTCGGTCACGACGCCGGCGATCTTGAACCGTGTCCGGTTCGGGTCCGCGCCCCGTCGTCCCTGGGCCAGTTCGAGCCCCGCGCACGGCAACAAGCGATACGTCTGCTGCTGGATGCCAAAGCCGTATCCATCCGGCTGAAAGACCGCCGCATACCCCTGGTCGAGCGTTCCCGGTTCGGTATCCCGCACGAAGCCCGCCCAGTCCAGCATCACAATGTCCTGCTTGAACGCGGGCAGCCCCTCGACCGCCTCGGCCACGGCCTCGGATGTTACCGACTCATTGGCATCGGGGGCCGCATTCGGCTCGACCACCACGCCGGGCACGACTGCGATGCCGGGTTCGGCGGCCCCATTGGGCTCGCTGGCCTGGTTGGGTTCAACCACGGGCCCCGACGGTATCGCCTGAATCGCCGGCCGGGTTCGAATGCGGTCCAGCACCTCCTGCGGGATATCCAGGATGTCGCCGGAACCGGCCACGGGCACTCGGAAGGTCTCGCGCAGTTGGGCATCGGAGATGCCGTTGGGCTCAGCCGCCTTGGGTGGCGGCGAGGCGGGAATATCACCGGGCCCGGCGATGTCCTGGGGCAGGGCCCGCGGCTTCGGCTCGGCGGGTTCCGCGGAGACCGGCTCATACACCGCCGCCTTGCTCAGCGCCAGATGGTACACGGCGAACAGATAGTTGCTCTCTCGGTACCGCGTCACCCGCGCCCACAGCCGGAATCCCGCATCCGAGCGCCGCCCGGAATCCGCGACGATACGCTCCAGCGACGCCGAAGGCAGCATCCGCAGCCGCGAGCCGGCCTCGACGGCGTTGAACCCGTCATTGACATCGACGGCCAACTGGAACCACCACCGGCCCTGCTGCTCGACGAGTATGCCATCGATCCCCTTGGCGAGAAACCCATCCTGCAACAACGGCTGGTCGCCACCGTCGGCGGTCAGCCCCTGCGCAGCGGCTGCTCCAGCCGCTCCCAGACCCACCAGCAGTATTGCCAACCCGGTTCGCATTGCCGTTATCACTCAGATCGCCGCCTTCAACAGCTTCACCGCCGCCTGGGGTTCGTCGGCCAGCGTCACATAGTCGCCGCTGGCGGTATCGTCAACGACCATCAAGTCCACCAGCGGCCGCCAGAAATCGCCCAGCAGTATAATCTCTTTACGGACGTCGGCAAAGCCCTTGTTCCGCAGCTCCCAGACCTTGGCCAGTTCCAGCAGCGTACCGGTGCCGCCCGGCAGCACCACGTAACCGGCCCCCAGGGCAATCAGCGTATCGAGCCGTTCATCCAGCGAAGCCGTCACAATCTCACGGGTTACGTAGGGGTTGGGCCGGGCGGATTTGAACGCCGAGCACGTAACGCCGATCACCTGCCCGCCGGCCTGTCGGGCCCCCTGAGCGGCCGCCAGCATGGTGCCGCCGTAGCCGCCGTTGGCGATGGTGAAACCGACCCCGGCCAGGGCCTGGCCAAGCTCACGGGCCAGCTCGAATCTTGCATCGCCCGGCCGGGCCCGACCCGATCCGAACACCGTAATGACCGTCTCAGCCATCTATCCGCCTGTTTTTCCAGGGTAGGGGCACCCCCCCGTGGTGGCCCTTGCATCGGTCCGCCCGCGCGTGTAACTCAATAGCCCCGCCGCCAGCAGGATCTCCCGATCCCGCGCCGAGAGCTGCAACAAGCCCCTGAATCTCATGGATTTCGCCACATTCTCGATTTCCACCTCATCAGCCGACCGGACGGCATCGACCAGACCCGCGATCCGAATCTCATCATCCGCCTCGATCCGGTCGTAATCGGCGGCGGCGGCGAATTCCACCGGCACGATGCAGAAATTGATGAGGTTGGCCTTGTGGATCCGCTCGATGCTCCTCGCCAGCACGACGCGGACGCCCAGATACATCGGGCACAGCGCCGCGTGCTCGCGCGACGAGCCCTGCCCGTAGCTGTCGCCGGCGACAATCACACCCGCCATCCCGGACGACTTCAGATCCAGTGCCCGCTCGGCGAACGTGGGCTTACCGGGCTCGTTGAAGCAGTTGAACACGACCTTGGCGTACTGGGGCACGTTCGAACGGAGTTTCAGGAACGTTCCGGCGGGCATGATGTGGTCGGTGGTGATTTTGTCGCCGCACTTGAGCAGGACCCGGCCTTGCAGGTCCTCCGGCAGGGGGGTCGGCGCCTCGGGAACGACGATGGTCGGTCCGCGCACGATCTCGACCCTGGCCGCCTCGGCCGGGCTCAGGGGCGGGGCGATCATGGAGTCGTCTATCGTAAAGCATTTCGGCATACGGACTTGCGGGTATTTGACGCCGAGTAGCTCCGGCAGGTCGCGTGGGTCGGTGATTCGGCCGGTCAGGACCGCGGCCACGGCGGTTTCCGGGCTGACGAGGTACACCTGGTCGCCCCTGGTGCCGCTTCGACCGGCAAAATTGCGGTTGAAGGTCCGCAGACTCACCGCCCCATCCGCCGGGGAGAAGCCCTGTCCGATGCACGGCCCGCACCCGGATTCCAGAACCCGTGCTCCGCAGGCGATCAGGTCCGCCAGGGCCCCGTTGGCGGCGAGCATGTCGAGCACCTGGCGGCTGCCCGGTGCAATGGCGAACTCGACCATCGGGTGGACACGGCGGCCCTTGAGCACCCGTGCGGCCATCATCAGGTCCGTGAAGCTGGAATTGGTGCAACTGCCCATCGCCACCTGGCGGACCTCAAGGCCCGCAATATCACTGATTGCCTTGATATTATCGGGCGAAGACGGGCATGCCGCCATCGGCGTCAGCTTCGAGAGGTTTATTTCGATGACGCGGTCGTACCGTGCGTCGGCATCGGCCGCCAGCTCGCGCCAATCACCCTCGCGGCCCTGGGCGACCAGAAAGCGCCGCGTCTGCTCGTCGCTGGGGAAGAGGCTCGTGGTCACGCCCAGCTCGGCGCCCATGTTCGTAATCGTCGCCCGCTGGGGCACGCTGAGCGTGGCGACGCCGGGGCCGGAGTACTCGACCGTCCAGCCGACGTTGCCCTTGGTCGTCAGGATGCTCAGGAGCTTGAGGATGACGTCCTTGGCGGCGACCCAGGGGCCGAGTTTGCCGGTCAGGCGGACGCCGACGACCTTGGGGCACTTGAGGTAAAAGGGCCCGCCCGCCATCGCCACGGCCACATCCAGGCCGCCGGCGCCGATGGCGATCATGCCGATGCCGCCGCCGGTGGGCGTGTGGGAGTCGCTGCCCAGCAGGGTCGCGCCGGGCTTGCCGAACCGCTCCAGATGCACCTGATGGCAGATGCCGTTGCCGGGGCGGGAGTGGTAAACTCCGCCGGCGGCGGCGACGGTCTGGAGATAGAGGTGGTCGTTGTGGTTCTCCGGGCCGAAACCGGCCATGTTGTGGTCCACGTAGCTGACCGAGACGTCCGTCTGGACGCGCCCGGCGCCCATCGACTCAAACAACAGAAACGCCGTCGTCCCGGTGGCGTCCTGGGTCAGCGTCTGGTCGATGCGAATGCCGATCTCGGCGCCGACCTCCATCCGGCCCTCGACCAGATGCGCCGTAAGTACCTTATGCACAAGTGTTTGCTTCAATGTCGTCCTCGGGTTTTGCGGTTGTTGGCTCATGGTCCATCGGGAGGGGCCATCGTGCAAACCGTTAGTGTACCAGAAACGCAATCGCCCTGCAAACCCCGCGACGGCGGAGACGTTGGGATACCGGCAAGCCAAAAATGCAAAACGAGAAACGCAAGACCAGAGAGAATCAGGGCAGCCACGGAGGGCTGCCCCTACGAGGCGCCACCCCGAGTGTCGAAGGGGTCCGGTGCATTTTCTGCCGGGTGCGCAAGGAAGAAGGGAGCGGCTTGTCGGCCACTCCCCAGATTCTTGAAGGAGGAGGATGATAAACTTCATTCTTGCCTACGCCCGGGTGGCTCGGCGGTTCACGGGAAAGGGCGGCCAAGGCCCTAGAAATCTCAGTCCGCCCCCGCAAATCGCAGAAAGCGGCGGACCAGGGGCGTTTTCCTACGCCAGAAGGTCGGGCGCCGCCAGTGCCGCGCCTCCAAGGCCAACCGCGGGGCCGCTCGATGCACCGGGGCCGTCGGCATACGGTCAAGGCCAATAATCGTGGCCCGGATCGGCGAAAAACCAAGAAAAGCGGGGGTCTGAGCCTTGACAGAAGCCCGGCGAATCGCTATATTACGGGTGGCAACTGCAGGCACCGCATGACCGTTATCACGCTTGGGCTGTGGATAGACAACGGACCCTGTAAGAAAACTGCATCTCTTGACGGCAATTCACGGCCGACGGGCGTAACCCTGCAGGGCGAAACGACCCGATATAACGGAACAATAGGCCAGGCCGAGGCATCATAACGTGTGGATCGGACCGCTGGTGGCCCGATTCTGCGTATGCGCTCCAGCGGGCTTGAACGGACCCCTGTGCCGATGGGGGCGTGTATCCTTGGCAACGATATTGGAGTCCAGGTATATGGCCGGCGGAAACAAGGGCTTCACACTCATTGAGTTGCTCGTGGTCATCGCCATTATTGCCGTTCTGATGGCGATTCTGATGCCCGCGCTGAACATCGCCCGCGAGCAGGCGCGGGGCATCACCTGCATGGCCGACCAGAGGAACCTGGCGATGGCCTACCGGATGTACGCCGACAGCAACGGGGGCGTTATATGTGGCGGTTTCGCCAGCACGGGCCTGGTCAACGGTATACCGCCGTGGGTGGCGCCGCCACTTTCGAAACCGGAGCTGGGCTCGACGCCTGTGACCGGGGCGGCCATCACGCTGCAGCACCGGTTCAATGGCATCATGGCCGGGGCGATCTACCCCTACAACAAAGACGTCAAGGCCTATCATTGTCCCGGCGACAACCGCCTGCAACGAGGCACCTCGCTCGGTAGCGGGCCGGAATACCGTATTTATCGCAGCTACTCGTTGTCAGACTACATGCAGGGAACGCGAAGCAATGACGTGAAGAACCTCGACAGTTTCAAGAGCCCGTCGCTCAAGATGCTTTTTGTCGAAGAAATCTATGATGGGGCTGCCGGGCCCTACAACCATGACGGCTGGTCATATTCGCCCTGGAGCCAGACGATGTGGGACCCGCTGGGTCTGTTCCACAACGACGCCTGTACGTTCAGCTTCATGGACGGCCACGCCGAGCGAAAGAAGTGGGATGACAATCGAACCATCATCTACTTCAGGAACCGATTCGACCCGCAGGCCATTCCCAAGGGCCAAGTGCACAATCCGCCGAATCCGGACCTGACCTGGCTCGACGAGCACTATCCCGGTAAGACTCGCCAGGCGCAGTAGATAGTCGCCTCAACCGCCGACAACAGAAAACAGGATAATAATGAAGAAGCGACACGGTTTTACACTCATCGAATTGCTGGTGGTTATCGCCATCATCGCGGTCCTCATGGGGATTCTGATGCCGGCGTTGCAGCGTGTCCGGGACCAGGCCAGGGCCGTGGCGTGCATGAGCACGCTGCGGCAGTGGGGCCTGATCTGGAAGATGTACTGCGACGATAACAACGGCTTCTGGCTCAGCGGCGCCGGAACGGGCAACGGCCTGTGGTGGCTCCAGACGATAGGCCGCCAGGCCAAGGATGAGAAGATGTGGACCTGCCCGACGGCGACGGTCTATCGAGGCACCAATCCGACGGGCCGGGGCCTGAACACCTACGAGGCCTGGCAGGTGACCGACAGCGGCAAGGTGTATCTGGGCAGCCTGGGCCCCAACGGCTGGATGAACAACATCCCGCCGGGCGCGACATCGCAGTGGGGCCGGCCCGCCACCATCCAAGTGCACGGGGTCAATCACCAGGCGAACTGGCGGACGCCGTATGTCAAGGAGGCCGCTACGATACCGCTGTTTCTCGACGCGATGTGGGTCGATGCGTGGCCGCGACAGACCGACCAGCCGCCGGATACCGAGTTCTGGCGGGAGGATCAGGTCAATCAGAACGAGATGCGGCGTTTCTGCATCAATCGGCACGACGGTTTTACGAACGTGCTGATGGCCGACTGGTCGGTGCAGAAGGTCGGTCTCAAAGGATTGTGGCTGCTCCGATGGCATCGGGGCTACGCCATCAATGATCCTCTGCCGGTCTGGCCGGAGTGGATGGCTCGGTTCAAGGACCCGTGATAGACGGGCCTTGCGGCCGTGGGCTTTTTATGCTATAATAATGGTTTACCCGCTTGGGCGGGCAGATTCGACAAAAACCCGTGTACAGCAACCTATAAGACGTTCGAAGGGACATGGTAATGAAAAGAAAGGCCTTTACCTTGATTGAACTGCTCGTGGTCATCGCCATCATCGCGGTCCTGATGGCGATCCTGATGCCCGCCCTGCAGCGGGCCAGGGAGCAGGGCCAGCGAGCCGTGTGTATGGGGACCCAGAAACAGTTGACGCTCGTCTGGTTGATGTACGCCGACGACAACGACGACAGGCTCGTCAATGGAGAGACAGGAGTCGGCGGGCTCACGGGGCGGTCACCCCAGCATGTCAACGAACGAAACTGGGCCGGCAGGTGCTGGGCCGAGCCGTACAACCAGCCCAGCCCACCGGCCGTGCAGTGGCCGCGGCAAGATCAGATAAACGCCATCAAGTCGGGGGCCTTGTGGAACTACGCGAAAGACCTGGGCATGTATGCCTGTCCGACGGGTATCCGCGGCGAACTGCTCACGTACAACCCCATGGACGGCGTCAACGGCATGCCGCGGGATGGGACATACACCACTCCCGGCGGCAGTCCCGTCTCGGTGCCGTCGGTCGGACCGAACGGCAAACAGCTCTGGGTCAAGAAGAAGGCCAATATCTTTAGCCCAGCATATCGAATCGTCTTCATTGACGAAGGCGCGGCCACACCCGACAGTTTTGCGGTCCACTGGACCACCGGCACCTGGCAGCACTGGGACGACCCGCCGGTTCGGCACGGCGACGGCACGGTCGTGTCGTTCGCGGACGGCCATGTGGAGTACAAGAAGTGGCAGGGCGCCACCACGATCAAATTCGGCCGCAAGTACGCCGGATACAAAGGTCCCAATCACACACCGGGCGATGAATTCGGCCCCTGGAGCGCCGAGGCCTGGAGCGACCTTCTGTACATCCATCAGGGCTGCTGGGGCCAGATCAACCCGAACTTTCCAATCCAGAACACACAATAGTGATTCACACTTGAGGACATCAAAAAAGGCGGATTTCAGGTCCGCCTTTTTTCTTGCTGCCTGCTCGGCGTGGGGTTCCGCCCTCCCACGTGTGAGCCACAGGTGTTTCGTATGGGATATCAGTGTCGAGGTCCGGCGTTGAGCATGGCGGCCAGCAGGATATGCCGCAAGCGGTCGACGCTGGCTCGATCGAGGTAGTCCTGGGTGAAATCGAGGCGGAATCGCCCCCGGAAGTTGCGTATCCGCCGGGTCAGTTCGTCACGGCTCAAGGCCGCCAGAGACGTCGCCGTCTGATCGAGATACTGTGTCGTCGCCATTGCCGTGCCTCGTATTTCGTATTGGGTATTTCGTCCACAACGGACCATCCCTTCGCTTCCGCGAAGGGCTGCCACCCACATACGCCGTGGCGGTCCTTGCCGAAGGCAAGGGCCGGAATGGGCCCGTCAGGGCGGCATATAGGGAGCGTCGGCCGTTTTCGGGGGCGGCTTTCGATGGAATCGGCGGCAAAGGTCACGAATGTCGCCGGCGGGCGATGCGGTCGGGCAAAAATCTTTTGTCATGACATGACAGGTCTGATAACGTGCGCTTATGGACACCGGCCTTCTGGAATATGACCTGCCGGGCGAGTTGATCGCTCAGCACCCGGCCGAGCGGCGCAGCGACTCGCGGATGCTCGTACTGAACCGCGCCGGCGGCGACTTGGCGGATCGGCGCTTTGCCGATCTGGGCGAGTATCCGCGGGCGGGCGACTGCCTGGTGCTCAATGATACGAAGGTGATCCCGGCGAGATTCTACGCGGCCCGGCGGTCGGGCGCGGTTCTGGAGGGGTTGTTCCTGGGCGAAGGGCGGGCGGATCCATCCCCTGGGGACGAGGGACGAGGGACGAGGGACGAACGACGACGGACGAACGACGGAACACAAGATACGAAATACGGCTGGCGGGTCTATCTCAAGGGCCTGCGGAAGTTGCGGGGCGGCGAGGAATTCGACCTGCTGGACTGTTGCGGACGGGCGTTCTGCGCTGCGCGGCTGCTGGAGGTCCATGCGGAGGGCCAGTGCACGATTGCGGCCGACAGCGGCCTCTCGGCCCTTGAGGTCCTGAACCGGATCGGCTATCCGCCGCTGCCGCCGTATATCAAGCGCAACGCCTATGTGAGGAGACTATCGCAAGACGCGGGCGCGACGCCCGCGATACACACGGGCAGGATGCCCGTGCTACGCGAGGGTGAGGACCTGCTTCGCTACCAGACCGTCTACGCCGACAGGCCCGGGGCCGTGGCCGCCCCGACGGCGGGGCTGCATTTCACGCTGGATATGCTCGATGCCCTGCGGGCCGGCGGGATACACCTGGCGCGGATCACTCTGCACGTGGGGCCCGGCACGTTCAAGCCCGTCACCGAATCGACGCTGGAGAATCACCGCATCCACAGCGAGGCCTTTTCTCTGGATGCGGAGAACGCCGCGATTATCAACCAGATTCGTGAGCACGGCGGCCGGATCATTGCGGTGGGTACGACGAGCACCCGCACCCTCGAGACGGTCGCCGACGAGCGGGGCCGCGTGCGACCGGCCGCCGGGCAGACCGATCTCTTCATCACGCCGGGGTATCGCTTCAAGATCGTCGACGCCCTCATCACCAACTTCCATCTGCCCCGATCCACACTGCTGGCCCTGGTCGCGGCGTTCGCCGGGCTCGATCCCGTCCTGAAGGCCTATCGGCACGCCATCGCCCAGTGCTACCGCTTCTACTCCTACGGCGACGCCATGCTTATCCTTTAGCCGAAGGGGTCCGGTACATTTTTGGGCCTGGCCCACGGCAATCATT
>Ga0209614_1000934_pt1 | contig 23892 bp, 18 predicted proteins | sample BlaSprsedimmetaG_FD_185484 | JGI IMG/M metagenome (GOLD analysis project Ga0209614, IMG submission 185484) | Hot spring sediment bacterial and archeal communities from California, USA to study Microbial Dark Matter (Phase II) - Blank Spring... ... | reverse complement strand
TGCAAGGCCGCATCATAGGTGAACTTAGCGTGGAAGAAGGAGCTGGCATCATCCAGCACGCGCGGCGCGAAGATTTTATCCGCCTGTGGGATAGGCAGCGCGCTGAAGTAGGTCTCCCGCGAGACCCAAGCCAGCGCTCCCTCGCGGAGGTCGGGGCGCAATTCGCCCGTGAACGCGCGCCCCACAAAGATGAAGAGGAACCACTGCCATCCCTCCAGCGGGGAGACCTCGGTGCAGAAGCTGCGCAGCTGCAAATCGGTCACATGCAGCCCGGTCTCCTCCAGCATCTCGCGCTGGGCGGTCTCTTGCGGCGATTCGCCCGGCTCGACTTTCCCGCCGGGCGCGACCCACAGGCCCAGATTCGGCTCTTTGTGGCGGTGCATCAGCAAGACTTCATCCTCATCGCGGCGCAGGTAGACCAGCACCGAGGGGATATAGTCCATCAAGCCCGCCCCATCTGCATCTGCTCGCGGAAGTAGGCGGCAGTGCGGCGCAAGCCCTCGGCGAGGGGGATACGCGGTTCCCAGTCCAACAAGGTCTGCGCGCGGGTGATGTCGGGGCAGCGCACCTGCGGATCGTCTTTGGTGCGCGCATCCTGGGGCTGGATGTAGGTGATTTCGGAGGAGGACTGCACCACAGCCAATACTTCCTCTGCAAACTCGCGGATGGACATCTCGCGGGGATTGCCCAGGTTGACCGGATCGTTGACCTCCGCCGCCATCAGCCGCACGATGCCCTCGACCAGATCATCCACGAAGCAGAAGGATCGCGTGCGCGAGCCGTCATCGTAGACCGTGAGCGGATCGCCCCGCAGCGCCTGGCAGATGAAGTTCGGCACAACGCGCCCGTCATCGGGACGCATCCGGGGGCCGTAGGTGTTGAAGATGCGCACGATGCGCGTATCCACGCCGTGATAGCGGTGATAGGCCATCGTCAGCGACTCGGCAAAGCGTTTGCTCTCGTCGTAGACGCCGCGCGGCCCCACCGGGTTCACGTTGCCCCAGTAATCCTCCTGCTGCGGATGCACCAGCGGGTCGCCGTAGACCTCCGAGGTCGAAGCGAGCAGGTACTTTGCGCCCTTCGCCAAAGCCAGCCCCAACGTGTTGTGCGTCCCCAGCGCGCCCACTTTGAGCGTCTGGATGGGGAAGTTCAGGTAATCCACCGGGCTGGGCAGCGAGGCGAGATGCAGCACCATATCCAGCCCCCCGGCGACGTAGATGTAATGCGTGACATCGTGCTTGATAAAGTGAAAACGCTCGTGCCCCGCCAGATGTTCAATGTTGGCGATGGAGCCGGTGCTGAGGTTGTCCATCGTGATGACTTCGTGGCCTTCGGCGAGATAGCGGTCGCAGAGATGCGATCCGATGAATCCCGCCCCGCCCGTGATGAGAATGCGCATAACCAATCCCCCTTGCGTATCAGAATGTTCGCATTATACTTCCAAATGATAGCTTGAACAATTGGGGAGGGCGCGTGGGAAAAACACTATTGCTGACAGGCTACCCAGGGTGCGGAAAGACAACCATCATCCGCAAAGTTGTGACGCAGCTGGGCGACCGGGCCGGTGGGTTCTACACCGAAGAGATCTCCGGGCCGGGCGGACGAAAGGGCTTCCAGCTCATCACCCTGGACGGGAAGGAGGTCGTGCTGGCCCACAAGGACTTCCGTGGGAAGGCCCACCCTTGTGTGGGGCGTTATGGCGTGGATGTGCAGGCCCTCGAGCGGGTGGGCGTTGCGGCGCTGCAACGCGCCATCCAGGCGGGGCAGATCATCATCGTGGATGAGATCGGCAAGATGGAGCTCTTCTCCGCTGCATTCAGCAATGTGGTGATGCAAGCGATCCTCGGCCCGAATCCCGTGGTAGGCAGCATCGTCCTCAAGCCCGACCCGCGCGCAGATACGTTCAAGCGGCTGGCGCAAGTGACGGTGTGGGAAGTCATCCCCCGCAACCGCGATGCGCTGCCGGATCAGATTATCGCCTGGCTGCGCACCGTTTGATGCAACTTTCGCGCGCCATCTGCGTATTATGAAAAGGGTACTTGCGAGTACTTCCCTTTGTATGAGTTATATGCTAGAATGGGATAGTAATCTGGGCGGCCCGGCCCGAAGTCCGGCTACAGCCCCGAAGCATCGAGTAACACTGGCAATGGAAAATCTCTAATCGTCTTGGCGCGTAGCCATGCGCTCAAGCGCACCGCTACAACTAGATCCGTGATCTGCTAAATCTAGCTAACCACAATTTTAAGGGAGGGAGAAACACCATGAGTCTGTTGGATCGGATTAAGGATAATATGTTCTCCTTAGAGCGCGGGGTCTCCGAAGTGATCCCCGGCTACAAGGGCTACAAGCAAAAGGAGCTGCGCCGCGAGGCCGATAAGCTCCTGCGTGATTCAATTGCCGCGCGGATGCGCACGGTCAAGACGCACCTTGACAGGTTGCAACAGGACCTCATCAGCGCCGGCAAATTTGACCTGCTGGACATCACCGGCAGCGCCGCTACACAGATCCAGACCTTCATTGACCGGGTGCGCACCGCCAGCTATGGCTACACTGGCTTCTTCGATGCCGTGCGCATCAAGGAAGAAGATCTCGACCGCGTCTACCAGTTTGACGCCACGCTGATGGACTTCGTGGAACGCATCGAGGGCGCCATCAGCCACGCGCAAGAGGGTATCAACAGCGAGGACATCCAAGCCCGCATCTTGATCATCCGCGACCTGGCCCGCGAGGCGAACACCACCTTCGATCAACGCATCGAGGTACTGAGGGATAGCTTCGACCTGGGCGGCGGGGAGCCTGGTCTGTAATCATAAACGCCAAAGTTAGGAGGTAAACACTCATGGCACGTATTTTCGATGTAATTGAATATGTAGACGAGGGGCGTCAAGAGATCGTGCGGCGCATCCCTGAGCGCGGCTCCGGCGACTTCCGCATCGGGTCGCAGCTGATCGTCCGTGAAGCACAGGCTGCGGTTTTCTTCCGCGATGGCAAGGCGCTCGATGTCTTTGGGCCAGGGCGACACACGCTCACCACCGCCAACATCCCTGGCATCGTCAACCTGGTTGGCAAGGCCTTCTCTGGGCAGACGCCCTTCAAGGCCGAGGTCTACTTCGTCACGCTGCGCGAGCTCACCGACATGAAGTGGGGCACCGCACAGCCCATCACCATCCCCGACCCCATCCTGGGCATGGCCCGCGTGACCAGCTACGGCACCTACGCCCTGCAAGTCACCGATCCCCAGCTCTTTGTGAATAAGATCGTCGGCACGCAGCGCATCTTCACCACCCGCGATATCGAAGGCTTCTTCCGCAGCATCATCCTCACCAAAATGATGGATCTGATCGGTTCGATTAACAAATCGGTCATTCAGATGGCTGCTTTTGCGGAGGAGCTCTCCGCCGGCGTGCGCGCCAAGGCCGCCGAGGAGTTCGCCGCACGCGGTGTAACACTCAACTCCTTCTACATCGAGTCTATCTCCCCTACTGAGGAGACCGCGAAGGCCATTGATGCCCGCTCTGCGATGGGCGCCATCGGCGACATGAACGCCTACATGCAATACCAGACCGCGCAAGCGATCCGCGAGACCGCGCAGAAGCCCGGCGGCGGCGCTGCTTCTACCGGCGCTGAGTTGGGCGCAGGTCTGGGGATGGGGGCTGCCATGGCCCAGATGATGGGGCAAGCCATGCAGCCGCAGCAGGCACAACCTGCCGCTCCTGCCGCACCGGCTGCGCCGACCAACCCCACCACCCCCGCAGAGATTCAGGCTATGCTCGACAATCTCGACGCCCGTCTGGCAAGCGGCGAACTGAGCGAAAGTATCTATGACCGCCTGCACACGAAGTGGGAACAGCGATTGAACGATTTGCTCAACGCCTAATCCTCATAATCTAACCTTACACAGCCCCGTTGTGCTATGCGCAACGGGGTTTTTTTGTACCTCCACCCTAATTTTTACGATATTCTTATACTTTACTCTTGACTTTCCTCCCCGAATCGCGTATACTATAGATAAAGTATATAAAAATATAACAAAATACCGCGTAAGCAGAAAATTACGCAGTACGCATCACGAATTACGGAGGTCATCATGCCCAGAAAAACTCTGACCCTACAACACCAGGTCGAGTACCTCTCGATTCTGGATGAACAGGGCGCTCTCGATGCCGACTTGGAGCCGCAGATTCCCGATGAACTGTTGCTCAAGATGTACCGCGCGATGCTGCTGGGCCGCCGCTTCGATGAGCGGATGCTCAGCCTGCAACGCCAGGGCCGCATCGGGACGTTCGCCCCGATCAAGGGGCAAGAAGCCGCCAACATTGGCTCCATCGCCGCCGTGCGCGATTCCGACTGGATGGTGCCCGCGTTCCGCGAGGCCGCCGCGCTTCTCTGGCGCGGTCAAAAGATGGAGGACATCCTCAGCTACTACGGCGGCTATGATGAGGCCGGTGCCATCCCGGAAGGCGTCAACAACCTGCCCATCTCCATCCCTGTCGGCTCGCAAACGCTGCACGCGGTGGGCCTGGGTTGGGCCATGCGCTATCGCGGCAAAGATGATGTCGCCATCGTCTACTTCGGCGACGGCGCTACCTCGGAGGGCGACTTCCACGAGGCGCTCAACTTCGCCGCCGTGTACCAGACGCCCACCATCTTCCTCTGCCAGAACAACCAGTGGGCCATCTCGATCCCCCGCGCCAAGCAGACGCGCTCAGAGACGCTGGTGCAGAAGGCGCTGGCCTACGGGATGCCCGGCATCCAGGTGGATGGGAACGACGTGCTGGCGGTCTACGCGGCGACCCGCGAGGCGGTGGAGCGCGCCCGCGCCGGCGACGGCCCAACGCTCATCGAGGCCGTGACCTATCGGCTCTCTGTCCACACCACCGCCGACGATCCCAAGCGTTACCGCACCGATGATGAGATAAGCGATTGGGAGAAGCGCGATCCGCTGCCCCGCTTCCAGAAGTACCTGGTGGATAAGGGGCTGTTGACCGAGGAGAAAATCGCCGCGCTTGAGGAGGAAATCAAGGCCGAGATTCAGGCGGCGGTGGAGCGCGCGGAAGCCTTGATGAGCGCGCCGGTTGACCCGTTACAGATGTTCGAGCATACTTACGCAGAACTTTCACCCTATTTGGAGGAGCAGAAAGCCGCGCTGGTGCAGGAATTGCAGGAGGTGCAGCATGGCTAAGCTGACCATGGTTCAGGCGCTGAATCTGGCGCTACAACAGGAAATGGCAAAGGATGACGGCGTCATCGTCTTGGGCGAGGATGTGGGGCTGGATGGCGGCGTGTTCCGCGTGACCGATGGCCTCATCCAAAAGTTCGGTGAGCAGCGGGTGCTCGATACCCCGCTGGCAGAGTCGGGCATCATCGGCTTCGCGATTGGCATGGCGATTTACGGCCTCAAGCCGGTAGCGGAGATGCAGTTCTCCGGCTTCATCTACGAAGGCTTCCACCAGATAGAATCGCACGCCTCGCGGATGCGGCATCGCTCGCAGGGGCGCTTCAGCGTGCCGCTGGTCATCCGCGCGCCCTACGCGGGCGGCGTCCGCGCGTTGGAGCACCACTCGGAGAGCCGCGAGGCATACTTCGCGCACACGCCGGGCCTCAAGATGGTGATCCCCTCCGGGCCGCGCAACGCCCGCGCGCTGCTCGTGAGCGCCATCCGCGATCCCGATCCGGTGATCTTCTTCGAGCCGAAATCCATCTACCGGGCGTTCCGCGAGGACGTGCCCGATGAAGAGGAGACGTTCCCCATCGGCAAGGCGCAAATCGCGCGCGAGGGGAAAGACGTTACGCTCATCACCTACGGCGCGATGGTGCGCCCCACGCTGGAGGCTGCCGAAACGCTCAAGGCGCAGGATGGTGTGGAGGCGGAAGTAATTGACCTACTGACCATTTCGCCGCTGGATGATGAGACCTTCGCGGCCTCGGCGCGCAAGACCGGGCGCGTGGTCATCGTCCACGAAGCGCCGCGCAGCTTCGGCCCTGGCGCGGAAATCGTCTCGCGGCTGATCGAGAAATCGTTCTGGTATCTCGAAGCGCCCATCGCGCGCGTCGCCGGGGCAGACATCATCTTCCCGCTGTTCAGCCGGGAAAAGGAATACCTGCCCGGGGCGGAGCGGATTGTGCGGGCGGCGCGGGAGACGCTGGCGACGTAATGCGTACTGCGTGATGCGTAAGGAGAAGAATAATGGCTAAAGAATTTAAGTTACCTGATCTCGGAGAAGGGATTCACGAAGGGGAAGTGCTGGCGGTCAAAGTCAGTGTTGGGCAACAAGTCCAAGAGGACGACATCATTCTGGAGGTGGAGACCGATAAGGCCGCCGTGGAGCTGCCCTCGCCGTATACGGATGTAGTGACGCAGATCAATGTAACGCCGGGGCAGATTGTGCATGTGGGCGATGTGCTGATGGTGTTTGGGGGGAGCGAAAAGGCGAGTGAGCGCGTGAGCGAATCAGCGAGTCAGCGAGTCAACGAACTGGGAACACCGGTGCCGGCTGCGCCTTCGACGCGGCGGCTGGCGCGTGAGCTGGGGGTGGATTTGCGCGCGGTGCCGGGCAGTGGCCCGGCGGGATTGGTGACGGCTGAGGATGTGCGCGCTTTCGCTGAACACGGCCCGGTCGCCGAGAAGCAACCCGCTCCCGCGCCGGTTGCTGCGCGCCAGGTGGATGCGCCCCCGCTGCCAGCCTTCGAGCAGCGCGGCGGTGTGGAGCGCGTGCCGCTCCGCTCCGTGCGGCGCGCTATCGCCAAACAGATGGCGCTGAGCTGGGCGCACGTGCCGCACGTCAACACGCAGGATAAGGTGGACATCACCGCGCTCGAAGCGCTGCGTGAGCAATACAAGGCCGCGGTCGAAGCGAAGGGCGGCAAGCTCACGCTCACGGTCTTTGTGGTGAAGGCGCTGGCGACCGCGCTGCGGGAGTTCCCTAAGTTCAACGCGAGCCTGGATATGGACAATGAGGAGATCATCCTCAAACACTACTACAACATCGGCGTGGCGACGGATACGGAGCGCGGGCTGCTGGTCCCGGTGCTGCGCGATGCGGATCGCAAGAGCATCGCGCAGCTGGCGGTAGAGCTCACGCAGCTGGCGCAGCGCACGCGCGAGGGCAAAGCCGCGCTGGAAGACTTGCAGGGCGGCACGATGACCATCACCAACATCGGCGCGTTGGGGGGGACGGGCTTCGCGCCCATCATCAACTACCCGGAGGTCGCCATCCTGGGGCTGGCAAAGGCCCGCATCGAGCCGGTGGCGCGCATCAAGAAAAACGGTACAATCAAGTTTGTCCCCCGGCTCATGCTGCCCATCATCCTGGCCTTCGACCATCGCGTGAACGATGGGGCGGAAGCGCAACGCTTCCTCAACCGCATCATGGAGCAGCTCGCCGAGCCGGAGCGGTTGTTGTTGGGACTCTGAAGACAGACCTGCCAGGTTTTGAAAACCTGGCAGGTCTACAAACCAAAAGGAGAACTTTGTGATGAAAAAGAATATGGGAACCATTGATCGCATTATTCGGATGGCAGTCGCCGGTATTATTGCGATCCTGTACTGGGGCGGTATCATTTCCGGGACACTCGCTATTATTCTGGGGCTGCTCGCCCTGGTTTTTGTAGCGACGAGCTTCATCGGCTTCTGCCCGCTGTACCTACCGCTGAAGATCTCGACCACAAAGTACAATATGCCGAAGTGATGCGTGAAACGTGAAACGTGATCAGAGCAATCTTCACGCATCACGTTTCACGTTTCACATCCACGACAGAAAGGAGCAATCATGAGTAACAAAATCACCAAAACCGATGCGGAATGGCGCGCAGAACTGACGCCGGAAGAGTATCGCATCATGCGGGAAAAGGGCACGGAGCGGGCGTTCACAGGCGAATATTACGAGCACGACGCCGATGGCGTTTACCGGTGCGCGGCATGCGGGCAACCGCTGTTTGATTCGCAAACCAAGTATCACTCCGGCAGCGGCTGGCCCAGCTTCTACGCGCCTGTCGCGGGCGAGAATGTGGACAAGGCCGCTGATTTCGGCCACTTTATGATCCGTACCGAGGTCAAATGCAGCCGTTGCGGCGCGCATCTGGGCCACGTCTTCGATGATGGCCCGCAGCCGACGGGCTTGCGCTATTGCATCAACTCCGTGTCGTTGGAGTTTGCGGGTAGAGAGGGTGAAGGCTAACCTTACTGCTTAATGCCGGTTACTGGTTACTGGTTGCTGGTTGCTGGTTGCTGGTTGCTTGCGATTTGAGATTTGGAGAACAACACTATGGTTATGGGCGAATTTACGCAAGAGACGGAAGTCGTGGTCATCGGCGGGGGGCCGGGGGGCTATGCGGCGGCGTTCCGCGCGGCGGATCTGGGCCTGGAGGTGACGCTGGTGGAGGCTGACTCGCGCCTGGGCGGGGTGTGTCTGCAACGCGGCTGTATCCCCTCCAAGACGCTGCTGCATGTGAGCCAGCTGCTCCACGATGCGCGCAACGCTGGCGCGCTCGGCGTGACCTTTGCCGAGCCGCAGATTGATCTGGATAAGGTACGCGCTTTCAAGGATGGCGTCATCGAGAAGCTCACGGGCGGGCTGGACTTGCTCGCCAAAAAGCGCAGCGTGCAGGTGTTGCAGGCCCGCGCCGAGTTCGAGGACGCGCATCATCTGCACCTGCACAGCGGCGATATCTCCCGGCTCAAGTTCAAGCACGCGATCATCGCTACCGGCTCGCGGCCCACGCCGCTGCCGGGCGTGGATTTTGCACCCGGCGGGCGCATCATGGACTCGACCGGCGCGCTGGCGCTGGCGGACATCCCGGAGCGGCTGTTGGTCATCGGCGGGGGCTATGTGGGGCTGGAGCTCGGCTCGGTCTACGCGGCGCTGGGCAGCCAGGTGACGGTGGTGGAGGCGGCGGAGCGCCTCATCGCCGGGGCGGACGCCGACCTGGCGAAGCCGCTCTTGCAGCGCATCGAGCGCGACTTTGCGGCGATACACGTCAAGACGAAAGCGACGGCACTGGATGAAGACGAGACCGGTGTGGACGTAACCCTGGAAGGCGAAGTCCCTGAACCCCACCAACGCTTCGACCGGGTGCTGGTCGCCATAGGCCGGCAGCCCAACAGCGCGGGGCTAGGGCTGGAAAAGGCAGGCGTGCAGGTGGACGAGCGCGGTTTTGTGGTGGTGGATGCGCAGCAGCGCACGGCTACGCCGCACATCTACGCCATCGGTGATGTGGCAGGCGGGTTGCTGCTGGCGCACAAGGCGATGCGCGAGGGCAAGGTAGCGGCGGATGTGATTGCCGGGGAGCCGGCGGCCTTCGATGCGCGGGCGATTCCGGCGGTGGTGTATACCGATCCGCAGCTGGCGTGGGCCGGGCTGACCGAGAACGAGGCCCGCGCACAGCAACGCCCAATCAAGGTGGCGCGCTTCCCGTGGAGCGCCTCCGGGCGCGCGCTCACGATGGATGCGCCTGCCGGGCTGACCAAGATCATTGCCGACCCGGAGACCGGGCGCGTGTTGGGCATGGGCATCGTGGGGCGCGAGGCGGGCGAGATGATCGCCGAGGGCGTGCTGGCAATCGAGATGGGCGCGCTCGTCGAGGATGTCGCACTCACCATCCACGCGCATCCCACACTCTCCGAGACCGAGGGCGAAGCGGCGGAGGTGTTCCTGGGTCAGGCGACGCATGTGTTGCCCATGAAAAAACGTAGCGCGTAATGCGCCCGATATGAGAGGTGGAACGCGAGCGAATGGTATCTACTCAGGCTCTAGCCGGATCGCCAGATCCGGTGTGGATGCATAAGCAAATTCCAGGCTACTATAAAATGCAGTCCCGGATAATTCTTCTGACTTGGCGGGGATCTGGCGATCCCCTCGGAGCCAGAGTGAGTAGTTACAGCGGATGTTCGTCTTCCACCTCTCACCCATTCTCCCTTAACTCAAATATAACCCTCTTACCAAAATCCTAAAAACCATTGACTTAAATCCCACTAGCGGCTATACTATGAGTAAGAATCAGGACTTACGCAAGCATCGAGAACTTAACCGCAGAGTACGCTAAGAGCGCAAAGAAATTTATCATTCGGTGTTCTTAGAACATATTAACACAACAAGAATCGTCTTTTTGAACAATGTCGGTTGGTTTTTAGTAAAAAACTCTGCGTCCTTTGCGCGCTCTGCGGTTAAAGATGTTGAGGCCGCACGATTGCGTAAGTCCTAAGAATAATCTGAACAAATGTGGTTTGTAGCCGTCATTTCACCGTTGGAATGCGTCTGAAATCGCCGTGAAAAATACCACAAGTTGTGGTTACACGCTAGAAATCCCTAGATGTAGGGTTGCCGATTTCAATCAGATTCCAAACTGCTTACTTACCAAATTTTAGCCGGAAGAGGATTTAGATGGTGAAGAAAGAGTCAATATCCGCCACAGCCACTCAACAGGCAGCGACACAGGATGAAATTGCCTATTACCACACGCTCCTGAACGCCACACAGGACATCATCTTCACCCTCGACTGCGAACAGCGCCACACGGGAGTCTTTGGCCGTTGGCTGGAAGACCCCCAGCTGCAGGAGACTCACTTTCTGGGACGCACCACGCGCGAGATTCTCGGCCCGGAAGCGGCCAAAGTCCACGAGCAAGCCAATCTTCGCGCACTGGCCGGCGAATACGTTACCTACGAATGGAGCATCGCTACGACCGCCGGGCCGCGATATTACCAGACCTCGCTTTCGCCGCTCTACGCTGCCAACGGCGCGCTGGCAGGGATCGTCGGCATCGGACATGACATCACCGCGCAGAAGCGCACCGAGCAGGCCCTGCGCGCGAGCGAGGCCCGCTTCCAGCGCATGGCGAACAGCATCCAGGACGGGATCACCATCATCGAGCACGGGAAGGTGGTCTACGCCAACAAACGGGCCTACGAGATCTTCGGAGTAGATGCCGCCACCTATTATACCCTGACCGGCTTTGAGGCTGCCGCCCCCGAAGAACGCGCGCGCCTGCGTGAACTCGTCGCGCACAGTCGCCAGAGTGGAGATTTCCCCGCTGACCTCACCTTCTGGATCGAACGACCCGATGGCAGCCGTCGCTACATTCACAACCGTTACACCCCCAATCGCGAGGGGGATCAGATCATCGGGCGCATCGTCGTCACCAGCGATATCACCGAACGCTACGGGGCAACCGAGGCCCTGGCCGACCGGGAGCGCTTCCTGACCCTGCTCAACCACATCACCCGCATGGCGCTCAGCACATCCGATTTTGACACCCTATTGCAAAGCCTGGCCGAGCACCTGGCCCAGCTCTTCCGGGCCGACAACTGTTACCTCACTTTGTGGGATGCCGATAACAGGTGCGCGATCCCTGTTGCGGCAGAGGGCGACCTGCGCCACACTTACCGCGATCTGACCATCCAGCCTGAAGACAAAACGCTCACCGCAGCGGCGCTTGAGGCCGGGAAACCGCTCATCATTCCTGATGTGCGCACGACGCCCCATCTCAGCCCGCACCTCAAGGCAAACTTCCCCGACCGCTCGCTGCTCGTGCTGCCGCTCATCGTCGATGGTGAGAACCTCGGCGCGGCACTCATCGCCTACAACGAGCCGCACACCTTCTCGCCCAACGATGTCCAACAGGGGAAACAGGCCGCCGATCAAATCGCACTGGCGCTCGCCAAAGCGCAGCTCGTCACCCGCTTGCAGGAGCACAACACCCAGCTAGAAGCCCGCAACCGCGAACTGGACGCCTTCGCGCACACCGTCGCCCACGACCTCAAGGCCCCGCTGAGCACCGTTATCGGTTACGCCGAAGTGATAGCTGATGCGCCCACCACCTTCACGACCGACGAGCTCAGCCAACATCTGCAACTCATCGCCGAACATGCCCGCAAGATGAATCACATCATTAACGCGCTCCTGTTGTTAGCCAGCGTGCGGGAACAGGACGAGATCAAACTCGTCCCCCTCGAAATGGCTGACATCATCGCCGAAGTGCAAACGCGCATCGCCGACCTGGCTGCTGAATACAATGCGGAGATCGCGTACCCCAATGACTGGCCCACCGCGCTGGGATACGCCCCCTGGATCGAGGAGGTGTGGGTCAACTACCTGAGCAACGCCCTCAAATATGGCGGCGAGCCGCCGCACATCACGCTGGGCGCTACGCCAATCGCGCCCGATCAAGTGCGCTTTTGGGTTTGTGACGATGGCACCGGACTGACGCCCGAAGAGCAAGCGCGCCTCTTCACGCCCTTCGAGCAATTGCACCAGCTCCGCATCTCCGGGCATGGCTTGGGGCTGTCCATTGTGCGGCGCATCGCCGAACGGCTGGGGGGGAGCGTGGGCGTCACCAGCGAACCCGGTCACGGCAGCACCTTCTACTTCACACTGCCCAGCGCCCCTACAACGCGATAGCCTGATGACACTGCTACAATTTTACGCGATTTTCAGCACGCTGTTGGCGCTGGCCTTGGGGCTGGCCCACCTCTATCGCCGCCGACGCCGCGCACCCGATAGCGAAAACGACAGCGCTATCATCACCCTGGCGGAGCGCAGCCGCGAGCTGACCGAGATCAACCGCTTGAGCATTGCGATCACCTCCACCCTGGCGCTGGATGAAGTCCTGAAAAGCATCGTCACAACGCTGATGCGCTTCTATCCTGAGCATTGCATCGCCACCGTCCAATTGCTTGATCCGCAGACGTACAAGCTCTACACGCGCGCCAGCTCCATCCCGCTTTCGCCGGCCAGCCAGCAGATCGAGTTCCCCGCCGGCGAGGGGATCGTGGGCGTGGCAATTCGAGAGCAGCATACGGTCAACGTCCCCAATGTGCTGGAAGATCCGCGCTACATGCCCGGCCCCACTCCACCCACCTACCGCGCCCTGATCGTCACGCCGCTGGTCGCTAACGAAGAGGTGCTCGGCGCGCTCTCGCTAAACTCCACACGTCCCGGCGACTTCACAGCGGAGGATGTACTGCGCCTGGAGAGCATCGCCCGCTACGCTGCCATCGCAGTGCAGAACGCACGCCTCTACGAACAGGCCCAGCAGGAGCTCCAGGAGCGGCAACAGGCGGAAAGATCGCTCCAGAACTATGCCCACCGGTTGCAAATCCTACACGAGATTGATCAAGCCATCGTTGCGGCGCGCGCGCCCAGGACCATCGCGCTGGCCGCGCTGGGCTACCTGCGCCAGTTGATCCCGTGTCAACGGCTGACCCTGGTGGAGTTTCAGCCGGACGCGCCGCCCCAGGTGCTCGCTATCGAAAGCGACCAGCACCTCAAGACCGACATTGTCCAGCGCACCGAAAGCTCCATCCGCAACATCCTCAGCCAGGGGCACATTCAGGGCGTGGACGACCTGGAATCCTTGGATGATCCCACGCCCTGGCAGCGCGCCCTGAGAAATGAGGGCATCCGCGCCTACTTCATCACCCCGCTGCTCGTCCACGGCGAGCTGATCGGCGCCTTGCATCTCGAAGCGACAACACCACACGCTTTCACCGCGCAGGATATTGACACCGCCGCCGAGGTAGGTGCGCTGCTCGCGGTTGCCATCCGCCAGGCGCGGCTGTACAGGGCGCTCCAACAACGCGCCGACGAGCTGGCTCAGGCCACGCGAGAGGCGCAGGAGGCCCGCGCCGCCGCAGAAGCAGCCAATCAGACCAAAAGCATCTTCCTCGCCAACATGAGCCACGAACTGCGCACCCCGCTCAATGCAATTCTGGGTTTCGCCCAGCTCCTCGACCAGGATGAGACCTTGCAGCCCCAGCAACACGAAAATCTCGCCATCATTCTCCGTAGCGGGGAGCACCTGCTCACGCTCATCAACGATATTCTCGAATTCTCCAAAATGGAGGCCGGACACATCACACTACAACTTCAGCCATGCGATCTCTACCGACTACTAGACGGCCTTGAAGATATGTTCCGCATCCGCGCCGAGCAGAAGGGACTGACCCTCGCCTGCGAGCGCGACCCCGCCACACCCCGCTGGATCGAGACGGATGAAGGGAAATTGCGCCAGATCCTCATCAACCTGCTGAGTAACGCGGTGAAGTACACAAGTACCGGCGGCGTCACGTTGTACACCACCTACGATGAGGAACACCTCATCTGCGTCATCACCGATACCGGTCCCGGTATTCCTACCGAAGAACAGGTGGAGATCTTCGAGCCTTTCTTACAAACCACTAACGGTCAGACAGTGCGAGAGGGAAGCGGTCTGGGATTGCCCATCAGCCACAGATTCAGCGCGCTGCTGGGCGGCACGCTGACCGTTGAGAGTGTCGTCGGCAGGGGCAGCACCTTCCGCCTGCGCATCCCGGTTGTCCCCATCGCCGCGCCCATCGTCGAGACCCCCATCAGCAACGCCCCGCCACGCCAGGTCATCGGCCTGGCCCCCAATCAGCCCGCCTATCGCCTGCTCATTGCGGAGGATCGGCCCATCAACCGGCAGATGTTCGTCCAATTGCTGAAGCCGCTACAGTTGCCGCTCCGCACAGCGAGCGATGGGCAGGAGGCGTTGGAGATCTGGGAGAGATGGCAGCCGGATTTGATTTGGATGGATATGCGAATGCCCGTGCTCGATGGGCGCGCCGTCACCCGCGAGGTCCGCGCCCGTGAAGCCGCCTCCGGCGACGATCATCGCACGGTCATCATCGCAGTAACGGGTGTCACTTATGAAAAAGATCAACAACAAATTATGGCCGAGGGCTGCGACGACTTGATGCGCAAACCCTTCAGCAGGCAGGAGATCTTCGCGCTACTCGCCAAACACCTGGGCTTGCGCTATCTCTACGCCGCCCCCACCACCGAGGGACTTGAGACACGCCTGCTCACCGCCCCCGCGACCGACACGGAATTCCCGGGGACCTGGCTACTGGAACTGGAACAGGCCACGCACGCGGCTGACCTCACCCAAATCCTGGCGCTCATCGAACAGCTCAGACCACAGCAGCCGCAACAAGCCACGCAGCTCATCGCACATGCCAACAACTTCGATTACGAGGCGATCATCAACTGGGTGCAAGCAACGCGCGCGAAATCGAAAGGAGTGTAATCATGGAATCCAAAGGCAATATCCTCATTGTAGATGATAATCCCGCCAACCTACAACTTCTGAGCCAGATGTTGCTCAAGGAAGGTTATAGGGTCCGCCCGGTGTTGGATGGCGAGCGGGCGCTCGCGGCCACCTACTCGCAATTGCCAGACTTGATTCTGCTAGATGTTATGATGCCGGAGATGGACGGCTACGAGGTCTGCGCGCAACTCAAAGCAAAGCCAGATACGCGAGACATCCCTATCATCTTCATTAGCGCACTCAACGCCATACAGGACAAGATCAAAGCCTTCAAAGCCGGGGGGGTGGATTACATCAACAAGCCCTTCCAAATGCCCGAAGTCCTGGCGCGGGTGGAGACGCATCTGGCCCTGCGCCGCCTCCAGCAGCAATTGGAAGCGGCCAACACTGCGCTCAATCAACAGAACAAGGTCTTGCAAGCACAAAACGAGGAGCTGGATGCCTTCGCCCACACCGTCGCGCACGATCTCAAAAACCCGCTCGGCATGATCATAGGCTATGGCGACATCTTGAGCGATTACACCTGCAACCTGGATGAACAGGGTGAGGAATGTGTGATTCAGCTACAACAAGCTGCCACGAAGATGAACGACATCCTCGATGCGCTGCTATTACTGGCGAGCGTCCGCAAACGGCAAGAGATCCCGCAGCAGCCCCTCGAGATGGGCGCAATCGTCGAGGAGGCCCTATCCCGTCTCAAGAACGAAATCGCTGACCAGCGGGCGGAAATCACCCTCCCCGAATCCTGGCCCAATGCCAGCGGTTACGCCCCCTGGATCGAGGAGGTGTGGTTCAACTACCTCAGCAACGGTCTCAAGTATGGCGGCGATCCCGCGAACGATCTGCCGCCCCATATCACGTTGGGCTACAGCCATGAGGAGGATGGCTGGCTCCGCTTCTGGGTGCAGGATAACGGCCCCGGACTCATCGAGGCGGAACAAACGCGCCTCTTCACCCCCTTTGAGCGCCCGGAACAGGCCCAAACCGGCGGGTACGGGCTGGGACTTTCGATAGTGCGCCGCATCGTCAAGCGGCTTGGCGGGCGCGTCGGCGTCATCAGCGCGCCAGGTGAAGGGAGCACCTTCTACTTTGAGTTGCCCGCCCTTATGCTACAATAAGAACGTAGGATAGGTTGACAACCTGTCCTACACTCAGGCTGTTTTCAGAGCAGTGAGCCGTCAGGATTGCTAATCCACTCACTGATCACCAAGCATTTGCTTTCAAAAGGAGTAAGAAATCATGGAGCTACGCATTCTCATCGCAGTAATCGGTTACACGTTGGGCTGTTTGTTGTTCTCCTACATCCTGGGGAAAATCGTGCGCAAAATTGATATTCGCGAGCATGGCACGACCAACGCGGGCGCCTCCAACGCCACTATCGTCATGGGCTGGAAATACGGTATCCTCGCCGGACTGGGCGATGTCCTCAAAGGGCTGATTGCCGTCCTCATCGTCAAGGCGCTTTACCCCGATAGCCCTGAACTCGCCATCCTGGCGGGCGTCGCCGCGATCATCGGGCACATCTTCCCGCTGCCCTTGAAGTTCCGTGGCGGCAAAGGGGTTGCAACGATGGCCGGGATGCTCCTCGGCTTCAATCCTGCATGGGGCCTGTTGGCTATCCTCATCGTTCTCATCCTCACAGTCATCACCGATTACATCGTCTATGGCTCAATCGCCGTCTACATCCTCCTGCCCATCATCGCGCTCGTGGAAGCCCTGCCCCTGGCGTACATCATCCTCACCGTGTTGCTGATGCTGCTCGGCATCTACAAGCACCTTTCAAATCTGCGCAAGATCGCCAACAAAGAAGAGATCGGCCTGCGCCAAACGCTCAAGCGCAAAACAGCCGCCTGACCAGACGCAGGTGTGAACAGTTAGCACCTTCGTGACGTTTGACGACACGATTGACACGAAGGCTACGTCATGCTATAATGACCGCGGTCAATTATGACTACGGTCATTATTTACTGAGGGGGAAAACAATGAAAAAAGGTTGGATTTGGACCACACTCCTTGCTGTCGCTGCTGTGGCAGCGGGCTTTTTTTTCTTACGCAGCCAACAGGCCCAGTCGCGCCAGGTGGAAATTCTGCGCACCGCCGAAGTCATCCGTGGCGATCTGGAAATCACCGTCGCGGCGAGCGGCAACGTGGTCGCGCACCAGAAGATTGATCTGACATTTACAACGCCCGGCACGGTGGCTGCCGTCGCCGTCGAAGTGGGCGATTACGTCGCGGCTGGCGCGGAGCTGGCCCGTCTCAATACGGCCAATCTGGAGCGCGCCGTGCGTCAGGCCGAAATCGCGCTGGAACAGGCGCAGTTCACGCTCGCGCAGCTCACCGATCCGGCCACCGAAGAGGATCTCCAAATTGCGCGCACTGCGCTCTCGCAGGCAGCGCAGGCGCTCGAAGTCGCGCGCATCAACAAAGAGGTCGCCCAGTCGCAGAGCAACGAGACCATGCGGCAGGTGACAACGGCCCGCGACCGTGCCCGCCAGACCTACACCGATATACTAGGGCGCGTCGAGCGCAATGAATTGCCCAGCGCCGCCGCCGACTCTGCCAACATGGCCTTCTTGGAAGCCGAAGGACAGGTGGGGATCGCCCAGCTCAATGTCGAGCTGCAATTACAACAAGCGCAAAGCCAATGGCTCCAGGCCTACAACGCCTATTTGCAGGCGCAAGAAAACCTTCGGCGACTGGAAGCCGGCCCCGATGAGCAGCAGATTCAGCAGACCGCACTCCAGGTCGAGCAAGCGACGCTCAATCTGGAACAGGCACAGGCCCAGTTGAACGACGCCATCCTGGTAGCGCCCTTCTCCGGCGTCGTCGCCGCCGTCAACATCCAGCAGAACTCCCAGACCACCGGCGCGCTCCCGGCCATCACCCTGGTAGATGATTCCGCGCTCTACGTGGACGTCACCGTTGATGAGACCGACATCGCCAGACTCGCGGTGGGCCAGACCGTCAACATCACCCTGGACGCCTACCCCGGCGTGACATTGGAAGGCGAGATCAGAAGCATCGCGCCCGCCGCGACGAATATAGGCGGCATCGTCGCCTATCCGGTGCGCGTGCAATTGCGGCCTGACAACACCATCGCCGTCCGTGACGGCATGACCGCGAGCGTCATCATCAGCACCGACCGCATCGCCGATGTCGTGCTTGTGCCTAACTGGGCCGTCCGCACGGATCAAGCAAGCAGCGAGACCTACACCTACTGCTATTGCCTCGCCAACGGGACCCCCCAGCGCGTCAACGTCACCATCGGCGCGCGCAACGAGACCTACACGGAGATCGTAGAGGGGTTGGAGCCTGGCTTGAGCGTGGCGCTCATCACCGAACAGCGCAGCAGCCTGCTGGAATTCAGCGGGCCGCCCAGCCGAGGGCAATGACGGGGGCCTCAGGTGAGCGATAACCACACCGTCATCAAAACCAGCGACCTCACCAAAGTGTACCAGATGGGCACGCTTGAGGTCTATGCCCTGCGTGGGGTCTCCTTACAGGTCCGGCGCGGTGAAATCCTGGCGATCATGGGACCATCCGGGTCGGGGAAATCCACACTGATGAATATCCTGGGCTGCCTCGACCAGCCCACCGGCGGGGCCTACTATCTCGACGATGAAAACGTCAGCCACATGAGCGATGACGAACTGGCCGAAGTCCGCAACCGGCGGGTGGGTTTCGTCTTCCAGAGCTTCAATCTATTACCGCGCACTTCGGCGCTGGAGAACGTGATGCTGCCGCTGGCCTACGCCGACACCCCCGCCCGCGAACGGCGCGCCCGCGCCGAAGAAGTGTTGCACAAGGTGGGCCTGGGCGACCGGATGCACCATACCCCCAACGAACTCTCCGGGGGACAGCAACAGCGGGTCGCCATCGCGCGCGCGCTGGTCAATCACCCCTCTATCATCCTCGCCGACGAGCCGACGGGCAACCTCGATAGCACCTCTGGGCGCGAAGTCATGGCGATCCTCCAGGAGCTCAACCGCGAGCAGGGGATCACCGTCGTGTTGGTGACGCATGATCCGCGCATCGCGCAACACGCGCAACGCGTCTTCCACCTGTTCGATGGGGAGGTCGCCCGCGAGGAACAGATCACCGCCCCCATCTGGGCAGCGCGTGAGTTAGAGGAGGTCCCGGCGCATGGCTAATCACTGGGAAAGTTTCCGCATCGCGCTCCGTGCGCTTGCTGTCAACAAGCTGCGCTCCGTCCTCACCATGTTGGGAATCATCATCGGCGTGGGCGCGGTTATCACGCTGCTTTCGGTGGGCGAAGGCGTGCAGACTTACATCACCGAGCAGTTCCAGGCCATCGGCACGAACCTCTTCATCGTCGTTCCTGGCTCGCTCCATCAGGAGCTCAGCCGCCCCGCCTATCTCACGCTCCGGGATGTGGAGGCGCTGCGCGACACTACCCAAGCGCCAGACGTGTTGCGGGTCTCGCCCATCGTCCAGGGGACCGCTAGAGCCAGCGTCCCCGGCGCCGAACGCGCCACCAATGTACAGGGCGTCACCTCCGATTATCCGGCCATTCGTGATTGGTATCCCGCTACTGGGGAATTTTTCACCTCCGTGGACGAAGACACGCAAGGGCGCGTTGCCGTCCTGGGCGAAATCACCGCCCAGGCATTCTTCCCCGACAACCCCCAACCCATCGGCGAAATCGTGCGCATCAACGGCGTCCCCTTCCGCATCATCGGCGTGATGGAGGAGCGCGGCGGGGGGAGCTTCGGCAGCGAGGATGACACGATCCTCATCCCCATCAGCACCGCGCTCGTGCGCCTCTTTCCGCGCCGCACCCCCCAGGGCGAACCGCGCGTCTCGTCCATCTACGTGCAGGCGGTCAGCGGCGACCGCATCGAGGCCGCCATCACCGAGGTCTCCGAGATTCTACGCCAGCGCCATCGCATCCTCCCCGGCGAACCGGATGACTTCACCATCATCAGCCAATCCGATCTCATCGGCACCTTCGAGCAGATCACCAGTGTGCTCACCGTCTTTCTGGGGGCCATTGCCGGCATCAGCCTGCTGGTCGGCGGCATCGGCATCATGAACATCATGCTCGTCAGCGTGACCGAGCGCACCCGCGAGATCGGACTGCGCAAAGCGGTCGGAGCCAAGAAGCGGGACATCCTCTCGCAGTTCCTCATTGAGGCGGTCACACTCTCAATGGTCGGCGGGCTGATCGGCATTCTGCTAGGGGGCAGCGGTTCGGCGGTCATCTCCTTCGTCCTGCGCGAGGAGGGCTTCCGCTCCGTCCTCACCGTTGACTCAGTCCTGTTGGCGACGCTCTTTTCCGCCGCCGTCGGGCTTTTCTTCGGCATCTACCCAGCGCAGCGCGCCGCCAGCCTCAATCCAATTGACGCGCTACGCTACGAGTAAGGCCCGGTTCCACTGGTTAGAATCTGGCAAAATTGCGCACTTTAGGATATAATAGGGTCTGAGGGGCTGAACAACCTCAGACCCCATTTTTTGTGGACGGGGAACCATGCAAACTGCCAGTACGAACACGCAACGCAATACCTGTGACCTTCTCCAACAGGCCAGCGATATACTGCGCACCGCGCCCCCCGATACCTTAATCTCCGAACTCCTGGCGCTCTTCTCCCGTTATGCGCCGCAAGCCATCCTGGCCCGCTTTTTCGAGAACCAGGAGGGACTGCTCACCGCTAACGCCAACGCGCCTGCTATCGCGCCCTCTTTCGAGGACGTGCTAGGCTTCCCCTTCAGCGCCGTGCAGATCAATCTTGACCATGCCGCCCAACTGCAAACCCTCCTGGCAGCTGACGCGGCGAGAGTTTTCCCCGCCGCAGATTTCGCCGCACTGATCAACGGCTTGCTCACCGCTGAGCAGCTGACGCAGCTGCAAGCCGCCTATGGCTACGAGAGCGGTTACCTCTGCCCGCTCCGCAGCAATGGGGAAAGTCTGGGGCTGCTGCTGGTGTTGCTTCGGGAGACAATGCCCGATCCCGCCACCCTCACAGTTCTGGAACAACTCGCCGGGTTCATCGCCCTCGCCCTGGAGAAAAAGCACCACCGCACCTGTCTGGCGCAGCAGGAAAAGCAGATCGCCAGCCTGCACAGCGTCAACGCACGGGTCGTCCGCAGCCTCGACCTGCACCAGGTCATGCATCAGGCCGTGCAGGAAGTGACCCAAACGCTCGCGGTCGAGGCCAGCGCCATCAGCCTGATCGAGCCGGAGAGCGGCGACCTGGTGATCCAGGCGCAACAAGGGCTGCACCAATTCGCCCACACGCCGGTACGCCTTCCAAAAGGCAAAGGCGTGGCCTGGGAGACGCTGCGCCAGGGCCGTATGACCATCATCGAGTCGTGGGAAGATGAGCCGCGCCTGGCTACGCCGGAGTTCCTCGCCGAGGATGTTCACACGACGGCGATGGTTCCCATGTTCGTGGGAGATGAGCCGGTGGGCGTGCTCAGCGCGATGAGCCGCGTCCCCCGCCGCTTCACGCGCGCGGAGCTGCAGCTGCTCATCAGCATGGCCGATCAGGTCGCCATCGCGCTGGCGAATGCGCGCCTGCACGAGCAGACCCACCGGCAGGCCACCGAGCGCGCCTTCCTCTTCCGACTGGCCGAGAGCATCGCGCCGTTGCAGGAGGTGGACGCCATCGCGCAGATCGCCCTGGAGCAGACCTTGCGCTTCCTGGATTGGCCCAGCGGCCTGGTGTTGCTGGAAGACCCGCACAGCGGCGCGCTCTCCCCCCGCAGTCGCATTGGCGATGCGGAGACCTTGCGCGCCCTGCTGCCGCAGATTCGCCAGACCTCGCCTGTGCAACGTGCGCCCGCCGTCGCCGTCCACCGCAGCGACGCCCCGCCACAAGTGATCATCCAAACGCCCATTCACGCCCGCCAGCAGCTCCTCGGCTGGCTGGTGACGACCCATCCCACCCCCACTCTCACCGTCTCCGATCAGCTGTGCGAGGTGTTAGCCAATGTGGGCAAACATCTGGGGATCGCTATCGAAAACGTGCTACTCTATCAAGAAATGGCCGAGCGCGAGCGAAGCACGCGCGCGTTATATCAAATAGCGCACGCCATGCACGGCCTGGATCTGGAGCAAACGCTTGAACAGAGCCTCAGCAGCCTGCACCAGGCCATCACCTACGATATTGCCTACATCGTGCTGCTGACCCCCACCCCCGCCGAGATCGTCAAGTTGCAAATCACCGCCTCCCCTGAGCACCTTGACGCGCTCCAACAACACGCGCAGGCATCGCTGGAAACGCTGACGGGCCTCCCCTACACGGCGCAAGTCGAACGTCGCATCCTGCGCGCCGAATCGCAGACCGGGACCCTTGAGGATGGGCAACTACTTTCATATCTCGAAGTGCCCGTGATGCAGAAGGACCGGCCCATCGGCGTGCTGCTGCTCGCCCGCCGCCAACCTTTCCGCACCCGCGAGCAACGCCTGCTCTTCATCCTCGGCTACCAGATCAGCAACACGCTGGTGACGCTCCACCTCTACCAACAGGCGCAGCAGCAAGCGCGGGAGCTCTCCCAAACCCACCAACAGCTGGCCCATCACGAAAGCATCCAGGAGCACATTTTCACCGATATTGTCGAAGACATCCGCAATCCCACCACCTTGATTCAGGGGTACATTGACCTGCTCATCGAGGCGGGCCTTGAGGTATTGACACCCCAGCAACAACAGGCCAGCGCCATCATCCAACAGCAGTCCCGCCTGCTTGCTGGGCTGGTGCATAATTTGGGCGCGCTCAAATTGCTCCACAGCTGCGGACTCAACTGCCGGCAGGTCGAAGTCAAACGCTTCATCCAGCAAACGGTAGAATTCGCCTGCGAAAATACCCCCCACAACGTGCGTCCCCCCCTTCAATGTGAGTTCGCGCCACAGCTCCCGCCCCTCTATTGCGACCCGGAACGCTTGCAGCAAGCCCTCGTCAACTTGATCCAGGATCTCGGCGCGGCGACACCCCCGGAGACCTCGATACAGCTGCGGGTAGCACGCCCTCACGCGCAACAGTTCCAGATCACGCTCTCCAACACAGCCAGCCCGGCCCGCTCGGTATCCCCGCTCGAGATAGCACCGCAACCCTACCCCGGCAGCAGTATCAACCTATCCCTGGCGCGCCGGGTTATTACCGCACATGGCGGCAAACTTATCATGCACGGCGACGAGCGCCACGGCTATACCTTCAGCATCACGTTGCCCGTGAACCAAACAGTGAAAGGAGAAGCGCCATGAACGAACGCCGTCCCGGTGTGCGCGATCTATGGGCGCAATTGCGCATCAAAATCACGCTTCCCTACGCACTATTGGCTATCTTTATCGCCTTTGCCACCGCCTACCTGGTCACAAACCTGCTGGCTAACCTGCTGCAGGATCGCTTTCACGCCGCGCTGATTGACGCCGGCCACAAGGCAACCGACACCGTCGTCCAGATAGAGCGGGAGCAGCTCGCCGTCTGGCGCACCATCGCCTACACCGAGGGCTTCGCCGAGGCCGTCGCCGCTGGCGATGGCGACGGTGCCGCGCTGCTGGCGCTCCCCCTGTTAGCCAACGCCAACCTCGACGCGCTGGAGATTCTCGATAGTCAGGGCCGCCCCCTCAACGCCCAACATCACGTCCCCGGCGGACATGCGCTCGATTATGCCACTGGCCCTGGCGCAGACTATCGGCAATGGCAGAGCGTCACCCGCATCCTTACGGAGCAGGTGGATGACATCGGCGATGCGGCGCTGGCCTTTTTCGGCGTGTTGCCGGAGAGCCACTCCCCCCAAGAGAGCATCGAGAACGCCGTCGCCGCCGCATTGGAGATCCTCCAATATCTCGAAACCCTCAACCGGGAG
>Ga0209614_1000933_pt1 | contig 23893 bp, 16 predicted proteins | sample BlaSprsedimmetaG_FD_185484 | JGI IMG/M metagenome (GOLD analysis project Ga0209614, IMG submission 185484) | Hot spring sediment bacterial and archeal communities from California, USA to study Microbial Dark Matter (Phase II) - Blank Spring... ... | reverse complement strand
CAAAGACTGCTCAAGAAATAGGATATCCAGCCCCTGCATCAGCGAGGTTTTGTCCGCAGCGCCGAACAACTCCACCGAAGCCTGGTTAACGTTCACAACTTTGACAAGGGAGATACAGTGTTCAACAATCTCCAAATGATCGTGCAGATAAGATTCTAAATCATCTACGCCATTCGCACGCAGGTCATCCAGATAGATTTTGACTGCGCTGAAGTCCTCTTCCCAAACGGAGAAAGGCGCATCCTCGAAGAGACCACGATAACTGGCCTCACGCTCTGCCAGTTGTCGTTCCATATCACGCCGGTATAGCGCCACTTCAACCGTGCTCCGCAGCTCAGGGGCACGAAGGGGTTTGAGGAGATAACCATGCGGTGCAGCGATACCTGCGCGCTGCAAGAGGTGCGCGTCATCGACTCCAACGAGATAGATCACTGGGATGTCCTGACCGGCGCGCACTTTTTCAGCGACTTGTAAGCTTTCCATCGCGCCGCCCGGTGCCACATCCATCACAACCATATCTGGTGTGGCCTCCTCAACAACCCGGAGACCATCCTCGACTGCCACCACGTTCACCACAAGATTGCCGGCAGCGCGCAACATTCCGGCAATGTCATCGTCGGTCGAATATGCACCACCTACCACCAGAACGTGAGACTTCTCCATACGCACCATCCTTCCAGACATCCAGGCAATAAAAGCCGTCCACCAGACATTGTGCGCGATATAGACTCTATCCGGGAATCGCGCTTGCAAGCGTTTCTAGTGCGTCAATGGCGAATTCTCGGATAGGTTCATAATTTCTCATACTACCCCGAACTTTGGACTTAGGCAAGTTACGTCAGTAAGAAAAAGGTATCCCCATAGTTGTTCGCACTTGACCAAGTACGGTGCGGCCCAGTGTATGCCAGGTGCAGGCGGCGTGGATCACCTGTGTGGCTTGGTCTCCGGCGCGCTGATGTTTGCCGGCGTATAGGCCGGGCAACAAGGGTTACACCGTCAGGTGTTGCGTCCCCTCACCAGTGGCTTCAGCCAAGCCGTGACAGAACGCTTCGGCAGCCTGATGTACAGTGATCTACGCCCCATCAAAGGCTGCTGCCCGTTGGCGATTGTGTTCCTCACCTTCGCTATCTCGTATTTGGAGAGCCGTTTGGCAGAGACTACAAAAGGCTAAGCACGTACTGAATCGTGCAGACTTATTGTTCAGCGCACCTGTTTGCTCAACCAGACCCCCTCGTGAGACTTTTGTAGTCTGGTCTCATACTGCTGCAGAATGGCCTCAGCGGCGGCGCGCACGTGCTCGACTAACTCCGGCGGTTCGAGCACGCGCACGGTTTGCCCATAACTGAGCACCCATTCCGTCGCCCACTCTAGCGTGGACGCGCCGAACTGCGCCGTGACCGAGCCATCCGCGTGCTCGGTCAACTCCATCCAGTGGCCGTGACGCTCGCGGATGTGCGGGGCGACGCTGGCGGCGACGTGCACGACGACGATGTAGTTCTGCTCGAAACTCAGCGTCTGGGTGATGTAGTCGCGTGCTGAAAAATCGCGTGGAATTGTAAAGGGAATTTTCAACGGCGTCACGCGCTGGATGCGATCCACGCGGAACGTGCGCATGGCCTGGCGCAGACGGCAAAAGCCGACCAGGTACCACAGCCCACCGTGAAACGTCAGCGCGTAAGGCTCGATGTCGCGGCAGGTTTCCTCGAGGGCGAAGCTCTGGTAGATCAGGCGCACGCAGCACCGTCCCATAATGCACTCGCGGAGCATGTGGATCGTCGGCTCCCAGGGACGATAATCCCGCGCCGCCAGGCCGCAGATGACGAGACTCTGCCGCGCGCTCGCCACCTCGTGGCGCAGGTCGTCGGGCAACACGTTGTCGAGTTTGGCCGTGACCGCCGTGACCGCGTCCTTATAAGTCTGCCCCCATACCTCGCCGACCAGATTCGCGCCCATGTACAACACGGTCGCTTCCTCCGGCGTAAAGATCAACGGCGGCAGTTTGTAACCGCGCACCAATGCAAAGCCGCCATACGGCCCGCGCTCGGAGTAGAGCGGGATTCCCAGCTCTTCCAGCATCCCCATGTAACGGTGGATCGTCCGCTCGGAGACGCCTAACTCCTCGGCGAGGTCCGCCGCCTTCCACGTAGCGTGCGACTGCAAAAGCAAAATCAACGAGAGTAAGCGCGTAGCAACGTTGCCCATGCCCCATGGTAGCGCGGCAAGAGAATTCCGTCAAATGACGCCGGTATTTTTCTGATCTTTTGCCAGCAACGCAATTGACGCTCGCCGCATCACGGTTACAATACGCCAGGTAAAAACCCTTCGAGCAAGACTCGAAGGGTTTGCTGTCAGCTTTGACTTTCTATGGAGGCCACATGTACCAACCCGAGATTGGCGTCTCTACGGCGGCGCTTTACCCGACGCATCTGACGGAAGACGCCCTCACCGCCGCCGGCGAACTCGGCTTCCCGGTTGCGGAAGTCTTCCTGCAAACGCGGGAGGAGTATACACCAGCTTTCAGCAAGAAGTTGGATGAACGCCGGCGCGCCTTCGGAATGCGCGTCCACTCGCTACACCTACACAACGACTTCTTCGAGCTGTGGTCGCTCTACCCGCGGATGTTGGCAGAAGCCCGCGAGCGATTTCTGCACACATTGGAGATCGCCACCCTGCTGGAAGCGCGGGCGCTCACGTGGCACGGCATCCGCTTTGGCTTCAAGAACCCGGGCTTCGTCGCGCGCTTTCTGGAGAGCACGATCTGGGCCGCCGAACAGGCGCGCGCTGCGGGGATAACGCTGTGCCTCGAAAACGTGAGCTGGTGCTACTTGCGCACGCCGGAACAGATCGACACCCTCAAGGCGCACCACGTGCCGGTGGGCTTCACCTTCGATAGTTTCCAGGCCGGCGAAACGCCCACCGACCCCGCGACCATGATCCACGCAATGAACAGTCGATTGACCACGGTGCATCTCGCCGACTACGATCCCGCCGGGCCGCGCCATCTCCCGCTTGGTGACGGCATCCTCGACTGGCCCGGCATCCTGCACGCCCTGGACACGGTCGGCTATGGTGGACCACTCATTATCGAGTTGGCGGGCGTCGAAAACAATGATACGCTGCGGGCTTCGCGGACGTTTATCGAACAGCAAATTGCCCGCTACAATAGCCACAACTAACGTTCTGCTTCCGGCACATAACCGGCAGCGGTCCAGGCGAGCATACCGCCGGTCATATTGTGGACGTTCGTAAAGCCCGCCTTTTTCAATATCTGCACGGCCTCTGCGCTGCGGTTTCCACTGCGACAGACCGTCACCACGGGTACATCCGTCGGGACTTCGTCCGTGCGGCTCGCCAGTTCGCCCAACGGGATCCATATCGAACCGGGGATGCGACCCACAGCGTATTCGTCCGCCTCGCGCACATCGATGAGGGCAATCGCACCGGTCGCGCGCAGTTCTTCCACCAGTCTGGGCGTCACATTCGCCGGTAATGCCGTCTCCACCGTCTGTACCACTGCCGGTTGTTCAACGACTTTCGGCGCTGCCGGCGCAGTCGTGGCGCAGCCCACGAGCAACGAACTCAACAACAGCAACAACACGATATAACGTTTTGCACGCATCACAACCCCCTTCAAAAACAGTCGCATAGTCATTAGTCGCATGGTCAAAGACTACAAAAGTCTCAGCACGTATTTGAACTTACAGACCTTACTTTCAGCGCAAGTCACTGCTTGACCAGACCTCCCGTGAGACTTTTGTAGTCTGGCTCAAGCCTGAAATCAAAACAATAAACTATACAACCTTATACTTTATTCGAGAAAATTCGCAACTCAAGTTAAAGTATCGCGCGCATCATAACAGAACCGCCGGAGTTTATCCAGACTCCGGCGGTTCAAATACAACAACGCTAAGCGCGCTTGCGCACGCGCGGGCCTTGCGGGGTATCTTCGATCTCGTACCCGGCTTCGGTCACCTGATCGCGCAGGGCGTCGGCGTCTTGCCAGCGCTTCTCCTTGCGGGCGGCGGCGCGTTGTTCGACGAGCGCCATAATGTCGTCGGGGATCGCCTCCTCAACCGGCTCCCACTCCGCCAATCGCAAGCCCATCACCTGATCGAAGAACAACAGTGTCGCCTTCTTGGTCGCGTCGGGCAAATCGCTCTTGACCAAATCCCACGCCAGCGCCAACACGCGCGGCATATTCAGGTCATCACTGACGTGCTCTGAGAACTTGTCGACGTAATCCTCATCCAACGTCCCCGGCTCACCCCATCCGTGGACCGCCGCGCGCAGCCGGTTGAGCGCCGTTTGCGCCCCGTCCAACACCTCCCACGAGAAGCTCAAACGCGAGCGGTAATGCGCGCCCAGGCACATAAAGCGGTAGGCCAGCGGATCGTACCCCTCGTCGATCAACGTCTGCACGCGCAGGAAATTGCCCGCCGACTTGCCCATGCGCGCCTGGTCGATCTGCAAGAAATAGCCATGCAGCCAGAAATTCGCCAGGCGCGTGCCGTGGCAGGCCTGCGTCTGCGCGATTTCGTTGGGATGATGCACAGTGATGTGATCCTCGCCGCCACAGTGGATGTCAAAGAACGGCCCCAGATACTTGGCGGACATCGCCGAGCACTCGATGTGCCAGCCGGGGAATCCCACCCCCCACGGGCTGTCCCATTCCATCTGGCGCTTTTGGCCCGGCGGGCTGAACTTCCACAAAGCGAAGTCCGTGACGTTGCGCTTCTCGCCGCGCTGCACACGCGCGCCGGATTGCAGCCCCTCGATGTCCAAGCGGCCCAGATACCCGTAATCCGGCAGCTTCGACGTGTCGAAGTAGATGCCGTCCGGCGTGCGGTAGGTGAAGCCTTGTTCCTCAATGCAGCGAACGGTCTCGATCTGCTCCGCGATGTGATCGGTAGCCCGGCACCAGATCGTTGGTTCCTGGATGTTCAAGTGCGCCATGTCGGCCCGAAACTCCTGTGTGTACAGTTCGGCAATCTCCCACGCGGACATGCCGGTGCGCCGGGAGCCTTTCTCCATACGATCTTCACCGGTATCTGAGTCGGAGGTCAAGTGTCCCACGTCGGTGATATTCATCACGTGTTTGATCTGGTACCCGTTAAACGCCAGCGCGCGGCGCAGCACATCCTCGAAAATGTACGTGCGCAGATTGCCGATGTGCGCGTAATCATAGACCGTCGGCCCGCATGTATACAATCCCACCTCCGGCGGATGTAGCGGTTCGAATTCGCGCACCGAGCGGGTATACGTATCATAAAGCTTCAATGACATAAGCACCCCCTGAAAATAAAACACGATCTCCACATTAGTGTAAATTCGTGAAGATTCGTGGTTAAAGTCTCGTCAAAAGTCTGACATCAATCTGTTAAAATCCGTTCAATCCGTTGAGGAAGATTGCTCGCACTACCTTTGGGGAAGCGCAAGTAGTAGTCGGTAGCCGAGTCCAGATCGGCGTAGACACCGCGATAGTCCGGCGGGAGCAACGCAGCGATCTGGCACATCATCTCGTCCACCATGGCCTGGCGCACCGCCTGCGTCACCTTGGTCCCGCGCGCGTCCAGGTAAAACGGCTGCCCAACGACGATGCGGAAATCGGTACGACGCAGTCGCCGGACGTTATCGTGGAAACGCTCCGAGCCATAGTAGACAAGGGGCAAAATCGGCGCGCCGCTGTGCAAGGCCAGCAACACCACACCAGGACGGCCCGATTGCAAACGCCCGTGCCCGCTGCGGGTGCCCTCAGGTGCCACCGCCAGAATCGCGCCATCTCGTAATGCCGCCAATCCCTCGCGGAACGCCCCCACATCCGCCTCGCCGCGCTCCAACGGGATCGTCTTCCACACATCGAACAGCAAAGCTAACGCCGGGTTTTGCCAGGTTTCGGCCTTCACAAAACCTGTCACCGGACGCGGGTGAACGCGCGAGAAGAGCACCGGTGCATCCAGAAAATTGATGTGATTCGCCACTACGATCAGCGGCCCGTGTTGTGGAACGCGCGTCAGTTGCGCATCATCCACACGGCAGATCACGTCCGTCAAACCCTTGACCGTCGTATTCACCAGCCACTGCATCAACATCACGTCACCTCTGGGCTAATAACCGCAAGCTGGCGCGGCAAGATGCGCATTGTCAGCTCTCGTGATTCTACACTGATGGTTTCCCCATCGGCATGAGCGGGCAACACGCCTTCCACCGCCCTCACGGTGACGCGTTCTGCACGCCCGGTGGTGATGGCGCTGTGCGTGATCTGTGTCCCCTTCATAAAACGCAGGATAAGCGGGAAGATGCGCGCGCGGCTCACGTGCGCCGCAAGGCACAGGTCGAAAAGGCCATCATCGGGACTGGACTCCGGGGCCATCATAAAGCCACCGCCCATACGCCGCCCATTCATCACCGAAACCATGAGCGAAGGCTGCGTCACTGTGAAAGCGCCATACTCGATACGCAGCAACGGCGCACGATAGTACAGGAAGACGGTTTTGAGCGCCGCGACGATGTACGAGGGGAAACCGCTGAGCCGCTTCATCTTCAGCGCCTCGAACCCCACCACCGCGTCGAAGCCGATGCCCACACCGTTGCCGAAGTAGCGGCCTTGCGGAACCAGACCACCTTCCACCCACCCCACGTCGATAAGACGGCGACGATCCGCGGCCAGCGCGTCACATCCGGCCTCCAGCGCAAGCGGAATACCCGCGCCAAAGGCGAAGTCGTTGCCACGCCCCACACACAAGACGCCCATCGCCGCTTCGGCCCCGGCCTGTTTGGCCTGCATCAGCCCATTCAACACCTCGTTGGACGTCCCGTCGCCGCCCGCCGCGACAACCACATCGTAGCCGTCCACAGCGGCCTGCTGTGCCAGCTCAATCGCGTGACCTGGGTGCTCGGTGCGCACCAGATCATAGGAAAGGCCGTGCTGTTCCAATAGGCTTTTGATCAAGGGGATTGATTGTTCGCCGTTGCCACGCCCAGAAACGGGGTTCACGATCACTTTATAACGGTTCATCGTCGCCAAGCCGCCTTTGTTCACAGAATGGGATTCACATTAGAACCCCATTATAACAGAAAATCAACTCATGCTATAATCATTGTATGCACATCATTCTGACCCACGAAAACGCGGATTTTGACGCGATTGCCAGCCTGTTGGGCGCGTACAAACTGTACCCGAACGCGCGCCCGGTACTGCCGCGCCGCGTCAATGGCAATGTGCAGTCCTTTTTGGCGCTCTACGGCACAGGACTGCCGTTCGTCGATCCGGATACGCTCCCGCGCGGACAACATGTGCAACGCGTCATCCTGGTGGATACGCAGAGCCTCACTTACGTGCGCGGCATGAGCAAGGACATCAACGACGTGCTCGTGATCGACCACCACACGCCGCCCGACGCTTTGCCGGTGGGCTGGCGCTTCCAGGGCGAGATGTTGGGGGCCACGACGACCCTGCTCGTCGAGGCGCTCTCCGCACGCCTGACGCCCGTCTCCTGCGTCGAGGCCACCCTGATGCTCGCCGGCATTTACGAGGACACCGGCAGCCTCACCTACGATGCCACCTCGTCCCGCGACCTGCGCGCTGCCGCATGGCTCGTGGAGCAGGGTGCGAGCCTTGAAATCGCCACGGAATTTCTGGAGCATCCCCTCACGCTTACACAACAAACGATCTACGATGCACTCAAAGAGCACATCGAGACGTTGGAGATCGGTGGGCATCCAGTAGTGCTAAGCTGGGCTAAATCACCGCCCAACACCGACGAGGAAGTCTCAACGCTGGCCCACAAACTGCGCGACCTGCTCGATCCCTCGGCGCTGTTCGTGCTCGTAGAAATCAGCGGCAACACGCAACTCGTCGCCCGCAGCAGCACAGATGACATCAACGTGGCCGAGGTCGCTGAGCACTTCGGCGGCGGTGGGCACGATCGCGCCGCCGCCGCACTCATCCGCCACCGTCACGCCGTCGATGTCTTCGCCGAACTGCGCGACCTGCTCCCCGACTTTGTACGCCCGCGCGTCAAAGTGCGTACCGTGATGTCGCTTGGTGTGCGCACCGTGCGCCCCAGCGAGCCGGTTCACGCCGTCCACCAGCAGATGCTGCGCACTGGCCACGAAGGCTTCCCCGTTGTCGGCCCGGCAGGGGACATCCTCGGACTGGTAACGCGCAACGCCGTCGATCGGGCCAAACAGCACCAGTGGGAATACCAACCCGTCGAACGCATCATGCAGCACGGCACGGTGAGCGTCTCGCCAGAAGACTCGGTGGAACGGGTACGCGCGCTGATGATCCAGACCGGGTGGGGCCAGATTCCGGTCGTCGAAGAGGAAAAACTCATCGGTGTGGTAACGCGGACCGACCTGATCCGGCTCCCCCTCTCGGAGACCAACGCCGAGCAACAGGATATCATCCGCCGCATGGAGCACTATTTCCCCGCGCCGCTACTGACATTGATCCGGCAAATAGGTGAGTTGGCCGCGCAGCAAGGCTACAACGTTTATTTTGTCGGCGGGATCGTGCGCGATCTTCTACTGGGCCAACCCCTCATGGACGTGGACATCGTCGTCGAAGGCCAGGCCATTACGCTCGGCAAAGCGCTGGCGGAGAAATTCGGTGGCGAAATCCACACGCACAGCCGGTTTGGGACGGTGAAATGGACGCTGGCGCCGGATTTGTGGGGGAAATTAGAAATCAGAAATGGGAAATGGGGGAATAGCAATTTCCAATTTCCAATCTCCAAATCTCCAATTCCCCAATCCCTCCCTGCTTTCATTGACCTGGTGACAGCGCGAACGGAATTCTACGAGCATCCGACGGCACTGCCACTGGTGGAGCGCAGTTCGATCAAGCAGGACTTGCACCGGCGCGATTTCACGATCAACACGCTCGCCATCCGGCTTGACCCGCGGCGTTGGGGCGAATTGCTGGACTTCTACGGCGGCAAAGCGGACCTCGATGACGGGGTGATTCGCGTGCTGCACAGCCTCAGTTTCATCGACGATCCCACCCGCATCTTGCGCGCCGCGCGCTTCGAGGCCCGTCTGGGATTCCATCTGGATCAACAAAGTGAGAGCCTGATCGCCAACGCACTGCCAATGCTCGATCGCATCACCGGCGGGCGCATCCGCCACGAACTCGACCTGATCTTCCGCGAGACGGAGCCGGAGGCCGCACTCGACCGGCTCCAGACACTCGGCGCACTCGCGCACATCGATCCGGAACTGGTCAGCGATGCGTGGCTGCGCGAGCGTTTTGCCCGCCTGCGCCAACCGGAAAATCTAGCGCTCTGGAATATCGCGCCAGACGCACACGAGAGTGCGCCCATCGACTTCTTCTATTGGGGGTTGTTTTTCTACAGGCTAACGCCCGTAGCCGTGGAGCGCCTGATCAAACGCCTGTTGATCCCGCGCCGCATCAGCAACGGATTGCGAGCCTTGCCGCTCCTGCGCCAGACGCTGCCCAAATTGAAGACGCTGGAACGCCCTAGCCGGATCGTGGCATTGCTAGAGCCACTGCCAGATGAATTGCTCCCTTTAGGTTGGCTGGCGAGCGATAATCCGACGATCAAAGCCAGGCTGGAACGCTACGCCCGTGAATGGCGTCACGTCCAGTGCGAGATAACGGGCAAGGACTTGAAGGAACTGGGCTTGCCACCCGGTCCGGTGTATCGTCAGATCTTCGAGGTACTCCGCGCCGCGCGCCTCGATGGCGAAATTGCTACCCGTGAAGAAGAAGAGCAACGGATCACTGAGATATTGGCCGAGTATACGGACGAAAACGGATAGCATCTCTGATTGCCAAACAATGAATGACTAACGACTGCCTGACTACCCGACCAAAGACTATGGACTATTGAGGAAACGCATGGCCAAATTTTACCCTTCATACCAGACATTACGGTTGGCGGATCAAATTCTCGACAGCATCGCTGCGCGCATCCCGGGCTATCAGGGACGGATCGGCGCGCGCTGGTACTGGCGCTTGAGCGGCGGCGTCCTCATCACGTTCGAGATGGACTACAGCGTGACCGAACAGCGTTGGGACATCCTGCGCGCTGAAGCAGTCACGCCGGCCGTCGGCCTCTTCAACGCCGCCGATTTCCCCTTCGCTGCGTACGGCACGCTGGTCGATTCCCCACCCTTCATCCACGACCTGGACGGCGAAGCGGAATGGTCGAACCGTCTCTACTTCCAAATGGGGCGGCTGATCAATGATGCCGCCCTTTGGATGGAAATGCTGTCGGCAGCCATCATCGATCCCCAGGTGCGCCCGCCGTCGTCGTTCCCAGAGCTGAACGCGCTGGAACGCGAGCTGGTCGCCTACGCCATCGACGAATTGAACGGTTATTTCACGCTCAGCAAATTGTACACAGCCTTCAGCGAGCGCATCTCGCGGCGCGTCCTCTCCCGGCTTGGACAATACTGGGAGGACATCGGCCTGCTCACCGAATCACCGCGCCGCGTCACCGTGGCCTTGCGCGCGTTAGCGAATATGGGATCAGAATCAGTACAGTAGTTATGCGAGGTGGGACGTACTTAAAAACGCCATAAAACGCTCGGATTGGCCCACATGACACGTTATTATAGATGCAAAGTGCGTCCCACCTGCCAGAAAATGTACGATTGTTGCTACAAGGACCTGTATGAAGGATACTCATCTGGCGCGCTTTCCATCGCGGGAAACCGTGCTAGACTGGATGCGCGCTGCCGGATTCCGGCAGACCGAGCGCCGGGTAGTTGAACGTATCATCGATCACAAAACGAGCGCAACCATTCTCGACGACCCGTTTCTGCAAAAACACACGTCGTCACAACTGGCGCTGTTGAGCGATGCGGAATACGCAGCAGGTGTACAGCGGATCAAAACCGCCCTCGCCGAGGCTGCCGCCGCCGGTAGCACACTAATCTTCCCGACCGAACTCATTATGGAGATTGTGTGCGGGATAAATCTCTAAATTTGTCAGCAGATAGGCAACCGTAGGCTGCACGCAGATTAAGCAGATGTTCAAGCCATTTACGAAAACAATCTGCTGATAAAAAGCATGTACGCATAAAACGACAACCAGGAGGGATTCTAATGCCAAAAACAAACCTAGACCAGAACTGTATCAACGCCCTGCGCGTTCTGGCGATGGACGGCGTCCAGAAAGCGAAGTCCGGTCACCCCGGTATGCCGATGGGCATGGCCGATGTGGCCTACGTGCTGTGGACGCGTCACCTGAAGCACAACCCGCGCAATCCGCGCTGGCCCAACCGCGACCGCTTCGTCCTTTCCGCCGGACACGGCTCGATGCTGCTCTACAGCCTGTTACACCTCACAGGTTATCCCATGGCGATGGAGGACCTGAAGCAGTTCCGCCAGTGGGAGAGCGAAACGCCCGGTCACCCCGAATACGATCTCGACCTCGGCATCGAGACGACCACCGGCCCATTGGGACAGGGTTTCGCCAACGGCGTCGGGATGGCGATTGCGCAAAAACACCTGGCAGCGCGCTTCAACCGGCCCGATTTCGCCCTCTTCGACCACTTCATCTACGCGATTGTCTCCGATGGCGATATGATGGAGGGCCTTTCCCACGAGGCCGCTTCCCTCGCCGGACACCTGGGACTGGACAACCTGATTTACTTCTACGACGATAACAGCATTTCTATCGAAGGCTCCACCGACATCGCCTTCACCGAGGATGTACAGGTGCGCTTCCGCGCCTACGGCTGGCACGTGCAAGCCGTCGATGGGCAAGACATCGACGCCATCGATGCCGCCATCCGCGCAGCGAAAGCCGAGAAGGGCAAACCGCATCTCATCGCCTGCCGCACAACCATCGCTTATGGAAGCCCGAATATGGCAGGCAGTGAGAAGGCGCACGGCGCTCCGCTAGGCGAGGAAGAAATCCGCCTCGCCAAAGACGGCTTCGGTTGGCCCTCGCAGGAGCCGTTCTTCGTCCCCAACGACGTCATCGCGCATTACCGGCTCGCCGTCCCCCAAGGCGAGCGCGCCGAAGCCAAGTGGCGCGACCTGCTCACCGGCTACGAGGCCGCGTACCCTGAGGAAGCCGCCGAGTTACAGCGCGTTCTCAAGGGCGAACTACCCGCGAATTGGGCGCAATCCGTGCCGCACTTCCGCCCCGACGCCGGCGCAATGGCGACCCGCGCCGCTTCCGGGAAAGTGCTCAACGCGATTGCACCCGTCCTACCGGAATTGCTCGGCGGTTCGGCAGACCTGGCGCCGTCCAACAACACGTACCTGAAAGGCTTCGGGGACTTCTCGAAGGAGAACCCACTGGGCCGCAACTTCCACTTCGGCGTGCGCGAGCACGCGATGGGCAGCCTGCTCAACGGGATGGCGCTCTACGGCGGGCTTCAGGTCTTCGGCGGCACGTTTATGGTCTTCTCGGATTACATGCGCCCGGCAGTGCGTCTCGCCGCGATCATGAAGCTGCCCGTGATTTACGTCTTCACGCACGATTCGATCTACGTTGGTGAAGATGGCCCCACCCACGAGCCGGTGGAGCACGTGATGGCACTGCGCCTCATCCCCGGGCTGACGGTGATCCGTCCGGCGGATGCAAACGAGACCGCTGCCGCGTGGAAAGTCGCGCTCGAACACAAGAGCGGCCCCGTAGCCCTGGCACTGACCCGGCAGAAGCTCCCCACGATGGCAGAAACCGCCGATCAAGCAATGCAGGGCGTGGCACGCGGCGCTTATGTACTCAGCGAATCCCCGCTGGATCGCGTGGACATCATCCTCATCGCCGCCGGCTCCGAAGTCGCCGATGCGCTGGCGGCGCAGAAGCTGCTCCAGGAACGCCGCATCGGTGCACGCGTGGTCAGCATGCCCTCGTGGGAGCTTTTCGAGCAGCAGCCATTGTTCTACAAGCACATCGTCTTGCCCACCGACGTCATCAAGCGTTTGGCCATTGAGGCCGGCGTCCCCCTGGGATGGGAGCGTTACGTAGGCAGCTACGGCGACATCATCGGCCTCAACCGCTTCGGCGCATCGGCGCCCTACCAGCGCCTCAAGGAAGAATTCGGCTTCACCCCCGCGCAGATTGCCGAACGGGCCATAAAGCTGATGGCGGAGTAACCTTTGGCCGATAACCGCCCACCGGCACAGCAAAATCGCGCGCCCCACCCTGGCGCGCGATTTTCCCATGCCACCTATCCCTCGTCCCCCACCCGTCTACTGTCTACCGTCTACCGTCTACTATTATGGCTCGCCTTCTTCGCCCTCTACGCCGCGACGACCGCACGCGATGTACTCCCGGCCGACAGCGGCGAATTCCAACTCACGGCGGCGACGTGGGGGATTGCACACCCGCCGGGCTACCCGCTTTACACCATCGCCAGCGCGTTGTGGGTGCGCCTGATCCCGTTGGGCGCGGCGGTGTTCCGCGTCAACCTGTTCAGCGCGGCGCTGGCGGCAACGACGCTCGTCCTCATCGCGGCGGCGGTGCGTACGTGGGCCACGGCGTGGGGATACACCGCACGCGCGGCCCAGGCCGGTGGATTGGCAGCAGCCTTGTTATTCGGCGGCGCGTCCACCTTCTGGGCGCAGGCGACGATTGCCAACATCCGTATGCCGACGATGCTCTTCACGGCGTGGGGATTTTTGGCACTGGCGCGTTACGCGATTTGGAAATCGCGGCTACGTGGCGGCGCTGATACACGCCCGCCCAAAATCCCGCCGCTGATCGAACTCGCGCTGGCGCTGGGATTGGGCGTGGGGCATCACCCTTCGCTCATTTTCGTCGCTGTAGGATGGGGACTCTACTTGCTGTTGATCGATCCGCGCCTGTTCATTCAGCCGCGTCGTTGGTGGAAGGCCGCGATCATTGCGGCGCTGGCGTGGTTCATCCCGCAGCTTTACCTGCCCCTGCGCGGTAGTATGGCAAACGTTCCACTCGCGCCCGATGGCCTGGCAACCTGGGCGGGATTCTGGCATCACGTCCTGGCGCGCGGCTTCGAGGGTGATATGTTCGCCTTTGCCACCGCTACGGACCTGGCCCTGCGACTGCCGCTGCTCCCCACCCTCTTCCGGCTGCAATTCCCGCCGTTTTTTTTGGTCGCCATCGGCTTAAGCTGGCTGTGGCTGCTCCGTCGCGACGGCAAACTGGCAGCAGCGTTCTTCGTCGCGTGGGCACTGCATACTTTCGTCACCATCACCTACCGTGCCCCCCAGACCATCGAATACCTGATGCCGGCCTACGTGCCGGTAGTGCTTGTTTTCGGACTGGGCGTGAGCGGATTAGCGAATTACGAATTACAAATTACGAATCAGCGAATCATGAATCATGAATCACGAATCACGAATCCTTTCTTACTCCATACTCCCTACTCCTTACTCCTGATCTATTGCGTTTTTCTCCTGCGCCTCATCGTACACGTACCGGATTTTGCACTGCTCGCTGCCGATACGTCCATCCGCGAAAGAACTGCGCCTTTACTGGACGCCGCGGCGACGGAGCCAGACACGCTGATCCTCGCCGATTGGCATTGGGCGACGCCGCTATGGGTGCTCCAACAGGTGGAAGGACGCAATCCGCAGGCGGAGGTGGCTTACGTTTACCCGGTCGCAGGAGAGGCGTACGAAGATGTGTGGCGCACGCGTGCCGAAGCCGCCGGTGACCGCGCACTCTTCACCACACACAGCTACACCTGGGATGGCTGGACGTCCACGCCGGTGGGCAGCGGGTTCCGCTTTTACCGGCGGCCCCTCACAGCATTGCCGGAGGGCCTCAACCTCACGCGGCTGGACGCCGACCTGGGCACGGTGCGAGTGTTGGGTTACCGCCTCGTGGGAGAGATCAAGCCGGGCCGCAACGCAGAATTGCACCTGACGTGGCAGGCGAGTGCGTCCCACGCGAACGCACCGTCGTTCACTGCCCGCCTTTGGGATGCGAACGGCGCTCTGCTGGCGCAGACCGACCGCTTCTTGGGCAGCGACACCGCCGTGGGTGAAGTGCGCTTCACCCAACTCGTTTTACAAATGCCGGTAGACCGCTGCACGGGCGTCATTTACCCCACACTCGGCGCGTATACGGTCACCGATGGCGCGTTCCAGGATATGGGAAACGTCTCGTTGCCTGAATTGGCAAGCACGTGTGACTTCCCCACCCTGCCCGTGACCCGCTTTTGGCCTGGCGTCGTCGCCAACAGCGGGCCGTGGTTGCGCGGTATCGATTACGATACAGACGACGCGCCATGGAATGGCGTAGCGACGGCGTATCTGCACTGGTGTGGGCCAGGGCAGGCGTTAGTCGTCCAATCCGGCGAGGAGCGCGCGTTCGTCCACCCTCTGGGAACAGGGGATTGCCAGACGGTGCGCGTCGTCGTTCCGCTCGACAAACGCCCACAACTGGCCTTCACCCGCGCCGATGGCAGTCCGGCGCGCTGGCTGGGTCTGGCGTTGCCAGTACCCAAGCCCGGCGAGCGCTACGTCCCCTTCGGCGACGAGATGGTGCTTACCGGCAGCGACGCGAAACAGCGTGGTGAGACACTGGTGCTCAATCTGCGCTGGCGCACGGCGCGCCCCATTGTCGACGATTACGCCGTCAGCGTGCGGTTGTTCGGCACGGACAGTGCCTGGCTCGGTATGCACGACATTCAACCGGGCCTCGGCGCATTGCCCACACTCAAGTGGATCGTCCGTGACGGCCCGCTGCTCGATCCACATCCCTTCAACATCGAGGGAAGTCCGGCAAAGGTGACGGTCGCCGTCTACGAACGCTTCCGGCTCACGCCGTTGGCCACGCCCGATGGCGATATGGCGACTTTCCACCTCCCGGCATCCAGCTACCCCGGCGAAGGTTGCGAATGAAAGGAAGTACCCGCAACAATCTTTGTAAAACCTTCGCCAGGGTTCGCAAGTTGTCCGTTGTTCCCAAACTGTAACGTTCTCGCACGCATAAAGAGAGTTGCAACTATCTTCCGCCATGCTACAATAGAGCTATCACAATTGTGAATGAATCGTTGGCGCGGCGAAGACGCGATTTGGAAATCGCGGCTACGTGTGCCAACAAGAGGCAACGGAGAAAACGATATGAGCACGCGCTCGACCGCGTCGGCGTCCATCATCGAACTGTTGAAAGAAACCATCCGGCAAAAATCGCGCCTGTGGGGATACACGCTGATTCCCCTGTTAGTTGTGGGCGTCTTCATCGGTCTGTGGGCACTCACCCTTCTCTTTGGAGGAAGCCTTTCACCAGAGCGTCCGCTCAGTCTCGTTGTCACTGCCGTCTTGCTCAGCCTCATCATTCTGGCGGGAAGATGGGTCTATCGTTATCTCGAAACCCGCCGCATCGAAAAGCAGCCGCTGCTGCAAAAAGCGTCACAAGCCCTGGAACACATTATGCGCGTCACCGTGAGCAGCAGCACGCGCGAGGAAATCGCAACTGCGCTGCATGAAGAAATCGAGTCACTTTTCCATCCACAAACCATCGAGGTCGCCTTGCTCCACCAGGCCCACCATTACCGCGTGGTGGGGACGGACATCGTCCTCCGCGCAAACGATCCGTTTATCCGGTGGCTCACCGCAGCGCAGCCGGCCGATCTGCTCATCCCTCTCCCGGCAGAAGAGATTCCGCCCGAAGCGCTGCCCACACAAACACACATGCTCGAGCGTGGCATTGTAATGCTCATTCCGCTGGGAAAACAAGGTTGGGTTGGCGTAGGCGCACCTGTAGACGGAGGCCCGGCGAATGAGGGGGGGTACAACACCGTCGAGCAGAGTCTACTCCAACACCTTGCCCGGCCAGCGGCGGTAGGACTGGAACGCGCCGCTATCACTGAGACGCAACCCAAACGCGCAGATGAACTGCGCTCTCTGTACTGGATCGCGCAGGCGCTTAACTTCACCACCGAGATCGATGACATCATGGAGTTGATCTACACTCAACTCAAGCGCGTCATCGCGATGCCGAACTTCTACATCGCGCTTAAAGACCCAGATGAAGACATCCTCTCGTTCACCTTCTATGTTGAAGAGGATGAGCGCCTCTATCCCGATAACACCTGGGCCATCGACGAGGGGCTGACTGGCGCAGTAATGGCTAGCGGCATCACCATTCGGACCACAGATTACACGACTGAGTGTCAGAAACGCGCCATCACGCCCGGCGGCACGCGGCCCGGACGCGCCTGGATGGGCGCATCGCTTACAGCAGGCGACAAAAGCCTGGGTGTGATGGTGGCTTCCACGTTCGATCCAGACATCATCTTCACAGAAGAGGACGAAAACTTCTTCGTCACCGTCGCGGCGTATACAGCCGCGATTATCGAGCGTCACTCCCTCTACGAACGGCTGGAAGCGCGCGCGCACCAGCTCACTACCCTGAACGAGATCGGCAACCTGCTGGCCTCCAGCCTCGATCTGAACGAAGTGCTCGATCTGGTCGTGCGCAACGCTGCCGCCCTGTTGAACTCCGAAGCCGGCTCGCTGTTGTTGTTGGATAAAGACAGCGGCGACCTGATCTTCCGCATCTCCAGCGGGCCGGCCGGGGCCAAGTTGGTGGGGATGCGTGTCCCGGCGGGCAAGGGCATTGCCGGGGCGGTTTTCGCCGAGAACCGGCCCATCATCACACAGGACACGCACAAAGACGGGCGCTGGGACAGCAGCTTCGACAGGCGCGCCGAGTTCAGTACCCAATCGATCATCGCCGTGCCGCTCAATGCACGCGGACGCACCATCGGCGTGCTGGAAGTGATCAACCGCAAGGATTCGCGCCCGTTCAACCAGGAGGACACGGAACTGCTGCTGGCCTTCGGCGCACAAGCCGCCATCGCCATCGAAAACGCGCAGTTGTTCACGATGACGGACCAGGCATTGCAAGCGCGCGTGGAGGAGCTGACAACGCTGCAACAAATCGATCGCCAACTCAACGCGACGCTGGATTACAGCGCCGTGATGGGGCAAACGCTCGAATGGGCCATCCGCACCACAGGCGCGACCATCGGTCTAATTGCGGCCTTACAAGAAGAAGAGGACGGCACACCAGGCTTGCGCTTCCTGGCACATCGCGGTTATCCGCCGGACATCTTCGCGCGTTATGAAAAGGACGCGCTCTGGCCTTTGGAAGACGGTCTAATCGGGCAGACAGTGCGCACCGGTGAAACCACACTGACCACAGATTTGGCGCAGAATCCTCACTACCGGGCATTGACGCCCGGCATGCGCATACAACTCACCGTCCCGATCAAACGTGAAGAAGGCGAACGTGGAACGGGCGTCATCGGCGTCATCGCCCTGGAATCCGATCAGGACGACACCTTCGGCGAAAGCAGCGTGGCCTTCATCGGGCGTTTGGCAGACCACGCCGCCATCGCCATCGAAAACGCACGGCTGTTCCAGATCGTGCAGCAGGCCAACGATGCCAAGACAGACTTCATCTCCTTTGTCTCCCACGAACTCAAGCAACCGATGACGTCGATGAAAGGATATATCGACCTCTTGATGAAGGGCATTGGCGGTCCAGTCAACGACCAACAGCAACAATTCCTGCACATCATCCGCAACAACGTGGGGCGAATGGATCGCCTGGTTCAGGATTTGCTGGACGTGTCGCGCATCGAATCGGGGCGGCTGCGGCTGGATATGGGACGCATCGTACCGGAGGAAATCGTCAGCGAAGGGGTACAGGCTTTCGAGCAGGAAATCGCCGCCAAACACCAGACGTTGCAGGTCGTTCTGCCTCCCAGTCTGCCCACCGTTATGGGCGACCGTGGACGCTTGATTCAGGTATTGACCAATCTGGTCAGCAATGCTAACAAATATACCCCTGAACACGGCATAATCACGGTCAGCGCCGACGTATGGACCGATAAGGGCCAGGAGTACGTACGGTGGAGCGTGAAAGACAACGGCATCGGGATGAAACCGGACGAATTAAGCCGGTTGTTCACGAAATATTTCCGTGCCAGCAGTGCCGCCGTGCGCAGCGTCCAGGGTACTGGATTGGGACTGGTGATTACGCGCAGCATCGTGGAGATGCATGGCGGAGAAGTCATGGTTGAGAGCGAGTATCAACAAGGCAGCACGTTCAGTTTTGCGATCCCCATAGCCAACTAAAGTAAGGAGACAGTCGATGCCTAAAATTCGTATTCTGGTCATAGAAGATGACGATGACGCACGCCTGATGTATTCGATTATGCTGCGCAGTTGGGGTTATGAAATTATCGAAGCTCCTACCGGCGCCGAGGGAGTCCGCATCGCACGGCAACAAAAACCCGATCTCATTTTACTCGACATTATGATGCCCGACATCGATGGCTATGAGGTATGCAAACAACTCCGCTCGGACCCACACTTTCGCACCGTACCGATCCTCTTTCTGAGCGCGTTGGACGCGCCGGACGACCGGATCAAAGGCTACACAACCGGTGGTGATGATTTTATCAACAAGGGAAAAGTCGAATATCAGGAGTTGGGAGCACGTATCAAGGCCGCCCTGGATCGCTTACAACGGCTGAGACTGGAAATGCGCGGCAAGCAACCAGGAACCTCATTAGGATTGCTCTCGCTGCGGGGAGGCGTCGGCGTGAGTACTCTGGCACTCAATCTGGCCCACTACGCCGCCTCCTGGATCGACACGCCAACGATCCTACTGGATCTGGCCTTCCCCATCGGCAGTATTGGTCTCTGGAGTGGGGTCGAGGGATCGCGCCACATTGCAGAACTGTTATCGCGGAGCGCAGCAGATATTAATTTATCGTTGATCCAGAGTTTCAGCATACAAAACGTTCACGGCTTTTGGTTCATCCCTGGGCCATCCAGCATTGCAGATCTGAGTGGCATCCGTACGGAAGCAGTAGAGCGATTGCTCAACGTCTTGAGCAAAGAAGGTTACCTCGTTATTATGGATTTGGGTCGGGGCACACTGCCGCTGTCATGGCAAATTCAAATGCACTGCGACTGGGTCGGTGTCGTGACTTCGGCAGAGACAACGTCGCGCACGCTCGCCAGTCTCGCGCTAAAAACCTTGTCAAGAGACCAGGATACACAACGCGCATCCTTACTCATCTTCAATGACGTCACCAACACCAAACCCGTGGACAGCAGCTTTGGCCTGCCGCGCCGCCCGGATGTCTTTATCCCTTATGCTCCCGATTTCCGAGATTTGCCCGAACCCTCTCCGCTGGCACAATTGTTGTCGATCATAACACAAAAAGTCTAGGTAAGGGCCTAACCACGCAAATCCTTGCACAATGAACAAAATAACGGGCGTTGCAGGCCCTTTTGGTTCCGGTTCACCTGGGTTAGGTAAAAGCAGTCAGAATTCACTCTATCACAAATTAACTGGAGGCTACACAAATGAATCTCGATACAAGCGTTCGTTATCTGGAAACCCACGAATGGGCGCGCAAAGAAGGTGACGAGGTCGTGATCGGCATCACAGATTATGCGCAGAGCACGCTCTCCGATATTGTCTACGTAGAATTGCCCGAGGTCGGCGACACGCTGAACAAAGGCGATCAATTTGGCGTCGTCGAATCCGTCAAAGCGGCTGCCGACGTTTATATCCCCATGAGCGGCAAGGTTGTGGCCGTCAACACTGCGCTTGAGGATGCCCCGGAAGCGGTCAACGAAGATGCGTTCGGCGAAGGCTGGATGCTCCGCATCAGTCCCGCCAACCCCGCGCAATGGGACGAGTTACTCGACGCCGCAGCCTATCAAAAAGTTGTCGATGAAGAAGAAGCGGCCGGCGCATAGCACCGAAAAACTAACAGGAAGTGACACGCATGGTCTATATACCGCACACCGATGCAGAACGACAGGCAATGTTGGAGGCCATCGGCGTCGAGAATATCGAGGAACTTTTCTGGGACATCCCAAAAAAGTTTCGTTATCCGCCGTTGAACCTCCCTGACTCGCTCTCCGAGATGGAGACGTTGCAAGAACTGCAGTTCCTGGCGGAGCTGAACCTGAACACCAACACCACACCGACCTTCCTGGGGGCGGGCGCGTATCGCCATTGGGTGCCCAGCGTCGTTGATTACGTCATCAGCCGGGGCGAATTTTACACCGCCTATACCCCCTACCAGGCCGAAGTGAGCCAGGGGACGTTGCAGGCCATCTTCGAATACGAGAGTATGATCTGCGATCTCACCGGCATGGACGTCGCCAACGCCAGTCACTACGATGGCGCCACGGCAGCAGCCGAAGCCGTCATCCAGGCCTACAATGTCTTCCGCAAGAAACGCTCCAAGATCGTAGTTGCACCGACCGTTCATCCACACTATCGCCAGGTCATCCACACCTACACCCAGGGCATGGAACTGGAGATCGTGGGTGGGGATGATCCCACGACGACCCTGGCACAACTGATCGAGCTGGTCGATGATCAAACGGCCTGCCTGATCCTCCAAACGCCGGACTTTCTGGGGCAACTGCACGACCTGGCTGGCCTCGCCGACGCTATCCACGCGCGCGGCAAGGACGCGCAGTTCGTCGTCATCACCAATCCCATCAGCCTGGGATTGCTCAAGCCACCGGGAGATTACGGCGTGGACACCGTCGTGGGCGAGGGTCAGCCGCTGGGACTGGGCCTTAACTTCGGCGGGCCGTACCTCGGCTTCTACGCCACACGATCGCAATACGTGCGCCAGATGGCTGGACGGCTTGTCGGCAAAACCGTAGACATCGAAGGCAAGGATGGCTACGTGATGACGCTCACAACGCGCGAGCAGCATATCCGCCGCGACAAAGCGACCTCGAACATCTGCAGCAACCAGGGCCTGATGGCCCTGGCAGCGACCGTCTACATGGCCGCGTTGGGCAAACACGGGCTGCGCAAAGTCGCCGAACTGAACTACCACAAAGCACACTACGCCGCCGAAGCCATCGACGCGGTGGAGGGCTTCTCCGTCGTCCGGCGCAACCCCTTCTTCAACGAGTTCGTCGTCCGCTGCCCGGCTCCGGTCGATGAGATCAACGCCTTCCTCCTCGATGCCCTTGAGGGTGTGGAAATCATCGGCGGCTACGACTTGGCGCAGGACTACCCGCACCTGGCAAACGCAATGTTGGTTGCCGTGACGGAGATGAACTCGCGCTACGAAATCGATTTGCTGGCTGAGGCGTTCAACGCCTTTGTCGACTAGGGCAGGAGAGAGGAGCAAAAAATGACCGAACCCCTGATTTACGACCTTTCAGCGCCCGGACGCGAGGGCGTCAAACCTCCCAAACTGGATGTACCGGAGAGCGCGCTCCCGCAGGACTGGTTGCGCGAAGAACTCGCACTCCCCGAAGTCAGTGAGATTGACGTGGTGCGCCACTACCTCCGGCTCTCGCAACTGAATTATGCCATCGACAAAGGGATGTACCCGCTCGGTTCCTGCACCATGAAGTTCAACCCCAAGATCAACGAGGTGACCGCGCGGCTGTCCGGGTTTACCGGCGTCCATCCGCTACAGCACCCGGACGTCGCCCAGGGCGCGCTGTACGTGATCTACACGCTGCAAGAATACATCAAAGCCATCGGCGGCTTCGCGAGTGTGACGCTGCAACCCGCCGCCGGTGCGCACGGCGAATTGACGGGCGTGCTCATCATGCGCAAGTACCACCTGGATCGCGGCGACACACAGCGCGACACCATCCTCGTGCCCGATTCGGCCCACGGCACCAATCCCGCTTCGACGAGCATGAGCGGCCTGCGCGTGGTGGAGATCCCGTCCGACGCGCGCGGCAACATTGATCTGGACGCGCTGCGCTCGCAGGCGTGCGAGCGCGTTGTGGGGCTGATGATCACCAACCCCAACACACTGGGGCTGTTTGAAGAACACCTGGAAGAGGTGATTGATATCGTCCACGGGTGCGGCGGGCTGGTATATGGGGATGGCGCGAACATGAACGCGCTCATGGGCATTATGCGGCCTGGCGATGCCGGCATCGACGTGATGCACTTCAACCTGCACAAGACCTTCAGCACGCCCCATGGCGGCGGCGGTCCAGGCTCCGGTGCGGTCGGCGTGGCCCCGCATCTGGTCGATTATCTGCCCGGGCCGATTGTGGTGCTCGATCCTGATCTCTCTGAGGAAGAAGACCCTTATTTCATCTTCTATGATCCGCCCAAGTCCATCGGGCGTGTCAAGGCCTTCTGGGGACATTTCGGGATCATAGTACGCGCCTACACCTACATCCGCATGTTAGGTAGCGAGGGACTACGCCGTGCCGCCGAACACGCGGTGCTCAACGCCAACTACCTGCTCAGCCGGATCAAGGGCGTCTATCCCCTGCCCTACGACCGCATCTGCAAGCACGAATTCGTCGTCGAAGGCCACTTCAAGGATGCGCCCGGCGTCCACGCGCTCGACATCGCCAAGCGCCTCATCGATTACGGCGTCCATCCACCCACCAACTACTTCCCCCTCATCGTCCCGGAGGCGCTGATGATCGAACCGACGGAGACGGAGAGCCAACAATCGCTGGACAATTACGCCGGCATCCTGCTCAAGATTGCCGAGGAAGCGCGCGAGACCCCGGAGCTACTCCACGACGCGCCGCAGAACGCGCCGGTCCGGCGTCTGGACGAGGTCCGCGCCGCGCGCAATCCCGTGCTTCGCTACGAGCATTAGCGCGCAACACACGAATCACTTCTGTCGAAAAGGGTATTTGGGGCACAGTGCCCCAAATACCCTTTTTTAGTTGTTCTCTCATTATGGTAGTGGTATAATTGTGCAAATTGCCTGAGGGGGGACTGTGGACATCAGTATCGGTGTGGCTTTCATCGCGGGACTGGCATCATTCCTGGCCCCCTGTGTGCTGCCCCTGGTCCCGGCTTACTTGGGCTATCTGAGCGGGTACGCCGTCACCAAGTCTGACGCCCCCACCCGGAGCGAGCGATTCGTCGTTGTGACGCACGCCGTGGCTTTCGTCATCGGGTTCAGCCTGGTCTTCATCCTGTTG
>Ga0209614_1000930_pt1 | contig 23946 bp, 16 predicted proteins | sample BlaSprsedimmetaG_FD_185484 | JGI IMG/M metagenome (GOLD analysis project Ga0209614, IMG submission 185484) | Hot spring sediment bacterial and archeal communities from California, USA to study Microbial Dark Matter (Phase II) - Blank Spring... ... | reverse complement strand
ACACTTATGAGATGTTTTATATATGTTTATTCCTTAATATGTTTCCGATTCATGAGGCTGCTAATTCAAGTCTGGACTATACATAAAATCCGTACAACCCACCATTAATTCAGGGAGTTAATGTATTGTTCAAGGTATTGTTCAAGGCTCTGGGGCCGATACAGCGGATCGCCGTATAGCGCTATTTTACCATGGTAATCAACCATAAAGGTTCTATGGTTAATATTAGAAGAGAGAATGGAGTTACTCCTCTCAAAAACAAAGGCAGTGTCGAGTAGTAGAATTCCTTGTGCGTTAATGGCTGGGTACAACTCCCTAAAAAAGTAGGGTATAGCCCTACCTTCTATGTTTATTACAAAAACATTGCCCACATCAGGTGGAAGATTAGTTCGAAAAAGGCTGTCGAGTGCGTTTATCCTATAATAAATACACTTTAAGCAGGTTGCATCGATAATGCTCACCATGTAGTTTGAGCCTTCGATGATGTTAATTGCAGAATCAGCATTTACCAGCCCACCGCTTTTTACTTGCATAAGCGTTCTGGGGAATTGAATGGGTTTGCCTATTAGGGTGTCCGGCTCTTCGGAATTTCTATTACGTGGTGAACTAGTATTAGTACATGAAAAAAGTATAACTAATACGAATAGGTTAAGAATTCGTAACATGAAAATACACTTTTTAATTGTTTTTTAAGTTTTTTATTTCTTGAGGATCAAGAATGAAGTACTTTAATGGTTCTTCCGCTGCCCCAGAAACCAGTATTATTCGATTATTTTCTTCGTCAACTGCAAATCTTGTAAAATTTATACCTAAGTCAATTGTTGCAATGTAGTCGCCTTCCGGATTGAAAACCAGCAACTTGCTTGGGGAGTTTCCCTTTTCCCTTTTGTTTTCATCGGTAATTGTGGCTTTGTCTCCTACATAAGCAGCAAGCACAAAGTCATGATAGGGTTTTACCCCACCAAAAAAATAAATACTAGAGCCGTACCTACCGATTTTGCCCCAGTCGGGACCGTAAATATTACATTTTAAGGTTCCATTAAGATTGCAGATTGTTAATAGGTCAATCCAGTAGTGCGCCTTAAAATAACAACTGTGCTTAAGGGAGATGCCAAAATCCATGGTGGATAAATAGATGCCCTGAGCATTTGGATGTTCATAGCCAAATTCGATGATGGTATTTTTTTTTACATTCCATTTTGCTGTTTTTATTTCAAATGTACTGGGTGATAGGGGGTGCATGGCGATGCCGAGCATTATTGAATCATCCAGGGGATAGTATTCTTGTAATAGTAGCTGAGGGTTGCGTCGTAAATTTTGAGAGGGTAGGTATTCGGGGTTACTTATCATGCTATCAATGGGTATTTCCCATACCACATTTTTACCATGGTCGTTTAAATATAATTTTAGTTTCAGTAGGTCCGTAGTCATAAAACCGGCACGTGTTATTTCCCCTGGGCCTTTGCCTGATTTTAAGGATTTGGCGATTGGTTGAAAATCATTCCTGTTTAGCAAGTAAAGAATCCTGTCGTTAAAACCACTGTAATCTTCAACAATAATGATTGAATCAGTGATTTCTACAACCCCAACTTGCACTATCTCGCTAAATGGTAAATCCTTTATTTTTTCTTTAACAGAAACGATTCTTTTGTCAGGGGTAAATGTTTTAGCTTTATGTTCCTTGTTACATCCTTGAATAACAAGTGTGGCTATTAAAAGTAAAAGGCTAATCTTTTTCATAATCAATAACTTTGAAGGGAGAACCCAAATTTTGATTCTCCCTCATTGAATCATAATGGTTTTTCTGGTCCCCAATCAGCTTCCGCCAGGTAAGGATGATCGCCATAGCAATAGCAGTATCTACCACATGGCTTACAGCCATTAGGACATTCTGGATTTACATTTACACTTACATTTACTGGGTTTGCTTTTAATACACTACCCTGATGTCTACTTGCTAGGATTCCCATTAAAAATATTAAAAATTAAGATAATACAACAAATTTAATTCTGTTCGTTTTCATAACGATTGTTGTTTAGGTTAATTTATAAATTATTACTTGCACCCTTTCGCCCCGGTGGTGCCTCCGGGTGCACCGCCCCCACCTGGTGGGCTTGGCACACATGTAGTAAAACTTTCCCTTTTCTGTACGACGTTTTACATTTAGTGTTAAACGATTATCTAAATGCAAATTTACCCCCACCAACAAAAAAGCAAATTTTTTTTGTATGTTGTATAACACTTATGAGATGTTTTATATATGTTTATTCCTTAATATGTTTCCGATTCATGAGGCTGCTAATTCAAGTCTGGACTATACATAAAATCCGTACAACCCACCGTTAATTCAGGGCGTTAATGTATTGTTCAAGGCTCTGGGGCAGGTACAGCGGATCGCCGTAGGCTACAATTTTGCCATTAATCACCAAAAAGACCCTCTTGTTAGGTTCTGCTGTCCGCAAACGGTTGGCTCGCTCAAACAGGTAACAAGTATCGGCGATCAACAACCCATCCCGTACGTGTGTCTCGAGGTATAGCTCCCGGAAGAAAAACCTAACCGCCATGAGATGAATATTAAGCACGTAAACACGCTTAACATACTCCGGCAAATTATTGCATAATAGGCTATCCATGGCGTTGAGGTGGTAAACTATGCACTTGGGGCAGTTGGCATCTATTATGCCAACAATACAAGGTGTTAACTCTATGTCACTTAGAAGCGAGTCAGGGTTGGGGAACTCGGCATGAGAAATGGCTACCATACCCTAGGGGAAGGCAACAGGTTTACCCAGCATGGTATCGGTAGGGATCTGGTATCATGCTCTGGGGTTGGTTGCAGGCTCACAAGCAACCAACAAGCTTACGACGATAACAAGCAAAATGGAAACACGCATGGTCTAGCCGCTACTTGATGGTTTGCGTTATGGTGCGGAAAATAGGTTCCAAGCCGATGTAACCCAGCATGGCATCGCGCTCGTAAAAGGTTATAACTAAACGCTGCTTCTGCTCATCGACCGCCATTCTGTTAAATTTTTCTCCAAATTCAATTGTTGCTAAATGGTTTCCTTCATTGCCAAATACAAGGACCCGGGTAGGCAAATTCCCTCTAGACCGTCCATTACGATCAGTTATATCGCTCACATCGCCCACGTAGCTGACCAGAAAATAATCCTTATAGGCACAAATGTCATGGCAAAACTCATATTCTCCCACATCATGCCTTCTCCAATGAGAACCATATATATTGTACCGTAGGGTACCATCGGGGTTTAGGATCGTAATTATGTCTAACCATAGGTAGCATCGGGCAAAACCGCCATCCTTTAGTCTAACAAGTTTTGACGAGGATATGGTTCTGCCTATTGCCTCCGGGTGTTCATAGCCCCATTCAGAAAATTCATATGATCTAATGTTTCCTTTTACAACCTTTTCTTCAAAAGTGCTGGTACTTAAAGGATGTACTGCCAGTGATACAGCTATACTATCGTTAACAAAGTACATATTTGATAGTATGTAGCCATCATTTATCAAAATTTCCTTACCGTTAATTATATCTGGGTTGAACAGCATTGAATCTAAGCTAAAAACCCAAATACTACTACGACCATTATCATTCACATAAACCTTACCACCATGCACAGTTACATCACCTGCGCGGGTAATCTCACCAGGTCCCCTGCCAATTTTAAGGTAACCCTTTGCTATGCCATAATTATCACCTGATAGTTCGTAAATTACATGTTCGGTATAGGCGCGATAGTCAAGAGCCCATAGGCGATTACCCGTATAGAATAATGCAGGCGCTCCCATTGGAATATTCAAAGCGCATTCTCGTATATCTGGTGAATTCAACCGTATGATAAATTGGTCAGAACTGTAATGCTTAGTATCACCCTCCTTTTTACACGCTATTGTTGAACTGAATAAAATAAATAGAATGATTATCCTTTTCATCATTTAGTGTGAGTTTTATTAAAACGATTCTCCACGCAATAACTCAAGCATGGAGAACCATAACGCTTACGTGACTTTACCAATTTTCACTAATTGTAGCATTTTCTAATTTTTGAATTTTCCATTTTGCTTCTCTGAGATCTTTGTAGTATTGATAACAATAACAGCCACCACTCCCTTCCTTACAACCATTAGGACATTCTGGATTTATTGGGTTTGCTTTTAATACACTACCCTGATGTCTACTTGCTAGGATTCCCATTAAAAATATTAAAAATTAAGATAATACAACAAATTTAATTCTGTTCGTTTTCTTAACGATTGTTGTTTAGGTTAATTTATAAATTATTACTTGCACCCTTTCGCCCCGGTGGTGCCTCCGGGTGTACCGCCCCCACCTGGTGGGCTTGGCACAAATGTAGTAAAACTTTCTCTTTTCTGTACGACGTTTTACATTTAGTGTTAAACGATTATCTAGATACAAATTTACTCTCCCCAACAAAAAAGCAAATTTTTGTATATGTTATAGAACGCCTATGTATTTATAAACATATTTTGATTTTTAACCTAAGTGCCATGAATCATCAAATTCAATTAGGTTAATAAATAATGGGTAGGCTGTATGATTTTGGAGGAATGAGTCGGAATGAGTCGGAATGAGTCGGGTCTGGCAGAATGTGATGGAGGAAGTTAAAGGAAGTTAGAGGAAAATTGAATAGTTAAACCCAACAATATTGGGGCAGAAAGTTTCTGAATGAGTAGGAATGTAAGACTGGGAGAGAATTAGAGTAGATTAAACCGAAATGGGAATACGGTAACATTTTTTAAAGAAAATCTGTCAATTAAAAAACCAATTGACGGTTCGACTAACAATATCTATTCATTCCGAGAGTTCGAAATGAGAGATTTTGATAACTCGGGGTTGCCTCGATAAGCAAATATAATCAAAGCGTATACATGTTTTTTATGTTTCTATTAATTAATCTCAGGTGATTGGTTGTGGTGTTCCGATAAGATATTACAAATAAAGCCGAAACATGATAGTTTCGGCTTTATAATTGGATGTATGGGCTCTATAGATTTTCTTTGATGTAGTTGGTCATGAGTGTGTAAAGGTGCATGGTAGTGTTCCCTCCACGTATTCCGTGGTTTTTGTCGGGGTAAACCATCACATTGAACTGTTTGCCGGCCTGAACCAGCTTTTCGATCATATCAATGGAGTTCTGGAAATGAACATTATCGTCGGCGGTGCCGTGAATTAGCAGGAACTTGCCCTTAAGCTTGTCAACGTGGTTGATTGGTGAATTACTATCGTAGCCTAGGGGGTTATCCTGGGGTAAGCCCATGTAGCGCTCGGTATAAATAGTATCATAATAACGCCAACTGGTAACTGGTGCCACGGCTATTGCCATTCGGAAAACATCAGCTCCCTTGAACAGGCAAAGGCTCGACATGAAGCCGCCGTAACTCCACCCCCAAATGCCAATTCGGCCACCATCTACAAACGGAAGGGTTTGCAGGTATTTAGCCGTTTCAATCTGATCGATTGATTCGTAGTAGCCTAACTGCCCGTAGGTCATCTTCTTGAATTGCTCGCCACGGCCGCCAGTCCCGCGTCCATCCACACAAACAACCATATACCCAATGGTAGCCAAATACTCATCCCAACCAATTCGGAAACGGTCAAGAACAGATTGCGACCCGGGTCCATTATACTGGTACATCATTACCGGGTATTGCTTGGTGCTGTCAAAATTCAAGGGTTTTACCATGTATCCATAAAGTTCTACCCCCTCAGATGTCTTGAAGGTGAAAAACTCCTTTTGGGGAATATCGTACTGCTGTAACTTTTCTCTAAGTTTTTGGTTATCCTCCATTACCCTCACCAGTTTACCGTTACCTTTGTAAAGGGTTACGCTCAATGGCAATGTAGCGGAAGAGTGATATACCATAAAGTACTTATAATTTTTGGTAAACACAGCGGTATTAGTGCCGCTTTTAGGTGATAGTTTCTGTGTTTTACCTTTTAAATTAACGGCAAAAACTGCCTTCCGCAGTGGACTTTGGTCGTATCCAAGATAGTATATGGTTTTATTTTTGGGATTGAATCCATAAACCGAAATCACCTCACTGGGGCCCTTGGTTATTTGCTGAATGGCCTTACTTTGCCAATCGTAAAGGTAGATATGCTTAAAGCCATCGCGCTCCGAGGTAAGGATGAACTGTTTCCCATCGGGGGTAATGGTTAGGTAATCGTCGGTTACCTCTTCGATATAGTACTTGCTTGTTTCGGTAAATACGACCTCGGAAATACCCGATGCAGCATCGGCCATAAGAATGTCGATTTGGTTCTGTAACCTGTTCAGCCTAATCATACAAAGCTTATCGAATGAGGGCAGCCACTTAATTCGGGCAATGTACTGGTCGGTACTAGGGCCAACATCCATTTGACGGGTGGTTTTACCACTGACATCGTAAACATGGATTGAAACTATTGAGTTCTCCTCACCTGCCTTGGGATACTTAAAGGTATAGTTCTCGGGGTAAAGGTTACGTTCATACAAGGTCATGTTAAACATTTTTACCCGGCTCTCGTCAAAGCGGTAAAATGCAAGTTTTTTGGAATCGGGCGACCACTGAATTCCTGTAGTAAGGGCAAATTCCTCCTCGTAAACCCAGTCGGCTGCACCGTTAATAATATTGTTATACTCGCCATCGGTTGTCACCTGAATTTCTTCAGAGTTTTGCAGATCTACAATGTAGATATTATTAGCACGAACAAACGCAACCTTACTGCCATCGGGCGAGAAAGTGGCATTCATCTGCGGGCCGTTCTGCGACAATCGTTTTAGCTCCTTAGTTTTAGTGTTATAAATATAATTTTCGGCAGTGTAGGAGTGACGGTAAATCGATTTCTGGTTGGTTTCGACCAACATCTTGGTTTCATCGGCCGAAAGCTGATAGCCCGACATTGTCTTAAGGTCGGCAATATCAAACGCCGATGGGTCAAAAAGAACATCTACCTGTTCACCTGTAGCAAGTTTGAACTTTGCCACCTGCCTTTTGTCGTTGTACGCTGAGTAAAACTCATCGTCGTTCATGGGCGATAATCCCCAAATGCTGCTTATACGGAATGTCCCCTTTTTAAAAAGATCGTCAAGGGTGATTTGCTGCTTGGCTACCTGTGCCGTTAAAAGCTGATGCCCAGCAACTAAAACTGTAAGCAACAAAAGGATTACTCTTCTCATATGCATTGGTTTTGGTTATCAATTTTGATATCAAAGTAATTCAAATGTTTAAATCCGATCAATAAGTATTACGGTTTTAACCATGGCACTAAGGTAGAAATAAAAAATTGATAAGAAAATGACAAATCGCAATAGCTCTAAATCGATTGCGGAGGTTAAAAGGTGTGAAAACCAAACTTTTGTTCCCCTATTCCAATTTTTTTAATACTTTTGTAAGCTCATGGAGAATTTGTTAAAACAAAGTAAAATAAACCCTTTAAGTTTAATTAAAAACTCGAAAATAGATGTCGAAAGTAAAGAGAGTTTACGTCTTTGGAAATAAGACGGCCGAAGGGAAAGCAGACATGAAGAATCTGCTTGGCGGTAAGGGTGCTAACCTAGCAGAGATGTGTCTCTTAGGTTTACCAGTACCCGCAGGTTTTACCATTACAACCGATACCTGTAATGAGTATTACAAGAATAACCATGAGCTACCTGCCGACCTAATCCCTGAGATTTGGGACGCAATGGCAAAGGTTGAGCAAATGATGGGCATGAAGTACGGCGATGCAGAAAACCCCCTGCTGGTGAGTTGCCGCTCAGGTGCTCGCAAGTCGATGCCAGGCATGATGGACACCGTATTGAACATTGGTCTTTGCTCATCAACTATTCCTGGTCTTATCAAGAAAACCAACAATCCAAGGTTTGTTTGGGACTCGTACCGTCGCTTAATCATGATGTATGCCGACGTGGTAATGGAAAAGGCCGAAGGCATTGAGCCGGTTGATGGCAAGGGTATCCGTAAACAGCTCGATGATATTCTTGACGAATACAAGCACAGCAAGGGATACAAGAGCGACACCGATTTAACCGCCGATGACCTTAAATTATTAGCCGAAGAGTTCAAAAAGCAGGTTAAAAAAGTTCTTGGCAAAGAATTCCCAGACGATGCTAATGAACAACTACTTGGTGGTATCAAGGCCGTATTCAAGAGCTGGAATGGCAAGAAAGCCGTTTCGTACCGCCGCATCGAAGGCATTCCCGACGATTGGGGTACTGCCGTTAACGTTCAAACCATGGTGTTTGGCAACATGGGCGATTCCTCAGCAACCGGTGTTGCTTTTACCCGCAACCCTGCAACCGGTGATAATGTTTTTTACGGTGAGTGGTTAATCAATGCTCAGGGCGAAGACGTGGTTGCCGGTATTCGTACACCAAACCCTCTGAACAACGATACCAAAAACGAGCAGAATAAGCACCTTCCAAGTATGGAAGAGCTCATGCCCGAAACCTACAAGAAACTTGTTGATATCCGCAACACCCTTGAAAAGGCTTTCAAGGATATGCAGGACATTGAGTTCACCATTCAGGAAGGTAAACTATACATGCTTCAGTGCCGCGCTGGAAAGCGTACAGGCACCGCTGCCTTGAACATGGCCATGGATATGCTTCACGAAGGCTTGATCGATGAAAAAACCGCTGTTCTTCGAGTTGATCCTGTACAGCTCGATGAGTTGCTTCACCCCATTTGCGATCCCAGGGAAGAAGCTAAGGTTACACCTGTTGCAAAGGGATTACCTGCGGGCCCTGGTGCTGCTGTGGGTAAAGTAGTTTTCACTGCTGAAGATGCTGTGGCATGGGCACACAAAGGCGAAAAGGTTATACTGCTCCGCGAAGAAACCAACCCTGAAGACGTTGAGGGCATGCGTGCCGCTGTGGGAATTCTGACCGCTCGTGGTGGTATGACCTCGCACGCTGCTCTTGTTGCCCGTGGTTGGGGTAAATGCTGTATAGTTGGAGCTGGTACACTTAAAGTTAACGCAACCGAAAAAACCGCTAAGGTCGAAGGCTCTGATATTGTAATCAAGGAAGGCGACTTACTTACCCTAAACGGAACCAAAGGTAACGTTTATACAGCCGAACTAAAACTAATGGAAGCAACTGAAAACCCTCGCTTCCAGGAGTTCATGAAGTTGGTTGACAAGTACCGTAAGATGGGTGTCCGCACCAATGCCGATACCCCTGAAGACGCCAAGGTTGCTCGTGATTTTGGAGCCGAAGGTATTGGCCTATTCCGTACCGAGCACATGTTCTACGGTAAGGATGCCGAGGAGCCTTTGTTCCTGCTCCGTAAGATGATTCTTAGCACAACCGAAGCTGAGCGTCGTAAGGCATTGGATGAGTTATTCGTTTACGTTAAGCGTGATGTTAAGAGCACCATGCTTGCCATGGATACACTTCCCGTTACCTTCCGTCTGCTCGACCCTCCTTTACATGAGTTTGTTCCACAAAGCCCCGAAAAGCAAGCAGAACTAGCTAAGGCTTTAGGAATTTCGGTTGAAGCCATTGTTAAGCGTGGTGAAGCGCTGCACGAAGTTAACCCCATGATGGGCCACCGTGGTGTTCGCCTTGGCGTAACCTACCCCGAAGTTTCCGAAATGCAAATCCGCGCAATTTTAGAGGCCACTGCCGAACTGAGGAAGGAAGGTAAGACCCCTAAGCCCGAAATCATGGTTCCTGTTACCAGCGATGTATCGGAACTCGATTTCACCAAGAAAATTGTTGACCGAGTTTACGCTGAGGTTTGCAACAAGTTTGGCATTAGCGCTATTGAATATAAGTATGGTACAATGATTGAGATACCTCGCGCCTGCTTACTTGCTGACAGAATGGCTAAGACAGCCGAGTTCTTCTCGTTTGGTACCAACGACCTTTCCCAGATGACCTTTGGTTTCAGCCGCGATGATATCGGTGGTTTCCTACACGATTACCTCGATAAGAAAATGCTTGCTGCCGACCCATTCCAAACTATCGATCAGGATGGCGTAGGTCAGCTAATTGAAATGGCAGTGGCCAAAGGCCGCAACACTCGTCCTGAACTCAAGATAGGTATTTGCGGTGAGCAAGGTGGTGATCCTGCTTCGGTTGAGTTCTGTTTCAAAAAGGGCTTAACCTACGTAAGCTGCTCGCCTTTCCGCGTTCCCATTGCACGCTTAGCTGCAGCTCAGGCAAGCATCAAGTACGGCAAATAAACCTAATATGATTGTTGATTAAAAACGCCCTAAATTCAGGGCGTTTTTTTATTTTTGTTAATTATTAAATATTTTATGCTTTTACGATGTAAATATTACCTGTTCCTGCCCTTGCTTTTAATTATTGGGAACATCAATTCTGTATTCGGACAAGAAACAATTGTTGATTCGGCATGGGTAATATCTACCTACAATTACCTGCTGATGCTTGAAGCCGACTCAGGCAATATCGAAAAAGTTAAAACACTACTCTACCTTGGAGCCGATCCTAATACTTGCGATGAAAACGGAGTAACACCTTTAATGTTTGCCGTACAATCGGGAAATGCTGAACTTGTAGAGCTTTTAATTGATGCTGGGGCAAACGTTAACGCATATCCTGCCAATGGCAATACCGCTCTACATGCCGCCGTTATAGCTGCAAACGACACTATAACAGAATTACTGATTAAAAAAGGCGCCAATGTAAATGCAAAAAATGTCAAAGGGTTAACACCTTTACATTACGCTGTTTGGTTAGGACTCCCCTACTTAACTGATATCTTAATTTATTACGGCTCCAACATTAACCCAAGAGATAACCTTGGTAATACGCCAGTCATGCTTTCGGTTTTCAGCGGGGCAAAGCTCAGCACAAGGTTGCTCCTTGAAAATGGAGCCAACCCCAATATACCTGATAATAAAGGAGTGACTCCCTTGATGGTTGCAGCCCAATTCAACGACACAATTATTTGCAATTACCTAACTGCTTATGGTGCCGATTTGAGCCTAAAAGACAAAAGAGGAGCAAATGCCCTTAGCTATGCAATAGCCAACAACTCGAGCGATATCATTAAGATATTAATCGACTTAGATGCTCTTGATTATACCCTCAAAAAAAGCTACTACCAAATTGCCCGTGAATACAACAATAAGGAAGCCATGCTTCTTTTTGCCAAACAAGGCCACAAAACCAAGATAAAACTATCAATATCGACCTTTAACTTTGGAATGGGAATAACCCTTGCCAATCACGAGTTTTTGCTGGGTTTCCGTATGGGAATAACTGAGCAAATTACCCAAACGGAATTATCAATCGCCTTTTTATATCGTCCAAATGCTACGGCCTCACTAACCAGCGTGAATGGACAACTCTACCAGTACTGGGAATACCGAAAAATCATACAAGCGAATATCAACAAAAACTACAATCTGCTCAAACACAAAGGGAAGAACATTAATGCGTTTGCCAACTTAGGAATTGGGCCGGCATTCCGAAACTTCCGAGGAACAGAATCGAAGCCCAAAACATTTTTGAGCACTAACATAAGCGGTGGTTTATCGCTTAGAGGCGAAATAATGGAGTATTCACTTGCTTTTGGCTACAACTTTAAAAATGAGTTAGGAGCCTCACCATATTTCTACTCCATTTCGGCTAAGTTCCATTTAAATGTTTTACATCCACGAGTTGTAAATAAAAACATAAAACATGTACAGTAAGACTTTTAAACTTTTAACAGTTTTGCTAATTATTCTGATTCCTTACTCCTGCGAGGATTTGGAGCCCTTTTTTGTTAATTGCAATGAGTGCTATCAACTTAAACCCGACAAAATTGATGTTCGCATAAAGTTCACCATTAACAGCGAGAACCAAGAGGTTTACTTTGAGCTATATAGCGGCAACCCGGAAAACGGCTATTTGTTTTTTAGCGGAAATTCAACCATAAGCGAAAAGGTATTCCTACTCGATGCCAACTCATACTACTCAATAAAAGCATACTACACCAGCAAAGGAAGGCAGATTATTGTAATTGATGCCACTACAGTTAAAGTTAAGTACGATAAATCGTCGTGCTCAAGTCCCTGTTACACAATTTCAGGCGATGTGTTAGATGCACGCCTCCGATACTAAAACATGTTTTTTTAGCAGTGTTTTAAAACCATGTTTTCAAACTACAAAAAACCAACCTATAAATTAACACAATATTAGTTACTTCGCCGTAATTATTAGTGTTTACCAAGTTTAACTAAAATTATTTACGGTGAAGAAGGAACTTCTTATCAGGGATTTTACCCTTAGGGATGGCCAGCAATCGCTGTTTGCCACCCGGATGACACAGCAACAAGTTGAAAGGGTATTGCCCTACTACCGCAAAGCTTGTTTTTATGCCATGGAGGTTTGGGGTGGAGCTGATCTCGATTCCGTAATGCGCTACCTGAACTAAGATCCATGGTACAGGCTTGAGAGCATAAAAGCAGCCATTGGCGATGCATCAAAGCTGACTGCCCTTTCAAGGGGTCGTAACCTGTTTGGGTACAACCCGTACCCCGAAGAAGCTATTGAGGGCTTTAACCGCAATGTTGTTAAAACGGGGATTTCTATCATGCGGATATTCGATGCCCTCAACGACACCGACAATATCCGCAGTACTGTAAAGTAAGTTAAGGAAAATGGCGGTATGGCCGACTGTACCGTTTGCTTCACCGTTGACCCAAAATTCTCCCGTAAGGATAGAATAAAAGTCATGCTCAGTGGTAAAACCCTACCCCAAAAAATCTATACCGAAAAGTACTATATAACCAAGGCTAAAGAGCTTGAGGCCATGGGTGCCGATATGATTACACTAAAAGACATGGCCGGCCTGGTTACTCCCAAGCAATCGGCAGCAATTATTTCGGCACTTAAACGCGAGGTTACTGTGCCCATCGATTTCCACACACACTGTACACCGGGTTATGGTTTGGCATCAACCCTAACTGCCATTATAAATGGGGTTGATATTGTTGATACTGCCATTTGGAACTTTGCCGGAGGCCCTGCCGCTCCTGCCTTTGAAATCATTCAGATGTTCTGCGATAAAATGGGAATCGATACCGGGGTAAACCTACAAGCGGTTACTGCCATTAACCAGGAGCTAAAGATTATACGTGCTGAACTCAAGGAACTTGACACCTACGAATTACCCATCGATTTTGATATTACCAGCTATACACTTCCTGCTCGCATCGATAATCTGTTTGAGCAAGCCATCCTATTTGCCCAATCGGGCAAGTACGATGCCCTACCGGATGCCTGCCAGGCCATTGAACGTTACTTTAACTTCCCCGAACCCGATGAGAATGTGAAGAATGCTGAAATACCCGGGGGTATGTACACCAATATGCCTGCACAGCTCAAACAACTTAAACTGGAAAATCTGCTCCCAAGGGTGCTTGAGATTATCCTAACCGTTCGTCTCTATGCAGGGTATCCGCCACTGGTTACCCCTACCAGCCAAATAGTGGGCGCGCAAGCCGTAAACTGTGCAATTGATGAAAGCAAAGGACTCCCCTTCTACTCCAATAAATCGATACAGTTTGTAAATCTTGTTAAAGGGCTATACGGGCAAACCCCCTTGCCAATCGACCCGCAATTCCGCTTAAAAAAATGCCGGCGTAGCCGAGGAAACCCCTTACGACACATCGTACTACAAAAAGCAGCCAACCCATCGTTTTCTGAGTACGGTGATAATGTTCGCCTGGCCATGAGCGAAAAGGAAGAACTACTACTTGAACTTTTCCCTACCGTAGCGGGAAAATACCTTCGCGATAAAGTGGTAAACCATTACGAGTCGATTAAACACCAGCATGAGGAAGAGGCTCAGCGTAAAATACAGGAAGAGAATCAAAAGTACTACTCAATGACCGAGAAGCAACGCTGGAAAAGGCTTTTAGACGGGTTACAGCATTATTTTTTCTAACTTCATAAGTTTAGGTTAAAGTTGGGTTGAGAAAAGGGGCTTACGCCCCTTTTCTTCATTTTTGTTCAATCTCGTTGTTCATGGGTGTAATATCAACACGTGTATCGTAATCGCCAAGCAGGTGCTTACAGAAGTAATCGCCGGTAAGCCAGAAATGGTACTCGGTCATATCGCCATAGCCATGACGCTGACCAGGATACATAAAAAAATCGAAACGCTTATTGGCCTTGATCAGAGCATTGGCAAGCCTAATGGTATTGCCCGGGTGAACGTTGTTATCAATTTCGCCGGTAGTTAACAGCAAATGTCCTTTTAGGTTCTTGGCTATTTCGGAGTTCTTATCAATGTTATACTCAAAGGTAACATTGCCGGCAGTATCGGTAATTTCCTTAACTCCATGATGCTTCTCGCTCCACCAGCGGTTGTAAATATTATTCTCGTGGTTGCCAGCATTGGCCACGCCAACCTTAAAGAAATCGGGATAGGTAAGCATGGCTGCTGCTGTCATAAAACCGCCACCAGAGTGACCATGAATGCCTACACGGTTAATATCGATATACTTATGGCGATAGGCCAACTGCTCGGTTGCTGCTTTCTTATCGGCTAATCCATAGTTACGCAGGTTTCCGTATCCATAGTTATGGTACCATTTTGAGCGGGCTGGATGTCCACCCCTATTACCTACGGTTATAACAAAAAAACCAAATTGGGCCAATCGGTCAATCCTATCCATTCGGGTAGAGAACGATTTGTTAACAGCCTCGGTCTGGGGTCCAGGATATACGTATAGAATAATGGGGTATTGCTTTGTGGAATCGAAATCAAAAGGCTTGTACATAACGCCATACAAATCGGTAATGCCATCGGCTGCCTTCACGGTAAAGGGCTCTGGGAACTTATAGCCTGCTTCAAAGAGCAAACTTAAATCGGCTTTTTCCAGGAATAATATATCGTTACCCTGGTTATCAACAAGTTTAGATTCGGGAATGGTGTTTACACGAGAGTAATTGTTCACAAAATACAGCTGGTTATCATCCATACTGATGGCATGGTCAAAGTTACCCTTGTTCAAAAGTTTTAGTCCGGAGCCATCAATATTTACACGATAAAGATGCATGTAGTATGGATCTTCGCCTTTTTCTTTGCCATTTGCAAGGAAGTAAAGGGTTTTTGTAGCCTCGTTGTAGCCAACCAATCGTTCGCAGTGATAGGGCCCGCTGGTAATTTGACGGATTAGATTTCCTTGGTTATCGTACAGGTAGAAATGCCCCCATCCATCGCGTTCCGACCAGTGAACTATCTCCTTTTCATTGTTAATCAAAGCAATACCTTTAAAATCGATATAGGTATTTAGGCGCTCCTCAATAACCGTTTTCACTTCGCCAGTTTTAATATCAACATAGCAAACATCTATCCGTTTAAGGTCGCGCGAGGTGCGCTGGAAGTAGAGCTTATCGGAATATTTTGACAGCCATCGGGTTGGAACATAGTCGTCGTCGCGCTCGTTTGCCAACCGGCGATGGTTCAGGATTGAAACATCCTGATCCTTGAAAGCTTGGATATCGGGTTTTATCACCGTATCCTTATTATTCATGTCAAAAATAAGGATTTCGTTCTGGGGCGCTTCCTTCTCACCGGGCATGTGGTACTTGTAGGTTTCCAGCGTTGGTCTTGGACTGCTTAGGGTTTTTAGAACCCACAAATCCTTAACCTGTCGTAGATCTGTGCGAACCATGGCAAAGTACCGCGAATCGTGCGACCATGTAATGTACGCTGGCTTACGTTTATCCTTGTTCTTAACCTCATCTACATTATCTTCCTTCTGGGTTGAGTAGCCGTAGCTGTAGTACTTCTCGCCATCGGTGGTGAGCTGATGCTCCACAATGGTCGAATCCTTTTCGTTCTTTTTGGCCTTTTCGTAGTTCTCCTTGTCCATCCAGTAAAGGTTGTGGTTCTTGCTGTAAACCACATACTCGCCATTAGGCGATATATTTGCCCACTTAGGATTTTCCTTTGGTTTCTTGTAATCATCGAGCAAGGTTACCTTGCGGGTGTTCAAATCGTACTCAAAGTAATATGTTTTTTTGTCCTTTTTAACCTTGGCTTTTTCGCCCTTTTTCTGCTTCATATCATTTTCCTCATCGTCGGCCTTATCCTCGTCAACCAAAGTGCTCTTTACCTCAAACTGAAGGGCTGTTTCGTTCCTGATGAACTTAATCTTTTGTATGGGTAGATGCTGCGCATCGAATGGCTCCCTGGTAAGCCTCGATAGCTGTGCAGCCATATCAACATTATCGAAAAGTAACGATTTAGTTTTTTTAGTTGGGTCAACTATGTAGTAGTTCTTACCAGCAGGGGTTTCGTAGCTGTACCAGAATCGGGGACTGTTTTTTAGCCAATGCGCATCGACACTGGTACTAAAAACCATGCTTTTTAGCTTTTGGGGTGAAAAGCGTGCCGGTAGCTCATAGTTAGCTTTGGTGACGGGTGTTAACTGACCAATGGCCAGCGATACGCTCATGACCAGTGCGTATAGCAATAAAAAATGTTTTTTCATGATTTTCCAGATTTGAGTTGATTAAGTTTTATACCTTTGATTCTAAAAGTTACCCTACGTTTAATTAAACCTTGTACAATATACAAAATCATACCAATAAAAAACATGAAGCGGATTGTTGTATTTCTACTTGCCATATATCCATCAATAGGATTTGCCCAGTACTTTCCGGTTACAGTAGCCGAGGGGAGCAATTTTCAATCCACATCAACCTACAACGATGTTATGAACTTTTTAAAGATGCTGGAAAAGGCATCGAGACACATCAGGGTTGAGACCATTGCCACCAGCACCGAGGGTCGCGATATTCCCCTACTCATTGTGGCCAACCCCTTGCCCAAAAGCCCCCGCGAGGTGGGCAACAGGATTGTGGTTTACATACAGGCCAATATTCATGCCGGTGAGGTTGAAGGCAAAGAGGCATCGCTCATGTTTGTTCGTGACTTACTTAAAAACTCCAATAATCCACTATTCAAAAAAATTGTTCTGCTGGTTTGCCCCATCCTCAATGTCGATGGCAATGAACGAATAAGCACCAAAAATCGGCCACAACAGAATGGCCCGGTAAATGGCGTTGGCGTTAGGCATAACGGCCAAATGCTTGACCTAAACCGTGATGCCATGAAACTTGAAAGCCCCGAAATGCTTGGTGTGGTTACCAATGTGCTAAACCGCTGGGATCCTGCCATTGTTATGGATTGCCACACCACCAACGGATCGTACCATCAGGAACCAGTTACCTTTACCTGGATGATGAACCCCAACGGCAATAGCGAACTTATAAACTACATGCGCGATAAGATGATGCCCTGGGTATCCTCTCAGCTCTCGGTCAAGTATAAAACCCTAAACTGCTTCTACGGCGAATTCATTGACCAAAAGAATTACGAAAGGGGCTGGATATCGTACGCCTCGGAACCCCGTTACTTCACCAACTACGTTGGGTTAAGGAACAGGCTGAGCATTCTGAACGAGAACTACGTTTATGCGCCATTTGACGAGCGGGTTTACGGTTGCTACAACCTCATAGCATCGGTTTGCGATTACGCCATGGAATACCCCAAGGAGATAAAGGAATTGCTTGCCAAAGCCGACAGACATGCGATGAATATGACCGAACTATCACCCATACCTGAGTTTGCCATTACCTACGAGGGTAGACCTACCCCCCAATGGGTAACCATCCTCACCTACGAGGCCGAAGCCTACACCGATGAACTGGGACGCGAACGTTTCCGCAAAACCGATCGCAAGCGCACGGTAACGGTACCCTACATAGCCGACTACTACCCCACCTCAACTGTACCTTTCCCTTACGCCTACCTGGTTAAAAACGACAGGGCGGTTATCAATCTCCTTAAAAACCATGGTATTCAGTACCAACTCATAACCGATACAATTAGCCTGAATGTTGAACAGTTTACTATCGACTCGCTAAAACCATCATCCCGCATTAACCAGGGCCACTACAATAGCATAATATTCGGCAAATATGTTAAGCGAACCAATTCATTTGGAAATGATTATATAATGGTTAAAACCTCACAGCGTTTAGGGCAACTGGCTGCCTACCTGCTTGAACCACAATCGGACGACGGGTTGGTGTACTGGAATTTCTGGGATCGCTACCTTGTGCCGCAGTGGGGGAATTACTATAACCCCGTTCCAGTGTACAGAATAGTAAACGAAAACGATTTGGCAAGAGCGTTGAACCTTAAAAACCATTAGGTTAGATAAGGACAAAGGATATAAGTTAAAAGTTAAAAGTTAAAAGTTAAAAGTTAAAGGTTAAAGGATGTCTAGTCCTGAAATAAGTCTACAGGTTAATAAATAGATTTAGGCTACACTCCTAAAAACATCATCAGCGTTCCATTACGAAACACCAAACCCCAAACACGAAATACATCTCATCTTTCAACAACCAACTATCAACTTAATAAGTATCACAGCGTTTCACGAAGTTTTATACAGAGTAACACAGTGATAATCCTCCAAATCTGCGTCATCTGCGTTCCATTCCAATTCACTAACCACGAACAACGAACACAAAACAACGTTTTTAGCCCCGTAGGGGCGTAATATTTATAGCAGGTAGGGTAATTCTGTACAAGCAGCGATACACGCCATGCATAGGCCAAAGAACAAGAGTGAACCACTGCATCGCAATGGAAAAGCATTGCAAAGAGCCTTTTACATGTTCTTTCTTGTCTTGATACAATAAAGAACCAAAGAAAATCAATGCCGTATGCCCCTTTTGGCTTTTTCCCTTCAATTCCCTCTTAGGGGAAAGGGCTGGGGTGAGTTCGTTTACCACGACCAACTTCATTCGATAGTCAAAATAGTTTGCAAAAAAAATTAAAAGTTCATTTGATAATTTGTAAAATTTCTTTAGTTTTGCTATTAGTATAATTAAAATCATACATATCCACCCAATTTGGAATGTATTGTATGGTTTTGTGATACATATAAACGAGTTATGGGCAAGCTAAGAAGAAAAATTCGCAGAAGACCTAAATTTGCTACATAGACAGAAGAAAAAGAAACGGCAAATTGCCCACGCACACTCAGGCACATTTGGCTACCCCACACACGGGCGACCGCTTCGTAGCCAAAAGAGCCTTCGTTTTGCCACCGCACTCGAATAAAATTGTAGTTTTGCAGATGGAATTTCAAATATGAATAGAAATATTATAGAAATGGACGGAACAAGTCTTACACCTGAACAGGAAAAAATAAATGCAATACGACAGATTTTGCCTGAAGCATTTTGCGAAGGAAAAATTGATTGGGAAAAACTAAAAGCCACACTAGGAGAGAATATTAACTTTTCCAATGAACGCTATGTTTTAAATTGGGCAGGAAAAAGTGACGCTTTTAAAGTTTTGCAAACCCCAACTACCAAGACTTTAATTCCAGTTAAAGATGAGAGTATTAAGTTTGACGAAACTGAAAACATTTTTATTGAGGGTGAAAACTTGGAAGTTTTAAAAGTGCTTCAAAAAAGTTATTTCGGTAAAGTAAAGATGATATATATTGACCCACCTTACAACACAGGAAATGATTCTTTTATTTATCCCGACAAATTCTCGGAGAGCAAAGCCGAATATGAAAAACGAGTAGGCGACAAAGACGAAGAAGGTTATATGACCAAAGATGGTATGTTCAAAAAGAACAGTAAAGAAAACGGACAATACCACAGCAATTGGTTAAATATGATGATGCCTCGTTTATATTTGGCAAAAAACTTACTTCGACAAGATGGAGTTATTTTCGTTTCTATTGACGATAACGAAGTGCAAAATTTGAGGCTTTTAATGAATGAGGTTTTTGGAGAAGAAAATTTTGTTGGTCAGTTAATATGGAAAAGTAGACAAAACAAGGATAATAGAAATATTACAGGCTTGTCAATTGACCACGAATATGTTTTATGCTTTTCAAAATCAAACAATGAAAGAATTTTAAAAGGTGCTGAAAGAAAAATTGAACAATATTCCAATCCAGATAATGACCCTAGAGGTGAATGGGTTAGCGGAAATATGGTTGGTTTATTACCTCAAGAATTGAGACCAAATTGTCACTTCAACCTTATTAATCCAGAAACAGGAATTAATTATGGTAAACCCAAGATGGGATGGAGATACGATAGCAAAACGATGTCTCGTTTAATTAAAGAAAACAGAATTATTTGGCCCGAATCAAAAGATGGTAGACCACGCAGAAAGGTTTTTTTAAGCGAGGTTAGTTCTAAGCTCCCAAATTACACTTCAATCATAGGTGAAAAAATCTATACTAGAGATGGAACTAAAGAGATTGATGATTTATTTGGGCATAAATACTTTGACTTTCCTAAACCTTCAAAATTAATATCAGAATTAGTTAATCAAACTTGTGAAGATTCTGAAAACGAAATAATACTTGATTTTTTGCAGGGAGCGGAACAACTGCCCACGCAGTATTGAGTTTAAATGCAATTGATGGAGGTAATCGAAAATATATTTGTGTTCAACTTCCAGAACTTTTAGACGAAAAGAGTGAGGCTTACAAGGCCAACTTCAAAACAATAGCAGATGTAAGCAAAGAACGCATTCGCAGGGTAGCAAAAAAAATCGGAAAGGAAATTCAGGAGGAAGTCAAAAAACTAGAAACAGAAATAACAAAACTGCAAGGAGAAATACCAACAGACGAAACGAAAACAGAAATAGAAAATTTGACAACAAGAATCGAACAATTAAAATCATTGGATTTAGGATTTAAAGTACTAAAATTAGAAGATAGTAATTTCAAGCAATGGCGACAAATTGAAGGCAAAGATGCAATTGCATTAGCCGAACAAATGAAGTTGTTTGTTGACCCAGTGTCAGAAAATGCCACTATTGAAAATATGGTTTACGAGTTGCTATTAAAAAGCGGGAAAGATTTAAATAGCATAATTAAGAAAAAAGATAGCTTTTATGTTATCAACGAAAACGAATTGATGCTAATGTTGGAAAAAGCAACACAAGAAATAATTGAATTAGTAATTGCTTCAAAACCAAATAAAGTAATCGCTTTAGATAAATTATTTAAAGGTAACGACCAGTTAAAGACAAATACAGTTCTACAAATGAAAGATGCGGGAATTGAATTTAAAACGATTTAATAGTTATGAAGTTAACGTTTGACCCCAATCTTAGTTTTCAGTTAGAAGCGATTAAATCAATTACTGATTTATTTGAAGGGCAACCTTTAGAAGATTCTATTATAAACTACGATTTAAAAGAAAAACAAAAATCGTTTATTCAAGGTATAAGTAACAATTTAGTACTATCAGAAGAGCAAGTACTATCAAATCTGCAAGGCATACAGGCAAAAAATGAAATTAAAATATCAGACAAATTAGACGGAATGAATTTTTCCGTTGAAATGGAAACTGGTACAGGAAAAACTTATGTTTATCTGAGAACAATATATGAACTGAATAAACTTTACGGTTTTAAAAAATTTGTGATTGTGGTTCCTTCGGTTGCAATCCGTGAGGGCGTTTTGAAAAATTTAGAAATCACACACGAACATTTTCAAACATTGTACGACAATATACCTTTAAACTTTCAGGTTTACGACAGTTTGAAAGTTTCTACTCTCCGAGGTTTTGCTACTACTAACAATATTGAGGTTTTGGTTTTAAATATTGATTCGTTTGCAAAAGACGAAAACATTATCAACAAACCAAATGACAAATTAAACGGACAGAAACCTGTTGAATTCATCCAAGCAACCAATCCTATTGTAATTGTTGATGAACCGCAAAATATGGAAACTGAAAAGCGTATTACTGCAATAGAAAATCTTAATGCTCTTTGTACGCTTCGATATTCTGCAACTCACAGGAATCAATACAACCTAACTTATAGTTTAAATCCAGTTAAGGCATATGATTTAGGGCTGGTTAAGCAAATTGAGGTTGATTCAATAATTGAAGAAAACGCTTTCAATGATGCATTTGTTTCAGTTGTATCAATTACAGCAACCAAAACTAAAGTAACCGCAAAAGTTTCAATAAACAGTAACGAAAATGGTGCTGTAAAAAAGAAAACTGTTACAGTTAAGGTAGGTGATGATTTGTACAAACTTTCTAACGAACGAGAAATTTATTCTAATGGTTATATTATTGAAGAAATTGATGCAGTAAACCAATGTATTTCCATTTCAAACGGAAATATTCTCTACAAAGGCGATAGCCAAGGCGGGTTAACAGATGAAGTTATGAAATTTCAAATCCGTAAAACAGTAGAAGAACATTTGAAAAAGGAAAAACGCTTGAATAAATTGGGAATTAAAGTTTTATCATTGTTCTTTATCGATAAAGTTGCCAATTACCGTCAATACGATTCAGCAGGTAATCCAATCAAAGGAAAATTTGCGGAATGGTTTGAAGAATTATATCAAGAATACATAACAAAACCAGCATTCAGTGAATTGAATAAATTCCCAGTTAAAGATATACATAACGGGTATTTCTCACAGGATAGCAAAGGAAAAGTAAAAGACACTTCGGGCGAAACCAAAGCAGATGACGATACTTACGGTTTGATAATGAAAGAAAAAGAGAAATTGTTGAATTTAGATAATTCTCTTCGTTTTATTTTCTCACATTCTGCACTTCGTGAAGGGTGGGATAACCCAAATGTATTCCAAATTTGCACTTTAAACGAAACAAAATCAGACATAAAAAAACGTCAGGAAATTGGAAGAGGTTTGCGGTTAGCAGTTGACCAAACAGGGACAAGGACTTACGACCAAAACATTAATCGTTTGACAGTAATTGCAAATGAATCTTATGACGATTTTGCAAAATCACTACAAAAAGAAATTGAGGATGATTGCGGTGTAGAGTTTAAAGGAAGAATTAAAAACAAAAGAGAACGTACTGCAATAAAATATAGAAAAGGTTTTGAAGCCGACCCAAAATTTTTAGAAATATGGGAGAAAATTAAAAAGAGAATTACTTATCGTGTTGACTATAAAACAGACGAATTAATTTCTTTATCTGCAAAAGCAATTAAAGATTTGCCTGAAATAAAAGCACCTTCAATTCGCTCAACAAAAGTGCAAATAAGTATGACAGATGAAGGTGTTGGTACAATGTACGCTGGTGACAAAGTTGAATCTTATGGCGATTATTCTTGGAAAATTCCAGATGTTTTAGGTTACATTCAAAGTAAAACTGAACTAACTCGTTCAACTATCCAAGAGATTTTGAGTAAATCCGATAGAATCGAAGATATTTTAATTAATCCACAGTTATTCTTGGATTTATCAACGCAAGCCATCAAACGGACACTTTATGATTTGATGATTAATGGCATCAAGTATCAGAAAATTGGTGGTTCTGAATATGAAATGGCATTGTTTGAAGCCCAAGAATTAGAAGTGTATTTAAAACGACTTTTCATTTAAAGTTACAGACACTTCAAAAACTATTTATGAAGAATTTGTACCTTTAGATTCGGGTGTTGAAAGCAAATTTGCCCAAGACTGTGAATCTAGCGAACAAATTAAATTTTATTTCAAATTACCCAATTGGTTTAAAATCCCAACGCCAATTGGAAATTACAATCCTGATTGGGCTTTAGTATTTGAAGATGACAACAAAATATATTTTGTTGCAGAAACCAAAGACACAGGAACACCACAAGTTGACCTGTCAAAATTAAGCGGAGATGAGCGTTTGAAAATTAAATGTGGCGTAGCGCATTTTAACGAATTTACAGACTTGGAATATAAAGTAGTAAACAAAGTAGGTCAATTGATTGAGTAATGGCTAAAAATGAAATACTGTCATATGATTATGTTATTGATTATTTAGCAAAGAATAATCGTCAAAAGCATTTGCTTTTAGGTAACGGTTTCAGTATGGCGTATGATACGAAAATATTCTCAAACAATGCCCTTTATAAGTTTATTGATTCAATTGATA
>Ga0209614_1000928_pt1 | contig 23964 bp, 18 predicted proteins | sample BlaSprsedimmetaG_FD_185484 | JGI IMG/M metagenome (GOLD analysis project Ga0209614, IMG submission 185484) | Hot spring sediment bacterial and archeal communities from California, USA to study Microbial Dark Matter (Phase II) - Blank Spring... ... | reverse complement strand
TGACCATATCCCTTTCTGCTCTCTCTAACAACAGGGATAGGTAACCTTTCTGCTGGTAATGCTCTAATTTTAAATCACTGAGTAGCTGTTGACGCTCCTCTTCACTGAGTTTTTCAATAGCCTGTTTAATTTCTGACAATTCCATAACAGCATTTTTTTCAAATATACAAATAATTGCTGATTATGTCATAACAAAGCCAGTTGTCTACGTAGTTTAAATAATCCCTTGAGTTCAAGAATTTAGTGCAACATTTAGTCAGTTCTTAAATCCATATTTTCATCCGGCAGGTGAAAAATGCCATACATTCCCAAATTTGAAAACCTGAAAATATTCATGCCGCCATCCACTTTTTCGCAACGGATATATGGAATCCCCGGTATTAATCTCTACATTGTGAAAATGCTTTACTATTTTCTAACCATCAAATCATTTCATCGTGAAAAAAATCTTTTTCATTGTATCATGCACGCTGGGAACCATGATATCCACACCCCTTTCGGCCCAGCAGGCTACCATTAAGATCGATATCCTCAGGCAGGTGGGAGAAATTGACCGGAATATTTACGGTGTATTTATGGAACCCATCCGGAATTCGATGGACGGACTGTTGTACAACCCGGAACATCCACTGGCAAACGAACACGGGTTCAGGTCTGATTATATCGAAGCGGCCCGGGAATTGCAATTGACCAACATGCGCTGGCCCGGGGGCAATTACACAGCCTCCTACAACTGGCAGGACGGGATCGGTCCGAAAGAAGACCGGCCGGTACGTCGGGAACTGGCCTGGAATGTACTTGACAGAAACCATGTAGGGACTGATGAATGGCTTCAACTGGCCAGCGACATGGGAGTGGAAAGTTCCATCTGTATCAACGGAGGAACCGGTACCCTGGATGATGCCAGGTACTGGATCGAATATGTTAATTCTCCCGTGGGCTCATACTATGCCGATCTGAGAGCAAAATACGGCCATGAGGAACCTTATAATGTGAAATACTGGCATCTGGGCAATGAGGTGGACGGGGAACCCTGGCAGGTGGCCTATAAAAGTGTGGAAGATTATGTTAAGTTTGCCAAAGAAGCAGCCAAGATCATGCTTTATGTAAACCGGGGCTGCAGAACATGCACCCAGCCCGTTTTTATCGCCATGGGTTCATCCTGGGTGGTTCACAACGGAGAGCCCGGAGAATGGGAAACATGGAACTGGCATGTGCTGGATGAGATGGTAGATGAACCCAATGTTGAATACATAGCCATTCACCGGTACTGGGGAGGTTTCAATGAAGGTCCGGAAGTTTTTCTGGGCGATTGGGCCGAGCATTTCGATGATTATATCACCACCACGAAAAACCAGATTCAGATAGCCAAAGAGAAAAACCATGTGCGTGAAAAACCATTTTACATTGCCTTTACCGAATGGTCGCCACGAGGCGGAGGCACCCATTTGGGGACCCTGGCCGCGGCCCTGCATCTCAATCTTTTTCTCCGCCATGCCGATGCCGTAAAAAGAAGCAATTACACCATGTTCACCGGTATGCTGGCCCATAACAGGGAAGGACAGAGCTATAAAACTCCTTTCTTTTATATGTATAAGCTTTTCTCTACCAACAGTCATGGAAAATCGCTGGATGTATATCTGGATTGCGGAACATTCGACGGGAAAGAATACAAAAACATTCCGTATCTGGATGTTTCTTCGGTATATGATGAAAATGAAAAAACACTGGTTATCAATGTGGTCAACCGCAACATGGAAGAAGCCGTCACCACACAGATTATCAGTGATACCGGAAATTTCAAAGGGAATGCCACGGCCAGTGAGATTAACAGCAAGGATATAACAACCCGTTACAATTATGAGGAAAAAGACCTGTACCTCCCCGTAACGTCCACCTTCAGGGCCAGAGGGGATACGTTCACCTACACCTTTCCGCCCCATTCATATACACAGATCAGGGTGGCAATGGATGTGCCTTAACATATCTTTTCCATGCCCTAACCTGACAGGCTCCGTGACAAATTCCGGAGCCTGTCATTATGTAACCACCCCTTCACCACGCAAAAAGCAGCGGCTCCGCCGCTATCTCTTTTATTCACCGCAGGCCGCCTGCAAGCAGGCTTGCGCGGCTTGCGAAAAATCAAACGGATTAGCCGCCCTGGGGCGGCTGATCCATTATAACGGCCCCTTCACCACGCAAAAAGCAGCGGCTCCGCCGCTGTCTCTTTTATTCACCGCAGGCCGCCTGCAAGCAGGCTTGCGCGGCTTGCGAAAAATCAAACGGATTAGCCGCCCTGGGGCGGCTGATCCATTATAACGGCCCCTTCACCACGCAAAAAGCAGCGGCTCCGCCGCTGTCTCTTTTATTCACCGCAGGCCGCCTGCAAGCAGGCTTGCGCGGCTTGCGAAAAATCAAACGGATTAGCCGCCCTGGGGCGGCTGATCCATTATAACGGCCCCTTCACCACGCAAAATGCAGCGGCTCCGCCGCTGTCTCTTTTATTCACCGCAGGCCGCCTGCAAGCAGGCTTGCGCGGCTTGCGGTGAATAAAAAACCCGGCCTTCGGCCGGGCTTTTTGCGTGGTGGGAGCTACTGGATTCGAACCAGTGACCCCCTGCTTGTAAGGCAGGTGCTCTGAACCAACTGAGCTAAGCTCCCTGAAAAGGACTGCAAATATAAATGACAATCCCGATATTGCAAAATCATCCCTGCTTTTTTGTCATACCAACAAAGAAGTCTTTTTATTTCGCATATTATGGAACCTGTTACTGATGCAAATGGAACAAATAAATATACCTGTCTGATCTACCCGGTTTTTATTCTGTTAAAATAATCTTTTGCAGCCCGCATAACCCTGGGTGACAGAATAAGGGCTGCCATCATGGTGGGGAAGGCCATCAGGGCATAGGCTCCGTCGAAAAGGCTGATCACGGCACCCAGGGTACCAACGGCTCCCAGAGGAATAATCAGGGTATAGGCATAGGTGTAGATATTCTGGTACCTGGCCCCGAAAATAAACCCAAAACATTTGGTCCCATAGTAAGGAAAAGCAAACAGGGTGGTCAGAGAAAACACACTTACACAGGCGATTAAAATGTAAGGCCCGAAGTCCGGTATGGCCTGGTTGAATGCTTCGGCCGTAAGGGTAATGCCATCCGCCTCGGTATGGGTCCACACACCGGTAACGATAATGGCCAGGGCGGTCATGGTACATACAATAATGGTATCGATCAGGGGTTCCATCATAGCCACCATCCCTTCCCTGACAGGCTCACGGGTACGGGCTGCCCCATGCGCCATGGGTGCAGTACCGATCCCTGCCTCATTGGAAAATGCCGCACGCCGCACACCGGTAATTATAATGGTTCCCACTGCTCCGCCAAGTACCGATTCGGCCGTGAATGCATCCCTGATGATAAGTTTCAGCCGCGGAAGAATCTGCAACGGATTAGAGAAAAGGATGTATATAACACTCACTATATAAAGAATCACCATGAATGGCACAAGACTGCCAGCCACTTTCCCTATCCTTTTAATACCACCAAGTACCACCGAGCCCACCACAATCATGATCCCTGTCCCGAGAATGAGGTTTGTAGTGAGGGTATCGGGAATCCCTTTCGGTATCAGAATGACATCCCTGATTACCTGAGTAAGCTGGTTTGTCTGAAACAGCGGGGAAACACCGATCATGCCCGCAGCAGAAAAAAAGATGGCCAGGGGCTTCCATTTTCTTCCCAGTCCTTCCGTAATGAAATACATAGGACCTCCCTGGATATTTCCCATGGAATCCCTACCCCGGTACATTACGGCCAGGCTACAGGTAAAAAACTTGGTGGCCATTCCTACCAGGGCACTCACCCACATCCAGAAAATTGCTCCCGGGCCTCCGGTGGTTATTGCCACTGCCACACTGGTAACATTCCCCATACCCACCGTGCCGGCCAGGGCAGTCGACAGAGCCTGAAAATGACTGATCTGACCCGGTTCATCCGGATTATCATATTTTCCGAGTACAATCCTCAGCGAATGTCCGAAATGGCGAAAAGGAATCAACCTGGAATAGACCAGGAAAAACAAGCCGCCGCCGAGCAACAGGACCAGCAGGGGGGGTCCCCAGGTAATGTTTCCGAATTCGATCAGTAGTTTCTCAATCCCGGTCACAATGAGTGTTTTGCCTTTCTTCCGTTATATGATATCCCGTCCACAAACGAAGTTTCAGTTTTTCCCTAAATATTTTATCCAACAGGAAGCTTTCCTCCGTCCATCCACTCCAACAAATCGGCTACCACAAAGGTACTGCCTGTGATCAGGATCATGTCATCTTCCGAGGCGCAACCCAGTGCCGCACCTATTGCTGAGGCAACTCGAGGGTATATCCTTCCCTTCAGTCCGCTTTTTCCGGCCAGGACAGCCAGTTCCCCGGCCTCCATCGAGCGCGGTACAGAAGCCTGTGTAAAATAATAGTTCGCCTTCCCGGGAAGCAGCCCCAGTATTTTTTTGTGATCTTTATCCTGCACCATTCCCAGCACCACATGTAAGCGGCGATATGCATAGTTTGTCAACTGGCCGATCACCTCCCTGATCCCATCCTCATTATGAGCCATATCGGCTACCATCAACGGCCGCCTTCCCATCACCTGCCATCGTCCCCTAATATCCGTATTTTCCACCACATTATGCAGGCCTTTCAGAATAGCTTCCTGCCTGAGGGATATCCCTCTCTCCTGCAGCACATCCAGGGTTTTCAGCACGGTGATCAGGTTCTTCGCCTGGTAGGTAGCTGTCAGTCCGCATTTCACCCGTAAGATCTGCCCTGCCGGTTTTTTCCTGAAAGTAAATACCCTGGAAGATCCTTCGATACCGGATATTCCCTCCGGCTCGTAGTAACTGCCGGCAAAATGAAGCGGAGCCTGCTTTTCTGACGCAACGCGTTCAAAAATCCGGGCTGTATCTTTGTGGTATTCCCCTATCACCACGGGGATCCCCTTTTTCATGATGCCTGCTTTTTCCCCAGCAATTTTCTCACGAGTATCTCCCAGAAACCGGGTATGGTCCATGCCAATATTGGTAATGACCGAGCAAAGAGGTTCAATGATATTGGTCGAATCCAGCCTTCCTCCCATACCGGTCTCCACCACCGCTATCTCCACCCCGCATTTTTTGAAATACCAGAAAGCCAGAGCCACGGTCATTTCAAAAAACGAAGGTTGCAGTTGTTCGAAAAGATCCTGGTAACGAAGGACGAAATCGATGACTTCCTTACGGGAAACAGGCACCCCGTTTATCCGGATCCGTTCGCGGAAATCCTTCAGGTGGGGAGAAGTGTACAGACCGGTCTTCAGGCCGCATTCCTGAAGCACCGACGCCAGCATGTGCGAAACCGACCCTTTTCCGTTGGTCCCCGCAATGTGAACTGACCGGAACGCGGTATGCGGGTGACCAGTTACCCGGTCCAGTGCAAGGGTCGTGTTCAGGTCGGCTTTGTATGCCGCCCCCCCTATACGCTGGTACATGGGTAGCCTGGAGTACAGGTACTCCAGGATTTTCCCGTAATCATCCTGTGTTTCCAATTACCAGGAATTATGGTGAATCCGTTCGGGCATGAACCGGTCAGGCATTTCCTTTTTCTCATCAGGATAACCCAGCGCCACCATGCAGAACGGCTGCACATGGTCGGGCAGCCTGAACAAATGATGCACGGCCTGCTGCCTTTCCTGCCGGGGATGGATACCCAGCCATACAGCCCCCAGCCCCATCCCGTGTGCGGCAAGCAGGAGATTCTGAGCAGCGGCTCCGCAATCCACCACCCAGTATCCGGGCCCGTTCTGCAGCTTCAGGTCGCCGCACACCAGGATCCCGTGACTCGCCTCTTTCAGCATGGAAGAATAAGGGTGCACTTCCATGAATGCTTTCAGCACCGAACGGTCATCCACTACAATGAAATGCCACGGCCGGCAATCCCTTGCCGAAGGAGCATACATAGCGGCTTTCAGAATTTCCCGGATGGTTTCCCGATCGATCTTCCTGTTCTTGAATTTCCTGATGCTTCGCCGGGTATAAATAGCTTCCATTACATCCATCATCTTCTGCATTTAAGATCATGATTCTCTATTTCCATGAGCCGAAGATAAAATTTTTACTACTTTAGTCCATCATTAAAAACAATATAAATGGCCAGGAAACAAAAAAAGAGTAAGATCTTCGTGCTGGATACCAACGTTTTGCTACACGATTACCAATGTATCTACAACTTTCAGGATAACGACATTGTGATCCCCATCGTCGTGCTGGAGGAACTTGACCGGTTCAAGAAAGGAAACGATATTATCAATTTCCATGCCCGGGAATTTACCCGTGAACTGGATAAACTGGCCGGCGACAAACTGTTCAGCGAAGGCATTGAACTGGGGGAAGACCTGGGCAAGCTGTTCATAGAAACCGGAAAGCCCTTTTCAGACCTGGTCAGCGAATCGTTTCCCGAAAAAACTCCCGACCACCGGATCCTGGCCATTGCCGATCATGTAAAGCAAAAAAATCCCGGCAAACAGGTCAGCCTGATCACGAAGGATATCAACCTGCGCATGAAGGCCAAATCGCTGGGCATCAGGGCAGAAGATTATGAAACCGACAAGGTTGCCAATATCGACGACCTGTACCGGGATATCATGACCCTGGAAAACCTTGACAATGAACAAATATCCAGCCTGTATCATTCTCCCGACGGAATGCCTGTCAATTCCTTTCCGATAGAGGCGGAACCTTTCGCCCACCAGTATTTCATTCTGAAGAGCACCAAATCCTCCGCCCTGGGACATTACGATCCGGCAACAAAAATGATCAACCGGGTGGAAAAGCAACAGGCATACGGTATTGAGCCGAGGAATGCAGAACAGACTTTCTCCATCGACGCGCTGACCCGCGATGACATCCAGCTGGTAAGCCTTACCGGAAAAGCAGGGACAGGCAAAACCCTCCTGGCTCTGGCCGCTGCCCTGCACCAGAGGAGAAGCTTCAAACAGATCTTTCTGGCCAGGCCTATCGTTCCCCTGGCCAACCGTGACCTGGGTTATCTCCCGGGCGATGTGAACGAAAAGATCGAACCCTACATGCAACCCCTGTTCGACAACCTGTCGGTGATCAAACACAAATTCAACCAGCAAAGCAAGGAATACCAGAAAATTGAAGAAATGCTGAAGGAGGAAAAGCTGGTGATCACGCCGCTGGCATACATTCGCGGGCGCAGTCTTTCCAACATATTCTTTATTGTTGATGAAGCCCAGAATCTCACTCCCCATGAGGTCAAGACCATTATCACCCGGGCCGGGGAAGGGACCAAGATGGTGTTTACCGGGGATATTGAACAGATTGACTCCCCCTACCTTGACAGTCAGTCAAACGGTCTGACCTATCTTTCTGACAAAATGAGGGGTCAATCCATTTTTGCCCATGTGAATCTGGTGAAGGGAGAACGTAGTTACCTGGCGGAACTGGCCAGCAAATTGTTGTAACACCAAAACGGTTGTTATGAAACGACTGATCATTGCCCGTCATGCCAAATCTGACTGGTCTTTCCCCGAAAGGGATGATTTAGACAGACCACTGAAGGATCGGGGAATTTCCGATGCCTGTATCATGGGCAGACGCATGAAAAAAACAAATGTCATTCCCGATCTGATCCTTTCCAGTCCGGCCCTCAGAGCCATTCACACCGCCCTGATCTACGCCAGGGAACTGGAATTTGACCTTTCGGCCCTGAGGCTGAATGGGAGCATATACCGTGCTTCTGCACACAATCTGATGCAGATGGCTGAATCGCTCCCGGAAGAAGTTCATTCGGTCATGATTGTGGGACATAATCCCGCTTTCACCGACCTGGCCAATCATTTTCTTCCCAAACCCGTGGAAAATGTTCCTACATCGGGCCTGGTTGTCCTTGATTTTCAGGCCACCTCATGGAAAGAAGTAAGTCCGGGTTCACTGGTGGCCGAAGCCTTTGATTACCCCAAAAAACACAGGGTGTAATACTCCGGTTGCCGTTAACACAACCAGGAAGCCGGTCCACCGACAGGGAAAACCTCACCGTTCATCCTTCAGGGGAACGTAAAATTCACTACATTTGACTGAGCAACCGGACCGGGGAAGCTCATCCCTTTTTCCGAAACCGATTCATGAGCAAAACCAAAAAGATCATTAACCGAGAACTGAGCTGGCTGTCCTTCAACCACCGGGTGCTGCAGGAGGCTGCCGACCCCGGCGTGCCTCTTATTGAACGGCTCAGGTTCCTTGGGATCTTTTCAAACAATATGGATGAATTTTTTAAGGTGAGGGTGGCTTCGGTAAAACGCATGATAGGTCATGACAAGGAAGCCAGGCGGATCATCGGCGAAAAACCCCGCAGCCTGATGAACAGGATCCAGCAAACGGTGATCGGGCTGCAAAAAGTGTTTGACAAAACCTATCTTGACATTGTCGGGCAGCTTGAAAAGGAAAACATCTTCCTGATCAATGAAACCCAGTTGTCCGATAAGCAAAGGAACTTTGTGGAGGAATACTTTGAATCCCTCATTCTTCCCAATATCTCACCCATCATGCTTCGGAACGTCCAGGAATTTCCTTCCCTGACCGACAAATCCATATACCTGGTGGTTATCCTGAAAAGGCAAAAAAAACACGCATCGCAAACGGAATATGCACTAATTGAATTGCCCACTGACATGGCATCCCGGTTCCTGGTGCTACCCCCCGAAAAGAACAGAAAATTTATCATGATCCTGGATGATGTGATCCGGACAGGACTCCCGCGAATCTTTTCCATCTTCAATTTCGATCACTTTGAAGCATACACCATCAAACTGACCAGGGATGCCGAGCTGGACATTGATAACGACATATCCAAAAGTTTTCTGGAACTGATATCCTCCAGTGTATCCGACAGAAAGAAAGGGCAGCCCGTTCGTTTTGTCTATGACAAAAAAATACCCCGCAATCTGCTGGATTACCTTATCCGTGAAATGGATCTGGATGAAGAAGACAACCTGATCCCGGGAGGAAGATACCATAATTTCAAGGATTATATGGAGTTCCCCAATACAGGAAGGGCCAGCCTGGAATACAATCCCACTCCTCCCCTAACCCATCCTGAACTTTTACCCGGGCAGAGTATTCTGGAGGTCATGGCTGAAAAGGATGTACTGCTGTATTACCCTTATCAGAAATTTTCCCATTTCATCGATTTGTTGCGCGAAGCATCCATGGATCCGGCCGTAAAAACCATCAAGATATGCGTATACCGGGTAGCACGGGTTTCGAAAGTGACCAATGCCCTGATCAATGCAGCCCGCAATGGTAAAGAAGTGACGGTCATTATTGAGCTGCGCGCCCGTTTCGATGAAAAATCGAATATCTACTGGGCCCGAAAACTGGAAGAAGCCGGAGTAAGGGTCATTTTCGGGGTTCCCGGCCTGAAGGTACACAGCAAGATCCTGCAGATATCCCGCAGGGAGGGCAAATCAATACGGCATTATGCCCTGGTTAGCACCGGCAATTTCCACGAACAAAATGCCGGCGTATATTCAGACCTCACCCTGCTTACTTCCGATCCACGGATCAGCCAGGAAGTAAAAAAGGTATTTGATTTTTTTGAGAACACATTCAAAACCTATACTTACAAACACCTGCTTGTCTCCCCCATGAACATGAGACGCAGGCTGATTACACTGATTGACAAGGAAATACAGCACGCCCATGCCGGCAAACCGGCATACATTATTTTAAAGATAAACAACCTGGTTGATGCTGAAATGATTAAAAAACTTTACAAAGCCAGCCAGGCCGGGGTCAAGATCAAACTGCTGATCAGGGGGATCTGCTGCCTGGTACCGGGTCTGCCAGGAATCAGTGAAAATATTGAAGCCAGGGCCATCATTGACAAATTTCTGGAACATTCCAGAATTTTTATCTTTTCCAATCTTGGAAAAGAAAAATTCTATATTTCCTCGGCCGACTGGATGCCCCGGAACCTCGATCACCGGGTGGAAGTGGCAACCCCGGTTTATGATCCTCTTCTCCAGCAGCAAATCAGGAATTATATCGATATACAGTGGTGCGATAATGTAAAGAACCGTATCATAAACAACAGCCAGAGTAATCCCTATGTCATCCGACGGCCCGGTGAGAAAAAAATCCGTGCCCAGATGAAACTGTATGAGATGATCAGAGACGGCAGCCTCTCAAAGGAATCATGATATCATTACAGCAGAATATGGGAACGGCAAAATGAAAAAATCGGTTTTTCTAAATTTATGAAATGTAAAAATGATTTTGTATGGATTTTCAGAAATTATGCATGCAGGTAACGGACCTTGCGCAGGAAACCGGGAATTATATTCTCTCAAAGCGAGGACAACTGGAAAAGGATAGTATCAACCGGAAAGATACGAACGACTTTGTAACACACGTGGATGTGGCATCCGAAAAGAAAATCACTGAAGGCCTGAGCACCATCCTTCCAGGGAGCGGCTTTCTGGCTGAAGAGGAAAAAAGGGTTACGGGAAAAGAATATACCTGGATCATCGATCCGCTGGACGGAACCACCAATTTCATTCACGGTATGCCTCCCTTCTCGGTCAGTATTGCACTGCAACATAAAAACGATGGCCTGGTGCTGGGAGTGGTTTACGAGATCGTTTCAGGGGAATGCTTTTATACCTGGCATGACGCTCCTTCCTACCTCAACGGGAAAGAGATCAGGGTTTCGGGAACACCCACCCTGGCCGATTCACTGGTGGGAACGGGATTCCCCTATACCGATTTTTCCAGGTTTACCGATTATATGAAAAGCCTGGAATATTTCATGAAAAACACCCAGGGGGTCAGGCGTCCCGGTTCGGCAGCGGTTGATCTGTGTTATGTGGCATGTGGCAGGTATGATGCATTCTGGGAATACCATTTGAAAGCCTGGGATGTGGCAGCCGGCTCTTTGGTGGTGAAAAATGCCGGAGGCAGGGTTTCCGACTTTTCGGGAGAGGACGGTTATATGCACAACAGCGAAATGCTGGCCTCCAATGCCCTGGTGTTTGATGAGCTGCTGCGTGTTGTTGCCGGATTTTTCCCGAAGAAGCCCTGAAAGAATGCCCCGCCCCGAGCATACCGGATCGTATGGTATCATTCTCTTTCTCAGGGGAATATCGTATTTGCCAATGCCTGTTCTGTACCTGATCTCCTCCCTTCTTTCCCCGCTCATGGAACACGTGATCAGGTACAGAAGAAAAACGGTGGACAGGAACCTGCACAATGCATTTCCCGATAAATCCCTGTCAGAACGAAGGCAGATCAGAAAAAGATTCTACCGCCATTTTACCGATCTGATGATAGAAACCCTCAAAGCCCTGCACTGGGACAGCCGGAAGATCATGCGTCGCATGTCGTTCAGGAACGAAGAGTTACTGCATGAACTGGTTAAAAACGGCCAACCGGTACTGGTAGCCAGCGGACACGTGGGTAACTGGGAATGGATGAACGCATACAACCGCCTGGGGTCTGTTCCCATTCATCCTGTTTACAAATATTTTGCCGACCCAGTATTCGACCGCCTGCTGTACAGGTCGCGCAGCAGACTGGGAGCACAGCCAGTACCCATGAAAAAAACTTTTCGCGTGGTAAAAGAATACCAGGAAGAAGGCAAACCGGGAATTTTCTGTTTCCTGGCCGACCAGTGCCCGCTTCAACATGAAACCGAGTACTGGACACAATTCCTGAACCAGGATACGGCCGTTTATCTGGGGATCGAAAAGTTGTCCAGGCGTTTCGGCCTGCCGGTGGTATTCATGGCCATACGGAAAACAAAAAGGGGACATTATGAAGTGGAATTCAGCAAAATAACAGGGCCCGCCGAGCAAACCCCTCCTCTTCACATTACGGAAACACATGTCCGCATGCTCGAATCCCTCATACTGGAAAATCCACAGTACTGGATGTGGTCACACCGGCGCTGGAAGCACAGCCAGGCCGATATACCCAGAAAAAAGAGCCTGTACCTTGACCAGGAAGGCATCAGAACACCGGTTTTTAAGGATTAATACTAAATTTGCCTTTCCCAAAGGCCCAGTATATGCCGGCATGTTGGTACTACATATTTTATTCTGCGGTGTGGCTGCTTACCTGCCTCCCGCTGAGGGTTCAATATTTCATCAGCGATCTGTGTTTTATCCTGATCTATTACATGGCAGGCTACCGGAGAAAAATCGCTCTGGGGAACCTGCGTATGGCTTTCCCGGATAAATCACCCGCAGAAATCCGCCGGATTGCCCGCCATTTTTACCGGCATTTCTGTGATCAATTTGTAGAAACCATGAACCTGATGCACATGGGAGAAGATGAAATGATCCGGCGTTTCCGCTTTAAAAATCCGGAAGTCATTGACCGTTTATACAGGCAGAACAAAAGCATTGTAGCCGTATTCGGGCACTACGGGAACTGGGAATGGCTGGCATCCCTGCCTCTGCGGTTTGAATACCTGAGTTGTGCCATATATAAACCATTGAACAACAAATACTTTGACAGGCTCTATATCAGGCTGAGGGAGAAATTCGGTGTGAAAACCATTCCCATGTCCCTGACCCTGAAGAAGATGCTTGAATACAAAAACAGCGGTATACCCACCATCACCCTTTTCCTCACCGATCAGCGCCCGATCAGGAGAAACATCCGATACTGGACCCGCTTTCTGGGCCAGCCCACTCCCGTATTAACCGGAGCCGAACGAATTGCAAAAAAGACCGGGCAGGCTGTGGTATTTTTTCATATCATGAAAAGAAAACGGGGATATTACGAGGTTGAATTCATACCCATTACGGAAGATCCGGGAAAGACACCCGATTTCTGGATTACGGAACAGCACACCCGGATACTGGAAAAAACAATCAGAGAACAGCCGGAATACTGGTTGTGGACCCATCGTCGCTGGCGGCACCGGCTTGAAAGATACCGTGAATGGGCGGAAAAAAATAAAGTAAGCGGAATAGAATACAATCTATGACAGAAATCCACCCCCATACTGCTGTCATCATCCTGAACTGGAACGGAAAAAAATACCTCGGGCAGTTCCTTCCCTTACTGGTGAAATACACTATCCGTCCCGGTACTGAGCTGGTAGTGGCAGACAACGGTTCATCCGACGGTTCTGTTCAATTCCTGAAAAAAGCATTCCCCGGTATCCGGCTCATCACCTTCCCCAAAAATTACGGTTTTGCCGCCGGTTATAACCGGGCCATTGAAGCCACCGGGGCCGAGTACATTGTTCTTCTGAATTCCGATGTGGAAGTCACTCCGGGGTGGCTCGACCCCCTGATCGGGCTGCTGGAACATGATCCTGCCGTGGCAGCCTGCATGCCGCGTATCCGTTCCTGGCACCGGCGCGATCATTTTGAATATGCCGGAGCGGCAGGCGGTTTTATCGACCGGTGGGGATATCCTTTCTGCCGCGGGCGTATTTTGAACCACATCGAGCCCGATGCCGGACAGTATGATGAAGAACGGGACATTTTCTGGGCAACCGGCGCCTGCATGGTAGTCAGAAGGAGCATTTACCTGGAAGCCGGCGGCCTGGACGAACGGTTTTTCGCTCACATGGAGGAAATCGACCTGTGCTGGAGAATAAAAAACATGGGGTACCGAATTATTTACCAGCCCTTATCCACCGTATACCATGTAGGAGGAGGAACCCTTCCCAACGAGCATCCGCACAAGTTGTACCTGAACTTCAGGAATAACCTGCTCACCCTGTGCAAAAACCTGCCACAGGGGAAAAGGGGAATAACCATGATGATTCGCACCTGCCTGGATACCCTGGCAGCCCTGAAATACCTTTTCACCTGGCAGCCGGCAAACGCCTGGGCCGTGTTCCGGGCGTACGGCGGTTTCATGCGGCGACTGAAACACTGCAGGAACGAGAGAAAGCGGTGGCTGGCCCGGTATCCGCTCAACGATCATGCTGAAATATACCGGGGGAGCATCCTGGTACAATTTTTCCTGAGAAAAAAGAAAACATTTATTGATTTGAAATTCCCGGGGGGAAACGGCTAATTACAGACTGCCCTTTGGTTTTTTCCCGTTCTGATTTACCTTTGGTATTTTAAAACCGGTTGACCATGGAAATTCCCATCAAGCCTTTTCTGACCCAGTTACCCTGTCCGATCAGAACGTATGATATCGATTCGGCACGTCATGTCAGTAACATTGTCTATATCCGCTGGCTGGAAGACCTTCGTTTACAGATGCTGAACGAACATTTTCCTTTGCGTCCCCTGTTCGATCAGGGCATTACACCCGTTATTACCCGCACTGAAATCGACTACCGCAAAGCCCTTGTGTTATTCGATGAACCCGTGGGAAAAATCTGGATGACCGATTTGGGAAACATCAAGTTTACCATTGAGGCAGAGATACTGATCGGCGAAGAAGTGGCTGCCAGTGCCCGTCAGGAGGGAATTTTCTACAATATGGACAATCAGCGGCCCGCCAGAATTCCCGAAGAACTGAATGAAAAATACCAGGCTTACTTTATTGTATAAAGGTACATGAAAAGCAGGGCGGCAAACAGCGTATTGACCAGGTTGACCGAATGATTCGTCATGTATCCCCGCCGCTGCAGGGTTGCCCCCAGCACAGAGTCAAGAAAATTCCCCATGACTCCGGCCAACAGGATAATAAACGATTCAACCACCGATCCGGCATACAACCAGTAGCCAGTGGCCATAACGCATGATCCCGCCACACCGGCCAGGCTTCCCTGCAGGCTGATTACCCCGTCACGCCCCCGGATATCCGGCTGCAGGCTTACTATATTGACAAACTCTTTCCCATAAACATTTCCCAGCTCCGACGACCAGGTATCGGCCAGTGCCGAGGCCAGGGCAGCAGCTGTCATACCCATGTAAAGATCACGCTGTAGTGGAAAAACCCATGCCAGGATGCCCAGCATGGCCGGCACACTCCCGTTGGCCACCACATGAATGGCGCTGCGCCTGTTTCTGTTTTCCTGAGCCAGCCCCAGATCAATCTTGTCCCTGATTCTCCAGCCCGATCCGGCAACCCCTCCCACAACGAAAATAAACAGGAACAACAATCCGGCCATACCCCCTCCCAGAAAAACCAGGGCGGTAATTCCGCCTCCTGTTAACGCTCCCTTCAGGTCAAACCGCCCCGACAGGTAACTGAGGACAACCAAAAGAACAACAAATAGCAGTCCCACCCACCAGTTCCCGGGAATGAAAAACTGTCCCGACAAAAATATTCTTACTGCAAGAAAAGCCGTAAATGCTGCCGTAAGAGGAACCATAATATTGTCGTTCACGGTACCGCGCAGGATTTCCGATGCAGCAGAAAGAAGGACGGCCAGCACAATCACTATTACCCATACCCCTGCCGGCAAACCCAGTTTCACTTCTGGCGGCAGGGAAAAGACCAGAATCACCGTCCCGGCAATTCCGGCCACAACAAAAGCCAGGGTTCCCTCCCATGTTTTACCAGACAAACTGCCCACCGGATGCCGTCCATATTTTTTGCCCACCACTGTGGCAAAACCATCACCAAAAGCCATGGCTCCCCATGCAACAGCCAGAAAAACCTGACTGTGAAAAAAGATCAGGCTGAGTAAAAAAACAACGGCAGGATAAGCGATCATTCCGGGGGAGAAGCCCAGGGTCCGCTCCTCTTTCCTTTCAAGAGACCTTCCTGTAATGCGGGGGAGTAATAAAAGATTAAAAAGCAATGCCGCCAGGGCCAGGCCTGATATGAAAACGGGAGAAATCCTTCCTATCAGAAAGGCCCATCCCACCATACCAATATGAACGATCTTACGTTTGGTCTCTCTCTCCATGAACCGGGAAATAACAGGTACAGGATTGTTATCCCGTTATGCTTTCAAAACATGCTTTTACTTTTTCCAGATGCATTCCCCTTGACCCTTTGATGAAAACAAAAGAAGGAGGCAGAGGGTTATTCCGCAGCCAGGCGATCATACTGTCCGTATCACGGAAAGTGCTGTATTCCGCCACAGGATTTACACGGCTGAATACGGGACCTGCCAGCAGCACCCTGCGAATCGGCTGTGCCTGCAGGAACTCGATGATTTTCATATGCTCATCATCCTCCGTTTCTCCCAGCTCCAGCATATCGCCCAGGATCACCGTCTTTTCCTCTGCCCTGATGCCGAAAAAATCCTTCAGGGCCAGCATCATACTGGTAGGGTTGGCGTTGTAAGCGTCGAAAAAAAGCCGGTACTTTCCCAGTTGAATAATCTGTGAACGGTGATTCGCCGGCTCAACCGATTCTACCGCCCGGCCGATCTCTTCCGGGGCCACCCCGAAAAACAATCCGACCTGAACCGCTGTAAGCACGTTATGAAAATTATACGATCCCGCCAGACGGGTTTGGAGGCTATGCATTCTGACCTTTCCACCATTATCCCGGATATGGATCCTGATGGCAGGAAACGGATCGGCAGAAACCAGTTCGCCCGTCACCTGGTCGGCAGCCCCTCCATATGTAATCAATCTGTCGGAGGGAAAGGGAAGGGTTACCAGAGAAGTTTCCAGCGAGTTTCTGAAAACCATTCCTCCATGATCTTCCAGCCAGTCGTACATCTCCTTTTTCGCCCTGCGTACATTTTCCAGACTGCCGAAACCTTCCAGGTGCGCCTTGCCGATATTGGTTATTATACCATGGGTAGGTTCTGCCAGTTCACATAACTGCCTGATCTCGCCGGGATGATTGGCTCCCATTTCCACCACCGCCATTTCTGTATCTTCTTTCCAACGCAAAACAGTCAGAGGCACTCCGATGTGGTTATTGAGATTTCCCTGTGTGGCAGCCACACGATATTTGATGCCCAGCACGGCCTGGATCAGTTCCTTGGTTGTGGTCTTTCCGTTCGATCCGGTCAGCCCTATTACCGGGATAGGGAACCGTTTCCTGTACATCCCGGCCAGTTCATGAAGAGCCGGCAATACACCGGGTACCAGGAGACATCCCCGACGCTGGCTCAGGGCGGGATCATCGACCACAGCATAAGAAGCCCCTTTCTCTAATGCTTCTTCAGCAAAACGGTTTCCGTCAAAACGCTCCCCTTTCAGAGCAAAATATATGGATCCTTTCCTGACGTTACGCGAATCGGTGGTGATGTCACGATGGCTAAGAAATATTTCGAATATTTCAGAAATGCTGACAAGGCGGTTCATAATGCAAAGAAACAAAAAAACCCCATCCGCAGGATGAGGTTTTTTTATGTATTTTCAAAAGGCCTGTTTTCAGAAACCACCGGGGCTGCCCACACGTGTCATGGCACAGCGGAAACCGATATCGGCCCTTGCACTTTCCTGATCGAGAAAACGGCGCGTTCCAGGACTCAGCCAGTACGCACGGTCTCTCCACGATCCGCCTTTGTACACACGTGCCCTGTCGCTGATGAGCGAGTTGAAATCGCCTTCTTCCTGAACATACATCTCATCGGTTCTGGGAGCAGTTTCCAATCCAACCCATTCATTCCCTTCCACCAGCCGTGATTGAAGGTCTCCATCATTGTAATTCCGGTAATCGGCTTTCTGGTAATTATACCTGTCAGCCACTTCTTCGGGTGTAACTTCCCGGTAACGCAAACGACCCAGGCTGTCTTTCTCTGCCAGATTCCCTTCCTCGTCACGAACCAATGTCTGGAACACATTGCCCCTGAAGGGGTTCAGAGGATCAAAATCCTGAAATGAGGCAGGCCGGTAAACATCTTCCACCCATTCATTGACGTTTCCTGCCATACAATAAAGACCGTAATCATTGGGCCAGTAGCTGGTAACGGGTGCGGTTATGGAAGCGTTGTCGTTCAGGTTTCCGGCCAGTCCCATAAAGTCGCCCTTGCCTCTTACAAAATTGGCCATAAACTGACCGCGCACTTTCTTTCTCGGATTTCTTACATTGTGTCCGTCCCAGGGATAAATCCTGCGTTCATACAATCTTTCTTCGTAGGTATTGCCAATCAGTGCAAATGCTGCATATTCCCATTCGGCTTCCGTGGGAAGTCTGTATCTCGGTAACAGTATGCCGTCTTCCAGTCTCACCCGGCGTTCTTCCCGGTTGGGATCCAGGCTTGGAAGGTTCTGGTTGACAAGGCCTTCATACTGACCGGCCAGGTAAGCTTCCGTATTGAAATTATCTTCATTGATCTGATTCGGATTGGGATTCAGTATTCCCTGTTCTATCAGAAGCATTTCATTCACCCTGTCGGTTCTCCACTGGCAGTAGTCATTGGCCTGCACCCAGGTTATTCCCACAACAGGATAATCATTGTAGGAGGGATGCCGGAAATAATACTGGACATAAGGTTCGTTATAGGCCATGGGACTTCTCCACACCAGTGTATCGGGCAAAGCATTCCGGTAAACCTGCGGATAATCCACATATACCCGGCTTATCCAGTAAAGATACTCCCGGTAATCCACATTCCTGATCTCGGTTTCATCCATGTAATAGGACGATACAGTAACCCTTCTTGGAACATTGTTCCAGTCGTATGTCAGATCCTGTTCCACCCGTCCCATGGTAAAGGTTCCGCCTTCAATAAATACCAGGCCGGGTCCGGTAGCTTGTTCATATCCGGTAACCACTTCAAATCCTCCGTTTTCAGGATCGTTGTAGCTCCATCCTGTGGTAGGTGAAGTGTCCCTGTCGCCACCTCTGAAAATCCCGCAGGAAGTAAAAGCCACGGGCACGGCAACCAGGACAGGTAAGAATTTAATTTTCAGTCTCATAATTTGGTATACTTTACGGCATTCCTGATCAAATATAATGATTTTTTATTTTCCTGAACAAATTTATCATAAATAACTAAATACGGGGACATTTTATTGCCCTGATGCGTTTTCTTTTTTCCGGAAGGAAAAAATTCCATACCAGCGAAACCTCATGACCCCCGGTAAACGGTCTCACCAACCCTTCCCGGGGCATCTCCAGGTCGATACTGTAGGCAACATCCCAGTCATGCAGGGATATGCCAGCCAGAATAATCAGTGCATCAGGGCTCTGCAGCCTGTCCTGCCGCATCCGCAACCCGGCTACCCACCTATCCCGGCTCAGGTTCAGGCCCCAGGTTACCAGCCAGGCCTGATATTGCTTCTGCAGGAGAATATGAGGAGTAAGCACCCAGGTGGTGGGGAAATCCCTTCTGCCTCCCAAATAAAAAGCCATCCCTGCCTGCATGGAATATTTCCGGTAGAGTGGCACACGGATATTTTCGGAAAACGATTCGTTAGGCTCCGTCAAATGATGCACGGAAATACCCCCGAAAAAATCGTGGTAATAGGCCATAAAACCTGTGGAAAAATCAACAAACCCCCGGCTGTAATCCAGCATACTCTCCCCGGTAGGCAGAAGATTTCCGCTTCCGGGATCGATCATATCGGGAAGTACCAATCCTTCTGAAACCACTTTTTTCTGGATCCAGGAAACCTGAAAACCCGCATCAATAAACCATTTTTCCGAAACCTGCAAATGATAAGAATACATGGCATCGGCACTGGTACGCCGGATGGTGCCCGAGCCCTGGTGGTCGCTCCATATCATAAGCCCTGCTCCGCCGTGAGCCCATTCCACAGGCTGATCATAAGCCACCCCAAAACTCAGGTATTTCATCTGAAATCCAGGGCCCTGCTGACGATAAAACAAAGCGACCCTCGGCTTTTCCCCGTTTCCCGCAAAAGCAGGATTCAGAAAAATGGGGCTGGCATACAATTGTGAAAAACCGGGATCCTGACCATTCGTTTCCCCTGCCAGCAGTGTCAGGCATATGACCAGGCATATCCCCCTTATCGCAGGCTTCGTGCAGTTATAATTCCGGAAAGCGATCACATATCATCAATAAGGACTACAATATATTTAAATTTCCCCTCGTTAGGAAATGTATATTTTTTATATCCTGAAACGAACCGTTCAATTCTGCCGCTGATCGGGTAATTGCTGGAATAATGAAAATCCGCCTGGCATGCATGTTTTTGCTCCTGTTAACGTCCATAGCGGGCCGGTCACAGGGAAGGATCATCCACTCAAACATCCGCTGGGGCGCCTCCGTGCCGGCGCCGGGCGACACTTCATTCTCCGGTCAGCGACTGTTATTCTTTGAAAACGCTGTTTACGATGAAACGAAGGATCTCCTGCCTTATTGCATCGAACAGGTAAAGTGGAGCCATGGTTCATCCGCAGACGTCAGGCTGGCTGGTGCGGAATATAAACCCTTCGGCCCTGAGGAAAAATACGGGGTGGCGTTTCCTGCCTGGTTACCCGAAAAACCGTCAGTAACCCACCGGTTGCTTACTTCAGGGAAAGAACGCGTGCTTGTCGTCAGGATCTATCCCTACAGGATGAACCCTTCCACCGGCCAGCCGGAAAAAATGGTCAGCTACAGCCTGGTAATCAGAGAATCAACCAGATTGTTGCCTGCCACAAAAAAGAAGAAAAGCCACTCCTATGCTTCGAATTCCGTACTGGCAAGCGGACTCTGGTACCGCATGAAAGTAGAACGGAACGGAATTTACCGGATCACATACAATCAGTTAACGGAACTGGGATTCTCCGACCCCTCGCAGGTGAGGATATTCGGAAAGGGAGGCGCCATGCTTCCGGAAGAAAACGATGCCCCGAAAACCGACGACCTGGAAGAAAATGCCATCTGGTTTGAGAAAGGAAGCGACGGTATTTTCAATCAGGGTGATTACCTGCTTTTTTACGGGAAAGGCCCGGGCGACTGGTATTACGATTCCCTCAGGAAGGAATTCATCCACCACCCTCACCTGTATGCCACGGAAGCGGTGTATTTTATTACCGACCAGGCCGGAGAGGGACTGGAGGTTCCTTCAGCCCCTTCTTCCACCCTGCAACCGACCCGTACCGTCACTACCTTCAACGATTACAGGGTACATGAATCGGACGTGCAAAATCTGATCCATTCGGGCAGGCAATGGTTAGAACCCATGTCAATCATCAACCCGAAGCACCTTTCATTCTCGTTCCCCAACCTTCATACAGCCATTCCAGTCAGGATTTCGGCACAGCTTGCCGCCCGTTCATCCGCCAGTACAGGTTTTACCGTAAGTGTAAACGACACGGAACTATTCTCCGTCCCCATTGGAGCGGTAAATATGGGTAGCTATACCAGCGACTACGCAAAGGAAAACGAAGGATCGGCCACTCTCACCGTATCACAGGATGAAGTAACCGTTACTCTCCAGTACCATCACCAGGGTATCACATCCTCTGCATGCTGGATTGACTGGATAAGGGTAAATGCCGTAAGAGAACTGATCATGACCGGAGATCAGATGCATTTCAGAAACACCGGGGCATCCGGACCGGATGAGGTGTCCCGGTTCATCCTGTCGGAAGCTTCCTCCGGTCTTTCGGTATGGGATGTCACACAGCCTGCCCGCCCTGTCAAAATGGAAGGCGCTTTTTCGGGAAACCAGTTCCGTTTCACAGCAGAAACACCCGAAATAAAAGAATACATCGCCTTCCGGCAGGAAAACTTCCACGAACCGGAAATAGAAACCACTCCCCTGCCCAACCAGAATCTTCATGGAAGCACGCCGGCCGACCTGGTTATCATTTCCCATCCCGATTTTCTTCCACATGCACAGGACCTGGCCGATCACAGAAGAACACACGACCGGCTCAGGGTGCTGGTCGTAACACCCGAACAGATCTACCATGAATTCTCTTCGGGTATGCCCGATGTTTCAGCGATCAGGAATTTTATGAAAATGCTGTATGACCGGGCTACGGGACCGGACGAACTGCCCCGGTACCTGCTTCTGTTCGGTGACGGCTCCTATGACAACAAAAGCTCAGATCCCGGAAACCCCAATTTCATCCTCACCTATCAATCTTCCAACTCATTCAGTCCCACACAGTCGTTTGTTACCGATGATTTCTTCGGTCTGCTCGACGATGACGAAGGAGGGTCGTCGGGACTGCTTGACATGGGGATTGGCCGGCTGCCGGTATCCGCTCCTGAAGAAGCCCGGGCTGTGGTTGAAAAAATCATCGGATACGACAGCATGTCCCGGGCCGGTAACTGGCGGAATGTCCTCTGTTTTATCGGCGACGATGAGGACTACAATATCCACATGCGCGATGCCGACATACTGGCCACCTACATCGACACCACCTACCGTGTGTTCAATATCAACAAAATATATCTTGATGCCTATCCTCAGGTTTCCACACCCAACGGACAACGGTATCCGGAAGTGAACGAAGCCATCAACCGGCAGATGGAAAAAGGGGCCCTAATAATGAACTACACAGGACACGGGAATGACCGGGGGCTGGCTCATGAAGCCATCCTGGGAAAAAACGATATCGGATCGTGGTCCAACGAAGACCGGCTCCCCCTGTTCATCACCGCCACCTGTGAATTCGGCCGGTTCGACGATGTGGAAAAGACCCTGGCAGAAGAGTTTTCAAAAAGGACCTCGGCGGGAGAAATGGTATTGCTCAATCCGCTGGGAGGTGGAATCGCCCTGCTCACCACCACACGCCTGGTTTACTCGAGCCCGAATTTTGTGCTGAACCGGAATTTCTACCGGTACGTGTTTGAACGGCAAGAAGACGGTTCATATCCCCGGCTGGGGGATGTGCTGAAACAAACCAAGAACGCCTCCGGATCGAGCATCAATAACCGGAATTTCACCCTGCTGGGGGATCCTTCCATGCGTCTGGCTGTTCCGGAAATGCAGGTGATCACCGAAAATATCAACGAACAACCCCTTGCTTTCCCTCCCGACACACTGAATGCCCTGGAACTGGTTACTGTCAGCGGTTACCTGGCCGATGCAACGGGAATCGAACTGACCGGGTTTGAGGGAATACTGCATGCCACTGTGTTCGACAAGGAAAGAGAGGTGGAAACCCTGGATAATGACGGATTCGGACCAATGTCATTCCACGTTCGGAACAATGTCCTGTACAAAGGCAAAGCCACCATTGAAAACGGAAGGTTCTCGTTCTCTTTCATCGTTCCCAAGGATATTGCCTACGAGCCGGGACCCGGCCGGATCAGTTACTATGCACTGGGGCAGGAAGAAGACGCCAAGGGAGCCTGCCATGAGGTGATCATCGGAGGATTTGCCCTTGTTGAACAGCCGGATACAGAAGGTCCGGAAATCCAGCTGTACATGAACGACGAACATTTCCTTTCGGGAGGGATCACCGATAAAAATCCCCTGCTACTGGCCCTGGTTTCCGACTCCAGCGGGATCAACACCACCGGCACAGGCATTGGTCACGATATCATCGCTCATCTGGACAATAATCAGAATATCATGGTGTTGAACGACTATTATGAAGCCGACACCGACAGTTACCGTTCGGGCCGAATCCGCTACCGGCTGACCGAACTGGAAGAGGGGAAACACCGCGTCAGCCTGAAAGTCTGGGATGTGTACAACAATTCATCCACCGCAGCCATTGATTTCGTGGTGGCTTCCAGCGCCCGGCTGGCCCTGGAAAAAATATTCAACTACCCGAATCCCCTGACAGACCAAACCACTTTTTCCTTCGAACACAACCGCCCGGGAACGGAAATGGATGTGCTGATCCGGATTTTTTCACTTTCAGGGCAGCTTGTGAAAACACTGCAAACCAAAGTCTTTCCGCAAGGCTACCGGGTGGAACCAGTCGAATGGAACGGATTGGATGAAAACGGGTATACTATCGGAAGAGGCATTTACGTTTACACCATCAGGGTAAGCACATCCGAAGGGGAAGTGGCCCAGCAATCTTCAAAACTGGTCATCCTGAGATAAGTTATATTATTTATCAGTAGTGTCCGACTAAAAAAATAAAGAGAAGGGTACTCCCCAGAGGTTTCCCCTTCATGTTGTAGATTTGTTTTTTGCGGAAACAAACAACAACATGAGT
>Ga0209614_1000927_pt1 | contig 24002 bp, 20 predicted proteins | sample BlaSprsedimmetaG_FD_185484 | JGI IMG/M metagenome (GOLD analysis project Ga0209614, IMG submission 185484) | Hot spring sediment bacterial and archeal communities from California, USA to study Microbial Dark Matter (Phase II) - Blank Spring... ... | reverse complement strand
GCACCACGTCGTTGACATCAAGGGCTTGCCGCGTCACTTCCCGTTTGCCTATCAGGTGCCGCATCCGCCGGATGATCTCGCCGGCCCGGTCGGCCTGGAAGACGATTTGCTCCAGCGCCTGGCCGATCCGCTGCGGACTGTCATTCGGACCCTTGAGCAAGCGCACACCCGTGTTCGCATAATTCAGGATCGCGCACAGCGGCTGATTCAGCTCGTGGGCCAATCCTGACGCCAATTCGCCCACGGTAATCAGCCGCGACATGTGTTCGAGGTCCGCGGTCGCACGTCGAAACTGATTCTGAGCTTCAATCCGTCCCGTAATATCCAGGCTATAGACATTCACATAGTCTGATTCCCGCACGGGCACCAATGTCTGCGCGAGAATCTGCGAACCCAGCCTGGTCTCCACCTCTCGCACGCATCTGTCTCGCAGGCATTCGCCCACCAGCCGGGCATACTCGGCCGGCGCTGGTCGGCCGGGCGCGGCGCCCCATTTCTCAAGCAACGGTTCCGCCGCGGGGTTCGCGTAGACAATCGTCCCGGCATCGTCGATGCGAAGCACGGGATTGGGATTCTCCGAAGGGAACTTTGCCATATCCCGCACCCTCTGCTCGGCTACCCGCCGCTCGGTTACATCATGTATCGACTCGATGACCCGCGTAACGCGCCCGGACGCATCCTTGACCGGGTAGGCGTGGATCTCCATGAACCGGGGCATCCCGCGTTCGTCGTAATGCGTGTGCTCGACCGTCATCGGTTGCCCGCTCTCACAGACCTCTCGCACCGGACAGACCCCGTTATCCTGGTCGCAGGGATGGTCCAGCCCGTGGACCAGTCGGTGGCATGTGATCGGTTGATCGCCTTCCCGCAGACCCGACGCCGAGTTGGCGGCTTCAACCGTGTAGTCCGCGGCGTTGACCACGTAGAACGGGTGATCGAGCGACTCGAAAACGTGGTGCAGAAACTCGTACTGCTCCGCCAGCACCTGCCGGCTCGCCCGCAACTGCTGATTCGTCGCGGCCAACTGCTGCTGCGTCGCCCGAAGCTGCTGGTTCGCCGCATCCAGGTGCTGATTGGCCGCCCGCAGCGAGTCGGCGTCCAGCATCTGCCGACGGAGAAACCGGCTGAACAACACCCCCACCGTCCCCAGGATGACCAGGACCGCCACGATCAAGGTTGTCTGAAGCGTCCGAAACGCCGCCAAATCGCGAGCGGCCGCCCGCTGCAGCTCCGTCTTGACCTCGTCGGCCTGCTTCAGCACATCCTTGAAGACCCCATTGTACTCCTGAAGAATAGGACTGCCGATGCCGGCGGCTCCTCCCTGAAGCCACCGCACTTCACTCAATTCCCGGAGCCGCTCCATCTTCTCGATCATCTCGCTGACTTGCTGCTCAATCGCTCTGTTGGACGATGGCGCAAGAACGCCCTTACGGTCCTCGCCGCCTCCGAGCATCATCGCGGCGTACGAACGCGCCTGATCGATACTACCCAGCGCTTCATTGACATCGACGGTGGCATCGCCGCCGATAGCCTCCTCCAGATACAGATGGCCGATGGTAGCCTTGAGCTTCATCTCCATCGCCGCAGGCACCAGTTGACCGTGGACCACCGTAATGCGATGGCCCGCGTGATGAACCCAGGCCATTGCCCCGGCCACCAGTGCCGCCGTGGCCGCGACACTCAGATACACAATCCGCAGATAGCGGCGGTTCCGACTTTGAGCAGGGTCCGTAGCACAATTATGTACGTTCATCCGACCAACCTTCCTTCCGCGGGGCGTCCGCGCAACCCTCGACGCCCACCAGTGAATACCCAGAGCAGCGACTCTTTCTCATCGCCTTCGGCCGCAAACACGCGGCCGGTCTGAATGTCCAGCGACACGCTCTTTCGCTGCGTGCCGCCCAGCCGCGTTGCCCTTACCGGAATCCCCCTCGTTCGCAGAATAGCCGTCACGGACTCGACGTTCGTCCGGCAGATGGTGTCATTGGGTTTCTGCAGGACGTTGCCCGCTCCAACCAGACAGGCCTCGATGCGGCCGCGGCAACAGCCCGCCGCGATCATGCCGTCGACCATCCCGCCAATGGCGTCATCGGCATAGCGATACTTGTCCACGGCCCTTGCGGGCGCACGACCCGGCAACATGATATGGCCCAGCGCGGCAACGGGTTGGTCCCGGTCGTAAGCGGCGATGCCTATGCACGAGCCGAGCGCCACGCTGCGCAGCACGCCTTCGCCGCCTCGCACCAGCACCTGCCCCACGCTGAGATCATATACTTCTTTCACGGCGTCTATTCGGCAAGACAATACAACGGTCGGATACTCAATCCATGGTGCAGCAACAGTCTCCGCGGCACCGCTGTGGCTTATCCTGGCTTACGATTTGGCATTGCCGCTCTGGGCGACGAAGGCCGTGCCCTACCCCTTTATGGTAGTATACCCGGTGAGCGGTGTGAAGTTCGCACCGTCCGTTTTTCGCCACGGTAAGCCTCTTATTGCCCTGACGGAGAGAATTCCCTTGCCGACGGCAACCCATTTGTGCTGGAATACGGACTGACACTCAACGGCGGCGCCGCCCCATCCCGCTTGCCCGAAACAAGGCGAACTGTTCGCGGGCGGGCGCCGGGGCGGCCCTGGTGAAGACAACGGAGCCTGGTCGTGCCTGTATTTCGCTGCCCGGACAATCCAATCATCACGCCGGCCGATGTCCGGCCTTCAAGCCCCGGCTTTGAGGTCGTCGGCGTCTTCAACGCCGGTGTTGCCCGACACGGCGATCAGGTCATACTGCTGCTGCGGGTCGCCGAGAGGCCCATCTGCGATGATCCGGGCGTGGCCGTGGCGCCCGTGTACGACCTGACCACCCGACAAATCGAATTGCTGCGGTTCGACCGCGGCGATTCCAAGTTGGACTTGTCCGATCCGAGAATAATCACCACGGCCGACGGGACCTTTCTGACCTCCATCTCTCATCTGCGAGTGGCCCGAAGCACCGACGGCCTCAACTTCCAGATCGACCCCGAGCCGGCCCTGGCGGCGGTCGCGGCGTATGAGACCTTCGGCATTGAAGACCCGCGAATCACCCCCGTCGATGGCGTCTACTACATCACATACGTGGCCGTATCCCGGCACGGCGTAGCGACCGCTCTGGCTTCCACAAGGGATTTCGAGGCCTTTGACCGCCACGGAATTGTTTTCTGCCCGGAAAATAAGGACGTCGTACTCCTTCCGGATTGTATTAACGGGTTCTGGTACGCCCTGCACCGTCCGGCCTCGCCGTTTTCGGCCCGCAATGAGATTTGGATAGCCCGGTCGCCGGACCTGCTATGCTGGGGCGGCCACCGGCCGCTGCTGGGTCTTCGACGGGGCCTCTGGGATGGGGCCCGAATCGGCGCCGGCGCCGTGCCCTTCGAGATCGAACAGGGCTGGGTCGAGGTCTATCATGGGGCCGACGCCAACGGCCGATATTGTCTTGGCGCAGTCCTACTTGACAGCACTCACCCCTGGCGGGTCCTGGCCCGTACAGACGAGCCCATCCTTGCCCCACAGGCCCCTTATGAGACGTCCGGCTTCTTCGGGAACGTTGTCTTTACCTGCGGGCTTCTCGTGGAACAGGCCCGCCTGCGGGTCTATTACGGGGCGGCCGATACCTCCGTCTGCTACGCTGAAATCCCCCTGGCGGATGTCGTCGGTGGCCTGGGTTTCTGAAGGGCCCGCCCAATCCAGACGGCTGTCGGACGCATGAACATACCCGAAAACGCCTTTGGCGGGGCAAGGGAGGCCGAAAAGTGTTGACTGCGGCCCCCGGACTATGCTAAAATATGTACGTTAGGAGTTTTAAGTATTGACGCCCCGACACGGCGGACGGATACTACGGAGTTCTAGGGTGGTTGGCAACATCTCCTGGTATGGCGTTCTGCCCAACAGTGGGCGCAGGACCACAAGGTGGGTGAAGAAAACTTGGTGATAAGCCCCTATTCGCCGAGTCTTCCGGCTACGAGTGTGTTCAGACTATGGCTGACAATCCTTCTACACAGGCGCTGCAGCAGCCTTTGACCCCAAGGGCCCACACAAGGTCCAAGGCCCCCAGGAAGGCGGAAGCCCCGGTCGACAAGGTCATGGCCTGTCGCTACGAGATGAAGTACGTCGTTACCGAATCACAAGCGGCCGCGATGGCCCCTTTTATCGTTCAATACATCCCGGTGGACCGGTACTGCAAACTGCAGCGTGGCGGGGTATACCCCATCGTCAGCCTCTATCTGGACAACGCCGACTGGCGGCTGTGCCGCGAGAGCATCACGGGCGTCAAGAACCGCTTCAAACTGCGCATCCGAAGTTACACGGATGAGCCCGATTATCCGCGTTTTTTTGAAATCAAGCGCCGCATCAACACCGTCATTATGAAGAGCCGCGCCCGCGTCATGGACCGCGACATCGAGGCGCTGCTTCGCGGCCTGCCCCTGCCGCCCCAGGACTACAAGACGGACGAGAAGGCCCTCAGTCAGTTCCAGCTCTATATGAAGAACATCAACGCCGGGCCGGGTGTTCTGATTCGCTATTGGCGCCAGGCATGGGAAGGTGAAGGCGACAACCGCGTCCGCGTAACGTTTGACAGGGATCTGTGCTACTGCATCACGCGAGAGCCCGTGGTGCGGCTCGGCGGCGCCGGCTGGCAACGCAACAACATGACCAAGGGCCATGTCATCCTCGAGATCAAGTTCACGGGAAAGTATCCCGCATGGCTCAGCCACATGGCCAAGTGCTTCAACCTCAGGCTCCGCTCCATGTCCAAGTACGCCACCTCGGTCAGGCAGGCGTCCAACGAGAAGTGGTGCGGACCGACAATTCCGGATTGGGAAGACGATGATGGATAGAGTCTGGCAAGCCCTCGAAGACACACCCATGACCGGAGGATTCTTCGGACCCGAAGGCATTATTCTGTCGCTGCTGCTGGCCTTCGTCCTCGGGCAGCTCATGGCCTGGGTGTACTACTTCACGCACAGCGGACTGTCTTACTCGCGGTCCTATGTCCAGTCGCTCATCATCATCACGGTTGTCATCGCCATGGTTATGACGGTCATCGGCAACAATATCATCACGGCCGTTGGACTTATGGGCGCTCTGGCCATTGTCCGATTCCGCAACATCCTCAAGGACACCCGCGACATCGCCTTCATCTTCTGCTCGCTGGTCGTTGGCATGGCCGCCGGTTCTCAGCGATATGCCACGGCCATTGTCGGGTGTCTGATTCTCTGCGGCATATTCCTTTATCTCCACGCCACGGGATTCGGCACCCATACGCCGCACAACGCCTTTCTGCGTTTCAGCATTCGGGGCCACATCGGCCCGGACCATCCCGTGACCCGCCTGCTCAAGCGTTTCTGCGGCACGTTCACCCTCATCAGCGCCCAGGACAGCGGTTTTGGAACCGCCGCCGTTGACTACGCCTACCAACTGATGATTCACAACATCGAGAACAACGAACGAATGCTGTCGGAGCTTCAGAACATCGAAGGCGTCGAGAGCATCAGCCTGACCATGCAGGAGGAATTGCTGGAGGTCTAAGCGAAGCATGAAGACTCGCTCAAAGAACAGTACCTACGGCCGTTTCAGCATTCGGATGCTGCGGGGACACCTCGCGCCGTTGCTGGTCTGGATCGCCGCCGCCGCCTGTGTGGTGATCCTGTTCCAGCACCGGACCCGACGGTACGAAATCGTCGGCATCGCCCGGGGACGTGTCGCCCAGGTGGCCGCCAACTGCAACGGCCGCCTCATCGAGGTCAGGGTCGGCCTCTATGACAAAGTCACCGCCGGGCAGACCCTTGCCGTCGTCGACACCCTGCTCGACAGCGAGCGCCAGCCCGAACTCCTCCAGGCCCAGATCGCCACCGTCAAGGCCGAGATCGACCGCCTGACCGCCGAAGTGGCGGCCACCCAGGAGACCCTGCTGACCGAGAAGACCGAACGGGAGAATGCCCACGTGGAGGCCAAGCGCCGGTTTGACCTGGACGTCGAGAGCGCCCGACTCGGCATCCTGAGCACCCAGGCGACACTTGCCGCCGACAGAGTCACTCTCAAAGACCTCGAGTCCGACGTCCGGATCCTCGACGACCTCGTCAGGAAGGACGCCATCGGCCCGTATGAACTGGAGAAGGCCCGGGCCGCCTACGAGTCGCTGGCCGCGAAGATCGCCGAGAATGAGCGGCTGCTTGAGCAGGCCCGCGCCGACCTGCAGATCAACCTGGAGCGTCAGAAGCAATATAGCCAGGTCGAGATTCGCCATCCGGACATGGATCGCGTCCTCGACGCGATTCGCAAGGCGATCACCGTTCAGGAGCGGCTGATGGGAGAATACACGGCCATCGCCAATCGGCAGCCTGTTGAAATCAAGGCCCCGATAGACGGCGTCGTGGTAGGCGTCCACGGCCGGTCCAACGAGCGGGTCCTCGACCGTCCCGGCGAAAACCTTATCAGTACGGTCGGCGAGGCCGTGAGCGCGGGCCGGCCCATCATGGCCATTGCCTCGGAGCAACCCACCGAGGTCGTCGCCTATTTCCACCAGAACGCCATCAGCCGGGCCCGCGCGAACACCACCGTCGAACTCGTTAAGCAGCGTGTCCCGGCTCAGATCGCCAGGGGCCGCATCACCGCCGTCGGTCCGGCCATTGAACTGATGCCTGAACAGCTCTGGAGGAACTCGACCCTCCCGCAATGGGGATGTCCCGTTGTTATCGCCATTCCCTCCGGGATGAACCTTATCACAGGTGAAACCGTCGGCATTCGCGGATTCTGAACCGCGCCGGCGCAGGAACGAACGCAGGAAGGGTATTCCAACGGATAACCCATGATATTGCACCGCTTGTCCATTCCGCTGAGTCTCGCACTGACCGCCGTGTTGGCGGTGGGTCTGGCGGGTTGCCGATCGGCCGATCAGTACAAGGCCGAGGCCGACGAGCAGGTCTATACGATCATCGACAACAAATGGGACGATGCCTTCGGCTCGAAAGCCAACTACAAGATCAGCGACGTCGAACCCGATCCCAACGCCATTATCATCGACAGCAGCGTTCCGCTGCCTCCGGTCCTGACCCTGCCTCAGGCCGTGGCGCTGGCGACGGCCAATAACCGCGACTACCAGACGCAGAAGGAAGCGCTTTACACTTCCGCCCTCGACCTGGGTCTGGAACGGCACAACTTCGAGAACCAGTTCTTCGGGGGCGTCCTGTCCGGTTACAGCAAGAACGATCAGTCCGGTGACGAGGTCGTCTTCAATGAGGGCAACTTCGGCTTCAACCGCCTGCTCAGTACGGGTGCGCGGGTCAGCACGCATGTCGCCGTCTCCTGGGCTGAAATCCTGCTGGGCAACCGCCTTTCCGGAGGTGTCACGCCGATGCTGGGCTTCTCGGTCATCCAGCCGCTGCTGCGCGGCAGCAATCGCGACATTGTCCTGGAGAACCTCACCCAGGCCGAGCGAAACACCCTGTATCAATTAAGGGCTTTCAATCGGTATCGTCAGGAGTTCGTCGTTTCGGTTGTCACGCAGTACTACCTGATTCTTCAGGCCCATGACGCCGCCGAGAATGCCCGGAAGAACTACCAGACGATGCTCTGGTTGTATCGCAAGACGAAGCTTCTGACCGATGCGGGCCGCCTCCCGAAATTCGAGGCCGACCGCGCCAAGAGCGAAGCACTCAATGCCCTGGACACGTATGTCCGGCAGCGCAAGCTCCACGAACAGGCCCTCGACGACTACAAGATCGTCCTGGGCGTGCCCGCGGCCGCCCGGTTCACACTTGACCCGGCCGAGATCCAGCAACTCCGCGCCGCGGAACTGCCTTACCCCGAATTCGCCGAAGACGAGGCCATCCAGACCGCCCTCCAACGCCGCCTGGATCTGGTCAATGTCGCCGATTTCGTCGTCGACGCGCAGCGCAAGGTCAAGGTCGCCGAAGACGCCTTGCGGGCCGAACTCAACGTTGGCGCCGACATCGCGGAATTGGGCCGCTCCGGCGTTGACATTGGCAGGCAGCCCCGGCTCGACCGCGGCGGCCGCGTCATGATTGATACCGGCCGTCCCGATCCCATCAACGACCAGGTCCGCGCCGTTATCGAGCTGGACCTGCCTCTCGAACGCGAGTCGGAGAAGAACCTCTACCGCAAGTCCCTGATCGCGCTGAGTCAGGCGCAGCGCAATTACGAGCTGGCCACGGACACCACCACGCTCGAAGTTCGCCGCGCCTACCGCGACCTCAAAGAGGCCGCCGAGCGCTACCGTATTCAGCAGGAATCGCTCGCCGTCGCCAAGGACCATTTCCGCCGCACCTATGCCATGTTCCAGTACGGCCAGGCCAGCAGCCGCCGCCTGATCGACGCCCAGGGCGATTTCCACAGCGCACAAGACGCCGCCACTGACGCCCTCGTCGATTACACCATCGCCACGCTCAACTTCTACCGCGATGCAGGCGTTATGCGTGTCCTGCCTGACGGCATGTGGAAGGTTAACGCCAAGTAGCCCGCCGGCCCGCGCTGCCGCGGGGGCCAGACGCCCCGTCGCCCGTCCTGCGTCCGGTAAGATGCGAAGAATCCCCCCGGCCAGGCCCATACACGGCTCACAGCCACTTTTGCGCTGGATTTCCCGACCGATCCGGCGTATCCTCTTGCGCATTCCTCGCGTTTTCTACAGTTGGACCGACATGTTTGTCGCCCGGCCTGTGGCCCGTGGCAGGGGCCCTGGCGGGTTGGGCATAGCGTATAAGGAGCACCTGAAACAGATGTCTGTTGACAACGGCGCATATAACTTCCGTGAGATTGAGCCGAAGTGGCAGCAGTATTGGTGGACGCACAGGACCTTTGCGGCCGTGGACTGCGACAGCCGGCCCAAATACTACGTCCTGGATATGTTCCCCTATCCAAGCGGCGAAGGGCTGCATGTCGGCCATCCGGAGGGTTACACGGCCAGCGATATTGTCGCGCGCTACAAGCGAATGAAAGGCTTCAACGTCCTGCATCCGTTTGGCTGGGATGCCTTCGGGCTGCCCGCCGAGCAACATGCCGTCAAGACGGGCGCGGCGCCGGAGCAGACGACGCGGCGGAATATCGAGAATATGCGGCGGCAGACGCGGTCCCTCGGATTCAGTTACGACTGGGACCGCGAACTGGCCACCACGGACCCCGCGTACTACAAATGGACCCAGTGGATATTTCTGAAACTCTTCAACAGTTATTTTGACGACGCCGAGCAGAAGGCCAGGCCCATCGACCAATTGCCCATCCCCGCCGGCCTGACCGAGCCCCAGAAACGCCAATACATCGATGACCATCGCCTTGCCTACGAGGCCGAGGTCCCCGTCAACTGGTGCCCGGAACTGGGGACCGTCCTGGCCAACGAGGAAGTGGTAGGGGGGGTCAGCGAGCGCGGCGGCCATCCGGTCTTTCGCAAGCCCATGCGCCAGTGGATGCTGCGAATCACCCAGTATGCCGAGCGACTTCTCGCGGACCTGGAGGAAGTGGATTGGCCCGAATCCATCAAGAAGCTCCAGACCGACTGGATCGGCAAGAGTGTCGGGGCCGATGTGGACTTCAAGATCGAGGGTCACGACGAGGTGATCCGCGTCTTTACCACACGTCCCGACACGCTCTTCGGCGCCACCTATATGGTCATGGCCCCCGAGCACCCGCTCGTGGATCGCATCACCACGGCCGACGTCCGAGAGGCCGTGGAACAATACCGCCAGGCCGCCGCCCGCAAGTCCGACCTTGACCGCACCGACCTGGCCAAGGACAAGACCGGCGTCTTCACGGGCGGCTACGCCATCAACCCCGTCAACGGGCAACGGATACCCGTCTGGATCAGCGACTACGTCCTCATCAGCTACGGGACCGGGGCCATTATGGCCGTCCCCGCTCATGATGACCGGGACTTCGAATTCGCCACCAAGTTCGGTCTGCCCATCATCCCCGTCGTTCAACCGGATGACCCCGTCCAGGCGCTGCTCGTGGAAAAGGGCGAACTCTGCTTCACGGGAAACGGAGCCGCCATCAACAGCGGCGAATTCAACGGCCTCAAGACCCCTGAATTCAAAGCGAAGATCACCGAATGGCTTTCCCGGCAGAGAAAAGGTCGCAAAGCCATTAACTACAAGCTCCGCGACTGGCTCTTCAGCCGCCAGCGCTACTGGGGCGAGCCGTTCCCCATCCTGCACACCGAGGACGGCCGCGTTCTGGCCCTGTCCGAAGACGACCTGCCGCTGACTCTGCCGCCGATCAAGGACTACAAGCCGACCGGCACGGGCGAACCTCCGCTGGCCAACGCCGCCGACTGGGTCAATATCGCCCTCCCGGATGGAACCCGGGCCCGCCGTGAGACCAACACCATGCCGCAATGGGCGGGCTCCTGCTGGTATTACCTTCGCTATCTCGACCCGCACAACGACGAGAAGGGCTGGGACCCCGCGAAAGAGAAGTATTGGATGCCCGTCGATCTCTACGTCGGCGGGGCCGAGCACGCGGTTCTGCATCTGCTCTACGCCCGCTTCTGGCACAAGTTCCTGTACGACCTGGGCTACGTCACCACGCGCGAGCCTTTCCGCAAGCTCGTCAATCAGGGCATGATCCTCGGCGAAGACGGTCAGAAGATGAGCAAGTCCCGCGGCAACGTCATCAACCCCGACCAGGTCATTACCGGCTACGGGGCCGACTCGATGCGCCTCTACGAGATGTTCATGGGCCCGCTGGAGTCCATGAAGCCCTGGTCCATGCAGGGCGTCGAAGGCGTGCACCGGTTCCTCCAGCGGACGTGGCGGCTCGTCGTGGATGAACAGACGGGTCAGGTCCTGCCCCAGGTCCGGGACGTCGAACCCGATGAGCTGACCACCTGCCTGCTCCACCAAACCATCAAGAAGGTCGGCGAGGACATCGAGGCCTTCGGCTTCAACACCGCCATCAGCCAGATGATGATCCTCGTCAACCACCTGACGAAATGCGAGGTCCGCCCGAAATGCGTGATCGAGCGGTTTCTTCTGGTCCTCGCCCCCTTCGCCCCGCACATCGCCGAGGAACTCTGGCAGATCCTGGGCCATGACAAGACGCTTGCCTACGAACCCTGGCCGCCATACGACCCTCAACGGGTCAAGGCTCGGGAGATTGAGCTGGCCGTCCAGGTCAATGGCAAGATCAAGGCCCGTATCGTCGTGGCCGCCGATAGCGACGAGGACAGCATACGCCGGAACGCCCTGGCGGACCCGGTGGTCGCGGCCGCCCTCGACGGAAAAACGCCGCGAAAGGTCATTGTCGTGAAGTCCCGCCTGGTCAACATCGTTGTCTGAGATTCGTCATGGCCATCGAAATCGAAGCGAAACTCAAGGTCGATTCTCACGACGCGGTTGCCGCCGCGCTGGCCGCCCTCGGCGCCCGCCACATCGGCCGGCGAATCGAGACCGACACCTTCTTCGACGATGGCGCCATCGCCCGCCGCGACAAGTGCCTGCGGCTGCGCACCCAGACGCAGGACGGCGACACGCGGTATATCCTTGCCTTCAAAGGCCCGAAGGCCCCCGACATGCTCAAGAAGCGGCAAGAAGTCCAACTGGATGTGCACAGCCGCGACGATGCGGTCGAGTTTCTCGGTGCGCTGGGTTTCCGCCCGGTTATGGTCCTCCAGAAGCGACGCTCCCTCTGGCAATTCAACCGCTGCGAGGTGGCTCTGGACGAGATTCCTATCCTGGGCACGTATGTTGAAATCGAAGGACCGGACAACGACACCATCATCGACACCCAGCGCCAACTGGGCCTGGGGCACCTGTCGCATATCCCCCGCAGCTACGCCGGCCTGATTCGAGCGATTCTTGAAGCGGCCGGCGACAGCCGAACTGAGATATTTTTCTGAAGGCCAACGCACGTGAAGCCCGGCGACGGTTACATCTGTTTCATCGTTAACCCCAAGTCCGGGGCAGGCAGCACCCGGCCCCTGGGCCGCCAATTCCGGCAATACCTCGCCGCCAGAGGCTTCGACATCCATGCCCATGTAACCCGATCCCTGGAGCATGCCTGCGAATTGGCCACCGACGCCGCCGTCGACCATGATTGCGCCCTGGTCGTCGCCGTCGGTGGCGACGGCACGGTTCGTGAGGTCGTCCGCGGCCTCGAAGGAAGCGATCGGCCGGTCCTCATCGTCCCCGGCGGCACCGAGAATCTGCTGGCCAGCGAACTGGGCATCGACGCCCATCTCCAGACCCTCATCGACGTCTTCGAATCCGGCCATATACAGCGCCTGGACCTTGGCATCGTCAACAACCGCTGTTTCACCTCCATCGCCGGTTTCGGCTTTGATGGCGAGATTGTCCGGCGGGTCAGCGAGCGACGGAAAGGCCACATCACCTACGCCGATTACGTCGCCCCCGTCTGGAAAACCTTCTGGACCTACAAGTATCCGGCCATGACCGTTACCGTTGACGACAAAGAGTTTTTCAGCGGCAGGGGGCTGGTCTTCGTCGGCAACATCCGCCGTTACGGCGGCGGCCTGCGAATCCTCCGCGACGCCAACCGCGGCGACGGCCTTCTGGATGTCTGTGTCTTCAAGACCGACTCCCGCCTGTCTCTCTTGCGGATGACGCTTCTGATGTTGCTGCGGTCCCATATCGGCGCCAAGAACGTCCTTTACAAGCGCGCCAGGACCATCACCGTCACGGGCGATCCGGCCATCAGGACCCAGATCGACGGAGACCCTGGCCCGGCGTTGCCCGTCCACATCAAGGTCATCCCGGCCGCGGTCAACTGCCTGGCCCCCAAGGGGGCCCGGCCGTTGGGCCTGAGAACTCGAATCAAGCGAATCTTCGGATAGGACTGCCCTCTATGAGCCAGCCGCACTTCACCATCGGCCCCGTTCAAGTCGGTCTCGACGCGCCGCTCTTCGTTATGGCCGGGCCGTGCGTCATCGAAAGCCTTGACAACTGCCTGGCGATCGCCGAGCGGCTTGTCGCCGCGGCCGAGGCCACCGACATCCCCTTCATCTTCAAGGCCAGCTTCGACAAGGCCAACCGCTCCAGTATCGACAGCTTCCGCGGGCCCGGCCTCCACCAGGGTCTGGATATCCTCCATCGTGTCCGCGAAGAGACCTCCCTGCCTATAATGACCGACGTCCACGAGCCGGCCCAGGCCGCCCCGGTCGCCCAGGTCGTCGACTGCCTCCAGGTGCCGGCGTTCCTGTGCCGCCAGACCGACCTGCTCGTCGCCTGTGCGCAGACGGGCAAGCCCGTCAATGTCAAGAAAGGCCAGTTCCTTTCCCCGGCGGAGATGAAGAACGTCGTTGACAAGCTCCACGCCGCGGGCAACAACCGCATCATGCTGACCGAACGGGGCACTTTCTTCGGATACAACCGCCTTGTCAATGACATGACCGCCATCCCGACCATGCAGGCCCTGGGATGCCCGGTCATCTTCGACGCCACCCACAGCACCCAGCAGCCTGGCGGCCTTGGCTCGGCCAGCGCCGGACGTCCGGAAATGGCCCCCATCCTGGCCCGGGCGGCGGTTGCCGCGGGCGCCAACGGCCTATTCCTGGAGGTCCATACCGACCCGCCTGGGGCCAAGTCCGACGCCGCCTGCGTGCTGCATGTGGACCATCTCAAGGGCGTCATTACCGTATGCAAGAGGGTTTTCGAGGCCGTAAGGCAACCCGCATGACCACACAGTACGCCCATCTTTACGGTCCTGTCCCATCGCGACGCCTCGGTCTGAGCCTTGGCGTCGATATCGTCCCCGCGAAGGTCTGCACCCTCGACTGTATCTACTGCCAGATCGGCCGAACCAGCCTGGCGACCCTTGTCCGCAAGCCCTATCTGCCCGCATCCGAGGTCCTCGCGGAGCTGTCCGACCGTATCGGGCAGGGCCTGGCCTGCGATTACATCACCCTCACCGGCTCCGGCGAACCGACGCTCAACACCGAGCTTGGCTGCCTCATAGACCAAATCCGTACCCTTACCCGCATCCCCATAGCCCTTATCACAAACGGCACGCTTCTGTACGACCCTGCCGTCCGGTTCGATGCCGCCAGGGCGGATGTGGTCCTGCCTTCGCTCGACGCCGGCAATGAGGCCGCCTTTCATAAGATAAACCGGCCGTGCCCGGACCTTGCTTTTCAGACCTTTCTCCAGGGCCTGATCGACTTCCGGGCACGCTACCAGGGCCGCATCTGGCTTGAAGTGTTCCTCATCGAGGGCGTCAACACCTCCGATGCCGAGATTCAGTCGCTCAAGGACTGCATCGCCCGGATACGCCCGGACAAGGTGCACCTCAATACCGCTGTCCGGCCGACGGCCGAACCCGGCATCAAACCCCTCGATCCAGCCCTGCTCCAGGCTATCGCCCAGCGCATGGGGCCGGATTGCGAGGTGATCGCCGACTTCCCCATCGCCCATCCCCACCACCTGCCCGAGAGCCTCCATTCGCTTGCACAAGCCGACCAGACGGCCGAATCCATCTTCGCAATGCTGAAACGCCGTCCCTGCTCGATCGACGACCTCTGTAGTGCCCTGGCCCTGACCCGAACAGCCGCACTGGCTGCCCTGAAGATGCTCACGGCCGCCAACCGCATTTGCACTACTTCCAAGGCCGGTCGAGTCTTCTACGCCCCGGCTCCCGACACACCTCCCACAGACTCATAAACCCTGCGAAATTCGCCCCTGATCGCCGATCTGGTTCGTATTTTGTAAAGCCCCCCGTCCCATTGGCCGATAAAGTTTCTGTAGTGGCCGCGGTGTGATGGGCCGATCGGGTGGGTGGGATATGTCGTTTTCCGACGTAACTCGCCCCGTACGGCCCGGTAAAAACCGCAGCCGGTTTTGCGTATCAGGTCAGTCTCTGGCAGGTGCCATCTGTGAACGCCACAGCCAAACGACAGATTGTCCTCAACAAGGGCACTGAGAAATTCATCTTCCGGTACCAGAGCGGCTGCGAGGATGAGCTGCTCGACGCACTGATAGAACAGGCCAAGAACCCGAAGACCACATTCGACTGGTTTGACGCCGCCGTCCTCAGTTTCAAACTGGCCCAGTCGCTCATGGGACAGGCCGACGAACTCCTGCACAATAACCGCAACACGGAAATCCGTCTTGCATGAGACTCAAGGGGAGACAACCCTTGCCGGTGTCTCCGCGTTATCGCAAACACAACCCAACATAAGGCAGGCAGACTATGGAAGATAGCGCGATCATTCAGGAATTCCTGGGCTACTTGAAATACGAGAAGCGTTTTTCCGAGCATACGGCGAAATGCTATGGCGCCGATCTGACCCAGTTCGGCGAGTTCCTCCTCGAGCATTCGGACGCCTGTGGCCACGAGGATGGCGATATATCGATGGGGCACTCCGGGGGCTCCGCTACGGCCGTGGCGACAGGCACTGAACTGAAGGTGGACCCGTTGCTCCTGACGGCCGAGGCCAACACCATCCGCAGTTACATGGCCCGGCTCAACGACAAGCAATACTCCAAGGCCACCGTCGCCCGCAAACTCGCCACGCTCCGCAGCTTCTACAAGTTCCTTATCCGGCGCAATCGGGTCGCCGCCAGCCCCGTGGTCGGCATTCGCACGCCCAAACAGGACAAGAAGCTCCCGCGGTTCCTCGAATACGATCAGGTCAAGCGGCTGCTCGAGACGCCCCCCTCGGATACATGGCTGGGCGCCCGCGACAGGGCCATCCTGGAGACCCTCTACAGCACGGGGATACGGGTCAGCGAGCTGGTGTCGCTGAACATGGACGATATCGACTTCCTCGGTGAAGTCATTCACGTCCGCGGCAAGGGCAAGAAAGAACGCATCGCCCCCATCAGCGCCTCGGCCCTCCAGACCATCCAGCACTACATGGAATACCGCAACCGCCGCGCCCAGAGCAACAGCAACTTCGACAACAAAGTGCTCTTCGTCAACAAGCACGGAAAACGGCTGAGCACCCGGAGCGTCCGTCGAAAAATGGACAAGTACCTGAAGATGGCCGGCCTGGACCCCGCCATCAGCCCTCACACGCTTCGGCACAGCTTCGCCACCCACATGCTCAACAATGGGGCGGATCTGCGGAGCGTCCAGGAGTTACTGGGCCACCAGTCCCTGTCAACGACACAGGTCTACACGCACCTGACCACGGCGCGTCTGAAAGAGACGTACCAGGATGCCCATCCCCGCGAGAACGAGTCAGATGCGTCCCGCACGGATGATAACAACGGCTTCTACTACTGAGCGGATCACAGAATGAGTCTGCAAGGCCGCTTCCCATAGTGGCCTTTTTTATTGGGCCGCCGCCCCATTGCCGATGTACTCCGGCACCAGCGACTTGATTTTTGAAACGATCAACTCGCGGTCCTGTGTGTGCGCTGCTCGAAGGATGTCCTCGATCCCCGCCAGCAGTCCCTCCCGATCCATCGGGATGTTCTTCCAGACGCTGATCTTCGGGTGATGGGTCCGCTGCATATCCTCGCCCTCGATGGACAGCTCCTCGAACAGCTTCTCGCCCGGCCGAGGACCGGTAAAGACGATCTCGATGTCTTCGCCCGGTCGAAAGCCGCTGAGGGTAATCAACTCCTTGGCCAGATCGACAATCTTCACCGGCTCGCCCATATCGAGAACGAAGATCTCGCCCCCCTTGCCCATGGTCGCGGCCTGCAAGACGAGCTGGCTGGCCTCCGGGATGGTCATGAAGTATCGCTTCATCTCCGGATGGGTCACCGTCAACGGCCCGCCCTCGGCGATCTGCTTCTTGAAGATCGGCACGACGGACCCATCCGACCCGAGCACGTTGCCGAACCGCACGGTCACATACTGCGTCCGGCTGGTCATGCTCAGGTTCTGAATGTACATCTCGGCGATCCGCTTCGATGAGCCCATGATACTCGTCGGATTCACCGCCTTGTCCGTACTGATCATCACGAAATTCGTGCTGCCGAACTCGGCCGCGGCGTCGGCGACCGTCTTGGTCCCGAGGATGTTGTTCTTCACCGCTTCGCCCGGGTTGAGCTCCATCAGCGGCACATGCTTGTGCGCCGCCGCGTGGATCACCACCTGCGGCCGATACGTCTCGAACACCTGTCCGACGCGCACCGAATCGGTGATGTCGCAGATCACGGCCGCCAGGTTCACGCTGGAGAACTGCCGCCGCAACTCCCGTTCGATATAGAACAGCGGGTTTTCGGCTTGTTCGACCAGCACCAGATTCCGCGGTCCGTACTTGCACACCTGCCGGCACATCTCCGAGCCGATGGAGCCGCCGGCCCCGGTCACCAGGATTACCTTGTCCTTGAGGAACGCCTCGATCATGTCCTCATCGAGTTGCACGACTTCGCGTCCCAGCAGGTCGTTGATACCCACGTCACGAATCTGCGAGACCCGCAGCCGGCCTGAGGCGATATCGGTGATCGATGGAACGGTCCGAAAGCGGATATTCGTGCCCTCATCGAACACCTGAATCACGCGGCGCCGCTGCTGATGGGTCGCCGAGGGCATGGCGATGGCGATTTCCTCGATATTCCTGGCCTCGCAGATGTCCGGCAATTGCCCCACCGTCCCCAGCACCGGCAGCCCATGGATCAGCGTCCCTCGCTTGGCGGGGTCATCGTCGATAAAACCGACCACCTCGTATTCCGCCACCGGCATCCGGTGAATCTCCCGAAGAAGCGCCTCGCCGGCGTTGCCGGCCCCGACAATCAGCAGACGTTTCAGGCGTCCGGCCTCCTCCGTGCGGAACTCTTCGTGATACAGGCGAACCACCATCCGAAGCCCCGCCAGCAGCAGGATCGTGGCGAACATGTCCAGCATGAAGACCGCCTGGGAGACCTCCTCCAGGTTGCCCACGTGGCGTCGCGCCGCCGGAAGATTCAGCGACGCAAACCACACCGCCAGCGTCACCATGGTGCTCACCAGCGACGCCCGCAGAATCCCGAACAGATCCGATATCCCGACGTATCGCCACCACCCGCGATACTGCTTGAAGAGCCCGAAAATCGCCAGCTTAATCGGAATGAAGAGGGCCAGCAGCAGGGGATACTGCTCCACCAGCCACTTGCGCTGGAATTGCATCTCCGACGTCAGCAGAAACGCCATCATCAGCGCGCCGACGAACACCATGACATGGGCTACGACAATCAGCGGACGGCGCCAACGCAACATGACCCCCGGCGGGGGCCCTTCGTAACCTGCCGACTCGTCCAGGGGCTTGTCTGCTTCAATGTTGTTGTCAGGCATTATGCCTCAGCACCAAAAAGGCTCATACCCCCACCCAAGGACCGTTAGATTACCAACCCTCGGCAGCGGTTGTCAAGGTTTCACCCGGGGCCATAAGCCCGAACCGATCCTCACTCCTCGTCGTCGCCGGCCTCAATGTCCGCCACCGGGCTGACATGCGGCATGTACACGTCGTCCAGCGCGGTGTTGTCCACGCGTTTGCGCAGCAATCCGTATAGGATTGTCTGGGCGCTGCAATAGAAGCTCATCACAAAGGCCGCGAGCAGCCCTACCGCCAGCATCACGTACCCGTACACCACCCATGAGGCCGCCGCCTCGGACCAATTCGCCGAGCTGACCGCCGCCCGGCCGTAGAGGTTCGAGAATGCCGGCTCCGGCCAGATCGCCACCAGTTTGTCCGTCTCCCGGCTGCTGCCCGGCGTAAAGATCGCCAAGGCCAGGAACCACCGTGTCGCCCAGAGCACAACCGCCAGAAACAGTCGCACAAAGACGTAGCAGATCGCGCCGTAAACCGCCGCCAGCACTGTGTAGAACGCCGTCCGCCAGGGCCGCGCATAGACATAACTGAACGACCGGTTGATTGCATCGAATGAATCCGACCCGTCGTAGGCCACCGCCGGGAACATCAGGTGCATTCCCCCGACGAGTCCGATAAACACTACGGTGATGAGTACGCCCGGGACAAGAGACAGAAACAGCAGCACAGTCACCAGCAGTTCCCCGGCCCGCGGGATATTGCCCAGCAGTCCGATGAGGAAGATGAAGAGCCCCAGGGCGAACATGATGGCCACACTGGACAACGGCGCCCCGGCGAAGGACGTAAACCGCCGGATTCCGTACCACAGGCCGCTGAACAATCCAACCTTCTGCCCCCGGGCAAACTGAACCGCCGCCATGCGGCATATCGCGCCGCCCGTAATACAGAAGACGACAAATGAAACGGCCGCGAAGAGAATCCCATAGACCGGGTGACATCGAAATAGCCAAGCTACCCCACTCAGAGCATCCGCCACGTTCCCCCCCACACGCCCGAAATCCCCGTCCAGCAGCCCATAGACCGCATCATGGAACCGGTTCGAGCCAAATCGCCACATCATCCGAAACACGCCGATTCTGCCCGTGGCCTCTTGTGCATACGCCTGGATGTTCTCGCCGGCGACGTACACGTCCACTTCCATCCGCAGCACCCGCCCGCCGTCCACCATCACCGGGGCCTTGCCGGCCAGGTCCATAAGCCAACCGGTCCCCGTAATGACTCCCACGGCCAGCAGGCCCGCCAATACCTTGCTGGGCTGAAGCGCGATCCGAAACGCATGGGATATCTTTGGAAAGAGTAATCCTCCGAGCAGCGCCTCCGCTGGATTGGAACTCCTGTCCTCACCGGCCATTGTGTGTCCTTTCAGATTGCCTGCGACTTCCCTGAAACCACGCGGTACACAACACCCGATATTATCCGCGCCACCGCCCCGTTTGCAACCTCTAATTCCCCGGCTCGGCCGCGGGTCCTATCGCATCTTCACTCTGGCCGGCTTCCATCGAGGAATGGATCACATAGGCACAATCCAGCCAGGCCCCCAAGTCGACCAGGCGGCACCGCTCACTGCAAAACGGGAAGTACGAGCCCTGCCGGCGTTTGCCAAGCCCACCGGCCACCGGCTTGCCGCATGTTGGACAGGTCCGGTCCATCATCTCCGTGCCCCTTGTGTGTCGCTATTGCTCGAATTGCGGGATCTTACCTTCTTCGACCAGGCGTGCATACTCCACACAGTACCGTGCCCACGGTTTGGCCGCCAGTCGTGCCTTTGGAATCGGTTTGCCTGTTCCATCGCAGTATCCGTAGGTGCCCTCCGCAATACGCGCCAGGGCCATGTCTATCTCTTGCAGAAGCTGCCTTTCGTTGTCCATCAGGCCCAAGGCGAACTCCTGCTCGAAATTATCAGACCCAAGATCAGCCATGTGAATCGGCATGCTCGACAGGTCGCCAGCCGCATCCAGACGCGACTGCCTCAACGCCTCGTTCTCAATCTCCTCGAAACTGCCCACAATCTCCCGGCGTTTCGCCAGCAGCAGGTTACGAAACTTCAGGAGTTCCGCCTCCGTCAGATGGGGCTTTGGTGTCCTGACCGCCTTTTGGACAGCGGGCTTGACCGTGGCGGCCTTTCTCGCGGCGGGTTTCCTGGCCTTTGTCGCTTTGACAGTAAGTGTCTTGCCGGTCTTCTTGCTGGTCGAGGCCTCTTTCGCGGTCCGTCCGCGGGCCTTTGGGGGCGTTGTTGATGCCTTGCTGCCTTTCTTCGCCACGGCAGGCTGCCTTTCGATTGGTGTACCTGACATTTATCAAACCTGGCAAACCTGTATTATACAATTTGCGGTGCGTCTTGTACACCCTTGACGCAAGACTTTTTCCCAGACGACCGCCGCACTTCAAGCCCGCACATCGCTGACAAAACCGTAGTAAATCCTTTTAAGAAAAGCACTTACATTTCGTCGAACCCATCGGTCGCCGTCCCATGCCTCCAGCCCGCCATCGCCTGGCCTCAGCGTCCAAACCGCCCCACGGCCACAAGAACCCTCCTGCCCTCCACAAGCCCCGCAGCCACCTCCACCCCGAAGAACCGCCTGACGTTTTCCTGCGTCAGGACAGTTTCCGCCGCCCCATGCTCATAGCCGGCCGGGCCCCCGAGCATCAGGACCTCATCGCCGTATCGGCCCGCCAGGTTCAGGTCGTGCGTGGCGGCAACGACCGTCAACCCACGATCCCGCTGCCCGGCCTTGAGCAGGTCGAGCATGCCCACCTGATGCCGCAGGTCCAGCGAACTGGTCGGCTCATCAAGCAACAGAATCGGCGTTTCCTGCGCCATCGCCCGAGCGATATACACCCGCTGACGTTCGCCTCCGCTGAGGCTCGCCAGCGGGCGGTCGGCAAATGCCTGCGTGTCCGTTTCGGCCAGGGCCTTGTGGACGGCCTGGCGGTCGGCCGCCGACTCGAACCCGAGCGCCCCGAAGTGCACCGTTCGGGCCATCATCACGGTCTGGGCAACAGAGAATCCGTGAACCGCGCCGGTTTCCTGGCGAACCACCGCGACCTTCCCGGCCAACGTCTGGGCCGTATAATCACCAACCGCCCGTCCATCGATCCGCACAGCGCCGCCTTGTAGCCGCAACGACCCGCATAGTAGACTCAACAGCGTGCTCTTGCCCGCCCCGTTGGGTCCGACAACCGCCGTGAAAGACCCCTTGCCAACGGAGAAAGTCAGACCCGCCAGCACAGGCTCGCCCTTGCGGTACCCGAATGATAACCCATCAACCTCGATAATACCTCTCATCGCAAGCCTCCCGCCCCGCGGCAGCTTCGAACGAGCAAGACGAGGAACAGCGGCCCTCCCACAATCGCCGTGATTACGCCTACCGGCAATTGGGCCGGCGCCACCACAACCCGCGCGATGGTGTCAGCCCCAACGAGAAAGGCCGCTCCGGCAACGGCGCTCAAAGGCAACAATTGGCGGTGATCCGAGCCCAAAACCAGCCGCACAGAATGAGGAACCACCAGCCCCACGAATCCGATAAGCCCACTGAGACTGACCGCGACCGCCGTCACCGCCGAAGCCGCCATAAACGCCACCAGGCGTGTCCGTGCCGGCTCAATTCCCACACTCCGGGCATCATCTTCGCCGAAACTCAGGGCATTCAGTCCGCCAGCCAACAGATAGAGCACCCCGATTCCCGCCAGCACGAAGCCCGCCGCCACCCAGATCACCCGAAAATCGCCTTCGGTCATGTTCCCCATCAACCAGAAGATGGTCGAGTAGACAATCTCGCTGCGGGCCACCGACGTCAGGAACAGGATGATGGCGGAGAGAAACGCGTTCACCACGACCCCGGCCAGCAGCAGTCCGGTCATCTGTCCGCGACCAGCCAGACGCCCAAGCCACCAGACCAGCCAGACGGTTCCCATCGCCCCGGCGAACGCGAAGCCCCCCACCGGCGATCGCCCCAGAAACGTCCAGTTGAACCCCGCAATGACGGCCAGCATGGCCCCGAGTCCGGCCCCACTGGATATGCCCAGGATGTAGGGGTCGGCCAGGGGGTTGCGGAGCAATGCCTGGAAGACCACCCCCGAGCACGCCAGCGCCGCCCCGACGACAGCCGCCAACGCCACCCTCGGCAGCCGGATATGGACCAGTATCTCGTAGTCCGGATTCACCCCGCCTGCCTGGCCGGGGCCCTTGAGCGCCTCGCTCAGACACACATGTTCGCTGCCCACCATCGCGCACGCCGCGCAGACCGCCGCCAGCACCGCCAACCCCGCGGCCAGACGCAAGACCAACTTCCCAGGCGTCAACAGACTGCGCATCAGTTCTCAATCCGTCCCCAGACAACGCGCCACCAGCGATACCCCCTCACACAGTCGAGGCCCCAGCCGCGAGACCGAATCACCGCAAATCACATAGACCCGCTTGTTCTGAACCGCCGGAACGGCGCCATACCGACCCCAGAAGGCCTCGGCCGTCCTCTGCTGGCCGTCGAGATCGCCGGCGCCCATGGCCGGTTCAATGATGACATCGACTTGCCTGCCCACGACCTGCTCGGCGCCTACGGGGGGGTATTTCTGTACGGTGGGCCCGATGGCATTGACCCCACCGGCCAGTTCAATGAGCTCATTAACGAACGTGTCTCGCCCGGCCACGCGCAGCGGCTCGCGCTGAACCACCCACAACACCCGTGGTCGCGGATCGGCGGCCTGCGGGCCGCGTATTTGTGCCAGCTTCCGCTTCATATCGGCCGCCAGCGCCGCGGCCTGGGCGGTCCGGGCTGTGGCGGCCCCGATATACTCAATCGCCTCGAACAGTTCCTTGACGTACTCATCCCGCACACAGATCGTGCGGAATCCCACCCTGTTCAACCGCCCGGCCACATCCCTTTGCTGCGGGAAATCCAGCGCCACCACCAGGTCCGGCCGCAGGGCGATGACGGCTTCGATGTCCGGCTGCCAGAAACTGCCGACCCGGGCCTTGCCCATGACCGAGGGCGGATAATCGCTGAACTGCGATACGCCCACCAGCGCATCGGCCAATCCCAGCGCACAGACGATCTCCGTCACACTCGGCGCCAGGCAGACAATCCGCAACGGCGCCTCCGCCTCGCCTGTCGCCGGAACCCCCGCCGCCGGCCCGTCGATGAGCGCAAGACCCGCCCCCATCCAGACCCCCAGGAACAGCAAGAGCAGCCACCATCGCGCCATCAGGTCCTCCTGAACTGCTTGTCCAGTTCCTTCCAGGTGAATCGTATCGTGGTCGGCCGCCCGTGCGGACAGCGGCTTGAGAGGTCCACGGTCTCGGCGTCCGAGAGAAGCTGCTCGATCTCCTCATCCCGCAGCCGCTGACCGGCCTTTATCGCGGCCTTGCACGCGGCCATGTTGAGCACGGCGTCCAGCAGCCGCCGCGGGTCGCCTTCGGCCTGCCTTTCCAGCAGCAGATCAAGCAACTCCCGCACGAACTCCACCGGGTCCGCCTTGCCGAGCAACGTCGCGAACGCCTGGACCGCCATCACTCGCGGCCCAAACGGCACAACCTCCAGGCCCATCCTTTCCAGCAGCGTCGCGTGCTCCTCCAGGGCCGCGGCCTCGGTTTCGGTCACATCGAAGCTCTCCGGAATCAGCAGTCGCTGGGACTCCAGGGCCCCCTCGCCGATCCGCGCCGAGAGCCTCTCATACATGATCCGCTCGTGGAGGGCGTGCTGGTCGATAATCACAAATCCGTCGGCCTCCTGGGCCACAATGTAGCTGT
>Ga0209614_1000926_pt1 | contig 24019 bp, 10 predicted proteins | sample BlaSprsedimmetaG_FD_185484 | JGI IMG/M metagenome (GOLD analysis project Ga0209614, IMG submission 185484) | Hot spring sediment bacterial and archeal communities from California, USA to study Microbial Dark Matter (Phase II) - Blank Spring... ... | reverse complement strand
AAAAATAGTTGAAGTAACAACCACCAGTGGAACACAAAAGCTGTCCCAAAACCAATCGCTTTATACTGGAAAATTCTCTGTTCCGCAAGATGGGGAGTATTCTATTTTCATGGATTTGGGCGACATGGGCAACCGTCATTACGTCGTGATAGACGGGAACCCTGTTATTGACCAAAGTAATATGTGGTTGCCCCCTACCGCAGGGACATTGGTTAACCTGAAAGCAGGTGAACACGATGTACAACTGGTCTGCAAATCTGATAATGTACCTGCATTGTCGTGGAAACTGAAAGACAATGCCACAACTTTTCGCTCACCGAATGCTAAAAAACTCGATTATGTCGTATTTGCCGGGTCGGCTGATGAAGTGATCGCTTCGTACCGTAGTTTAACCGGTCATGCACCCCTGTTGCCCAGGTGGGCCTATGGTTTCTGGCAGTGCCGTGAGCGTTACACCTCTGCTGCACACCTGGTTGAAACCGTAAAGGAATTCCGCAAACGAAAACTCCCGATGGATGTGATTGTGCAGGACTGGCAATACTGGGGCAACCGGGGTTGGGGCGTTCCACAGTTCGATGAAACCCAATATCCCAATCCGTCCGGTTTTATCAAAGAAATTCACGATTTAAATGCCCATTTCAACATTTCCATATGGTCGAATCCCGATAAAAACTCGGAAATTGGAAAGGAGTATACAGCCAAAAACCGCTTCATCCCCGGAACCAAATGGTTAGATTATTTCAACCCTGAAACCCGTAAAGACTATTGGACTACGTTGAAAGAGAACATGTTTGATCATGGTGTCGATTCATGGTGGATGGATGCCGTCGAACCCGAAAACGATGCGTTGAAAGGCGAAATAACGCACATTGGTTTGGGCGATTTCTACCGCTTGACTTATCCGTTAATGGTCAGCCGGGCCGTCTACGAGGGGCAACGCGAAACAACTTCCGATAAAAGAGTTTGCATTCTCACCCGTTCTGCTTTTTCCGGCCAGCAGCGTTACGGTGTGATCAACTGGTCGGGCGATGTAGGCGGCGATTGGGATGCTTACCGTCGTCAGATTGTTGCAGGCTTAAACTTCACAATCACCGGACTGCCTTATTGGACAACCGATATCGGTGGTTTTTTCCGTCCGGGCAGTTCGCAATATACCGACGAAAAGTTCCATGAGCTGCTTACCCGTTGGTACCAGTGGGGGGCTTTCAATCCGATATTCCGAATGCATGCGTACCAAACCGAAACCGAACCCTGGAAATACGGGCAGACTGTCGAAGACAACATGCGCAAAATGCTGAACCTGCGCTATCGTCTGCTTCCCTATATCTATTCCGAAGCCTGGCAGGTAACCGGCCACGGATCCACCCTGATGCGCCCGCTGGTCATGGATTTCAGGGATGATGCTGCGGCTGTGGAACAATCTTATGAATACATGTTTGGGCCTGCATTGCTGGTTGCCCCTGTTACCGAATCCGGAGTAAATGAATGGGATGTTTATCTGCCCAAATCGGCGGGATGGTACGACTTCTGGTCCGGCGAACGCTTTGAAGGGGGTCAGACAATCAAAACGGATGCACCGTTGGATAGAATTCCACTTTTCGTCAAAAACGGTTCCATCATTCCAATGGGGCCGTTCATTCAGTATTCCACAGAACGAAGCGACCCGATTGAAATCAGAATATATCCCGGCGCTGATGGCGAATTTACCTTGTACGAAGATGAAAACGACAATTACAACTATGAGGATGGGGCTTATTCTACGATTGCTTTTATCTGGGATGATGAACACAAGGCATTGACCATCGACGAGAGGCGGGGTTCTTTTCCGGGAATGTTAACAGAGCGTACATTCAATATCCTCAAGGTTTCGAAAAACAGGGGTGCCGGGATGGATAGGGTTCAAAAACATGATCAAGTTGTAACCTATACTGGGAAAAAAGCCGTGGTTAACTTCTAGTGTAATCAGTTTCGTACTCCTAAACGGACTGAGAACCGTCAATGATCCCATCAAACCAAGATATTTTTTCACAATATTGAGGTTGAAGAGATGGAAACACGAAAAATTCTAATGCGTATAGCAATCCTGTTTTTTATTGGTTTTATGTTGCATGCCCAGGAATTATATATCGGGGCAAATTATCATCCTCATGATGATAAGAGACCTGGAAAAATTGAACGTGATATAGAGCTGATGCAAGCGGCCGGATTTAATGTCGTTCGCATGGGCCATCTGGCCTGGGACAGCTACGAACCATGCGAAGGTCAGTTCGACTTTGAGTGGTTCGATCAAGTGATGGACATGATGAATGAGGCGGGAATCAAGGTGATTCTTGATATTGCCATCCGGCCCGCTCCGATCTGGCTGCATCACAAATATCCTTCCATTCATATTACCGATGCCAATGGTAACGTGCTTTATCCCAATCATCGCTACATGGAAGACATCGGGGATCCGATGTACCAGAAGTATGCCCTGCGCTTTACCGATGCCATGGCAAAACAATACGCAAGCCATCCGGCATTGCTGGCCTTCGGAATCGACAACGAATCCGGAGACGGCCGTATTTCTTATTCGGAAACCGCAAGACAAAGATTCATCGCCTGGTTAAAGAAAAAATATTCCAACTTTGATAATTTGAATAAAGCCTGGGCCACGCATCGTTGGTCGAGAAGGATAAACCAATGGGAAGAAGTTGGCTTCCCGGTAGCAACCCATACGACCGATGTGCCTGAACGGATGCTCGATTTCAGGCGCTTTGTTTCAGATGAAATTGTTGAATTCCTTTTCAAGGTGATTGATGTTGTAAACACCAATGCTCCGAACGCCTTGGTTAACACCAATGCATGGTACTACAGCCCGATGAAGTTTTTTGATTATACGCCAATCGCCTATTCAGGCAAAATGTCCCGCGAAGGCACTGGTTTTTATCCGGGACTTTCTTTGACCACCAATTGGGGTGTTATGGATGCTTTGTTTGGGATTTCACGTGTTCAATTTGAAAGTTCAAATCCGTACTGGAATAATGAATTCACAACCATGACCGCCGTGCCAAATTCCATCCGAAAGTCCGCTTATGCGACGTTGATGTATGGCAATCAAATGGTTTGCGGATGGACCTGGCAAAGCATGTGGGCCGGCGAGGAGCAGTATTTGATAGGAATGATCGACTGGGACGGAATTCCAAACCGCAAATACGATGAATACAGGAAAATTGCAACGGAATTTAAAAAGATAGAAAAATTCTTCCCTTACCAACTTCGGGCAGAAGTGGGACTGGCGTTTTCGTTTCCCAGCCAGATTGCCAGCGCATATTTTCCCGAACGACACACCAACCAACTGCAGGCATGTTGGGATCTGTTTTATTGGCGCAACATGGATTCGCGCATTGTGGAGATTAGCCGCAGTTCCTTGAACTATAAATTGTTGTTTGTTCCCGGTGTGGCCGTAATGGATGCTGCAACAGCCGCAAAAATCCGCAACTTTGTAAAAAATGGCGGCACAGTCATCATGACCAGCAATTCAGCCATTGTTGATACATCCGGACAAGTTTTTGCAACCACCCGCCCGGGTATGTTAAGCGATGTTTTTGGCATACGCCTGGGAGGCTATGAAGAAACAGAAGCGTTGAATGAAATTTCAAGAAAATCCTATCAAGGGAGAAAACTCGAATTTACCTATAAAGGGAACGCGATCGACACAGAATCTGCGCGGTTTGATATTGTTGATCCTCATGGCGCTGAAACTATTGGCATTTTGACCAGTCTCGACAAGGATTATCCAATCATGACTTCCAACAAATACGGTAAAGGTAATGCGATTTATGTTGGGTTACCCGCTAAAGGCGAGGTACTGGGTGGTTTGCTTGATGACCTGATCGATGAACTGGGGATTATAAAAGGGCCTGAGGTACCAGCCGGTGTAATGGCAAGACAGATTGATAATAACCATTATTTATATCTAAATGTAAGCCGCGAACCTAAAGAAATTAAAATGGGCGATAAGTCTAAAAGCATCCTTTTCGGAAGGGAATATAGCGGCAATTTCACTATTCCACCTTTTGAGCCTGAGTTTATTGAGGTGAAACAAAAAGATGAACACTTGTATTAGATTTATTTTATTGGCCTTGTTTTCAGTCGGCATAAAGCTTACTGCACAACAAGTTTTTGAAATAAATCCAGACCTGCTCCGAAAACCGTGGCCTGCCCAATGGATTTCATTTCCTGAAAATTCGAATTCGGAATTTGGGGTTTATTTATTCCGGAAAGAAATTTCAATACATTCAAAGCCTGAAAAATTTATCATCCATGTATCGGCCGACAACCGCTATAAGCTGTATGTGAATGGGATTTATGTATGTAACGGCCCTGCCCGGGGCCATCTGTTCAAATGGAATTTCGAAAGCATCGATATTTCATCTTATCTGCAACCCGGCAAGAATATTATCTCTTCTATGGTATGGAATTTCGCCGATCATCGTCCCTTAGCACAGATTACAGGGCAAACTGGTTTGATAATCCAGGGAAACTCAAATATTGAAAGCATTGCAAATACAAATACCAGTTGGGTTGTATTAAAAGATTCGGCCTATAAGCCCCTCCCGGTAAATATCAACCAATACTATGCTATGGGTGCCGGGGAAAATTTTAATAGCGAAAAATACCCCTGGAATTGGATGGATAAAGATTGTAGTATATCGGGGTGGAAACATGCCCGTGAAGTAGAAACCGCCAAGCCTGCGGGATGCATGGGCGAATGGGGCGGGCCATCCTTACATTTGCTTTCGCCAAGGGAAATCCCTTTCATGGAAGAAAAAACCCAGCGATTCTTTAAGGTACGCCGTTCCGATATTGCCAATATCCCCGAAGAATTCCTGAAAGGCAAAGTGCCTGTTACTATTTCAGCCAATTCGAAAGCAAAAATCCTGATGGACCATAATGAATTAACAACAGCGTATCCTGTACTGAGTTTTTCGAAAGGAAGAAAAAGTGCCATAAAACTCACTTATGCAGAAAGCCTGTTCGATAGTAACGGGAATAAAGGCAACCGGAACGACATTGAAAACAAACAAATTACCGGCAACTCCGATGTAATTGTTTGTGACGGGGGAAACAACCGTGTTTTCCAAACACTGTGGTGGCGCACTTTCCGGTATATTGAACTGGAAATAGAAACAAAAGACGAACCGCTTGTTTTGAACGATTTCTATAGCATTTATTCGGCTTATCCTTTCGAAGAAAAAGCTTCGTTTCATTGCGACAACCCTCAGTTAAAGGATATTTGGGATGTTGGCTGGCGCACCCAGCGCTTATGTGCAAACGAAACTTTTTTCGATTGCCCATACTACGAACAGCTTCAATATATTGGCGACACGAGGATACAGGCTTTGGTTTCAACCTATGTTTCGGGCGATTCAAGATTGACCAAAAATGCAATTGCCGCCCTGCGCGAATCGCAATTGCCAACAGGCATAACACAAAGCCGGTTTCCCGCCTACCAAACCCAAATTATACCGACGTTCTCGTTAGTTTGGGTAACTATGGTGTACGATTATTGGATGCTAAATGATGACCCGGCTTTTGTCAAATCCATGATTCCCGGAATGCAGGAAACGCTCAATTGGTTCAGCAGCCGCGTTGATTCCACCGGCATGGCAGGCCCTGTTGAATGGTGGAGTTTTGTCGATTGGACTTATTCTAAGGGATGGGATAACGGCAATCCGCCAGCCGCACATACCGGCGGTTCTTCAATTATTAGCCTGCAATTTGTTTACACGCTCGAAAAAGCTTCTGATGTGTTCAAGGCTTTTAAAATGAACGACATTGCCGATGAGTATAAAAATTTGGCAAATAAGATTAAGAAATCAGTATTCGAAAATTGTTTTGATGTGAGAAAAGGATTGATAGCCGATTCCCCTGAAAAGAGCACTTTCAGCCAACATGCAAATGTTTTGGCCATTTTAACCGGTACATTTCCAAAAACAACTGATAAAGCCAGAATAATAAGCGCCATTCTCAACGATAAAGATTTGGCGCAATGCACCTTGTATTTCAGGTTTTATTTATTCGAAGCCCTTGAAAAAGCCGGGCAGGCCGATCAATTTTTAGCAGCGTTAAACCCCTGGAAGGAAATGTTGAATGCCGGGTTGACCACTTTTGCCGAAACCCCCGACCCGGCGCGCTCCGATTGCCATGCCTGGAGCGCATCGCCGGTTTATTATTTTCTGTCGCTGGTAAGTGGCATTAAACCTGCTTCACCAGGTTTTAATTCTGTAAGGGTTGAACCCAGTTTTGGAAGTTTAAAAACTATCGATGCAACCATGCCGCATAAGCTTGGGAACATCCATGTTAAATTACAGAAAGACAATGAAAACCGTGTTACCGGCGAAATTGCTTTGCCCGTTCAGTTAGACGGGGTTTTCGTTTGGAACGGGATGCAAACGCTACTAAAAGGCGGTAAGAATAAGATTGGTAATAATTACTGAAAAAGGAAGCATTATAAACTAAATAAAACAATTAAGATGAACAGATTATTATTTCTCGGAATTATTGCGCTAATCAGTTTTGTAAACTTTAACTGCAAACAAACAAACGCCCCCAAAGCTTTTGGACCCGTCCCTTCGGAAAACCAATTGCGGTGGCAGGAAATGGAGTTTTATGCTTTTGTCCATTTCTCGCTAAATACCTACACCGACCAATCGTGGGGTTTTGGCGATGAAGACGTCAACCTGTTTAACCCAACAGAGTTGGATTGCAGGCAGTGGGCGCGTATTTGTAAAGAATCGGGCATGAAAGGGATAATCATTACTGCCAAGCACCATAGTGGATTTTGCTTATGGCCATCAGAATATACAGAATATTCCGTTAAAAATGCACCCTGGAAAGATGGCAAAGGTGATGTAATCCGCGAAATGGCTGATGCCTGCAAAGAATATGGCTTAAAACTGGGCATTTATGTGTCACCCTGGGACAGGAACCATCCCGACTATGGAAAACCTGAATATATAACTTATTTCAGGAACCAGATTAGAGAGGTGCTAACCAACTATGGTGAAATATTCGAGATTTGGTTCGATGGGGCACATGGTGGAACCGGTTACTACGGAGGGGCTAATGATGTCCGCAACGTTGACCGTAGAACATATTACGACTGGCAGCCTACATATAAGATGATACGAGAGCTGCAACCCAAAATTGTAATTTGGAATGATGGTGGAAACCGTGCCGATTTGCGCTGGGTAGGTACCGAAGAAGGTTTTGTTGGCGAAACCAACTGGAGCCAGCTCAATGATACAGGGGAAGTTGAATGGGGCATGCTTCATTTTGGACTTGAAACAGGAAATGCCTGGGTTCCCGCTGAAGTTAACACTTCAATAAGGCCTGAGTGGTTCTATCATCCAAGTGAGGATGATAAGGTTAAAACCCTTTCACACCTGATGAATATTTATTACAATTCTATTGGGCATAATGCCACATTGTTGCTTAACTTTCCGATAATGCCAAATGGACTGATACACGAAAAAGATGAAAAAGCAGCGCTTGAATTTGCCAGAACGATCAGAGAATCATTTGCAGTAAATCTTGCTGAAAAGGCAAAAGCTGAAGCAACCAATGTCCGTGGCAATGCAAAGGAATTCTCAGCATCAAAAGCAATTGATGGCAACAAAGAAACATACTGGGCAACCGATGACAGCGTTACAAAAGCTTCGTTAACTATAGATTTTGGCAAGCCTGTTTTGTTTAACAGATTTATGGCACAGGAATATATCCGTTTAGGACAAAGGGTTAGAAGTTTCACAATAGAAGCTTATGTTGATGGTAACTGGAATGAGATAGCCAGTGGTACGACTATTGGTTATAAACGTATTGTAAGATTCCCAAGTATTAATGCTTCAAAAGTCAGAATTAATATGACCGATTCGAAAAGTTGCCCCTTGATTTCAATTATTGGTGTTTACAATGCCCCATCAATACTCAATGCCCCTTTTATTTCAAGAAACCAGGAAGGCGATGTATGTATTTCATCAGATGATATTGGCTCACATTTTTATTACACATTTGACGGAAGCGTGCCTACACCTGAATCGGCAAAATATATCGGGCCGGTAATGACCGAAGGTAAAATAGAAGTGAAAGCAATCGCATACGATCCAACCTCAGGGAAAAGCAGCCCTATATCCATTGAAGAATTTGACATTTGCCGGAAAGATTGGAAAATACTTGGAATTGTAGATGAGAATACAAGATTTATTCTTGATGGCAATCCTGCTACCGTTTGGCATCAGCGAAACAATAAAATGCCAATGGACTTAGTAATCGATTTAGGCAATAAATACAATATATGTGATTTTAAATACCTTCCGGATCAAAACAAGTGGAGTTCGGGAATTATTGCCAATTATGAGTTTTATGTATCGACCGATAAAGTTGGTTGGAAATTAGCCGACCAGGGTGAATTCCCCAATATCAAAAATAACCCTGTATGGCAAATCAAGAGTTTTAATCCTGTATATGCCCGTTATATCAAATTGCGGGCTTTGGCCAATACCGAGGGCAACAATAATATCGGCTATGCCGAAGTGGATGTTTTGACAAATTAAGGGGTTATCAGATGTTCCGGAGAACAATTCATGTCGTTTTTATTTCGCTTCTGTTAAGCGCAATCGTTCAGGCGCAAGACAAGTTGTACCCCAGCGTATTTCCGTTAGGCGATGTCATATTACTGGACGGCCCGTTCAAACAGGCCCGCGACCTTAACATCGAGGTTCTCCTGAAATATGATGTGGACCGTTTGCTCGCTCCGTACCGCAAAGAAGCCGGATTGCCTAAAAAGGCGGAATGTTATCCCAACTGGGACGGACTTGACGGACATATCGGGGGTCATTACCTTTCCGCAATGGCGATGAACTATGCCGCCACGGGAAACGCCGAGTGCAGGGAGCTGATGGAATATATGCTTTCTGAGCTCAAACAATGTCAGGAAGCAAACGCGATGAACCATTCCGAATGGGGAATCGGTTATGTGGGAGGTTTTCCAAACAGCGAAAAATTATGGTCGGCCTTTAAAAAGGGCGATTTCAGCATTTATTTTTCATCCTGGGCGCCGTTTTATAATTTGCACAAGATGTACGCAGGCCTGAGAGACGCCTGGCTGTATTGCGACGATGAAGACGCCAAAGCCCTGTTCCTGAAATTCTGCGATTGGGGAATCAGCGTCACTGCCGCCCTTACCGATGAACAAATGCAGGAAATGCTGAATATGGAACATGGCGGCATGAACGAAATCTTTGCCGATGCCTATCAGATCACCGGCGATGAAAAATATTTGACGGCGGCAAAACGCTACTCCCACCGGGCGTTTCTTGATCCTTTGGCGGAAGGAATTGACAATCTGGACAACAAACACGCCAATACGCAAATCCCTAAATTTGTTGGTTTCCAAAGAATTGCAGAATTGGATAATGATGACAAATATGATAAAGCGGCCTGTTTCTTTTGGGAAACGGTGACCGCCAATCGTTCCCTGGCTTTCGGGGGAAACAGCAGACGAGAGCATTTCCCCAGTGTCGCCTCGTGCATCGATTTTGTCCATGTCAACGACGGGCCGGAATCGTGCAATTCATACAATATGCTCAAGTTGACCGAGAATATGTGCCGGCCGCATCCGGCGGCTCGATATCTCGATTATTACGAGCGTACGTTATTCAACCATATTCTATCGATCCAGCATCCCGGACATGGCGGCTATGTCTATTTCACGCCGGCGCGTCCCCGCCATTACCGGGTTTATTCGGCGCCAAACGAAGCCATGTGGTGTTGTGTCGGAACGGGCATGGAAAACCACGGCAAATATAACCCGTTCATCTACACCCATTCGAATGATTCTCTTTTCCTGAATCTGTTTATCGCCTCAGAACTCGACTGGAAAGCCAAAGGCATCAAAATCAAACAGGAAACCCATTTCCCATACGAGGAGCAGACAAAACTAACGGTCACAGAAGGCTCTTCCAGGTTCACCTTGTTGGCGCGCTATCCGGGCTGGGTGAGCAAAGACGCTTTGAAAATTACGGTTAACGGAAAGAAGGTTTCCTATTCCTCTCTTCCCTCGTCTTACGTCAGGATCGAGAGGAAATGGAAAAAGGGCGATGTGGTCAAAATGACGTTGCCGATGCGCAATACCGTCGAACACATGCCCAACGTTCCGGAGTATATCGCTTTCATGCACGGACCTATTCTGCTCGGGGTAAAAACCGGAACCGAAGATTTACAAGGCCTGATCGCCGGTGACGGCCGCTGGGGACAGTATGCGGGCGGCGAATACTTGCCTGTTGACCAAGCGCCGATCCTGATCGAAGATGATATTCAAAATGTCGGCAGCAAACTGGTGCCGATAGAAAACAAGCCATTAAACTTCAAACTCAATGTTACAATGATCAATCCAATGGAACTTACGTTGGAACCTTTTTTTCAAATCCACGACGCCCGATATATGATGTACTGGCTGGCCCTGACAAATGACGGCTACCAGACCTATCTGGATTCGCTGGCCAACCTGGAAAAGGAAAGGCTTGCCCTCGAAAAACGCACCATCGACTATGTCGCCACAGGCGAACAACAACCGGAAACCGATCATGCCATGCAAAAAGAGAATTCCTATTCCGGCAACCAATTTAATGAGTTTTGGCGTGATGCCCGCGATGGCGGATATTTTAGTTACGATATGGCAACAAATTTTGAGACCAATTTAAGCCTGTTTGCACGCTACTGGGGAGCCGAATGGGGTGGCCGAAAATTCGATATCCTGATCGATGATAAGAAACTTGTAACCGCGGATAATACAGGTGTGTGGAACCTGTCGAAGTTTAAAGATGTGATGTATTGCATTCCGAATTCCATGGTCAAAGGAAAAAGCCATATTCGGGTTAAGTTCCAGCCTTTACCCGGAAATACCGCCGGTCCTGTATATTTCGTGAGGTTACTCCGCTCCGGGGAGAATCAGTAATTTTCAACAACCAAAACTGAACCCGATCATAAGAGAGAGGAATCCATTCATGCTGCAAAAAACCTTAATACCCGGCATGACATTCATAGTCATTCTTGTCTGCTTATGCACAACCACGACATCCGCACGATCAGGTTTGCCAGAACGCATCATCCGTCTGGATTTCAATCAGGTCAAAGGACCTTTAAACACCCTGTTCAGGGAATGTGTCGGCGCAGGAAGAGCCAATGAGGGCCTGCGGGCGGATTGGCAGCAGCAATTGAAGTATGTCCATCAGGAATGCGGTTTCAAATATATCCGCATGCACGGGCTGCTCACCGATGATATGGGCGTTTATCGCGAAGACAGAAATGGAAATCCGGAATACAATTTTCAGTACATCGACGTGTTGTATGATTTTATTCTCAGCACCGGCATGAAACCTTTTGTCGAATTGGGGTTTATGCCGGAAGCGTTGGCGAGCGGCAAGGAAACCATTTTCTGGTGGAGGGGAAATGTCACGCCCCCGAAAGATTATAAAAAGTGGGAAGAGCTGATCCGAAACCTGACGCTTCATTTCACTGAACGCTATGGCGCGGACGAAGTCAAGACGTGGTATTTCGAAGTCTGGAACGAACCCAACCTTACACCCTGGTTCTGGACGGGAACGCAGGAGGAATATTTCAAATTGTATCGGCATTCTGCTGTTGCCGTAAAAAGCGTCAACAAAGAATATCGGATTGGCGGCCCTGCCACAGCGGGCGCGGCATGGGAAGTCGAACTGATCGACTTTTGTGTTGCCAACGATCTTCCACTGGATTTTATCAGCACCCATGCCTATGGCGTAGACCAGGGTTTTCTTGACGCATATGGAAATACCGGAACCGTTCTTGCCAAGAATCCAATGAGTCTGAGTATCGATGTCCTGAACTCAAGAAAAGAAATTGAAGGTTCTTCCATGCCGGGGCTGGAGCTGCATTACACCGAATGGAGCTCGTCCTATACGCCTGCGGATCCCATTCATGACAGTTACCATCAAGCACCCTATATTCTGCAAAAAATCAAGCAAGTGGGTGACGCTGCCAATTCAATGTCCTATTGGGTGTTTTCGGATATTTTTGAAGAACCGGGGCCGCGCTTCACCCCGTTTCATGGCGGATTCGGCATGCTCAATTATCAGGCCATCAACAAGCCTGCTTTCTATGCCTACCAATTCATGAATCAACTTGGTGATACAGAGTTGATGAATACCGATTCCTGTTCCTGGGCATGCAAGGACGACAAAGGGAATGTACAGGTTCTGCTTTGGGATTTTACCTACACCCTTCCCGATTCTGTCAATAATCAGGATTATTACATCCGCGACTTGCCGGCCAAATCGAAAGGGAAAGTACAAATAAGAATATCAGGAATCCCTGCCGGTGCGTACACCCTTGACATCTACAAAGTCGGTTATCGCGTGAACGATCCCTATACAACGTATTATGACATGGGCCGACCCAATCAACTCACCAAAGAACAGGTTCGGAGAATCAAGGAACTCAACAATGGTTCTGCGATTTCCAGTGAAAAAATAAAAGTAAAAAAAGGAGCGCCCTATCTAAAAGAGCTGGAAATTCGTGAGAACGATGTATTGCTGATCACACTGACAAAACAGTAAATGATATACTCAACACAGAGTGTTTTTCGGATTCACAATTAAATCCGCCTCTCCTTTCCCAAGGAGAGGATTGAGGTGAGGTATTCCAAATAAAATCCGAAAACCGATTTGGGACGAGTAGATAATCCTCTGCACCAGGACAATGACAGTAAAGAAAGGACAAACACAAAAATGGATTTATTCAAAGGTTTCTAAATGATTAAAGGATAATCTTATGAAAATCATTTTTTTAATATTTCTGCTTTGTTGCTTATTCATAACAAAAATATATGCACAGGATATTATTATTACAATTAAAGCTCCCGAAGGAAAACGAGCTGTATCGCCCTATATATATGGGTGCAACAATAGTTTCGACAAATCTACACAATTTTATAAAGATGCCGGTTTGCGCATGTCACGCATGAACCAGGGGAACAATGCAACCAAATACAACTGGCGTAAAAAAATATCAAGCCATCCCGACTGGTATAACAATGTTTACGGTAACGATTGGGACAGAACCTCGAAAAACATTTCGGCAAACCATCCCACGATGCAGGTTATGTGGGCTTTCCAGTTGCTTGGCCGGGTAGCTTCGAATACCAGTAATAATTTCAACGACTGGGGTTTCAATCAATCGCAGTGGTGGCAAGGTGTTTATCAAAATCTGGCTGGAGGTGGTGTTCCCAATACAGAAAACCCTAGTGGTGATGCATTGGTCGAGGGTGATGTTAACTTATATACCGAAGAATGGCCTGCCGACTCAACGGTTGAAATCCTGAATCACTGGTTCGGCTCTGATGGAATTGGATTGAACAAAAATCAATTTCATTATTGGAACATGGATAATGAACCGGATATATGGAACGGGACCCATGATGATGTAATGCCTACCCTGATATCCGCATCTGAATTTATGGACCGTTTTATTGAGGTGGCCAAAAAAGCCAGGGCCTTGTACCCCGAAATTAAAATTTGTGGCCCAGTTACAACCAGCGAATGGCAATGGTATAAATGGGGAAACGAAAGCATAAGAATAGATGGAAAGTATTATTGCTGGTTCGAATATTTCATTAAACGGTGCGCCGATGAGGAAAAAGCATCGGGTATCAGGGTGCTTGATGTTTTCGATATTCACCATTACCCTTATGCGCCAACCGATAATGATGCCCTCCAAAACCACCGTATTTTTTACGACAAGGATTACAATTATCCGGGAGCAAATGGTTTATACACAATAAATGGAGGTTGGGATACTTCTTCAAAAAAGGAATACATTTTCCAGCGTATCAACGATTGGCTTGCAAAGCATTTTGGCGAAAACCATGGCATTACGCTTGGCCTTAGCGAATGGAGCCCCGGACCTGATGAGCCCAACCTTGCTTCGGTTATTTATGCCACCCACCTTGGAACGTTTGCCAACAATGGGGTCGAATACTTTACGCCCTGGACATGGAAAATAGGTATGTGGGAAACTTTGCACCTTTTCAGCCGGTATGCAAAAAGCTATAGTGTTTCAAGTACTTCTTCGCTTGAAAACACGGTTTCAGCTTACACCACGGTGAACGAAACAGCCGACTCGATGACGGTTATTATTGTGAACCGCGACATAAATTCAGCCCGAAATGTTACCGTGAACCTAAGCGTGACATCTGCACGCGATGGTGACTATCCAACTCTCCAATTGGCAGCCCTGCCTTCACGCGAGACTTTTATTTCACACGATGATAATGCATTAATAGAAAGTGAGGTTGCTGTAAAATTAAACTCGTTCAACATTACGGTTCCTGCGCTTTCGACCACTGCAGTGTTGTTGAATTCATTAATTATTACCGGAATCCCGACAAACAAAAATCTGTCTGATGAAATAAATATTTTCCCGAATGAATTCCGACTTGAGCAGAACTACCCGAACCCGTTTAATCCATCCACATTCATTGACTACCAATTACCGAAAAGTGATTTTGTGACTCTAAAAGTATTCGACGTTGTCGGTCATGAGGTCGAAACGCTGGTCAGCGAACGCCAGAATGCAGGGAATCATTCTGTGCAATTCAACGCCTCCAATCTCCCGAGCGGCGTGTATTTCTATCAAATTGAAACCGGAACGTACCATGACACCAGAAAACTTTTATTACTCAAATGATGGAGCGAACGCCGGTCAAAAAGAATACAAAATGCAACAAACAAAGTGAGGGACGCTTAATTATGAAAACCAAAACATTGCTGACCGCATTTTTATTACTACAGACTTGTCTGGTTGCTCAAGATAACGATCAAGCGCCCATCCGGCCAGGCAATGTGCCTGTCGATGCCGGAACGTATGAACCGACCTGGGAATCACTCCAGCAGTCGAACCCTGTCCCCGGGTGGTTCAAAGACGCCAAGTTCGGCGTCTATTTCCACTGGGGAGTGTACTCTGTTCCGGCGTTTGCAAACGAATGGTATCCCCGCAGCATGTATATCAATGGATCGGCAGAAAACAAGCATCATACGGAGATATACGGCGACCCGTCTCAGTGGCCGTACCACAACTTCATCACCGGTGCAAAAGACAAACAAGGAAATTTTGTGCAGTTCGCTCCCAGACTCAAATCGGAAGGCGGACAATTCGATCCCGATGAATGGGCGCAGCTTTTCGCCGACGCGGGCGCCAAATTCGCCGGTCCGGTGGCCGAGCATCACGACGGCTTTTCGATGTGGGCCAGCAGGGTGAATCCCTGGAACGCGAAAGCCATGGGACCGGAACTCGATCTGGTAGGGCTGTTGACGGATGCAATCCGAAGGAAGAACATGAAACTATTCCTTTCGATGCATCATGCGTACCACATCACCGGATATTATGATGCCGTGCCGAAAACAGATGATCCGAAACTGCAGATCCTTTACGGGCAGCTGGGAAAAGAACAGAACGAAGCCCTCTGGCTGGCCAAGCATAAGGAAATCATCGATGGTTATCAACCCGATATTCTCTATCAGGATTTCAATCTGCATATCATTTCTCAATCCGTTCTTCTCCGGTTTTTGTCGTACTATTACAACAGAGCGGCCGAATGGAACAAAGAAGTTGTGGCTACTTTCAAGGACGGTTTGAATCCCCGATGTGCGGTTCTCGATTACGAGCGCGGAGGTCCCCCCGACCTCACCTACGCCTACTGGCTTACAGACGATGCCATCAGTTCCTCGAGCTGGAGCTACACCGAGGGAATCGGTTATTATTCCACGAAACAGATTCTTCACAGCTTCATCGACAGAATCAGTAAAAACGGAAACATGATTCTCAATATTTCTCCCAAAGCCGACGGTTCGATCCCCCGGGAACAGAAAAACGTGTTACTCGAGATGGGTGCATGGTTGAACAGATATGGCGAAGCGGTGTACGCCACCCGTGCGTGGGAAAAGTACGGGGAAGGCCCGACAAAAATGGGAGCCGCTCATGGCATCATGGGAGCTCCGGTTCAAGGAACGTCGCAGGATATCCGCTTTACCCGGTCAAAGGACAACACCATTCTCTTCGCCATCTTGCTCGGTTGGGAAACGGGGAAGAAAGACCGCGTGATCCGATCGCTGGCTTCCGACAGGATCGACCTCAACAACCTGAAGTCCGTGGAATTGATCCACGGCGAGGCCGGAAAAACCCTGTCCTTGCCTTTCAAACAGAACGCGGAAGGATTGCTCGTCACTATGCCCGAACGCCATTTCGAGGAAATGGCGTATGTTTTAAAGCTTCGCTTCGATGGCAAAATTCCACCTCTCGACAAGTATGCCGACCTTGATTGTGTTCCTCATTATCACCTCGTCCCGGGCGACAACGCGGGAAGTCTGGTGCTCGGTTCGGATTTGACATTGACCGGAAAACGAAAAGACACGGCCAATCAATGGAAACTGGAATCCGCGGGGAAAGGCGTCTATCGGATTTTGAACCGTGAAGACGGTGAAAAGACTTTCGAGTGCGGCATCGCCAACCGGGAGCTTGCGGTCGCAACGGTTACCGGCGCAGACAACCAATTCTGGAAAATCGATGACGCACGGAACGGATTGCACATCATATCAAACAAGCAATTTCCCGACATGCTTTTATCCATAAACACCCCCGCCGCCGAAGGAAAACAGGCAGGATTACTCAATCTGGACAGGGACTCGTTCTTCGGATGGAAACTCTTGGAGGTCTGCGAGAGGAAGCAGGAAGCTTTCAAGCCGCACACCATTCCGGGAACCATCGAAGCCGAGGACTACGATACCGGCTGCCCGGGCGATGCCTATTACGATACCGTTGAAATGAATCAGGGCGGTTATTATCGTCCCAATGAAAGCGTGGATATCGACACGTGTCTAGCTGGGGGATACACTTTGGGGTGGACCCGTGCCGGAGAGTGGACGTCCTATACCGTGACTGTCCGTAAAACCGCGTCCTACCGGATTGCATTCCATGTCGCCTCCGCCTACGACAGCGGAAAGCTGCACCTCGAATGTAACGGCGTGGATATCACGGGGGTGGTTTCGATCCCCAATACCGCAGGATTTCAAAACTGGGAAATCATCACAAAGACGGTAAAACTGGATGCCGGCCGGCATGTACTGAAACTGGTCGTGGACGGTGATCTTCTCAACCTGGACAAAATGGTCTTTGAAGAGATAGAGGAATGAACCGATCAAGAAAATGTCAATATGCGATTAGGAGGTCTACCCCATGCGAAAAAGGAGTTGTCTGTTGACCCATAGATTCAAGAAAAGGTCGTTTCTCGTACTCTTCCTTCTTGGATTCTGGACTATCATTTCTGCAACTTCATCGGGAGGCGTACCGGGCGGCAAGAAGATCAGCCCCGACTTATTCGGCCTCTTTTTTGAAGATATCAATTACTCGGCGGACGGCGGACTGTACGCAGAGCTGGTGCAGAACCGCTCGTTTGAATACAACCCGTCCATTCGCAACGGCTGGAACCCGTTTTCATACTGGCAATTCATTTCTCCGGGATTCTCGATCGGCAGCATTGCCGTGGAAACAAGCCGGCCCATTCACCCGAACAATCCAACCTACGTCGTTTTGGATATCGAGGTGGTTGGCGAGTACCCGCAGTTCGAAGGTGAAGCGGGCGTGGGGCTCAGGAACTCAGGATTCGGCGGCATGGTCATCCGGGAAGGGGAAAAATACAACCTCTCTATGTTTGCCAAACTCCTAACCGGTTCGCCGATTCAATTCCTGCTCACATTGGAAAATCCAAAGGGAGAGGCGCTTGCCCGAACCAAGGTCACCGCATCGTCGGGCGAATGGGATAAATACACGGCCACATTCACCGCAACGGCAAGCAGCGACAGCGCCGCGTTGGTCGTCCTGGCGCAATCAGAAGGAAAAGTGGCCATCGACATGGTTTCGCTGTTCCCCGAAAAAACCTTCAGAAACCGACCCAACGGATTACGCGCCGACCTGGCGCAGTTGCTGGCGGACATGCAGCCCCGGTTTGTGCGTTTCCCCGGCGGATGCCTGGTCCATGGCAGCGGACTGGGTAATATGTACCGGTGGAAGAACACCATCGGCCCGGTTGAAGAGCGCAAGGGACAGCGGAATATCTGGGGGTATCATCAGACCGCCGGCCTCGGTTTTTTCGAGTTTTTTCAGTTTTGCGCGGACATCGGTGCCAAGCCGGTCCCCATTCTACCCGCCGCGGTAAGCTGCCAGAATTCCGGCGGAACCCACGTGATCGGGGGCGCCGGACAAAAAGCACTGCCGATGCACGAAATGCAGGATTATATCCGGGAAGTCCTGGACCTGATTGAATGGGCAAACGGACCCGTTGCTTCTGAATGGGGCGCGAAACGTGCCGCTGCCGGGCGTCCTGAGCCGTTTCATCTGGAATACCTCGGTATCGGCAACGAGGATAAAATCACCCCCGAATTTGAGGAACGATTTACCATGATTTACAACGCAGTAAAGGAAAAATATCCGGATATCAAGGTAATCGGTACCTCGGGTCCCTTCTCCGATGGCGAAGACTTTGATCAAGGCTGGCGGCTCGCCGACAAACTCGGCGTTCCTGTTGTGGATGAACATTACTATAAAGGCCCGGATTGGTTTCTGGCAAACCAGGATCGTTACGATGGCTATGACAGGAAAGGCCCAAAAGTATATCTCGGAGAATATGCCTCGTGGGGAAATAAACTGTACAACGCGATTGTTGAGGCCGCCTACATGACCTCATTCGAGCGCAATGGCGATTGGGTCATCATGGCGTCGTATGCGCCGCTGCTGGCCAAAAGGGGGTTCACACAATGGCATACCGATCTCATTTTCTTCGATAACGTGAGCATTGTGCGGACCCCGAATTTCTATGTGCAGGAAATGTTCATGACCAACCAGGGCGATTGCTATGTTGACGACATCGTCCTCATCGACAAGAATGACGCGACGCTGGCCGCATCGTGCGTTCAGGACAGCAAGTCAGGAGACATCATCCTGAAACTGGTGAATGCCGGCAATGAACCTAAAACCATGAATATTGATCTGTCAGGATTCAAGATAATCCTGCGGGATGCGGAACGAACCCTGCTTGCCGGCGATGCCGATGCTGAAAACACATTTGAAGATCCAAATCATGTAATTCCTGTAAAATCGGCATTTAAAGTAAGCAGAACATTTGATTATATTGCTCCGGCCATCTCGTCAACAGTAATCCGGGTGAAGACGAGAGAATAAACGTCTGTTGAGAAACAACCGGGGCGCGTGATTCCCTGTTGAATTGGAGCCAGGAAAACCATGAAAAAAACAATATGGGTTGTCGGAATCGTGTTGCTGGCGGTTTCCCAGGCAAAGGGCCGGTCGTGGACGGCCGACAACGGGAACGGGACTTTCACCAACCCGTTGTTCTACGATGAGTTTTCCGACCCCGACATCATCCGTGTCGGCGATGATTTCTATCTTGCGGGAACGACCATGCATGCGATGCCGGGTCTGGTTGTGTTGCATTCCAAAGATCTGGTAAACTGGACGTTTTTAAGTTATGCATTCGACAGATTGACCCTCGGCCCTGAATTTGATCTGAAAGAGGGCCGGGAAGCTTATGGACAGGGCATTTGGGCGCCTTGTATCCGGCATCACAACGACACCTTCTACATCTTTTCCAATGTCAATAATCATGGGATGCAGGTGTTCATGTCCAAAGATCCCGGTGGCCCGTGGGAACACAAACCTCTCCATGCCGAAATCTACGATTTATCGGTTTTGTTCGATGATGACGGAAAAATTTATGCGGTGTATCATTACGATGAAGTGCGCATGGTTGAGCTGAAACCCGATTTAAGCGGCGTGCTTGCAGGAACCGACCGCGTGATCATACCGGCCGGAAACAACATGGGCGAAGGGCATCATCTCTATAAAATCAACGGCAGGTATTACATCATCAGCGCCAACTATGCCCCTACCGGACGGAAACAATGTGCCCGCGCCGATCATCCCTATGGTCCTTACGAGACGGTCGTTATCAGCGCCAAGGAAACGATGGGGTCTCAACGTGGCTGGTGGACCCGGAATGTGGGCCTGGGAAGCCCGGTGCCCGAGCCGGGTTTTGAATTTGACTTAACACCGCCGGGTGACAACGATCTCGGGGCTGTCCCCTTACACCAGGGCGGCATTGTGGATTTGCCCAACGGCGACTGGTGGGGCTTTTCCATGATGGATTTCAGGTCGGCGGGCCGGACTACTTTTCTTTCACCGGTGACCTGGAAAGATGGCTGGCCTTATTTCGGGCTTGAAGGGAACCTCGGCCGTTCGCCGCGCACATGGATGAAGCCCGATGTTGATGCGGCAATAACACCTGTCGCCCCATATCAACGCAGTGACGATTTCTCGGGGCCGAAACTGCTGCCGGTATGGCAATGGAACCATAATCCCGATGACGGAAAATGGGAACTGAACAAAAAACGCGGCTCATTGCGCCTGCATACACTTCCGGCGACAAATTTCCTGTGGGCAAGGAACACACTGACCCAGCGCGTAATCGGCCCGGTTTCGATTGCGACGGCTGTTCTCGACGCCAGTCATCTGAAATCCGGTGATATGGCCGGACTCGGCATCTTGAACATCCCTTATGCAACATTGGGCATGATCAAGAACAAGAACGGCTATATACTCCGTTTTTTTGATCAGCATCGACACAAAACAATCGATAAGAACCTTGCTTCGGGAAAAGTACTCCTGCGCATTACCGGCAATTTTGATGAAGATATCGCGCAATTCAGTTATAGTACAAACGGAAACTCATTCATCAATGTGGGTGATTCAATTCGTTTGCCTTATCAACTGAAGACTTTCCAGGGAGCGCGCTATGCGCTATTCGCTTTCAATACGGGTGAAAAAAAAGGAGGTTATGCCGACTTTGAAGATTTCAGGGTGGATGAACCGTTGGCGGACCGCTCGGGGAATATTCCCGTCGGAAAGGTGATCACCTTAACCAATATGGGGACCCATGCATTCGTGTGGGCCAACCCCCATGGAATGATGCACTCGACAGGAAAAGATTCCAGGGAAACGACCGGTGCGGGTATCCAATTCAGGGTACACGACCGGAGAAAAGGCAGAGTCGCCCTTGAAGCATTGAATGGGATGGGCTTTCTGACTGTGGTTGGCATTGGATTATCGGGCGATGTCAGGTTGTTGAAGGAAGAATCGGAGGGTGGTTTATTTCAATGGCAGGACATGTTGCGCGGCCAATGCATGTTGCTTTCGCTCAAAACCAACCGATTTGTAGGGTTAACCCCGGGTACGGGCGAACCGTACTCCGCCGATTATCCGGGGACGCTTCCCAACCGCAATGACGGAACGGTGTTCAAGTGGGAAGTGGTCGGCAAATAACGTATTGAGTTCCAGCGGAAACGGCAATAAATAAGCCTGCCATTTTTTATTGGAGATTGATGATGAGAACGAAAACTTATCAACTAGTAAACGCAGGTTTAAGTCTGTTGCTGATTACTTCTTTTCTTCGGGCTCAAACGACGGGAAAAGCAGAACCAAAAATAACCGTGGAAGTCAATAATCCGGGACATGCCATCTCCCCTACCCTTTTTGGAATTTTCTTTGAAGACATCAATCATTCTGCTGACGGCGGCATTTATCCCGAACTGATCCGTAACCGTTCATTCGAGGATGCCGACACGCTGCAATACTGGAAATTCGAAAGCGCCGACGGGATGAGTACGGCATCGATCAGCACGGCGGATGTGCAGGCCAGGCCGCCGGTACCCCCGCTGAATCCGTTCAATCGAAAATCCCTTTGTGTGGAGGCCAACGGTTCCTTTAAATTAGTGAACAATGGATATTGGGGTATGAATATCGTCCAGGGCGAAAATTATACGTTTAAATCGGCTGCCCGGGCAATGAACGATTTTAATGCGCCGTTGATCGTCAGGATTGTCGGCGCCGATGGAAAAGAACTGGCATCGGTCGAGATAAAAGGGTTCGGTCTCGACTGGAACCATTACACAGCCAAATTGACCGCCTCAGGAAGCGATCCAAAAGCGCATCTGGAAATATCGGCCACAGGAGCCGGTCGGCTTTTTCTCGACATGATCTCTCTCATGCCCGATCAAACCTGGAAAAATCATGGTTTGCGCACCGATCTGGCGGAAGCACTGGATGCGCTAAACCCGGCGTTTTTTCGTTTCCCCGGCGGTTGCTGGGTGGAAGGCGACGATTTTGAACACATGAATAAATGGAAACAGACCATCGGCCATATCGACACGCGCACGCCACTTTGGAACATCTGGGGGTATCATGCGACCCATGGTCTGGGGTATCATGAGTATTTACAACTGGCCGAAGACCTGGGTGCAGAACCATTATTTTGTATCAATGCAGGAATATCACACAAGGAAGTGGTACCCATGGATCAAATGGGACAATGGGTCCAGGATGCCCTGGATGCCATCGAATACGCCAACGGACCGGTGACTTCCGTCTGGGGCAGTCTGCGTGCCCAAAACGGCCATCCCGAACCATTTAATCTGAAATATCTGCAGATCGGGAATGAGAATGGCATGGCGCCCTATGCCGAACGCTGGAAACTTTTTACACACGCCATTCATGAGAAATATCCTGAAATCAAACTCATTGCGTGCGAGTGGGCCGGCGGCCATCCCGAAGACCCGATGCCTGAAATCATCGATGAACACTATTACAACAATCCCGACTGGTTCATCTGGAATGCAAACAAATACGACAGTTATGACCGAAAAGGGCCGAAAATATTTGTCGGTGAATATGCGGTAACCAGCAACACGGGGAAAGGAAATCTTCGCGGTGCCATCGGAGAGGCCGCCTGGATGACCGGCATGGAACGGAATTCCGATATCGTCATCATGAGCGCATATGCCCCTCTTTTCTGCAATGCCAATCACAGAGCCTGGCCGGTCAACCTGATCAATTTTGACAGCCACCGCTGGTACGGATTGCCGGGTTATTATGTCCAGCAGATGTTCGCCAACAACCAGGGGACCGTTTCGCTCCCGGTAACGATCGAAAACGCGCCTACGATCAAAGCCCCCTGTTCGTCGGGTTTTGTCGGCCTCGGCACATGGAACAATTCCGCTGAATTCAAGGATTTCAAAGTCGTCGCGCCGGATGACAGGGTATTATATGAATCGGACTTTTCGAAGAATATCGATGATTGGGAGAAAATCGGTCAAGGGGAATGGTCCGTCGAGAATGGCGTGTTACGGCAATCGGCCATCGCCCCCAATGTGACTGCTTTTGTTGGAGATACCTCCTGGACGGATTACACGATCACTCTGAAAGCACGCAGGATTGCAGGGGAGAATGGTTTCCAGATTTATTTCCGCAACAGGAGTGTCCGTGAACGCATTCGCTGGGACCTTGGCGGTTACTGGAACTCGGTGCATATGATGGATATCGGTGTCACCTCAAAAAGTATCAAAGCCGGTATCGCGTTTGACAAATGGTATGAGATCAAAATCGAAATCAACGGCAGCTCGGTCAAAGGGTATCTTGACGGGAAGCTTGTTCAGGAAGTCGGCGATGAACGCACAAGCGCAAAAAGTCTCTGCGCCAGCGCATCCCGCGATGAAAAATCAGGGGATATCATCCTCAAAATTGTGAATGCCGACTCCGAATCCCTGAAAACCCGGATCGACCTGAAGGGGGCCGGTGCGCTTTCAGGCATCTGCAAAGCCACTGTGCTGACTTCCGCGAGTCCGCTGGATGAAAACACATTGGAAGAACCCGCCAGGGTTTCGCCAAAGACTGAGAAGGTGAACGTTTCCGGCACGACGTTGACGCGCTCGTTCCCGGGAAACTCACTCACAGTTCTCCGTATCCCGACTTCCGATGGAAATAAATAATCGATTATAAATACAACGGAGTCGCAATGAATATGAAGAAAATTGTAGTGGCC
>Ga0209614_1000925_pt1 | contig 24060 bp, 18 predicted proteins | sample BlaSprsedimmetaG_FD_185484 | JGI IMG/M metagenome (GOLD analysis project Ga0209614, IMG submission 185484) | Hot spring sediment bacterial and archeal communities from California, USA to study Microbial Dark Matter (Phase II) - Blank Spring... ... | reverse complement strand
GAGTTCACTCCGGGCTGGACGAACTACGGCAAGCGGGTCTACTACCTGACATACGACGTCACGGGGCAGTTGCAGCAGGGCGACAACGCGATGGGGGCGATTCTGGCGCCGGGCTGGTACTGCGGCTATGTGGGTTTTGCCCTGCTGTGCAATTATCCAAAGCCGCGGGCGGTCTACGGGCAGCGTCCGGCGTTGATGGCGCAGATTGAGATCGAATACGCGGATGGGCGGCGGGAGGTTGTCTGCACCGATGAGAGCTGGAAGGCCTCCACCGGGCCCATCCGCGGCAGCGATATCCTCATGGGCGAGGTCTACGACGCCCGCAAGGAGATGCCGCTCTGGGATGCGGTCGGTTTCGACGATGCGAACTGGGAGGCGGTCAATGTCGTGGACCCCGATTGCGGACCTCTTGAGGCCTATCCGGGCGTGACGGTCCAGGCCACGCAGGAACTGCCCGCCGTGGAGATCACCGAACCCAAGCCCGGGGTCTATGTCTTCAACATGGGGCAGAACTTCGCCGGGCGGGTGCGGCTGAAGGCCAGGGGCCGCGCCGGGCAGAAGGTGACGCTGCGGTTCGCCGAGATGCTGCACCAGGATGGGCGGATCATGACCGAGAACCTCCGCAAGGCCCGCGCCACCGATGCGTACATCTTCAAAGGCAGCGATGAGCCGGAGGTCTGGCAGTCGCAGTTCACCTACCACGGTTTTCAGTATGTCGAGGTCACTGGTCTGGAGGAGAGGCCGCCGCTCGATGCGATTACGGGGGTGGTTCTGGGTTCGGCGACGCCGGTGGCCGGGTCATTCGAGTGCAGTAATCCCATGATCAACCAGCTTTACCGCAACATCACCTGGACGCAGCGGGCGAACTTCTTCGAGGCGCCGACGGACTGCCCGCAGCGGGATGAGCGGCTGGGCTGGACGGGCGATGCGCAGATCTACATCCGCTCGGCGTGCTGCAACATGGACGTGGCGGCCTTCTTCACCAAGTGGCTCGTGGCGCTATCCGACGATCAGCACGAGTACGGGGCGTACCCCGACTATGCCCCGTGGCCCTACGTGCATGGCAAGGAGTACTCGCCCGCGTGGATGGATGCGGGCGTGATCTGCCCATATATCATCTACACGATGTACGGCGACACGCGGGTGATTGAGCGGCACTGGGCGGGAATGGTCCGTTTCATGGACTTCTTGCTGAAGAACAGCAGGGGCTACCTGCGCCCGGCCGACGGCAACAGCTACGGCGACTGGCTGTGTGTCGGAGCCGAGACGCCCAAGGACCTCATCGCCACCATCTACTTCGCCTACGATGCCTCGCTGATGGCGGAGATGGCCGAGGCGACTGGCAGAAAGTCCGAGGCGAAGGAATACCGTAGGCTCTTCGAGAAGGTCGCGGCGGCATTCAATAAGGCCTACGTTGACAAAGACGGCCGCATTGCGGGCGATACCCAGACGGGCTATACGCTGGCGCTGTATATGAACGTGCTGCCGCAGAAGCTGCGCCCGGCGGCGGTCAGGCGGCTGATTGAATTAATCGAAGGGCAGAACTGGCGGATGGCGACGGGCTTTCTTGGCTCCAAACACCTGCTGCCGGTCCTGACGGCCTATGGCCATGACGACGTGGCGTACCGGCTGCTGACGAATACGAGCTACCCATCATGGGGCTATTCGGTGGAAAACGGCGCGACGACCATCTGGGAGCGGTGGAACAGCTACACCAAGGACGAAGGGTTCGCCAATCCTGAGATGAACTCGTTCAGCCATTATGCCTTTGGGGCGGTCTGCGAGTGGATGTTCGCGTCGATGGCGGGCATCGACACGGATGGGCCGGGCTTCAAGCGAATCATTATCCGGCCGCGAATACCGGCCGGCGGCTTTGAATACGCGGGGGCAAACTATGAGTCGATCCACGGCCTTGTGGCCAGCCGCTGGGACCTGCGGGGCGAGCGGTTCAAGCTGGATGTGACGATCCCGGCGAATACCACGGCCACCGTGTACGTGCCTGCGCAGACGGCCGACGGCCTGACCGAGGGCGGCCGATCCATCGACGAATCTTCTTATATCCGGTTCCTGCGGATGGAGGCCGGGGCGGCGGTCCTTGAGGTGCAATCGGGTCAGTACAGTTTCGCCTCCAACTACGCCCCGGCGCGCCCGTTGCCAGAGCCGCTTGCGGATACGGACGTCCACCATCGGACGACGGTCGATCCCCGCGTCCGGCGCTATATTGTGCCGGCGCGGATCGTCTGGCAATCCGATGAGGCGGGGGCGACCGTGGAGAACGCCCAGGCCCTGCTCAAGGACGGCAGCGGACAGGTGACGCTCGATTCTCACAACCCGTGTGTGCTCACGAGCAGCCGCGATGCCAGGCCGGGCATCCTGCTGGATTTCGGCAGGGAATTGCAGGGCGGCGTGCAGATTGCTGTGTCGGGTTCCAAGGATAATAAGCCCGTGCGGCTGCGGGTGCGGTTCGGCGAGTCGGTAAGCGAGGCAATGGCGGAACTCGGCGGCGATAAGAACGCCACCAACGACCACGCCGTCCGCGACCAGACGTGCCTGGTCCCGTGGCTGGGGACCCACGAGATCGGCAACACGGGATTTCGCTTCGTGCGGATCGACCTGGCGGACGCCGACAGCATGGTGCAACTGAAACACATGCAGGCGGTCTTTGTCTATCGGGACATCGAGTACAAGGGGTCGTTCGAGTGCAACGATGAGCGACTCAACGAGATATGGCGGGTGGGGGCGTACACGGTGCATCTGAATATGCAGGACTATCTGTGGGATGGGATCAAGCGGGACCGGCTGGTCTGGATCGGGGATATGCACCCGGAGACGATGACGATCCATTCGGTCTTCGGATTCAACGAGGTCGTGCCGAAGAGCCTGGACCTGATCCGCGATGAGACGCCCATCGGCCGCTGGATGAACGGCATCAGCAGCTACTCCATGTGGTGGGTGCTGATTCATCATACGCAGTATCTCTACCACGGCGACGCGGCGTATCTGGCAAATCAGCGGGAATACCTGGTGGCCCTGCTCGAATCGCTCATGCAGCATATCGCCGACGATGGCAGCGAGAAACTGCCGCCGCACCGGTTCCTCGACTGGCCCTCCAGCGAGAACCCGCAGGCGATTCATGCGGGGCTGCACAGCCTGCTGATTATGACACTGGAGGCGGGAGCGGAACTGTGCGACGTGCTGGCGGAGGAGCAGACGGCGAGGCGCTGCCGCGAGGCCGCCGGGCGGATGCGGACGCATATCCCGTATCACGGCGACAGCAAGCAGGCGGCGGCGCTGATGGCCCTGGCGGGTCTGGCCGATGCGGGGCAACTCAATCGCAAGGTGATGGCCGTCGATGGGGCCCAGAGGATGAGCACCTTCTACGGCTACTACGTCCTGCGGGCCCGCGCCAAGGCCGGCGACTACAAGGGGGCTCTGGACTGCATCCGCGATTACTGGGGGGCGATGCTGGACCTGGGGGCAACGACGTTCTGGGAGGATTTTGACCTGGCGTGGACCGCGAACGCGGCCGGTATCGACGAAATCGTCCCCGAAGGCAAGAAGGACATCCACGGCGATTTCGGCAATTACTGCTACAAGGGCTTTCGCCACAGCCTCTGCCACGGCTGGGCATCGGGCCCGACCGCGTGGCTCAGCGAGCATGTCCTGGGCGTCAAGATCCTCGAACCGGGCTGCCGCAAGGTCCGCATCGACCCGCAGCTCGGCGACCTCAAGTGGGCACAGGGCACGTTCCCGACGCCCATGGGCCCGATCAAGCTCCGCCACGAGAAGACCCTCTTCGGCGTCAAGACCACCATCGAAGCCCCGAAGACCGTGACGGTAGTGCGGTAGTCCGGACGTAGGGTGGGTCCCGATCCCGATAGACGTGCATCGGGATTGGATTCTTGCCCACGCGGTTGCATGGAACATGCGAATATGCGAAACTAACTGGACAGCGCCTGCGCCATCCAGTAGAAGTGGCTGCAGAAGCACTCGGCGGCTGCGGGGCTCGCACGATGTTCAATACATATGGGAGCCTCTGAGAGGCCCGTGCTTGGTTTGTAGGTGTAGTCAGGTGCTCAATAGGAAATGCTGCAGGAGGACGCAGTGAACCGTAGTGTGCATGTTACTCTCACTCCGAGGCACGGGCGTCAGATGCCACTTTGGGCAGATGACCCGAGCGCCGAAGACAGTGATTACCTTTCGCGCCAACTCATAACATATATCGGCAACAAGCGAGCGTTGCTCCGACAGATAACCAGCGCAGTGGAACGGGTCAAGAAACACCTCCGCCGGCAGCACCTCCGCTGCTTTGATGTCTTCAGCGGCTCTGGCGTCGTGTCCCGGCTGCTTAAGGCACATGCATCTCTCATTGTCAGCAACGATATTGAGGCCTATGCTGCCGTAATAGGCCGCTGCTACCTGACTAACCGCAGCGAGGTAGATCTCGACATGATATCCGATGTTGTAGCCACTCTCAATGAGCGTGTCGTGACAGAGTCCTTTGAACCCGGCTTCATAGAAGAACTCTATGCGCCTCGTGATGAAGCGAATATCACCAAACATGACCGCGTCTTTTACACCAAGAGTAATGCCCGTCGCCTCGACAACTACCGGCGACTGATTGAAACACTGCCTGTCGAGATGAAGGACTTGCTGTTGGGTCCGCTCCTGAGCGAGGCCTCAATCCACGCGAATACCGCTGGCGTGTTCAAAGGCTTCTATAAGAACCGCGATACTCAAATCGGCCAGTTCGGGGGAAGTGGATCCGACGCGCTTGTTCGTATTAGGGGTGACATAACACTGGAGCCGCCGGTCTTGAGCAGCTTTGAGTGTGACCACGTCGTTCTAAGGGAGGATGCGAACGAGGCCGCAAGGAGAGTCAAGGGGATGGACTTGGCGTACATCGACCCCCCGTACAACCAGCACCCCTACGGGTCCAACTACTTTATGCTCAACCTTCTCGTCGGATACGGACGCCCGACTCATATCAGCCCGGTGTCGGGAATTCCAACGGATTGGCAGCGGTCAGGGTATAACGTCCGATCGCAATCCCTCAAGTTGTTAGCCGACTTGGTCAACGATCTGGACGCAACATACCTGCTGATTTCCTTCAACGACGAGGGATTCATCAGCCCCGACGACATGCGCACCATGTTGGAGAAGGCGGGGTCCGTCGATGTCGTGGCAATACCGTACAACGCATTTCGAGGAAGCCGTAGCTTCAAGAACCGTTCGCTCCATGTAACAGAGCATCTATTCCTAGTTGAAAGGAGGTAATGGTTAATGGCGCGCAAGGATCAGTTACGGCAGCAGCGTGCAGGGACTGTTATAAACGTCACCTCGAAGAAGCAGGAGTCGGACATAACGAAAGCGCTCCAACAGGTGGTGACGCACTTGCAGGGCAAATTTGGGACAACAATCTCCTTGGTCCATGAGAAGCAGTGGTATCTTAAGGACATTGTAGCTGAGCTCCGACATGTATACCCCGATGTTGAGTTTCATTACCACTTTGACAGCAGTTCGATCCGCCCCGACGGTGGAATCCTCTACATTCAGGGCATCGAGGGGGCCGCGCTGACGTATCCAGTTTTGATTTCTGAGGTGAAGAATCAGGGCACGAACGATCTGCGGGCCCAGGAAGGATTGCCACGACAAGCAAAGGGTAATGCGATCGAACGGCTTGGCAAGAACCTCATCGGTCTCAGAACGGCATTGCTAAGAGAAAGCATCTTCCCGTTTGTGTGTTTCGGGTATGGGTGCGACTTTGAGCCGAAATCGAGCATTTTGGATCGCGTCTCAACGATGGCAATGTTCGGGAAACTGAACACGACGTACCTCCATAACGATGACGCGGGCAGATTCAACCGCGGGAGCTTCTATTTCCGTCCCAAACGCTGGACCGTACCCGAGATGGTTGCGGTTATGAAGGACATCGCTGAAAGGGCCGTCCTTTATTACTTCTCAAAGTACACTGAGGCTCATTTCCAGCGCTCATAGCCCTCTCAAGGCAGGGCCAGCTGCCATTGGGGACACCATACTCATTTCTCAAGAGGATGGTCTTCGACATACCACGGCCTCCCCCGTAGGTCAAGTGGGAGCTCCCGCGATTCGGCTATTGATATGTGGGGGATTACACGTCATACTGGCTCCGGCGTGCGTCGCTTTGTTGTGAACGGCAATGTTCGGATTCCATTGGAGGTACACACATGAGTTCACATGATGACACAAGACTGTCGCGGCGGGGGTTTCTGGCGGCTTCGGGTTCGGCGTTTGCGTTTTCGATTGTGCCGGGGCCGGTGTTAGGGGTCGGTGCGCCGAGCAACAAGGTCAACCTGGCCGGTGTGGGCGTCGGCGGCATGGGCAGGGCGTATCTGGAGGGCTGTCGCGGCGAGAACGTCATTGCGTTATGCGACGTGGATGCCAACTATGCGGCGGGGACGTTCAAGCAGTACCCCAAGGCCCGCGTGTACAACGATTACCGTAAGATGCTCGACGAAGAAAAGGGCATCGATGGCGTGGTCATCGGCACGCCGGACCATACGCACGCCGTGATTGCGATGGCCGCCATGCAGAGGGGTAAGCACGTCTACTGCGCCAAGCCGCTGACGCGGACGGTCCATGAGGCGATGCTGCTGACCGAGACGGCGGGCGAGACCGGCGTCGCCACGCAGATGAGCGTGCAGAGCGACGCGGCCGAGAGCCAGCGGACGCTGTGCGAGTGGATCTGGGGCGGGGCCATCGGCAAGGTGCGGGAGGTGCACGTGTGGTCCGATCGGCCGATCTGGCCGCAGGCGCTGGACCGGCCGAAGGAGACGCCGCCCGTGCCGGATGGGCTGGACTGGGATATGTGGCTGGGGCCGGCCCCGCAGCGGCCGTACCATCCGGTTTATGTGCCGTTCAAGTGGCGCGGCTGGTACGACTTCGGCACGGGGGCCCTGGGCGATATGGGCTGCCATACGTTCGCGCACATCGCCAAGGTGCTCAAGCTGGGCTGGCCGACGGCCGTGCACGCCAGCAGTTCAAGACTGTACAAGGAGACCTTCCCGGCCGCGTCGATGGTGCATTGGGATTTTCCCGCCCGCGGGGATATGCCACCGGTGAAGGTTACCTGGTACGACGGCGGGCTCAAACCCCGGCGGCCGGATGAACTGGGCGACGGCGAGAATCTGGGCAACGACGGCCTGCTCTGGATCGGCGATGAAGGCACGATCCTGGGCGGCTTTACCGGCAACGGCTCGCGGTTGATTCCCGAAAAGCGTATGAAAGACTTCAAGCCGCCGGATAAGACGCTGCCCCGGTCCATCGGACACTATAAGGAGTGGTGCGAGGCCTGCAAGGGCGGCCCGGCCGCGGGGTGCAACTTCGCGTTCGGCGGCCCATTGACGGCGGTCGTACTGCTGGGCAACATTGCGCTGCGCCGCCAACACAAGCTGCTCTGGGATGCCGAAAACACGCGATTCACCAACGACGACGAGGCCAACAAGCTCCTGAGCGAACCCTACCGCGACGGCTGGACGCTGTAGAGCGGCACGGGGCTCGCAGACATCTACGGGATGCCCAACCAATGGTGTTGCAGCCCGTGTGTCAGAAGGGTATACTGAAGTGGCAGGAACGATTGCATCAGGATCATCAGAATGCACAGCCAACTCAGACTGTTCGACAAACAGCAGTCCGGCGCTCGTGGAAGGACCCAGGGCGGGGTTGCGACGTCCGATCTCGTGTTGTCCGCCTACACCGGCACGAACGCGGATATATTCCCGCATGTACTCGACCTTCACGTTCCGCCCGGGGCTGTCGTTGCGGATGTTACCTACGGCAAGGGAGTTTTCTGGCGAAACGTCGAACGCGGAAGATATATGGTGAAGGCGACCGACATATCCGACGGTGTCGATTGCAGGGATCTGCCATACGAGGCGGCCAGCTTGGACTGTGTTGTACTGGATCCCCCCTATATGGAGGGGTTCTTCAGGGAAAGCGACGGCCAGAAGGCGGGTGGCGGTACGTACGGCGCGTTTCGCGACCACTACGCCAACGGAGATGAGAAGAGCGGCGACGCAAAATGGCACGGCGCGGTTGTCGAGTTGTATCTGGCCGCGGGCAGAGAGGCCCATCGCGTGCTCAAGGACGCCGGGGTATTCATCGTCAAGTGCCAGGATGAGGTGAGTGCAAACCGGCAGCATCTGACGCACGTCGAATTGGTGAACGGATATGAACGTCTGGGATTCTACGTGAAGGACTTGTTCGTCGTAGTCCGTCCCAACAGGCCGGCGGTCAGCCGCCTGAAGCGCCAGGTCCACGCAAGGAAGAACCACTCCTACTTCCTCGTGTTTGTCAAGGTTCCGAGCGGCAAGACGATCCGGCAAATGCGTGGTTAGAAGAACTCGTCAAGAAGGGAGAAAGGCTCGTCTCGGAACGGGGGCTTGGGCGGCCATGTTACGTCAATGAGAGTCGCCAACAGGTGCCTGCGCTGCGCTTCCGTATACTTCTTATACTGAGACCTCGGAAGGTCTGAGTTTTTCGCGAATATGAATCGCCACTGATTCTCGAAGGTGAAGAGATTAACCGCCAGTAGATCGAATTGGCCGACGAGCAGGCATGTGGTCTCAATCGTTTTCCTGGTCCGGCCCGGCAATACTACGGTTCGCCTATCGCTGGCGTCGCATTGTGCCTTGCCGAACCATGTGTCATCCAGACGGCGCACACTATTCGTCTGCAATGACTTGACCTCAATGACAAACGGGCGATTCCGGTAGGTGACGACCAAGTCGCCTTTCTTCCGACGGTCATGGTCGTCATCCTTGTGTACTTCACTGACTCGCCGGTCGCTGAACCACATGTGCCGCAGCTTCACCTCGGCGAGGTATCCCAGAAGAATCCCACGAAGACTTGGATTGGCATTGACGACCTCCGTAAGTTCTTTGGCACTGACTTCCCACTGGTCGAGAATCGTCCTGGCTTGCGGCATATCCGTCTCCTTTGTCCTCACAGGGCTTCGATGTCCGCCAGGAGCGACTTGGCGTCGATTCCCAATGCGTCCGCAACTTCGAGAAACTCCACGACGTCCAGGCGCCTTTCGGCGTTCTCATACTTGGAGACAAAGGACTGGGGTCTTCGAATACTCTTGGCCACGTCCTTCTGCGTAAAGTTCTGCGACACCCTCGCTTTTACGAGAAGTTCGCACAACACCTTATACCTCCTTGAGAAGACCGATCTTGTCATGCGCATAGACCTCCAAAACAGCGTGACGATAATGCCACCACACAAAAAACCCAAAATGGGATATGGTGGGGAGTTTTGGCGCGAGGACACGGCGCGGACTTTCCTTCCGTAGCAGAGGGGGCCTTGCTCACGCAGACCATGAGGGCCGGTGTGTGTGCGGCAATGCCACAACAGCCGACCGGTCGCAGGCACCATGAAAACTATAATAATGGCGCCGAGGTGAGGAGCAAGTGGTGAGTGGCCGGCGGCGAGCAGCGACGAGAGGGCATCCGCTTCTCGCTGTTCACTGCTCGTTGCCCACTTTCGGTTCAGACGTCCGGCCTACAGGGCCTTGATGCGGACATTTCGGTACCAGACGTTGGCGCCGTGGTCCTGGAAGCCGATGTGGCCTTCGCGTTTGAAGTCTTTCAGCGCCCTTCTGAACTTGTTCTTGACGCCGCCGGGGTTCTGGCCGGGCGTATCCCACTTATCGACGTCCATGTCGATGATCTGTTCGCCGTTCATCACGATCGTGATCTTGTTGTCGATGGTGGTGATGGTGACGTGGTTCCATTGGTTGTCCCGGGTCATTTCCTTCGTCGGGGCCAGGGCGTCGTAAACGGCGCCGGAGCTGTTCTTGCTGGGGTTGTTCGTCGGACGATAGACCTGCATCTCGAAGCCGGTCTGGACGCAGTCCTTCATGTTGTCGGTGCGAAAGAACACGCCGCTGTTGCCCTCGGTCTTGAACTCCAGGTCGAGGACGAAGTCGCCGAATCGCTGCTTCGTCCAGATCATGCCGGCGCCTTCCTTGCGGGCCAGCACGTCGCGGCCGTCCTCCTGGATGACGACCCAGTTGGGATTCGGCGGGCCTCCGTTCTCATTCTGCCATTTGTCAAGGTCCACGGCTGTCTCGAACAACACCTGCCAGCCACCCGCCCGGGACTTGCCGGTGCCGTTATTGAGCAGCAGATCCACGCGCGGGGCATTGTGATTGTATGGTTTGAGCAGGATATCGAGGTCGCCGTCACCGTCGAAATCGCCGAGTTTGCCTTCGTGAATGCCCTGGCCCTTCCAGGCGACGGTTTCGCGGAAGTTGCCCCGTCCGTCGCCGTACCAGACGAAAACCTGCGCGTTGTCGCCGGCCCCGGGGTTGCCCATCTCGCCGATCATGATGTCCGAGTGCCCATCGCCGTCGATGTCGCGAATCCCGCAGGTATGGCCGTGGATGACATGCCGCAGAACGTGCCTGACCCACTTGGCGCCGTCCCATCCATACCAGGCGGCCTCGCCGTCCATATCGCCGGGGCTGAACACCACTTCCGGCCGCCCGCCCTCGACCAACGGGCCGACGGCGCACTGCGTAAACGTCATCTCGCCGTCGATGACGTGCTCTTCAAAGTTCATGCCGCCGGTATGCTTGAACCATCGGCCGCCGCCGACAATATCCAGCTTGCCGTCGCCGTCGATATCCATCGGGACCGAGGGAAAGCCTTCCCGTTCGCGGCCGCTGTCCCACGTATAGATGACGGCGGGCTGCCAGGGACCGGCGGACCTGGGGTCGGACGGTATCTTATAGAACAGCAGGCTCTTTGCCCCCTGGTTCCATGTCACGAAGTCGACCTTCCCGTCGCCGTCATAGTCTGCGCAGGACTGGTCGTGGTGCTTGTTGGCGCCGGAGTTCTTGATCAGCCGCCGCGTCCAGGGCTTGTCGTAGTCCGGATACGGATTCTCCCACCACCAGATAGTGTTGCCGCTGGCGTCCTGCCCGAAGATAACGTCCAGATCACCGTCGCCGTCGATATCACACACATCGCCGCCGGCCTCCGGTTTCAGGGCTGTTTCGTCGATGACCTTGATATCCCAGCTCTTGCCGTTGTACTTATACCAGACCACCGACGGAGTCTTCGTCCGCTCGGTCACGATGAAGTCATCGATGCCGTCTTTGTCGAGATCGGCGACGATGCAGGCGGTCTGCTGGTTGCCCGCATTGGGCCCCGGCAAGGTCTTATGTTCCCACTGGACCGGCCCGGCCGAGCCGATACCCCCGACGAGCAGAAGGCTCGCGGCCGCAAGAAGACAACGTAAATATCTACTATCAAAGGCTTTACAGCACACCGAACCAGCCGTCTTCATAACGATTCTCCTATAAGGAACCAGCCGAAATCCACGCACGCCAGACTACCAAATGCCCGCCGCTGCGCCCAGTCCATTCCCACGGCCGCAAAGGCATGGGGCCGCGCAATAATTTGCCCGCACGCAACGTCATAGGGCATTGGCATGGCATTGAGAATCTGCTATCATCCTGCCTTTTACCGGCAATGATAGACGCTGCCGGCCGGCGCGGCGCCTATCGCCGGAACAAAGTCCACCTGTAGACTAGGAGACAACTATGGAACGACGGGGTTTTCTCGCAGCATCGTGTATTGCGGGTCTGGGGGCGCTGGGCGCCGAGGCCGCCGGTGCACAGGGTTCAGGCAGGGGCCGTGGCGACCGGCCCAGACGCGACATCTATGAACTGCGGCGATACACGCTGGACAGCGAGGCACAGAAGACCGGCCTTGAGGCCTTTTTCGCCGACGCCGCTATTGCCGCGCTGAACCGCATCGAAGTCAGTCCCGTCGGCGTCTTCGTGCCGCTGGAGGGTTTCAGCCCTGTTTACGTGCTTCTTCGGCATCGGAACTTCTGGACGTTTACCAGTTCAACACAGAGGCTGCTGGCCGACGAAGAATTCCTCGCCAAGGGCGCCAAGTTCCTCGATGCCCCCGCCACCGACCCGGCCTACAAGCGCGTGGAAAGCTCCGCCATGGTGGCCTTCGAGGGCATGCCGGAACTGGAGATCCCCAGCAAGGCCGAGTCGCGTATCCTGCAATTGCGGATCTATGAGAGCCCCAGCGTCAAGACCGGCCAGAAGAAGATCGAGATGTTCAATACGGGCGAGATTGCCATCTTCCGTAAGGTCGGGCTCAATCCGGTTTTCTTTGGCGAGACCGTCGCCGGCTCAGCCATGCCAAACCTTACCTATATGCTGGGATTTGACAACATGGGCGAGCGAGAAGCCGCCTGGAAGCGATTCGGTGGCGATCCCGACTGGCAGAAACTCCGTGCGATCCCCGACTACGCTGACAAGAAGATACTCAGCAATATCACGAACATCTTCCTCAAACCCTTGTCGTGCTCGCAGATCTAGCAGAGTCGTAGCCCATCTCGACGGCCGTGCCGAACCGGTGGCGGCAATTTGTGCTTGATTTCACAAGCGGATTGTACTATATACCGGCCTGCCCCCGTCATAGACTTTGTTCAGTTGCGTGTAAAGATGATTGTCCAACACCGTTAAAAGGGCCCCTGGATGACACTAAGAGGCGGCTACGATGTAGTCCTGGCCGGCAGACCGGATAAGACGCTCTCGCCGATGCCCGATCCCGATGCGCTCTACCTGCCGCTGAAGACCCGGCGGTTTCACTTCACGGACGTCCGCGTCGGCAACGACGACACCATCGGGCAGGGCGATACGCTCGCCGAAGACCCGGCCAATTTTTCCGTTCCGCTGCTGGCTCCCAGAGCGGGCAAGATCGTTTACAGCCCGTCGGACCCGTGCATTACGCTGACCCATCTGGCCAAGACCCCGGCGAAGGCCAAACCGGCCGATGCCGCTGCGCAATTGCCCCATGTTGCCCCTGAAATGGGCGACGGGGGCCGCAATCGCTACAAGCTGCTGAGCCTGGGGGCTTGGGAGTACGTCTCCGATGCCTACACCGGGGCGTTGCCCGATCCGTTCGGCATTTGCCAGGCGGTCGTCGTTTCGACGGTCGCGATGGAGCCGTTCGTGGCTCGGGGCGATGCTCAACTCGGCGGCAAGCTGCTCAATTTCACCCGCGGCCTGGAGCACATCCAATCGCTGCTGGAATACCAGCCTATCTACCTGGTCATGCCCGACATTCACTCCCAACTGGCCACCCAGATCCGCGATCAGCTTCGCGGCTACGCCTGGGTCAAGCTCGTGGAGATACCGCCGAAATACCCGTTTGACAACTTCTCGGTCCTGGCCCGGCATCTGGGCCTCAAGCCGGCCGCGGGTCCCGTCTGGTGCCTTCGAACCGAGGGTGCGCTCGCCGTTGATCAGGCCCTGACCGGCGACAAGCCCTGTCTGACGCGGATTGTGGCCATCGGCGGTCCGCCGGTTTCATCTCCGCGCCACTACGAAGTCCTGCCCGGCCACCCGCTGGCGGACCTGGCCGCCCGCGCCGGTCTGGGTCCGAACGTCCGCTTGCTCGACGGCGGAGCGCTGACGGGCAAGAAGGTGAAGCTTTCCGATAAGAGCGGGCTCGATCCGGAGTGTCGCGGCCTGACCGCGCTGGCCGAACAGACGGATCGCGAGTTCCTGGGTTTTGTCCGTCCCGGCGCCGACAGAAGGTCCTATGCGGCCTGCTTCCTCAGCACGCTGCGAGGCAAGTTCAGCGAGAAGTTGACCACCGGCATGAGAGGCGAGCCGCGTCCGTGCATCGGGTGCAACTTCTGCGAGGAGGTCTGCCCGGCCGGCATCCTCCCGTACCTCATTCACAAGCACCTCTACGCCGACCAGATCGATGAAGCCGCCCAAGCCCGCGTCGATCTGTGCGTCGAGTGCGGCTTGTGCTCATTCGTCTGTCCGTGCAAGATCGAATTGATGCAGCAGTTTATCGACGCCAAAGCCGTCATCGCCAAGGAGAAGGCCGAAGCCGAAGCCGCCGCCGCGAAAGCCGCCGCGGCCGAGGAGGCCGCCAGACAAGCCGCCCAAGCCGCTGCTGCACAGGAGTCCCGATGAAGATCATAAGGAAGGTATTCGACGGCTTGCAGCCCCTCTTTGAAGACGGCGGCAGGCTCAAGACGTTCAAGGCGGTCTATGAGGCGCTGGACAACTTCTTCTTCGCCCCGTCGGCGCGAACGCCCAACGCCCCACACCTGCGCGATCCCCTCGACCTCAAGCGGTACATGTCGATGGTGATTGTGGGCCTGGCCCCGGCGCTGCTGGCGGCCCTGTACCTCAACGGCCCGCGCCTGCTGGCGATGATTATCGTCTCCTACATGGCCGGCGGCGCCGTCGAAGTCGCTTTCGCGGCGATTCGCAAGAAGGAGATTCACGAGGGGTTTCTTGTCACGGGCCTGATATTCCCGATGGTCCTGCCCGGCGCCCTGCCGCTGTGGATGGTGGCCGTGGGCGTGGCCTTCGGCGTATTCGTCGGCAAGGAACTGTTCGGCGGGGTCGGCCGCAACGTCTTCAATCCCGCTATTGTCGCCCGCTGCTTCCTGGCGCTGGCCTACCCCAGGGCAATGTCGGGCGGCTATGTCGCGCCCGGTGGTCCCGGCCGGTTGCTCGAATGGGTCGGTCTCGACGCCGTCAGCGGCGCCACGCCGCTGGGGCTGGCCAAACAGGGGACTTGGATGGATGTGCCCCTGCTCGACATGTTCCTCGGTCGAATCGCCGGCAGCGCCGCCGAAACCAGCACGCTGGCCATTCTCATCGGCGGGGGCTTTCTGCTGATGACCCGCGTGGCCAACTGGCGGACGGTCGCCGCCGTTCTGGGCTCAGCCACCGTGATGGCCCTGATGTTCTGCGACAGCCTGACCGAGGTGATCTGGCAGCTTTGTGCCGGCGGGCTGATGTTCGGCGCCTTCTTCATGGCCACCGACCCGGTCACCAGCGCCGCCACCAATCTCGGCAAGGTGATTTACGGCGTCATCATCGGCGTGGTCGTCATGCTCATACGGAACTTCACGGGGTATGTCGAGGGCGTGATGTTCGCCATTCTGCTGGGCAATATCGCCGCCCCCGTCATCGACGAGATTCTGTACAAAGTGCGGTTCAGGAGGCTTCAAATTGAAGGGTAACGTTTATACACTCTGCTTTGCCGCAGCGCTCGGGGTCGTCTGCTCGCTGTTGCTGACGGCCGTCGGCGGTTTCACCGCCCCTTACAAAGAGGCCAACGCGCTCGCGGAGGAGACCAGGAACATTCTGAAGGTCCTTGACATCCCATTCGACGAGAAAGCCCCCGCCAGAGAGCTTCTCACTATCCGTCAGGAGTTCGTCAAGGAAGAGACCTCCGGCGGCCAGACCCTGTATGTTTACGCCCGAGCCGGCGCCGCGGCCCCGGAGGCCGTGGCCATGCGTTTCTCCGGTCCCGGCCTCTGGGGGCCGGTCAAGGGGCTGCTGGCGCTGGAGAACGACCGAAAGACCATTCGGGGCATCACCTTTTATGAGCAGGAGGAAACCCCCGGCCTCGGCGGCGAGATCGCGACCGAGGAGTTCACCGCGCGTTTCGTGGGCAAGACCATCGTCGGCCCCGACGGCAAGCCGGGCTTCGATATCGGTATGCCCGGCAGTCCGGCGGCCGTCAACCGCGTTGACGGCATCACCGGCGCGACCATGACCTGCGACAAAGTCGAAGCCATGCTCAATATCGCCATAGAGACTTTCGTGAAGGAGAAATAACCCGATGGCGGACATGAAACAGCCGGCCTGTGTATCCTGCGGAGGCGCCGGTCTCTGCGGCGGCAAGGCCCTGGCCACTTTGAAAGACGGCTCTTGGACGACCAACCCGCTGGCGGTCCAGATGCTCGGCATCTGCTCGGCCCTGGCGGTCACCAACCGCTTGGAGAACTCCCTGGTCATGGGGGCGGCCCTGATCTTCGTGTGCGTCGGGTCGAATCTGATTGTTTCGCTCCTGCGCAAGGCCATCCCGACCCGCATCCGCATGATCGTGGAAGTGGCCGTCATCGCCACCTTCGTGATTGTCTTCGATCAGTTCCTCAAGGCCTTCTACTGGGATATGTCCAAGCAGCTGGGCCCGTATGTCGGCCTGATTATCACCAACTGCATCGTCATGGGCCGCGCCGAGGCCTTCGCCCTGCAGAATCCACCGCTGCTGTCGATGATCGACGGCCTGGCCAACGGCATCGGCTATGCCGTGATTCTGGCGATCATCGGCTTCTTCCGCGAGTTGCTCGGCGCCGGCGAGGTCATGGGCTTTCGCCTGCTCAGCGATGGCTGGTACACGCCCAACCAGTTGATGATCCTGGCCCCGGGCGCGTTCTTCGCCCTCGGTATCGTCATCGCGATTTTCAATCACTTCAAGGGACCGGATCCCGAGGAGAAGAAACAATGACGGAAACCTCCGCCCTCGTCATCCTGATTGCGGCGATATTCACCAATAATATCCTGCTGACCAACTTCCTGGGTATGTGCTCATTCATCGCCTGCTCGCGTCAGATCAACACGAGCATCGGGTTGGGCACCGCGGTCACCTTTGTCATCACCTGCACCACGGCCATCAACTACCTCATCTACCATCATATCCTGGCGCCGTACAACCTGACCCACCTGAGTTTCATCGTGTTCATCGCCGTGATCGCCGCCTTCGTGCAATTCGTGGAGATGTTCGTCGAACGCTTCAGCCCCAGGCTGTACTTCGCTCTCGGCATCTTCCTTCCGCTGATTACGGTCAACTGCGCAATCCTGGGCGCATCGCTGTTTATGGTGATTCGCAACTACAACTTCTGGCAGTCGGCCGCTTTCGGCCTGGGCGGCGGGCTCGGCTGGATGGCCGCGATTGTTCTGATGGCCGGCCTGCGGCAGAAGATGCGGTACAGTAATGTTCCAAAGCCCTTCGAGGGCGTGGCCATCGCCATGATCCTCACCTGTGTGATCGCCATGGCCTTCATGGGCTTCGCCGGTATGGTGGCGATTCAATGACCCAGATCGAGACGGTGACTATGATACTTGCATCGGCCATCAACGTGTACATCCTGTCCGTGGGAACATTCGCCGGACTGACCGTCGCCCTGGCGGGGCTGCTGATTCTCGCGGAGCGATTTCTCATCAACTACGGCGTCTGCAAGCTCGACATCAACGCCGGCGAGAAACCCCTGGACGTCAAGGGCGGACAGAGTCTTCTGGCGGCCCTGTACGCCAATGAGATATTCATCCCCTCGGCCTGCGGCGGCAAGGGGACGTGCGGGCACTGCAAGATTGTCGTTACCGCCGGCGGCGGGCCGGTTCTGCCGACCGAGACGCCCTATCTTTCGCGGCAGGAGGTCCGCTCGAACGTCCGCCTGGCCTGTCAGGTGAAAATCCGCGAAGACATCTACGTCCGCATCCCGGAGGAGATGCTCAACGTCAAGATGTTCAACGCGGTCGTTGAGAGCGCCACGACATTGACGCACGACATTCGCGAAGTGCGAATGAAGCTGATTGAGCCGGCCGAGATCAAGCAACGTCCCGGTCAGTACGTCCAGGTTCAGGCCCCCTCGCCCGACGGTCCGGTCTTCCGCGCCTACTCCATCAGCTCGGCCGCCTATGAGACCGACGTGGTCGAACTCGTCGTGCGGCTCGTGCCCGGCGGTATCGGTTCGACCTATCTGCACAACGTCCAGCCGGGAGACCCCATCGTTTTCACCGGTCCCTATGGGGAGTTTGTCCTCAACGAAGACCCGAACACCGAGGTCGTGTGCGTCGGTGGCGGCTGTGGCATGGCCCCCATGAAGAACATCATCTACTCGATTTACGACCGTTGGCCCGACCGCGTGTGCTGGCTGTTCTTCGGCTGCCGAACGACCGCTGATGTCTTTTACCTCGAACGCTTCCAGGAGCTGGCCCGAAAGTTCCCCAACCTCAAGGTCATCTACGCCCTGTCCGACAAGCTCGGTCCCGAAGAGAAGTGGGATGGCGAGACCGGCTTCGTCCACCTGTCCGTGGACAAGTATCTCGAACCCGGCGTGCCGCGCCAGGCGTTTCTGTGCGGGCCGCCGCTGATGATCGAGGCGGCCACCCACGTCCTCGAAGAGAAGGGCCTCAAACCCGAAGACATCTTCTACGACGAGTTTTAAGGACGGCCCCGCCGCTTACTCGATTCCGAAGACCAGCGACTTGAGCCGTCTGAACTCGCCTCGCACATCCTGGAACCGCATCTTCATCACCTCGGCATCCTTCTCCGCGGCCGCGATCTCCAGTTGCTGGGCCGCTTGCGACAGCGGCTTGGCGGAAATGGCCGCCGCCGCCCCCTTGAGCGAATGAGCGGCCGCCATCACACGAGCGAAGTCGTTGTGGTTGACCGCCTCGCCCAGTTCATCCAGATGGGCCGGCTTGTCCGCAAAGAACGCCTTGACGATCTCACGCGCCAGCTCCTCATCACTGCACCGGTTCACCAAATCCGTCCAGTCGATAGCCTTCTGTTGCACAGTTGCCATAGTGCTCCTTCTTGCCGGGATACCAGCGACTGTCTTTCACGAGTTGCCGTGTTTCTACGTATTTCTACTATCGGCCCCTTTGCCGTCCTTATTCGTATCCATTCCGGTCTTCCGTCGGAAGGCCGTTCTCGGCCCATCAATCCCGTTATTCCTGGACCTGCGTAAACGCACTGTCCAATAATCCGTGCCCTCTTTGCCGCTGCAACACCGCATATTCGGGCATTGTGACGTGGAGATTTGTACCCCCCGATTCTCCTTGACCTCCGAAATGGGCATTTCTTACAATGCCACAGGTGGGGTACTTGGGTGTCTTGCCCTTTTGCCTTCCGTGGGGCCGTCGCCGTCGACAGCCGAAACTATGATGACTCTATTGCAGGAAAACGCAATGACTATGACGCGCACATCCACAGTCACAATCGCGACTCTCGGGCTTCTCCTTACCCCGGTGGTCGCCGGGGCCGCCGACTGGCCCTGTTGGCGGGGCCCGCAGCGCAACGGCCAATCGCCGGACACCGGCCTGCTCAAGGCCTGGCCGGCCGGCGGTCCAAAGCTGCTCTGGAAGGTCGAGACCCTCGGCAGCGGCTTCTCAACCGTCTCGGTGGCCGGCGGAACGATCTACGCCTCCGGTGATGCATCCGGCAATCTCTGCGTTTTCGCATTTGACATGGATGGTAAGGAGAAATGGAAGGTCTCTCCCGACAAGGCCTGGACGAGGGACCATCCGGGCTCGCGATCGACCCCCACCATCGACGGCGACAGGCTCTACATCCTGTCCGGCAACGGCGTGCTCGCCTGCCTCAAGACCGCCGACGGCTCCAAAGTGTGGTCGAAGAGCCTGGCCGATTTGGGCGGCAGACCGGGCGGCTGGGGCTACGCCGAGTCCGTTCTCGTCCTGGGCGACCTGGCCATCGCCAAGCCGGGCGGCGAAAACTGCATCGTCGCCTTCAACAAGAACAACGGCGAAATCGTATGGAAGAGCACTGGTTTCACGGCTGGACCTGAATACGGCTCCTGCGTACCCTTCACCCACGACGGAGTCGACATGATCGCCACCGGCACCCGGGGCGGCATCGTCGCCGTCGTCGCCGGGACCGGCAAAGTCCTCTGGTCCAATCCCTGGTGCAAGGACAACGTGGCCAACTGCCCCGACCCGCAGTACGCCGACGGCCGGGTCTTCTGGGCCAACGGCTATAACAAGGGCGGCATCTGTCTGACGCTCAGCGTCTCCGGCGATACCGTCGCCGCCGAGCAGGCCTGGACGACACGGAATATGGTCTGCCATCACGGCGGCTACGTCATCATCGACGGTCATATCTACGGCAACCATAGCAGCGGCTGGTCCTGCCTCGACCTCAAGACCGGCCAGGTCAAATGGAACGAAAAAGCCGTCGGCAAGGGCTCCTGCACCTGGGCCGACGGGATGCTGTACCTTTTCGGCGAGAACGGCGGCAAGGCCGCCTTGGCCGCCTGCTCGCCCGAAGGCCTGAAAGTCACCGGCGAAGTCGCCGTCCAGGGCCGCGGCCCCAGTTGGGCCCACCCCGTCGTCATCGGCGGCCGTCTCTACCTTCGCTACGATACGAACCTCTACTGCTTTGACGTCAAGGCCCCCTGAGCCAACGGCGAATGCGGTCACTTTTTAGGAGTGTGTGAAATGTCAAACAAATCAAGACGCGAATTCTTGAAGTGCTCACTGGCCACCGGAACGGCGTTTGTCGTCTGCGGCACGCGGGCCACCCCCAAGGTCCTCGGCGCCAACAACCGCCTGCGCATCGCCGTAGCCGGCGTCAACGGCCGAGGCGATAGCCACATCAGTGGCTGGCTCGGGCAGGACAACGTCGAGATCGCCTACCTGATTGATCCCGACGAGCGGGTCCTGGCGAACAAGCTCAAATCCGTGGAACGCAAGGTCGAGGGCAAGTACACCTGCCAGGGCCTGACCGACGTCCGCAAGGCCCTCGAAGACAAGAACCTCGACGCCATTTCCATCGCCACCCCGAATCACTGGCATTCGCTGATGACCATCTGGGCGGCCCAGGCCGGCAAGCACGTCTACGTCGAAAAACCCATGAGCCACGACATCGTCGAAGGCCGTGTCGCCGTCGAGGCCCAGAAGAAATACGGCGTCGTCGTCCAGCACGGCACACAGAGCCGCAGCAGCGCCTCCAACGCCGGCCTCCACGATCTGGTCCGCTCCGGCAAGTTCGGAAAGATGAAGATCTCCTACGGCTACTGCTGCAAGCCCCGCGACGGCATCGGCTTCAAGAGTCCGTCCGCCCCGCCGGCCAATCTCGACTGGAACCTCTGGCGCGGCCCGGCCATTATCGACAGCTACCACGGCAACTACGTCCACTATAACTGGCACTGGTTCTGGGAAACCGGCAACGGCGATATGAACAACCAGGGCACCCACCAGCTCGATATGGCCTGCTGGGCGCTGGACAACGATACGGTCCATCCCATCCGCGCCATGGCCCTGGGCGGGCGTTTTGTCTGGAACGACCAGGGCGAGACCCCCAACACCATGTTCGGCATCGCCGAGTACCCCAACGGCCAGTTCGTCTACTTCAACGTCCGCAACGTCAACTACGAGGGCTACCCGCGTCAGGTCGAGAACGAGTATTACTTCGAAGACGGCGGCAAGATCATCCGCGGCCGCTACTATCCCAAGGGCAGCACTGAAGGCGAGAAGATCGACATCCCCGCCGGCAAAGTCACACCGGGCGGCAACTGGGGCAGTTTCATCGCGGCCTGTCGCGCCGGCGACCCGATGATGGCCAACGGCAACGCATGGGAGGCCCACAAGGGGTGTGTCGTGGGGCACCTCATGAACAACTCCTATCGCCTGGGCAAGGCCGTGCCCTTCAACGCCAGGGCCGGCGGCTTCGCCGACAACACGGACGCCTACGAGCACTTCATGAGACTCCATGAGATCATGAGCAATGGCGTCGGCGTCCCGGAAGACAAGGCCGAGTACATCGTCGGCCCCTGGCTGACCTTCGACCCAAAGACCGAGCGACACACCGGCGAATTCGCGGCTGAGGCCAACGAACTGCTCAAGGACGCCAACCGTCCCGGCTTCCAGATTCCGGAGGCCGGCAGGGTGTGAAACCTATTGCATTTGAGATGGCCAACACGGACAATGAAAAGGGCTGCGATGCAAGTCGCAGCCCTTTGATTATTCTGGGGACGGTGAAGCAGACTATTCGATGGTGATTTCCAGCCTGCCCTCAAGCACCCCGGCCAGCGGACCGGTATCCACCTTCATCGTAGCCGTGTATCGTCCCGGCTGAACGTCTTGACTCTCCCACGAGAGCCCGCAGGTCCCGCCTCACCCATATTCCAGCGTCTGCGACACCAACGGTTTACCCGCCGCGTCATGGATCTCCACCACGGGCTTGACCTGCGTGTAGTTGTTCTTCACGACCCTGCCGAACCGTCCGTAGGTCTCGCCCGCCTTGCCAGTGACTTTCGGGCTCAGGTAAACCGTTGTGCCTTTGGCGAAAACGGTCTTGTCCTCGGCCTGGCCCGAATATCGCTGCGCCGCGTCAATCGCGACAACGGCCATCTTCGGTTCGCCGATCTCCAGATCGACCGTCTTGTTCGGTTCGACGGCGATCTGCGGGCCGTTCGTAAACGACACGTTCCAATTCTCATCGTCCGGCCCATAGCAAATATACCCGCTGCTGACCACGTAATCCCCGGCCGGCAATGCAGAGATATTCTGATTCCCGCTTATGCTGAAATGAATCCCTTCGTCATCCCTGCCCTTGAGCGTCGCATTGTTGAGCCGGGCATTCGTGTCGCTCTTGGCCGCCAGACGCATCTTCAGCGTGCCCGTGGGAGTCGTGTCCTCTTCGATCACAACCTTGGCGACATGGCCCGTGGCCTCGTCACGGTCCAGACGGACCCGATAGAACCGCCCGTGATGGCTGATGATCTTGCTGAGCGTCTGGCGCGATACATACCGGCCCGTCACCCGCTTGCCCGCCAGCAATGAGTACGAACACCGGCCGAAACCATCGAACTCGCCGGTAAAACCGTTGGCGTAAAGGACCATCGTGACGGGCTGCTTGTCAACCTCAGAACGGCCCTCCAGCACACACGCCGGGCTCCACATGCAGTTGAGATGATCCTCGCTGCCGTAAAAGGCCACCTGCAACATCCCCCGGAACATCACCTTGCGGCCGTCGTCGGTCTCCATCTGGAAGTCCGGCGTGAAGAAGTCCACGGCCGCGGGATTGCCCGGCGACTTGCGGAACGACGTGATCTTCTCGCTATCCGTGAGCTTCCCGTCGGCATTGAGATCGAAATACAGGGCCTTCACCTTTTGGCCCTCATGTTCGATCATCGCGTACTCGGCCCCCTTGAAGCGCGGATTGTACACAGGAGTCGTGTTCGTCGCCACGGCCCGGACGGCCTCGATGAACGAATTGCTGGCGTTGCGGTCGCCGCCGAATCCCCAGTAGGAGTTATACTGCAGATCACCCTCCTCGCCCGTCAGGCCGCGATAGGCCATCACGAACTCCAGCCGGTCAAACGGCGGAGCGGGCGGCTGAGTCTCCCCGGCCCGGTAAGGCGGCTGCCTGTGCAGGCCGGGCACTCTCACGCCGGCCAGCCGCACCAGCAACCCCGCGCCGACCACCAGGAGCACCACAACAATGACCGCTATAAGCGTCTTCTTCATTTCGGACCTCACTTTCGCATCGGCTGCGATACCTGCCGACCGTGCCGCAAGAGTACCACACTTGGTGGTTCCCCGCAAGCGGGTCTTGAATCTGGTCCATCGCAGGCATCTACTGGCCGGCCGACGCCGGGACCGCCACATCCGTCCCGACGTCGCCCTTAAGCATCTCAAATAGCGGATTATCCGTGCCCAGGATCAACCGGGTCTGCCGTCCCAGAGATTGCTCGTACAACTCCAGCGTCTTCCAGAACCGGTAGAACTCCGGGTCCTTGCCGAACGCCTGCGCATAGATCTCCACCGCCTTGGCGTCGGCCTGGCCCTCGATCTCCTTGGCCTGCCGGTACGCCTCCGAAAGGATGGTCTTGGTTTCCCGCTCCTTGTCGCCCATGATCTTCTCGAATTCGCCGTCGCCTTCGGAGATATACTTCTTGGCGATCCGCAGCCGCTCCTCGACCATCCGCTCCTCCACCTTCTCCTTCACCGTCTCTACGTAGGTCAGCCCCTTGATCAGTATCCCCGAGCTGTGAATCCCGATGCCGTATTCCTCGCACCCCAGCCGCGATGCCTCGGTGATCTCGGCGACGATCCTGGGCCGGCCCTCCTGGACCTGGCCGACGTCCGTCGTCTCCCTCAGTTCCTCCTCGGCCACCCGCATCGGTCGATTGTCCGTCCGCACGACCTCGATCAAGTCCCGTTTGGTGATGGAGTTGCGCATCGCCGAGTCAATGATGTCGTCCAGGCGGGCATGCGCCTGCTCTTCCGTGCCGACCGACCGCAGAAATTGCAGCGGATCCTCGATATACCACCTCGCCGTCGTATCGACCCAGATGTACTTCTTGTCCCGGGTCGGAATCTGTTCCGGAAAGCCGTTCCACCGCAGCAGCCTCCGCTCGAGCCGCCGCACGCTCTGAATAAACGGCATCTTCACCCGCAACCCCGCCCCTTGCGCCACCGCGATC